>Ga0335085_10000235_pt1 | contig 173379 bp, 149 predicted proteins | sample Lox_Sample_45_FD_206712 | JGI IMG/M metagenome (GOLD analysis project Ga0335085, IMG submission 206712) | Soil microbial communities from Loxahatchee National Wildlife Refuge, Florida, United States - Lox_Sample_4.5 | ecosystem: Environmental > Terrestrial > Soil > Wetlands | place: USA... | reverse complement strand
GGACGCGATCTATTACAACGGGGGGCGCATCCGGCCGATCGTCGCGGTCGCCAAATCGCTCGCCTCGGCGCTGGCCATCGGCAGCGGCGCCGCGGTCGGCCGCGAAGGGCCGATCATTCAGATCGGCTCGGCCTTGGGCTCGACCTTGGGTCAGCTGATCCGTATGCCCCAGGGGCAGCGCATCACGCTGGTCGCGGCCGGCGCCGGCGCCGGCATCGCGGCGACCTTCAACACGCCGATCGGCGGCGTCATGTTCGCGATTGAGCTGATGCTGCCCGAGGTCAGCGTCAACACCTTTCTGCCGGTCGCGGCGGCGACCGCGATGGCGACCTTTATCGGCCGGCTGGTGTTCGGGCCGCAGCCGGCGTTCAACGTGCCGGCGATTGACGCGCTGCCGCTGGCGCATCCCGAGTTGGCGCTCGCGACCCTCGCGCTTTACGTCGTGCTGGGCGTGCTGTGCGGCGTCGCCGGCGCGGTTTTTATCAAGGTGCTGCATTTCGCCGAGGACGTTTTCGAGAAGGTGCCCGGCCGCTACACGCGGCACGTCTTCGGTATGCTGCTGGTCGGTTGCCTGATTTACGGCCTGCACCAGTCGTTCGGGCATTATTTTGTCGAGGGCGTCGGTTATTCGACAATCCAGTCGATCCTCAACGACTGGGGCGCGACGGTTTGGCTCCTGGGCCTGCTCTTTGTCTGCAAGCTGTTCGCGACTTCGACCAGCCTTGGCGCCGGGTCATCGGGCGGCATTTTCTCGCCGTCATTGTTTATGGGGGCGACGCTCGGCGCTGCCTTTGCCGCGCTGACGTCGCTGATCCTGCCCGGCCTGCCGATCGCGGTGCCGGCCTTCGCGATGGTCGGCATGGGCGCGATGGTCGGCGGCGCCACCGGCGCGGCGATGACCGCGGTCACGATGATCTTCGAGATGACCCTCGATTATCACATCGTGCTACCGATGATCCTCGCGGTCGCCGCGGGGCTGGGCGTGCGCCGCGCGCTGTCGCGAGAGAACATCTACACCGCCAAGCTTGTCGGCCGTGGCCATGCCATTCCGAAAGCGCTGCACGCCAACATGTTTCTCGTGCGCGCCGCCAAGGATGTGATGGAGAAGAGTTTCGCGCTGGTCCCAGCCGAGACGCGGCTCGACGAATTCCTCCGCGATCCGACGCACCGGTCGGGCATGCTGCACGTCATCATCACCCATGGCGAACACATCATGGGCGTGGTGCGGATCAATGCCGGGCTGCGCACGACGGTCGCCGAGATAGAAAGCGGTGTTACTTTTGGCGATGTCGCGCGCCGCGATTTTACCATCGTGCGCGAGGCCGATGTGGCTTTTGACGTGATCGTGCGGCTGTGGCGGCGGAATGGCGCGATGGCCGTCGTCGTCCACCAGGACGCCCCGGGGTTCCACGTGCCGCGCGCTGCCGACATTATCGGCGTCATCACCAAGGAGCATGTCGCCGATGCGGTTGCCGCCGGCATCCAAGCCTTTCCGCGGTGACGGGGCGCATGACGGTAATCCAAGCTGCGATTAGCTGGTTCGCCGGTCTTCTCCGGCCAAGACGAAGGCGAGCAACAAGCGACGCCGATCCGTTTGCCGTTTTCAGCGAGTGGTCATCGGAGGCAGATCGGGCCGGATACAAAAATCTCTGACTACCATGCCGGCGTCTTGCCCCAGGCGAGGAAGCCGCTGTTCTTGAGATCGTGCTTGCCGTAGCGCAGCCGCCCGCCGTCGAGGTCGAGTACGCACCCGCCGGCGGCTTCGAGCACCGCCTGGCCGGCGGCGGTGTCCCATTCCATCGTCGTGCCAAAGCGCGGGTAGAAATCGGCCTCGCCCGCCGCCAGCACGCCAAATTTGAGCGCGCTGCCGCACACGTCCCGGCGCAGGATCGGCGCCGGTTTACCCTGGAAATATTCGGCCAGCCGACGGCTATTCTCGTGGCTGCGGCTGTGGATGATAACGATGCCCTCGGCCCCTGGGCCGCGCGCCGCGATTTTTTCGGCTGCGCCGCCGTCGCGGATGCGGATCGCGGTGCCGGGCCCATGTGCTGCATAGGTCACGCCGCGCGCCGGGCCATACAGGACCCCGAGCACCGGCACGCCGTCTTCGACGAGACCGATGCAGACGCAAAATTCGCCGTTTTTGGCGACAAATTCCTTGGTGCCGTCGAGCGGATCGACCACCCAGAACCGCGCGGCCGGCGGCTTGAACCCGTCCTCAGGCGCGGTCTCCTCGGAGACGATGGGGATGTCGGGAAACGCTTCGCTGAGCATTTTGACGATGACCCGCTCAGCGGCGAAATCGGCCTCGGTAACCGGCGTCTGGTCGTCCTTTTTGACGACATCAAACGGCTCCGCGTAGACGCGCATGATTTCGGCGCCGGCGGCGAGCGCCGCCTTGAGCGCGATGTCGAGCAACGGGTCGTTCATGCGGCCTTCGCGGGGCTGGCGTTGCGGATGGCGCGCCACACCAGTTCGGGCGTCGCCGGCATATCAATATGGTCGATGCCGAGTTCGGAGAGCGCATCGACGATGGCGTTGATCAGCGCCGGCGGCGAGCCGATCGCCCCCGCCTCGCCGGCGCCTTTGACGCCCAGCGGGTTGGTGCGGCACGGCACGACATTATACGCAAATTCCAGCGCCGGCAGATCATCGGCCCGCGGCAAGGCGTAATCGAGCAGCGTGCCGCTGACCAGCTGTCCGCTGTCGGGCTCGAACACGGTTCGCTCGAGCATCGCCTGGCCGACCCCCTGAGCGATCCCACCATTGACCTGGCCGGCAAGCAGCAGCGGGTTGATCACCATGCCGAAATCGTCCACCACGAGATAGCGCTCGATATGCACGATCCCGGTATCGGGGTCGATCTCGACCTCGCAAATATGAACGCCATTCGGGAAGGTCGGCGCCGGCGGGGTGAAGTGGCCGCTCTCGGCAAAGCCCGGTTCGAGATCGGCGGGGAGCTGCGCCGGGTTGAACGCGGCGCGTGCCACCGCCTCCAGCGATACCGTACGGTCGGTGCCGGCGATCGCGAATTCGCCGCTCTCCGCACTGAAGGAAATATCGGCCTCTGCCGCCTCCATCAGATGGGCGGCGATCTTCTTGCCCTTGGCGATGAGCTTGTCGGCCGCGTGCATCAGCGCACCGCCGCCGACCGGGATCGAGCGCGACCCGCCAGTGCCGCGGCCAAAGGCGATCGCTGCGCTGTCGCCTTGCACGACGCGGATTTTGTCGAGCGCCAACCCAAGTTTTTCCGACGCCAATTGGGCGTAGGCGGTCTGGTGCCCCTGGCCGGAGGATTGCGACCCCATCAGCAAGGTCAGCGTGCCCGACGGGTCGAAGCGCGCCTCGGCGAATTCATCCGGCGGAAAGCCCGATTGCTCGATATAGACCGCCTGCCCCAGGCCGCGATAATGCCCACGCGCCCGAGCGGCGGCGCGTCGCGCTACAAAACCATCGATGCCGGCCGACTGCAGCGCCTGGTCGAGATTGCGGACAAAATCGCCGCTGTCATAGGTCAGGCCGAGCGGCGTCGCATAGGGCATCGCCGCGGCCGGGACCAGATTGCGCCGACGCAGCTCTGCCGGCTCGACGCCGAGCTTTCGGGAGGCAAACTCGACCAGCCGCTCCAGCGCGTAGGCGGCTTCCGGCCGGCCCGCGCCACGATAGGCATCGACCGGAACGGTGTGGGTGAACACGCCCTTGACCGCGACATGGATCGCCGGGATCGCATAGACGCCGCTATACATCACCGCGCCCGAAAAGGTCGGGATTTCCGGCGCGAAATTGGACAGATACGCGCCCATATTGGCGGTAAGATCGACCGACAAGCCCAAGAATTTCAGATTTTCGTCGAGCGAAAGGTCGAGCTTTGTGACGTTGTCGCGGCCCTGTGTGTCGGTCATGAACGAATCGGCACGGTCGGGTATCCATTTCACCGCGCGCCCGACGCGTTTCGCCGCCCACAGCACCAGCGCGTGTTCGGGATAAAGAAACAGCTTCATCCCGAACCCGCCGCCGACATCCGGCGTCACCACGCGAATGCGGTTTTCCGAAATGTGGAAGACATGCTCGGCCAGGAGGTTGCGCACAAAATGCGAGCCTTGCGTCGAGCTCCACAACGTATAGGCATCCTCGCCGGGGTCGTATTCGCCGATCGCGCCGCGCGGCTCCATTGACGTGACGACGACGCGATTGTTGACGAGAGTCAGCGTCACCTTGTGCTTCGCCAGCGCCGCCGCGCGGTCCACCGCCGCGCCGTCGCCAACCTCCCAGGCGAAACAGAGATTGCGCTTGGCGTCGTCCCAAACCTGCGGCTGCCCTGACGCCAACGCGCCGACCGTATCGACCGTGGCGGGCAGCGGTTCGTAATCGACCGCGATCAAATCGAGTGCGTCGCGCGCCGCGGCGGCGGTCTCCGCAACCACCATCGCCACCGTATCGCCGACATGGCGCACCCGCTCGGCGACCATCGCCGGCCGCGGCGGCATCACCGCGCCGGCGACGCCGCTCACGCAAGGGATCGTGCCGACGCCGTCGGTGGCAGGGTCAGCGCCGGTCAGCACGGCGACAACACCAGATGCGGCCGCGGCGGCATCCGTGTCGATCGCGCGGATCAGCGCGTGCGCGTGCGGCGAGCGCAGAAACACCGCATGCGCCTGGTGCGGCCGGGAAATGTCATCGAGATAGCGGCCGTGCCCGGTGATAAACCGGCGGTCCTCGACCCGACGTATCGGCTGGCCGATGCCGAACTGCGTCATGACGCGCTCCGCTCTTTCTCACAGCGAAGATAGGGTGGCACGCGCCCAGCGTCCATGCGGCCGGCGTGCTATTCGACGTCGGAGGGGAAGGCGCGCGTGCGATCGCACTGATAGCTAAGGGCTCGGCAGGGTCCGGCCGAGCCAGTCGGCGACCAGCGCGGCGATCTCGGCGCTGTTCTTTTCCAGCATCAACATGTGGCCGTTGCCGTGGATGCCGCGGTCTTCGAGGCGGATGAGCTCGGCCGCGACGCCCGCCGCCTGAAGGTATTTCGCGGTGCAGTGGTCGTAGGCGGCGTGATAAGACGCCTCGCCGGTCACGATCGCCACCGGGATTCCGGCGAGATTGGCAAGGCGCCGCGCCGGCCCCTTTTGCCGCCAGCAGCGAACGAGGTCGGGATGGTCGGGCTGGGCCTCCGGCTCGATCGCCAGCTCCTCTGGCCCCGCCGCCGGCGGATCGTAGACCAGCGGCAGGTCGGTGAGTCCCCAAGGGCGGGCCTTGCCCTCGCTGATGCCCTTGTTCTCGAATGGGGGACCGGCGGGTTCGAGTGCGACGATCGCTTTGACCAGCGCCGGCCGAGAGTCGCCGAGCAGCCAGCCGAAGGTGCCCGATTGCGAATGGGTCATCAGCACCGCCGGCCCGATGCGGTCGAGCAGCGCCGTACCGGCCGCACGGACCAGCCACTGCGTCTCGATCCCATCGCTCAGGAACGGCACCTGCGTCGCGAAGAACGCGTCGAACACCGGGTCGCCACGCTTGCCCGTACCCGGCCATTGCGTGTGCCTCGCCGCTTGCGGCCAACGGGACTCGCTGGCTGCGGCGGTAAACATCCGTTCCAGCATCGGGGCGGGAAAGCTCGTGACCCCGCCGTCGACCTTGGGCTGCCACGCCGAACGGCCGCGCGCCGGTTGGTCGACCAGGTAGACCGTATAGCCCTCGGCAGCGAAATGCTCGGCCCAGCCGGGGCGGCCGTCGGGCGTGCCTATCCAATTGGTCGCAGTTTGGCCCATGCCGTGAAACATCACCAGCGGATAGGGCCGGCGCAGCTCGCGCGGAGTCAGCTTCTCGACATACATTTGCCCGTGCATGACTTCCTCGGCGGGGGGACCGGCGTATTCGCCGCCGACGTAGAAAAAGTCGCGGCGGACAATCGCGCTATGCTCCATCACAGCTATCCCGTTGTTGACTTGCGCGGCGTTCGGGTGCACCGATCGAAGCAGAAAAGCTTTCGCTGATAGGAGGCGATCATGGCGTCACCAAAAAAGCTTTCCCATCTGGTGCTTCAGACCAACCGGCGTGAGCAGATGATCGAATGGTACTGCAAGGTGCTCGGCGCCGAGGTGCTGTTCCAGAACAAGTTTATCGCCTTTATCAGTTATGACGACGAGCATCACCGGGTCGCGTTTATCGACCCCGGCCCGCTCGCCGACAAGACCGCCGCCGAGGGTAAGACCGCACGGGCCGGCGGTGAGGTCGGGCTGCATCATGTCGCCTTCACCTTCGATCCGATCGAGCTGGCCGATCATTACGAAGGGTTGAAGGGGCAGGGCATCACGCCGCATCGCTGCGTCAATCACGGGATGACGACATCGATGTATTACTACGATCCCGATCGCAACCAGGTCGAGTTGCTGTTCGACAATTTCTACACCGCGCGCGAAGGCCGCGAGTGGATGATGAACCGGTCGGAAAACGACAAGAACCCGGTTGGCATTGATTTCGACCCGGACGAGATGGTGGCGCGTATTCGCAAGGGCCTCGACCTCACCGAACTTGCCAACATCAATGCGTAGCTGACCCCTGTCGCCTGGAACTCGGGGTCGAGGTGCCCTCCTGTTCCAGCCGGCGGGTAAGGGCACGCGCAGCGTGCTGTTCTGTTGCCGTCGGTGACGCGTTGGGGACCATTAGTGCTGTCCGACGACTGCGTTGGTTGATCGCTATAGAATTTGACGGCGATCCCTTTTCCATTCCGGCGGCAAACCAGGGTTGGCGAAACTTCCGGGGATAAAAATGAAGCAGTCTGCCGTCCTGATTTTCTCCATCAGTGTCATGCTAGGCGGCTGCACCCCGTATCCCCACGTAGCGCAAGCGCCGGTGCCGTTGACCCCAGAGCAGCAGCGGGAATGCGCGATGATCCGCCGGGAGATCGCCCGCCAGCAACGTATCGCCACGCTTAGCCCGGTCATGGAGACGCTGCTGGTCGAGGGCGCAGTGCGCCTCAACACGTATACCGTCATTACCGGGCTCGAACAGCGCGCGGCGATCGAGGGCTGCCCGCTCGTCTATAGCTGGAACGGAACCCACTTCGGCCCCAATAGGCGTTATACGATCTGAGAAAGCCCTACCCCGAACTCCCGGACACCGATGCTCGACTTGCCGCACGATAGCGTACCACAGGATGCCTCGGCCCCCCAGCCGACGCTGCTCGCCGAATACCGCCCACCGGATTTTGTGATCGACGCGGTCGAATTGGATTTCACCCTGGGCGAGGATGAAACCCTCGTCGAATCGCATCTCAAACTGCGGCGCAACCCGGCCGCAGGAGCTACATCGGGCGCGCCGAATCCGCCACTGCGCCTAGACGGCGAGGAATTGACGCTCAAATCGATCATGCTCGACGGCGCGCCGCTGCATCCCGAGCGCTATCGGGTCGAAGCCGACGACGACCTGACGATTTTCGATCCGCCGGACGCGTTCACCCTCGAAATCGTCGTTGTGATCAAGCCGCAGCTCAACACCGCGCTGAGCGGGCTTTACACCTCGGGCGGCAATTTCTGCACCCAATGCGAGGCGGAAGGCTTCCGCCGCATCACCTGGTTTCTCGACCGGCCCGACGTGTCGGCGACCTACCGGGTACGCATCACCGCGGACAAGGCGCGCTATCCGGTGCTGCTGTCGAACGGCAACCCCGAGCAGCAAGGCGACCTGCCCGACGGGCGGCATTGCGCCATTTGGGTCGATCCGCACCCGAAACCGTCCTACCTGCTCGCGCTGGTGGCGGGCGACCTCGTCGCGCTCAAGGACGAGTTTACGACGATGTCGGGGCGCAAGGTGGCGCTGGCGATCTGGGTGCGCCGCGGCGACGAGGACAAATGCGGCCACGCGATGGACTCGCTCAAGGCATCGATGCGTTGGGACGAAGAGACCTACGGGCTGGAATACGATCTCGACGTGTTCAACATCGTCGCCGTCAGCGACTTCAACATGGGGGCGATGGAGAACAAGGGGCTCAACGTCTTCAACACCCGTTATGTACTCGCCAAGCCCGACACCGCGACCGACACCGATTACGAGAATATCGAAGGCGTCATCGGCCACGAATATTTCCACAACTGGACCGGCGATCGCGTTACCTGCCGCGACTGGTTCCAACTGTCGCTCAAGGAAGGGCTGACGGTCTTTCGCGACCAGCAATTCTCGGCCGATATGGGCAGCGCCGCGGTATGCCGAATCAATGATGTCCGGGCGCTGCGCGCGTCGCAATTCCCCGAAGATGCCGGGCCGCTGGCGCACCCGGTGCAGCCGCAAAGCTATCTACGGATCGACAATTTCTATACCGCGACGGTCTACAACAAGGGCGCCGAACTGATCCGCATGATGCACACGCTGCTGGGGCTCGAGGGCTTCCGGCGCGGCATGGACCTCTATATCGCCAGGCACGACAACTCGGCAGCGACGATCCCCGATTTTGTCGCGGCGATGCAGGACGCAAGCGGCGTCGATCTCGGCGATTTCTCGCGCTGGTATCACCAGGCCGGGACCCCCGAGATCACCGTCGAGGACCATTACGACGCCGCGAGCAAGAGCTATGAGCTGACGGTATCGCAGCGGACGCCACCGACACCGGGTCAGCCTGAGAAGGACCCGGTGCCGGTTCCGATCGCGATGGGCCTTTTGGGACCGAACGGTGACGAGATGCCGACGCGGCTCGACGGCGAGGCGGGGCCGCAAGCTGGGACGCGGCTGTTGGTCAGCGGCGCGGCGCGCCAGACCTTTCGTTTTGTCGACGTGCCGGCGCCGCCGGTGCCGTCACTGCTGCGCGGGTTTTCGGCGCCGGTGAAATTGCAAGGAATGCCGCTCGACCGGCTGAAATTTCTCGCGATCCATGACACCGATCCGGTCGCGCGCTGGGACGCCGGACAGCGCGCCGCGATCACCGTGCTGCTGGAACGCGTGGCGCTACGGCGCGACGGCAAAGCCCTGCCGCCGCTCGACGCCGACCTCGTCGCGGCGATGCGCCACACGCTCGCCAACGCAGCGGATGACCCGGCTTTCGCCGCGGAGGCGTTGACCTTGCCGAGCGAGACGACCCTCGCCGACGAAATGGATGTCGTCGATATCGAGGGTATCCACGCAGTGCGCGAGGAAGCCCGCGCGTCGCTCGCCGCGTCACTGGCGACGGCGCTGGGCGAGACCTACCGCCAGCTTGCCGATCCCGGCCTCTATAAGACCGACAGCGCCTCGATCGGCAAGCGCGCGCTGCGCAATGCCTGTCTCGGATATCTGGCCGCCGGCAACCCGGCGGGCGGCGCGCGGCTCGCCAAGCTGCAATTCGACGCGCAGCAGAACATGACTGATGTGCTCGCCGCGCTGACCGTGCTCATGGATATCGACAGCACCGAGCGCCGGGCGGCGCTGGTGGCGTTTTACCAGCGCTGGCAGGACGACGCGCTTGTCGTCGATAAATGGTTCGCCATTCAGGCGCGCTCGTCACTGCCGGGAACGATCGACGCGGTGAAGGCGCTGACGCGGCATTCGGCCTTTACCCGCGCCAACCCCAACCGGCTGCGCGCCCTGGTCGGCACGTTCTCGCAAGCAAACCAGCTTCATTTTCACGACGCTTCCGGCGCCGGCTACGCGTTCCTCGCCGACGAGGTGCTAAAGCTCGACCCCGACAACCCGCAGGTCGCGGCCCGCATGGTACAGGCGCTGGGAAATTGGCGGCGTTTCGACGCGGCGCGCCAGGCGCTGATGAAAGCCCAGCTCCAGCGCATCCACGACCGGCCGGGTCTCAGCACCAACACTTTCGAAATGGTGTCGAAGAGCCTCGCAGACGCGTAGCGGCCGCCATAAAAACGTCATGGCCGGGCGCGAACCCGGCCATCCGTGTAGATCCCCGGGTCAAGCCCGGGGATGACGAAATAGCCATCTACGGCGCGGTGATTTCGACGCGGCGGTTTTGCGGCTCGCGAACGCCGTTTGCCGTCGGCACGCGGTTGTCGTTTTCACCGCGACCGCTGACCGACATCTGCGTGCGCGGCACACCGAGCGCCGCCAATGCTTGCGCGACATTGTTGGCGCGCCGCTCGGAAAGCCGCTGGTTATACGCCGCCGAGCCGGAGCGATCGGTATAGCCGGTGACCTGGATCTGCACCGGCGCCCCTGATTTATATGCCGTGGCCGCCTGCTCGATGATCTGCTGGCCCTGCGGCGTAATCGTCGCCTTGTCCCAATCGAAGAAGACGATGAATACCTTGGGCGCCGGGGGCGGCGGCGGAGCAGGCGCGGCGGCCGGCATCGGCGGGGGTGCAGGCGGCGGGGCGGCAAAACGGTAATTGACCTTGAACAGGAGGGTGTTGTCGTCGAGGCCGATCTTGCCCCTCGCGGGCGATGTCGTGACCGCTCCGCTCGGCGTCACACCCGTCGCGACCCTGCCGAGGCCCAGCGTCGCGTGGCCGTAATCGGTGTAGCGGTACTCGGCGCCGACCGAGATGTTGGGGGTCATCGCATATTCAACGCCGGCGCCATAAGTCGGGCCCATCAGGGTTGTCGAATTCGACCCGTCGCCGGCGCCCGCATAACGCGCGGTCAGGTTGGCGTCGGCAAAGGCGATACCGCCGGTCCCGTACAACAGAAACTGGTTCCAGGAATAGCCAACGCGACCGCGAATGGACGCGTTGAAGTCTGAATCCGACTGAATCCTGCTGCCTACCGGGAGGCCGCCGTTACCGGCCGGCACGGTCGTCGAGTTCGACGGGCCGCCGCCGCGGATATCGCCTTCGACACCGATCACGATGTTGTTGGGAAATTGGTAATTGTAGCCGACCTGACCGCCGCCGGTTACGGTCGTGTCGTTGGGGTTGCTCAGACCGGCGCTGCCGCCGCCACCCTGAATTCTGCCAGGCAACCGCGCCCATTCCGGGCCGATGCTGAGACCGACATAAGGGCCGGTCCAGTCGATGACACCGGGCGGCGCCTGCGCCCCGGCCGGAGAGACACAGGCGAGCAAACCCATCGCCGCCGCCGTTACCGTGTAGCGCATAAAATCCCCTCCAAACCACTGTTCTGAGACAAGGTGGGCAATAGCGCTCGGTTATAGGCAGCAACCTAAAGCACAGTTCCCCAATCTCATCTAAACAACATGGCAAGAACGGGACGGTTCCTCTATCTTGATACTATTCACCTCACTGTCGCGAAATTGCCACAGAAGTTCGATTAGTTGATGAATGGAATTTCATATTCGTCCGTTAAGCGCGGATTCGGGCTTCATTTGTTTTGTTAATCGAAACCGGCTTTCCCCGCGTTCGTCCTTCGCGCGAACGCGCAGCAGCGGCCTGTCACGCTTGCGACACATTGTCTCCGGGGCACAGCGGTACCCAAGGCTCACGTCGAAAGCTGGCTAGGTGTTTTCAATAAAGTGCGTTCAGAGATCGAGTTCGAGCGGCTGTGCGCCCTTCGCGCGGGTGCAACAGGTCAGCACAAAGCGCTTGCGGTCGGCTGGCTGCAAAATCTGATCGCGAAAATCGGGTTCGCCGGAAAGGTAGCGGGTGAGACAGGTACCGCAATAGCCAAGCTCGCACGAGGTATCGACCTTGACCCCGTGACGACGCAGCGCGCGGGCGATCGATTCGTCGGCGCGCACATCGTATTCGCCGCCCTGCCGCGCAAGCCGCACGCGAAACGGCAGGTCTTCGCCGACCATCTCCGGGATTGCCGCGGCCGGCCCCTTGAAGTATTCGCAATGGACGGTGCGCGGTGGCCAATGCGTCGCCGCCCGCGCGACCGCATCCATCAACCCCGCGGGCCCGCAATAATAAAGATGCGTGCCGGGCGGCGGTTCCTGGAGCAGTCCGGCGATGTCGAGCCCTTTCGACGGATCGCCGCCATCGTAGTGGAACGTTGCCTTGCCGGTCGCCGTGAGCAGCGACAAATCCTCGCGAAACGCCGTCCGCTCCGGCGCGCGGCTGCAATAATGCAGGTGGAAATCGGCGCGTCGGCGCTTCAGCTCGGCGATCATAGCCATAAACGGCGTGATGCCGATACCGCCGGCGATCATCCAATGCCGCTCGGCTTCCTCGACCAGCGGAAAGAGGTTGCGCGGCCACGACACTTCAAGCAGGTCACCAACCCGCGCCTTGTCGTGCAGCGCGTTCGAGCCATAGCCCGCCTTTTCCTTAAGCACGGCGATGCAATAGCGCCGCCGCTCGGCCGGGTCGTTGCACAGCGAATAGTCCCGCAACAGCCCCGGCGCAACGCGGATCGCGATATGCGCGCCGGCGGTAAAGCGCGGCAGATCATGCTCGTTCGGGTCGGTCAGCTCAAAGCCGAGCACATCCTCGGCAAGATAGGTGATCGAGCGGATGCGCAGCTGCATCCCGCCTTATCGCGCGAACCGGCGGATTGGCAAAACTGATTCGTTGCTGCTCGGTGCTTGCCGCCGCTCCCAACTTAGCGGCTGGCAACCTTCGCGCCGGCCGGCATGACCGAGCAGTCGATGTGCTGCTTGTGCAATTCGCCGCAAGCAGCACGCGCGCCACGCGCAGTAAAGTACAGCAGCCGTGCCCGATAAAGCCGCTCTTTCCCCGCCGGCGCCAAAATCTGCATCAGCTTGCCGCGCGCGAAGGCATGCCGCGACACTTCGTGCTCGACATGCTCGGCAGCGGACTCGGCGCGGAACGCGCCGATCTGGATCGCATAATTCTCCCCGGGTTCGGGTTGGACTGGCGCGGCCTCCGCCTTGCTGACCGGGGCGAGATGGCGTGCCGCCGCCGCGGCGACCGAGGCGAGCGAGGTCGCGGCTGGCAGCGCCGGTGGCGCATCTGCTTTTGCGGCGGCGGGCTGCGCCGACACCGCGGTCGGCGTCGCCATCGACGCGGAAGCCAGGGCGGCAAAGGACGGCCGCGGTTTTGCCTCGGGCTCCGCTGCGACAGGCTGAGCGGCCGTCGCCGGCGTCACCGCCGCTTGCGTCACCGCGGCTGCGGCCTCCTCCGGCGCGGCTGGTGGTTGATGCTGCGCCACCATCACTGGCTGCTGCCGCGCGAGATCGGCAAAACCGAGATCGAGCAGCTGCGCCATCGAGTCGTCGCGGCTGCGTACAGATCTGCCGCCGAGAATGACACCAATCAGCCGGCGGCCATTCTGCACGGCCGACGTCGCCAAATTGTAGCCCGAGGCGACAGTAAACCCGGTCTTGATGCCGTCGGCGCCGGGATACCGGTCGAGCATGTGATCGTGACCGTTGACGATCTCGCCCTGAAAATCGAACTGTTTGACCGCAAAATAGCGGTATTCGCGCGGAAAGTCGTGATACAGCGCCAACGCGAGGCGGGCGATGTCGCGCGCCGTGGTCAGCTGCTCGGGATCGGGCAAGCCGGATGCGTTGGCGTAGTGCGTGTGGGTCATGCCCAGCTCTTGGGCCTTGCGCGTCATCATCGCAGCAAAATTCGCCTCGGTGCCACCCAACGTCTCGGCCAACACCGCCGCCGCGTCATTCGCCGATTTGGTGACGATACCGAGGATCATGTCGCGGATCGTGACCCACTCGCCCGGCTGGAAGCCGAGCTTCGACGGCGCATGTGCCGCCGCCGCGGCCGAGACCTGAACATACTGATCGAGCCGCAGCCGACCCTGGTTCAGCGCCTCAAAGGTCAGATACAGCGTCATCATCTTGGTCAGCGACGCCGGATAGGTAATGGCGTCGGGATTAAGCTGACGCAGCACCTGCCCGGTCTCGGCGTCGACGACGATCGCCTCGTAAATCGGCCCGCCAGCGCCGGCATCGACGCGCGCCGCCCTGGCCGGCAAGGCCGCCGCGGCACCAAAGATCAAAACGCCCGTGAGATAGCAAACCGCCCGGCCCCACCCCCGGCAGCTGCTCAACAACAACGACTGACCCGGCACGTTTACCCCCGCCCCCAGAGCGAACGCCACACAGACCCCCGCCTGCATAGGCGCCGGTAAGGGTAAAAAAAAGATGAAACCATGTCAAAGTCGGCCGCTGTCCGAGCGTTAGTCATTCAGTCCTCCCGGCCGTGTCTGTCGCTTGACTGGTTTACCGCCAAACGATTGGCCTTCGCCAGCGCACTAAGCCAACGCATCATATACTGCACCGCACAATCACGGTTGATGCCTGCTCGTCAGAGATTATGTATCATCTTGTGCAATGCACCATCGTCACCGAGGGAGAGGTCGAGATGAGCGACGACAAGCAGCCGAGAGCGAGGCGCGCCGCGCCGCCGACGCCGGGGGCCGCGCCCGCCTCCACACCGCTAGAGGGCGAAACGGTCACGGCATTACCCTCGGGCGAGCCGGTAGCGGCACTTCCCGCTCCCCACCCGGAACCTGTCGCCGCATTGCCCGCGCCGATACCGCGCGGGCCGCGGTCCGGCATCGACCGCATGCTGGATGCGTATCATATGGCGCTGACCTCGTTTGGGGCTACGCAGGCCGCGGTCGCCTCCGATGTCACGGCCATGGCCGTCGAGCTCAGCGGTCTCGCCCGCTCGAATCTGACCACCACCGGCGACAGCGTCATCGCACTGTTCGGCGCCAAGAACATGGTCGACGCCGTCGAAATTCAGCTCGGTTTCGCGCGCCGCAGCCTCGATGCGATGTCCGCCGGCTCGACTCGGCTCGGCGAGATCGGCATCCGCCTCGCGAACGACGCCGCACGCCCGGTCCTCAGCGCCTTTTCGGCAATCTGAACGTGAGCGGCGGTCTTCTCATTTCAGGAAGCCGCGGATCGCATTCTCGATAAAGCCGCTTTCGGGCGTGCCGGGCGACGCGGCGATGGCCGTGTGGCCTCGGTCGCCGGGAATTTCCGTGTAGGTCGCCTGCGGCAGCGCGTCGCGCAGCCGCTGCGCATCGGCGGGAATCACAAGCCGGTCGCTCGCGCTCGCCAGCAACAACACCGGCGCGGTAATCCGCGCGAGCGCCACGTCAGCGGTGCCGATGGGCGAGGTCCCGATATCATGCCCGCGGCAGGCGGCTAAACGCAGCACCAGCGCGTTCGCATCCCAGGCGGCAAAGCGCTTCGCCGAGGCTTCGGATTCCTGCGCGAGCCGTGATTCGGGAAGGCGGTCGAGATAGGCGGCGCTGACCGACCACGGGTAGTAGGTCATCCCGGCGTGGCGCAATCCTTCCAGCGGGTTGCGCTCGTATCGGCCGCCGTTCCAGTCGGGGTCCAGCGCGACCGCCGCGGTCATCAAATCGATCACGACCCGGTAGTTGGCGTCGCTGCGCGCGGCCGGCGCCAGCAGCGCCAGCTGGCGGGAGAGTTCGGGGTGTTGGATCGCCCATTCGAGGGCGATCGAGGCCCCCATCGAGCGGCCGATAACGGCGCGCAGCTGAGTGAGACCAAGACCGCGGGTGACCAGCGCGTGCTCCGCCGCCGCCATGTCGCGGATAGTGTAGCGCGGAAAATCCTGCCCGCCGCCATCCGCCGGCGAGGTCGCCTCCCCGCCGCCGATCACCTCCGGGGTGATGACAAAATAACGTTTGGTGTCGAACAGCTTGTCGGGACCGATCAGCGGGTCGAAAGCATGCCGGTCGCCGAGCGCGTCAGGCAGCAGCACGATGGCGTTGTCGCCCGCCGGCGACAGCGTCCCTTGCGTGTCGTAGGCGATTCGCAGCTCGGGCATGACCGAGCCGTCTTCAAACTGGAAATCGAACATGCTGAAAATCTGGCTGTCGGCGCGCGCCACCGCCGAGCCGCCGAATGCTATTGTCAGCGCCACCAAACACGCCAACCAGCGGTCGCGCGTTTTGGCCAAGATTCTGCCCGTTCGCATCGCGCCGGCACCGTACGAGGCGGGCTGGCGTCGTGCAAGCAGCCGCCCCGCTGCGACGGATGGACGCCGCCTGCCCGCGGTCTTGTCCCGCCCATTCGATTGCGGGAAATTCCGCCGCCGCAGCTTTTGGGGAAATTTTATGCCGTTCAAGGGCATCTCGGCAAAGCGACGCCGCGCCGTGGCCGCGCTTCTCGGCGCCGCGTTGGCGACTGGTCTCGGTATTGGCCAGGCGCGCGCGCAGATCGGTCCGCAGGCCGTGAATCTGCTCGACCGGCTTTGCGCGCAAACCCTGCGCACCAACGAGGAGGATCGGCTTTACGGCATGATCAGCCTCGCCGTGCGCGCAACGATCCGTTATCGCGGCGCCGATTTCGAGCCGGACATCATCGACGACGCGGTGCAGGATTCGCTCGACGCGATGATCGAGGAATGCCCCGAGCTTGCTTCTGTCGATAAGTCGAAGCGGCTCGACATGGCGATCGAAATGATCAGCGACGCGACGACCCGCGTGATCAACGAGGTGAAGGCCGCGCGCGCCTCGGGCGACAAGGACAACCCATACAGCCACAAACGACCGTTGGGACAACTGACGGCGGCCGATCTGTCCGAGGAGCTTTCGTCGCACGAGATCGACCAGTGGCTCGATTCGCTGCCGCCGCGGCAGCGGGCCTTGTCGCTGTTCCTCTATGCCTCCGACGTCACCCCCAAGGACATCGCCGCGGCTGTGGGCGAACCGCCGCACGCGCTGGCGCACCAATTTGCCGCCAGCAAAGGTGATCTGCTGCATCTCTATCACGAGGAATGGGTCGAGCCGACATCGGGCGCACGGGCGACGCCGGCGATGACCTTCACGACGGTTGGCGAAGGTTTCCAGGCGCTGATGAAAGCCGATGACAGCCCAGCCGCCGCACCGACGCCGGCAAAAGCGACGCAGCCGGACACTTCCGCCGCAACACCGCCAGACGCATCACCTCCTCCGGCCAATCCCGGTAGCGCCGGCTTGCTTCCGTCGCTCAAGGTCACCGGGATCAGCGAGGACCTTTATGCCGGCTGGTCGCTGCTCGCGATCGCGCACGATCTGCCGCGCGGTCAGCGCATCTCGATCACGCAACCTTTCATCCTCGAACCCGACGCCAAGGGCGGCCGGCGAATGCTGGTTACCGATATCGCCGAGATCGGCAATCCCGACTTGCCCGTCCGCCGCTTTCTGTTAAAGGCCTATGCGATCGACGCCGAAGGCGACGCGGCGGGGCTGCGCGACGGCTTTCATGTCGGTCCACCGCTCGCCAATAACGAAGCCACAAAGACCCTCGCCAACCCGACGCTGAGCTCGATCGAGGTCGCGCGCTGCCTCTGGCACGATTTCGGCACCGGCCCGGACCCTGGACTGTGTCGCCAAACCGAAACGGCGGACGCGACTGCTCCCGCGCCGGGTAGCGGCACCACCAACACGGACACGCCACCTTCGGCATCAAAGACCGGTGAGACGACGACCGCTAGTCAGTAAGATAACGCGCGAAAAACGCCGGCACCCGCTGTTGTGCGTCGGCCCGCGCCGCCGGGTCTGTCGCGATGATCGGCACTACTCCGGCACGAGTGCGGTATGCAGGCAATTCGCGGCGCGGCACATTCGGCGAGTCGAAAGCGTGATAGGCACCGGGATAAAGGACGATCTCAGCGGTCGCGCCGCGTGCGACCGCACCATCAACAAAAGCTTTGCACGGTTCCGCCGGTGTCCATACATCCGCCTCTCCCTGGAGTACCAGCAGCGGAATGTGGGTCGTCCAGCCCGCCGGCTGCCGGTCGTTGCGGCAGGCGCCGGGATAAAACGCCACGGCGGCGCGAAAATCAGGCGGCGACCAGCCCAAACGGTTCGGTTCACCGATTGACGTCAACACCACGCCGCCACCTTGCGACCAGCCGAGGACGCCGATCTTGTCGCGCCGAATGTCGGGCCGCGCTTGCAACCAGACTAACGCGCCGTAGGCGTCTTTTGGCCGAGCACGATAGATGCCGAGATCAAACCCGGTGGTCGAGCACATCTCGCCGTGATGGCGCGGACCGAGGCTGTCGACCAGCAGCGTTGTCCAGCCGCGCTGGCTGAACAAATAGGCCCAGGCGAACTGGCTCGGAAAAATCGCGCCGCTCGGCAAAAACATCCCCGAGCAGCCGTGCAGCCCGACGATCGCGGGGTGCGGGCCGTTGCCCTGGGCGCGGAACAGATAGCCGTCGAGCATCGTGTGCGGCTCGTCGAGCGATGGAAAATGCACGACTTCCTGCGCCAGCGCCGCGGGACTGCCGATGATCGCGGCAAGCGCCAAGGCAAAAACGGCAGATGCCCGACTCGCAGACTTCTTCCGCACGCAATTTCTCCCAGCGTCGCGCCTTGACGAGGCGGGATCAAAGTCCCAGATGCGGATTGTCGTCAACGTGTCGGAGGCTCAGCGTCCGGCGCGCGGCGGACCCGGAAACCACCACAGGAGGATGTTGCGGAACATGACTCCACCGGGCACGCGGCAGTTGCCGACCTCTTGGCATCGGCAACGGAACGCCAAGACCAAGATTTAGCCTGGCTTCGATGCCGGGCGCGAAGGTCAGCTTCGCAAAACCGACCCCCGCAGCGCGATGATGCGTGCGGGGGTCTTGTCGTGTAAGACGGCTTCTCCGTACCCGCATTCCCAACGGCGCCGGCCATGACCGCATCCGACGATTCAGAAGCCTACGGCCCGACCTCGCGCATCTATTTCTCGCAGCGGCTGCGCCTGCACTATGTCGATTGGGGCAACCCCGGCAAACCGCCGCTGCTGCTGGTGCATGGCGGGCGCGACCACTGCCGCAACTGGGATTGGGTGGCCCAGGCCCTGCGCCACGACTGGCATGTCCTCGCGCCCGATCTGCGCGGCCATGGGGACAGCCAGTGGTCGCCCGACGGCAGCTATTCGATCGCCGCCTATATCTACGATCTGGCGCAGCTGATCCATCAGCAGGAACTGGCGCCGGTCACGATCGTCGCGCATTCGCTCGGCAGCATGATCACCTTGCGTTACACCGGCATCTATCCGGAAAACGTGCGCAAGCTGGTTGCGATCGAGGGTCTGGGCGTCGCGCCGCGGGCGATGGTCGAACGAGCCAAGCGGCCGATCGCCGACCGGATGCGGCATTGGGTCGAGGAACAGCGCGGGCTGTCCGGCCGCATGCCGCGCCGTTATGCATCGATCGACGAGGCGCTGAAGCGCATGCAGGAGGCCAACCGCCATCTGTCGCCGGAGCAGGCGCGCCATCTGACCCAGCACGGGGTCAACCAGAACGAAGACGGCACCTATAGCTGGAAATTCGACAATTATGTCCGCGCCGAGCGGCCTTACGGGATGACCCAGGCGGAGACCGAAGATTTATGGTCGCGCATCGCCTGCCCGACGTTGCTCGTCTACGGCAAGGAAAGCTGGGCCTCCAATCCCGAGAAGGACGGCCGCATCCGCCATTTCAAGAATGCGAAAGTGGTCGAGTTCGAAGGCGCCGGGCACTGGGTGCATCACGACCGGCTTGACGGGTTTCTGGACCTGTTGCGCGGGTTCCTGTAGGCCGCATGCCGCATGACGCTCTGGTCACCCGATGGTGGCTGAGACGACACTGGCATCGTCCCGTCTGGCTGCCGCGTCGGGCCCGTGTGGACCGCGAGGCCGGCGGCCGGCGCGGCTTTCTCACCTTTCTCGGCCCAGGCCTCATCACCGGTGCGGCCGACGACGATCCGAGCGGAATCGCCACCTATTCCCAAGTCGGCGCGCAGTTCGGCTACGGCATGACCTGGCTGATGCTGTTCAGCTTTCCGCTGATGGCGGCAATCCAGGAGATCAGCGCGCGGATCGGGCGTGTCACCGGCCAGGGCATTGCCGCCAATCTCGGCGATCATTACTCGCGCTGGCTGCTGCGCTTCATCGTTCTGCTGCTGGTTGCCGCCAATGTCATCACAATCTCGGCGCCGATCTCGGTGCGATGGGCGCCGCGGTGCGGCTGGTCATCGGCGGCTCGGCCCAGTTCTACGTCGTGGTTCTGGCGATCGTGTGCGCCAGCCTGGAAATCTTCGTGCAGTACCAACGCTACGCCTCCATCCTCAAATGGCTGACCCTTAGCCGGCAAACCTGACATGCGGGCCTCCTTGAGGTGCCACGATTTTTCACTATATGTTCGGTATCTCCTTGGGAGCCGTCCTATCGGCCTATATTGTCGGCGTGCTGTCGCCTCCGGTTGAAAAAACAGGCGGTCGCCGCGCCCCTGTTATCGCCGCCGTAACAGGCGGATATCAGGCGGTGGACCGCCTGATAATTCGAGATCGGAAGAAGGGCGGTATGCTCTCTTGCGCTGGCGCGGAAATTGCGCGGAAATCGACGTAGTGGGAGCGCGCTGCAATGACTACCCAAGCCGAAAACGAATTCCTCACCCGCGTCGGCCCCGGCACGCCAATGGGCGCGTTGCTGCGGCAATATTGGACCCCGGCCTGCCTCTCGTCCGAACTGAAAGCAGACGGCGACCCGCTGCGGCTGATGCTGCTCGGCGAAAAGCTGATCGCGTTTCGCGACAGCGCCGGCCGGGTCGGCGTCTTCGACCATCGCTGCCCGCATCGCTGCGCCTCGCTGTTTTTCGGCCGCAACGAAGAGGGTGGGCTGCGCTGCGCCTATCACGGCTGGAAATTCGATACCGAGGGCAATTGCCTCGATATGCCCAACGTGCCAAGCCCGCACGACCTCGCCGGCCACGTCAAGGCGCGCGCCTATAAAGCCGCCGAACGCAATGGCCTTGTCTATGTCTACATGGGCGAGCAGGAAGCGGCGCCGCCCTTGCCGCAAATCGAGGCGTTGCTGACGCCGCCCGAAGAAACCGCTTTGTTCTGCCGCCAGCGCGAATGCAACTGGCTGCAGGCTCTGGAAGGCGACGTTGATACCGCGCATTTCACTTTTCTGCATGTCGGCAAGGTCGAGGCCGACGAGGTCGACCCGAACCACATGGAGCGCTTCCAGCTGCTTGAACGCGCCGCGCAATACGAGGTCAAGACCGCCGATTGGGGCACGATGTACACGGCCTACCGACCCGCCACGCAAGGCAATTGCTATTACCGATTCGCGCATATGGTGATGCCGTTCTGGACCCTGTTCCCTAACGGGTCGTTCGCCGGCAACATCCTCGCGCAGGGGTGGGTCCCGATGGACGACACCCACACGATGGTCTTCACGCTGATGTGGAAGGGTGCGACGCCGCCGCTGCAAAAAAAGCTCGACGGTTCGCAAATCCCGCATTTGTTCCGCGAAAGCCCGATGCAGCCGAACACAACCGACTGGTTCGGCCGCTGGCGTACCGTCGCGAGCGCGGAGAACGATTACCTGATCGACCGCGAGATGCAGCGCACCGGCAGCTATTCCGGGATCAGCGGGCTTTTTCCGCAGGATTCGGCGATGACCGAGAGCATGGACGCGATCGCCGATCGCACATTGGAGCATCTCGTACCGAGCGACCGGATGATCGTGATGACCCGCCGGCGGCTCTATGAAGCCGCTTGGGCGCTGCAACAAAACGGCACGGTGCCGCCGCTGGTCGACGACCCGGAGAAGGCTGCTTCCGTTCGCTCCGGCGAGGTGGTCGCCTCCGCCGATCGCGACTGGCTCGACATATACGACGCGTGCATTGCCGAGGGACGGCACCCCGCCTTGTTGCGTGCCGCGGAGTAGCGCCGCCCCCGTTTCACGTCACCCTTCGGATTCTGGTATGTTTAACCGGGGGTTGCGATGGGGGACAGGCGGAGTTGCGCGGACGATACTTGATCCATTGCGTCGTTCGCTCCGACCTGCTCAACCACGATCGGCGGCTTCGCCGGATCGGGGGCGTCAACCCGGACGGCGCGCATTGGCGGATCAGCGAAGCCGAAGCGATCGCCGCAATCGAAACGGGGCGTTGGAGTTTTTATGTGCGGTCCGCCGACCGCGAACAAGCGGTCATCGTCGCGGTCAGCAGATACGGCAGCAAGTACCTCAAGGGCGCGGGTGACGGGCTGCAGCCGGAGAGCCTGCTCGCGCTCCCCGAGTGCAGCCGCAGCCGATAGCGGCGGCTATTTCGCCGCCGCCGTCGCTTGCCGCAATCCTTGCTGCTGCTCGCGCCGGGCCGGGTCCGGAATGTCGAGGAACAGCGCGCAGACGATCGCCGAGATCAGGCAGAGGAACGCGAGGCCGTAAATGCCGCCAGCGTAGCCGCCGGTCCAGTCCTTCAGCACGCCGACATACCACGGCCCAAAGAACCCGCCGAGATTACCGATCGAATTGATCCAGGCGATTGAGGCTGCGGCCGCCGTACCGGTGATGAACATCGGTGGCATTGACCAAAACGGGCCTTTCGAACCGTAAAAGCCAAAGGTCGCGATGCACAGGCCGACAATCGACCACCATGTCCCCGCGGTCGCGCCGGCGATGCTGAGGCCGATCGCCGAGACCACACAGGCAGCAAGCAGGTTCCAGCGCCGCTCGTTCATCCGGTCGGAGAGCCAGCCCCAGCCGACCAGCCCGATGCCGCCGCAGATGTAAGGGATCATCGTCAACCAGCCGACCGTCATATTGCTGGTGATGCCGATCGATTTGATCATCTGCGGCACGAAAAAGAGGATGCCCAGGCTCGCCACCACGATGCCGAAATAGTTGAGTGACAGCAGCAGGACCTTGGGATTGTAGAAGCCTTCCGCAAAACTGAATTTCTTCACCGCTTCCTTGGCGGTGCGCTCCGAATCGAGCTTGGCGATCAGCCACGACTTCTCCGCGTCAGTCAGCCAGCTTGCCTGGATGGGCTTGTCGGTCAGCACGAAGAAGGTGATGAAACCGAGGATCACTGTCGGCACGCCTTCGGCGATGTACATGATCTGCCAGCCCTTGAGACCGAACATTCCGTCCAGCCCAAGTAGCGCTGTCGAGACGGGCGCGCCCGCCGCGACCGCGATCGGCAGCCCGACCAGAAAACCCGAGCAAATTCGCCCGTGGTGGTAGGTCGGGAACCAGTACGTGAAATAAAGGATGATACCGGGGAAGAACCCGGCTTCCGCCACGCCGAGAAAGAAACGGACGACGGCAAAGCTGGTCGTGCCGGTGACAATCGCCGTCAAACCGGCCAAGATGCCCCAGGTGATCATGATGCGCGCGATCCACAGCCGCGCGCCGACCTTTTCGAGCACGATGTTGCTCGGCACCTCGAAAATGAAATAACCCCAATAAAAGGTGCCGACTGCGAACCCGTATTCGGCGGCGGTGATCTTGAGATCGCCGCGCATCGTCAGCGCCGCAAAGCTGCCGTTGATCCGGTCGATATAGGCAAGCAAGTAGCAAAGAACAGCGAATGGCAGCAGGCGAAGATAAATCTTCCGCATCGCCGATTTTTCGATGGCGTCCACAGGTACGGCTCCTCCCGAAACAGTTGCGTTGTGCGACTGTTATCAAAGGACCGTATCATAGGATCTATAGATAGAAGATATAGTTACCGTTGCGTTATTCGCGGGCGCGCATGCGTTTTGCCCGTGGCAGGCCGCACTGCATTGGACGCGGCGGGCGTCAGTCGGCCGTGCTGACGGTGACGTCAAGATCGCGGATCAAACCGTCGGCGATCGAATAAACCCAGCCGTGAACTGCCAGGTTCTGCCCGCGCGCCCAGGCATCCCGCACGATGATGTTGTCCACGACGTTCCGCACCTGCCGCATCACATTGAGCTCGCAAAGCCGATCGAAATAAGCCTCGCGCTCGGCGATGGCCGAAAGCTCGGAAAGATGGTCGCGGCACACCTCGCGGATCGGATGCAGCCAATGGTCGACTAGGCCGCGCCGCTGCCCATCAACCGCGGCCCGCACACCGCCGCACCCGTAATGGCCGACGACGATGACATGCTTCACTTTGAGGATTTCGACCGCGAACTGGAGCACCGAAAGGAAATTGGCGTCCTGCGGCGGTGCGAGATTGGCGACGTTGCGGTGTACGAACAGTTCGCCCGGGTCGAGACCGACGATATCGTTGGCCGGAACACGGCTGTCGGCGCAGCCGATCCATAGATATTCCGGGGTTTGCTGAGCGACGAGACGCTGGAAGAAACTCGGGTCGGCGGCGGTCTTGCCGGCGGCCCAGCTTTTGTTATTCGCTTTCAGATGATCGAGCATACACGCGGCCTTAATCATCTACCAACGCGACTATCCATTTTAACGCACAACCTCTATGAGTATTTTTAGAACCTCTTACGCTGCTTGGACAAAATTAAACTCAAGTCCGAACAGCAAATTACCTAGTTGGTCGTGGTCGACAGCTTACATGCCATTTGGTGTCTCCGCTCGCATTGCTTCAACTATATTCACAAACGCCGTGTATGCTATTCTGTTATTTAGGTTGCCGTGCCTTTCGAAAAAATCAGACAGCGCAGATATAACTCTTTTGCTTCCATAGATTGATATTCGTGTTTTGGCATCTACCATAAGAATGGTAGAATCGAGTATCTTAGATTGATCATTATAATTCTACGCAATTGCAATTCCTGCCGCAGATTTGACAAAATCGACGTATGCCGTCGTTCTTAAATCTTGATAATGTCTTCTTCGATCGGCGGTTTTTGTAAATAGGTAAGTTAAAAATGCCGTTATGATCACCGCTGAAGCACTAATTATGGCTGTCAGAAATGGTGAAGGCTGCATGATGATTATTTTCTATTACACGCAGCTCATCGAAGGCACTCGTCATTTTTAAACATTAGATGTTGTGTCGCCTCCACCCCTCCCCCGCGAACGGGGGAGGGAGCAAGGGAAAGACAACTACTTCGCGTATTTGCCGGTCAGCTGCTTGGTGAAGTCCGGGTAGTTGCCCGGGGTCTTCTCGTTGGCCTCTTCATGCATCTGCAGGCGGGTCTTGCGCGCCCAGGTGCGCTTGAGGTCGTCCTTGACATGAAAGGTGAGGCGACCGAGCCCTTCGGTTTCGAGCTCGACCTTGTCGCCGTCCATAAACGGGTTGAGTCCGCGATGGTTCGTGCCGGTCGCGACAATATCGCCGGGCACCAGCGTGTGGATCGAGGTGAGCCACGCGACCGACTTCTTGATGCTGTGGCCCATGTCGTCGGTGTTGAAGTTCTGCATCAAGACGCCGTTGTTCCACAGCTTGATCTGCAGCTTCTGCGGGTCCTTGATCTCGTCCTTGGTGACGAGGAACGGCCCCACCGGCGCGAAGGTGTCGCGGCTCTTCATCTGAAAGAACACGTTGCCCGGCGGTGGCAACCCGCGGGCCGAACCGTCGATGAAGTTCATGTAGCCGAAGATGTGCGCATCGACCTGGTCTTCGGTGAGGTTGGTTGCCTTCTTGCCGATGACGACGGCCATTTCGGCCTCGCCCTCGAAGATCGGCGCCGGCACGTCGGGCAGCACCATCGTGTCGCCGTCGCCGATGATCGCGCTGGGGCTCTTGTGGAACGCGTTGATCGGCGCCGGGGCGCTGCGCGTGCCGTCTTCCATATAGTTGACCGCCATGCAGTCGATCGTCGTCGGCTTGGGTGTCGGCGGGCGGATCTTGACGCTCTTGAGCGGCACGCCGGTGCCGCGCGCGACCGCCGCCTCGATCCGCGGCTTATAAGTGTCCCACTGCTCGATCAGCCCGTTCATCAGGTCGCCCGGACCGGTATGCGGGATGGCTTGGACCTCGGCGCTGACATCGACGACATTGTCGCCTTTGACCACGCCGAGCTTGAAATCATCGAAATAGCACAGCTTCATCGCCTGCTCCCCTTGCGTCTTGTGACGGGCTGTCGTTCGAGCGCCAGCCCCTCAAACAGCGAGCTTATACCGCTTCTTCGCGCGGCGAGAACGAGGTTCTTCGCGGCGGCCGAGTTCGCCGCCGATCGCCTCGCTTTCATACCAGTTGCCAAGCTTAGCGATTGCGGTATGGTCATGTCATAAATCAACATCGCGGACAGGGCCGGCGTCACGTCGAGACAAAATCCGTGGCAACACGGACCAGTGACACCGGGAGAGACGCGCATGTTGGATATGATCGAGCGCCAAACGCGCCTGACGCTCAATCAATGGAAGATCATCGTCGCCGCGATCCTTGGCGACATGCTCGACTTCTTCGATTTCTACCTGATCGGCTACGTGCTGGCTTTTATCGTCGGCCCGTGGCATCTGACCTTTGGCCAATCGGCGATGGTGCTGATGTCTGCTGGTCTTGGCGCGGTGCCGGGGGCCTTCTTCTGGGGCTGGATGGCGGACAAGATCGGCCGTCGCAAGGTCTTCATCCTGACGGCGCTCAATTTCTCGATCCCCACGGGATTGATGGCGCTGACGCCGGATAACGGCGGTTGGATCTATCTCACCGTCTGCCGTTTTCTCGTGGGCTTTGGCGTGTCCGGCCTGTTCGCGGTCGATCTCCCGCTGGTGCAGGAATTCGTGCCGACCTACAAACGCGGTTGGGTTGGTGGGCTGGTGACATCTTGCCTGCCGCTGGGCAATATCGCCGGCGCTTTCCTCGGTGCATTTCTCGCGCCGGTGTTCGGTTGGCGCGGTCTTTTCGCGGTCGGCCTGCTGCCTGCGCTGTTGACGCTGCTGATCCGGGCCTGGGTTCCGGAGTCGCCGCGCTGGCTGATCCGCAAGGGGCGAGTCGCCGAGGCACGCCAATCGGTCGCCTGGGCGCTGATGATCGACCCAAAAGACGTGAAATTGCCCGATCGAGTCGAAGAGGTGGTGCACACACCGTGGATCGAGCTGTTTAAATATCCGCGCAGTATGGTCGTCTCGGTGCTGACCAGCCTCAGTCAGACCAGCGGCATCGGCCTGTTGATGTGGGCGACGACCTTGCTGATCCTGATCCTAAAGGTCACGCCGGCGAAAGCGGCGGAGATGATGATTTGGGTCGGCATCGCCGGCTTTGCCGGGCGCCTTGTCTGCTCCTATGCCAGCGATGCGATCGGGCGGCGTCCGGCCGGGTTTCTCGTTGGGATGGGCGGCGGCATTTTCATGACGTTTGCCGGCTTCTACTACGACGGGATGATCGGCGGCGTGTCGATGTTCTGGCTGTTCGTGATGATCCAGCGCTTTTTTGGCGACGGCGCCTACGCGATCATCGGGCCGTATTCGGCAGAGATCTGGCCAGCCGGGTTGCGCGCCAGCGGCATGGGGTTCGGCTATGGCCTCGGCAATCTCGGCAAGGTCATCGGTCCGTTGGGTTTGGCCCTGATTTGCGGCCAGGCGAATTTCGTCAGCCCCAAGGCGTCGCTCGACTTCATCGTCCCGGCGATGCTGTTCCTCGCCTTCTGGTCGTTCCTGTCGGGGATCGCCTTCCTGTTTGGGATCGAGACCAAGGGCCGTTCGATCGAGGAGATCGACAGCCAGCTGACCGCCGGCGCCGAGCCGAAACCGGCTTTGGCCAAAGCTGGCGCCGCGGCGGATTAAACGCGCAGACTCGGTAGTACCTCGCGGCCGAACAGCTCGACAGTGGCGAGCGGGTCGGCGGCGAGGCTGACCGAGAACATCACGCGGCGCAGGCCGGCAGCCTGCGCCGCTTTTATTTGCGCGCGGCACTGCTCGGGCGTGCCGTAGATCGCGAAGCGGCGCGACAGGTAATCGAACAGTCCGAACTCCTCGACCAGCGCCGCGTCGGCATCCCCCGGCCGCGTGCTGTAGCGACGGCGCAATTCGGCCACCGCCGCATGCAATTCGGCCGGCACGCCGCGCGCCGCGAGGTCACCCTGCAGGATGTAGCCGGCCGCCATAAAAGCAAGGATCGCGCCGATCCGCCGGCGCGACGCCTCCCCATCGGCGTTGCAGTCAAGCGCGGCGATCTGCCAGATTTCGACCTCGGCGGGATCGCGACCGGCCGCCGCGATCCCGGTGGCGATCGCCGCCTCCGTCTGCGCCAGATTTTCGGCGGCGAGACCGAAATTGACAAAAATGCCGTCGGCCGCTGCCGCCGCGCTCGCCAACGCCTTGGGACCGGACGCGGCGAGGAAAACCGGGCTTGGCCGCTTTACCCAGGGAAGATGCGCCTCGCTGCCCTGCCATGTCGCCCGCTCGCCGGTGAGCAGCCGGCGGATGAAACGTGCACCTTCTGCCAGTTCCGCGACGGGCGAGCGATTGAGACCGATATTGCGGGTGCCGCTATGTCCGGTCCCGAGGCCAAGGATCGCGCGGCCCGGCGCCAAGAGATCGAGCGAGGCGATCGCCGCGGCCGACGTCGCCGGGTGCCTTGATTCCAAATTGCTGACGCATAAAGCGATCCGCGGCCGTGAGGTCGCCTGCGCCACCATTGTCGCCGCGACCCAAGGGTCCATCGCGTTGCCCGGCGTGTCGGCGATCCCGATCATGTCGTAGCCGTGGCGCTCGGCCGCGTCGGCCATGCCTTGCACAAGATCGGGACTGTAAGGCCAGAAGAAAAACCCGACTTGCATGTGTAACTCTCGATCTTTCCACTTCGCGACACGGGCTACGCCCGCTCGTCAGGATGAGGGTGGCCGTTTGGCGCCACAAAGGAAAATCTTCATGGTGAGGAGGCGCAAAACCCGTCTCGAACCACACACAACACTCACGCCGCGTGCTAGCATCAACGCAGCCGATATACGACCAGGGAGCAACGTCATGCCCGTCACGCAAATCCGCGGCATTGATATCCATTACGAAATTCTTGGTGAGCGCGGCCCGTTCATCGCGTTGCAGCCGGGCGGGCGGCGCGCCGGCGTGTCGGTAAAGCCGCTGGCGCAGAAGATCGCCGAGGCGGGGTATCGGGTCGTGATCTACGACCGGCGCAATTGCGGCCACTCGGGCATCGCGATCACCGGCGACAGCGAGAATGACGAGTGGGCTGAGGATCTGCACGAGTTGCTGCGCAAGATCGATGCGTCGCCGGCTTATATCGGCGGCAGTTCATCGGGGTGCCGGCTGGCCTTGATCCTGGCGCTGCGCCATCCCGAGGATGTGCGCGGCCTGCTGCTGTGGCGGGTCACCGGTGGTCAGCACGCCGCGGTACATCTCGCCAACCAGTATTACACCGCACATATCGAGGCGGCGAAGACCGGCGGCATGGCCGCCGTCTGCGGGCTCGACCACTGGAAAGAGGTGATCGGCTATAACCCGACTGCCCGTGACACACTTATGGCGATGAACCCGGCCGACTTCATCAGCCGCATGGAGCGCTGGCGCGACAGCTTCAATGCCGGCGCCGAACATCCGGTGATCGGCGTCACACCGGCCGAATTGCGCTCGCTGACGGTGCCGACCTGCATCTGCCCCGGCAAAGACCCGGTGCATCCGCCACCGGCTGGCGAGGCCTGTCACCGGCTGATGCCCAATGCCGAATACCACGAGGTCGTCACCGAGCTGAAAGCAACGCTCGACGAGGCGTTTGTCGATTGGGACGCGAAAGAAGGCCTGCTGGCCGCGACGTTTGTCGACTTTCTGCGCCGGCAAGGCAGGTAACAAGTATCGTCATTGCGCGTTCCCCGGTCCGGCCTCCGGCCGGCTGGAGGCCGGACTGCGCGAGGCAGCCTCATGCGGGGCGGTCATTGCTTCGTCGCCTCGCTCCTCGCAATGACGCCGAGGGTCTATCGATTCCGACCGTAATCGTCCTGCCAGAGGAAATCGGGGCCGAGCTGATCGAGGCTCGGGCACCCGATCTGGCCCATCACGAGGTCGATCTCGGTGCGGAAAATGTCGATCGCCATCTTCACGCCGTCGAGCCCGCCGGCGACCGCGCCATAAAGCGTCGGGCGGCCAAACGTCACGAACTGCGCGCCGAGGCACAGCGCGATCAGGATATCGGCGCCGCGCCGTACGCCGCTGTCGATCAGCAGCGTCATGCGGTCGCCGACGGCCTGCTTCATCGCCGGCAGCACATCGAGCGAGCCGGGGGCCTGGTCGAGCTGGCGTCCGCCATGGTTAGACACCAGCACGCCCTCGCAGCCGATATCGGCGGCGCGGATGGCGTCGGCCGGGTTCATCAGCCCTTTAACCACGAGGTTGCGCGGGAACAGCTTGCGGTAGGTTTCAAGCTCCTTCCAAGTCTGCGCGTGGGCCGGCGTGTTGGCGTTCCACATGTCGATGACTTGGTCGACGTTGGAGCCGGGCGGCGCGTAACGCGTCCAATTATCCATGCTGGGCGTGCCGCCGTTCTTGACGTATTCCCAGACCCAGGCGGGATGCTGCATCGCCTCGGCAAGGATATGCGGTTTGAGGCTCAGCGCCGCCTTGAGCCAGGTCCCGCGAATATTGGCGAAGCCGTTGCGGATGTTGCGCTCGCGGCGCGGCCGCACCGGCACGTCGACGGTCAGCACCAGTGTTTCGAGCCCGCAATCGGCGGCTCGCCGCACCAAATCCTCCGAGATCGATTTGTCGCGCGCCGCATATAGCTGATACCAGGTGTGGTGCGGCGCGACCTTGGCGGCCGCCTCCATCGAATGGTTGCTGCCGCCCGACATGATATAAGGAATATTGGCTTCGCGTGCTGCTTGGGCGAGCATGAGGTCGCCGCCGCGGCGGAACAGCCCGGCCGTGCCGGTCGGCGAGATGCCGAACGGGCTGTTGAACTTGCGGCCGAAAATCGTCTGCGACTGGTCGCGTTTCGAAACATCGACCAGGTAGCGCGGCAGTAGCTGGTGCTTGTTGAACGCGGCGCGGTTGCGCTCGAGCGCCCGTTCGTCCTCAACCCCGCCCTCGATAAAGTCAAAAGCGATTTTCGGCAGCCGGCGCTTAGCCGCTTGGTGCAGGTCTTCGATATTGACGACGCCGTTGAGGCTCATGGTTTGGCGATCTCCCCTCGTATTTCGGGAGCATGGCCGAATCCCGATGTTCGCGGCAAGCAGCTGCGTTGCCTACCACCCCCGCGCCGGAATGCAAACTACGGGGTAATCTCCTGCAAAACATCGAGCACGGCGCGGCGGCGGGTGACACGGTCCTGCCACACGCGGTCGAAATCCTCGACCAGCGGTTTGATCGCATCCGATTTGGTGACCGCTTCGGCGGCTTCCACCGACTCAAACTCATAAAACGCGACATGGATACCAAATCCACTCGGCGGCTCGCTCTTGCTCCAGCAGCGCCAGGCGCGGCGCGCCTTAAAGACGCGCAGCGCCCAAGGCAGGTGGTCGGTCTCATACCAGTGATCAAATCGTTCGCGATCGGCCTCGGGCACCTCGGCGCGCACCGCGAGATAGGCTTTCGCCATGGCTAATCCTCGTCGATCGTAAAGCCGACTTTGAGGGTTACCTGGAAATGATGAACCTTGCCATTCTCGATGTGACCGCGCGTTTCCACCACCTCGAACCAGCGCAGTTCGCGCAAGGTTTTAGAGGCGCGTGCGATAGCGACGTGGATCGCGTCGTCGATGCTTTTCTCAGATGAGCCGACGATTTGAATGACGCGGTAGACGTGATCGTCCATGGTCTCTCTCCCTGTTTCGACGGGCGGTTATCGTTTGGCGCCGCGGAGGTGCCGAACGACAATACCAGCGAACGGGTGCGACCGGCATAACGATCCGCAACCCTGGCTTCAGGCCGCGATCGCCTCGCTCTCCAGTCTCGCGCGCAGCCGGGACGCCAGCTGCGCCCTGGAAAAGGGTTTGGCGATAAAGGCGGTCCCACCGCCTTCGGCTTCGGCGAGGGGGTCACTCGCGCAACCCGACATACTGAGGATGTTGATGTCCGCCCGCCGCCGCCGCGCCGCGGCCGCCAACTCCGCCCCGTTGAGGCCACCTGGCAACATCATGTCGGTCAATAGCAAATCGATTGGCATCTCGCTTTCCAGCAGCACCAACGCCTCATCGCCGTTGCTCGCGGTTATTGGGCTGTAACCGAGGTCGGTGAGCATCCTCGCTAGCGCAATGCGGACCAACGATGCGTCCTCGACCAACAGCACCGTCTCGCCCCGCCCCTGATCTGCCGCCTGCATTGTTTGACGTGCAGCCGGCTCGGTGTCGCCGAAATGCGGCAGAAATATTTGCACGGTCGTGCCCTGCCCCGGTTCGCTGTCGATGCGGGCATACCCGCCCGATTGCTTGGCGTAGCCGTAGACTTGGCTCAACCCGAGCCCACTATGGTCGACGCCGCTTTTTGTCGTGAAAAACGGTTCGAACGCGCGTTCGGCGATGTCCGGCGCCATGCCGGCCCCGGTGTCGCTGATAGCGATGAGGACATAGCGGCCGGGCGTCATGCCAGGATGAAGTGCGGTATAGGCCGCGTCGAGCGTGATGTCGGCAGTGCCGATCGTCAGCCGACCACCATTCGGCATCGCATCACGCCCGTTGAGCGCGAGGTTGAGAAGCGCCGTTTCAAACTGATTGCGATCGGCAAGGACGAGACCGACCGTACGCCCGAGCCTGGTCTCGATCTCGATATCGGGGGGCATCGCGCGGCGCAGCATAGGCCTGGTTTCGAGGATGCTTTGGTTGATGTCCACACTGGTCGGCGATAACGGCTGACGCCGGGCAAAGGCCAGCAGGTGACCGATCAGACCGTGAGCCTGCTCGATCGCCTGCCGGGTACCGTCGAACAGCCGAGCTGTCGTCGCGGTGCTCGGAACCTCCTCGGCCAGCGATTCGAGATTGAGGTTGATCGCCAGCAACAGATTGTTGAAATCATGCGCGATGCCGCCGGTGATCTGGCCGAGCGCGTCCATCTTCTGGGCATGACGCAGCCGGTCTTCCGAGCGGGGACCGACACGTGCGGGCGGGCTGGTGCCGACCGGCCGCGCCGCCAAGGCCCGCGCGATCACTTCCGCATCGCTCACCAGCAGAAACCCATGCACACGCAAAACAAGAAATAAACTCTTATAAATAATCTCCTAAAGGAATCGTTATCTGCTAAGCGTGCAGGTTTCCCTGGCGCACGATAGGCCGTTTGCCGCTTTTTAATCTTGTTCGGCTAGCGTCATCCGATCAGTCGCCGGCCGATGCAACGCGGTATCACGATCCCGACCATGAGAATTTTACTCGCCGACGATCATCATCTCGTGCGCGAGGCGATCGCCAGTTATCTGACGCGCGCTGCGCCGGATATTTCCTGCGTCGAGGCGTCGGACGTCCAGCAGGTACGCGAGCGGCTCGATAACGACAGCAATTTCGACCTGGTCATCCTCGATTACCGGATGCCGGGCATGAACGGACTCGCCGGGTTCGACGAGATCAAGCAGCGGCTTCCGAAAACCGCGATCGCGATCATGTCCGGCGCGATGGACCCGGACGAAGCCCGGCGCGCCCTCGAACGCGGCGCCGCCGGCGTCATCATGAAAAATCTGCGCGGCACGGCCCTGCTGACGGCGTTGCGGCTGATGGCGGCGGGCGAGATCTATGTGCCGCGCGGGGTCGTCGACGCGTTGCCCGGCCGGCATGCGGCGCGGCAATCTTTTGACAATTTGACGCCGCGTGAGCTCGACTGCATCGAGCAGTTGGTGCGCGGCTCGCCCAACCGCGAGATCGCGGATCGGCTCGCGATCGCCGAAATCACCGTGAAGCTTCACCTGAACAGCGCCTTCAAGAAGATGGGTGCGCGCAACCGCTCCGACGCGGTGCGGATCGCGATGCTGCAAGGGATGAACGGGCTATGAAAAAGCCGGAGGGCCGGCGATGAACACGGTTCTGGTAATCGACGACGATCCGGTGTTTTGCCGTGTCGTGCAGGGCATCCTCGAAAGCGCCGGTTATGAGGTCGCGTTGGCCGCCGACGCGCAAACCGGGATCAGCCGCTTTGGCGAACTCACCCCCGACCTTGTCATCGTCGATATCCTGATGCCGGGCAAGGAGGGTATCGCGACCATCCTCGAACTGCGCGAGACCAGCCCGGAGGCGCGCATCCTGGCGGTAACCGGCGGCGGGAATTTTGCCGCCGCCGACGTGCTGCACATTGCCGAACTGCTGGGGGCCGACAACAGTCTCATAAAGCCGTTTGAACCGGCCGCCTTGCTAGCCACTGTTGGGCGCTGCCTGGCCGCCTAAGCCGATACGAAACCCCATACCAAGGGTCTAATCGGCAGTGTTTTGGGTGGGTGGGCGAGCCTATCGCGTGCGCCGCGCGTGCGATAGGCTCGCCCAATGATCACCGTGCACATTATCCACGGCGACGCTGCTTTGCGCTTCGCCGCCCGGCGCGTATTGGAACCGGCCGGGTTTGTGGTGAGCGAGGCGGCCGACGAAAAGAGTACACCGCCCAGCGACGCACACCTCGTCATCGCTGAGGCACCCGACATCTCGGCGGTCGCTCGCCGTTTTCCGGCGGCGGGGGTTATCGCTTTGTCCGGTGCGGAGGGACTGGGAACCCCCTTTACCGCCAGCCGCCTACTTGCGGCCGTGCGACTTTGCCTGGCGCGGATGGAGCCTAGCGTGTCCGGCGCCACCACGGGACCGCGACGGCGCTCAGCGCGACGGCGATGCCGACGAGTTTGAACACTGCAGCAAAAGCGGTGAGAAAGCCGGCGCTGGTATTGATGGTGCCGTGCCCCATTCGGTTGAAGATCAGCGTCAGCAACGCGGCCCCGGTCACCGTGCCGATCGTCCGCGTCAGGATCGACAGCGAGCCGGCGACGCCGCGATCGGCGCGCGGCGACGAGCGAATGACGATGTCGGTGTAGGACACTTGAAAGAGGCCGACGCCGGTCCCGTGCAACAACAGGGTCATCGCCATCAAGCCGGGTGCGATATTGGCCGGCCAGCAGCCAACCAGAAACAGGCCACTCCCCACAGCCAGCAGGCCGGAGGCGCCGACCCGCTCCGCCGGAATATGCACGATCAGTCGACCTGCGATCGGTGACGCGAGCGCCGTCGCGACCGCGCCCGTCGCCAGTACAGCACCGGCGAGCGGCAGCGGCATCTGGCTAAAGCGAGCGAAAAAATACGGCACGAACAGCAGCACCGAAAAGGCCGCCAGATTCATCAGCACGTAGACGGCGTTGACTGCGGCAAAGCCGGTGTCGCGAAACAGAGCGACACGCACCATCGGCTGCGGGGCGCGGCCTTCCCACCAAGCGAACAGCACAAGGCTCACCACCGCAGTCGTCAGCAACATGGCCATCTGCAACCCCGGCCCGAGGCGCGAGGCGGCATTGATCGCGAGCAACATCGCTGTCAGCCCCAGCGCCAAGAGCAGCGCACCGGCGATGTCGAATCGCTCGCCCTTGCTTGTCGTGCCAGACGGCAGCCCGCGCAGGAATAACAGGCTCGTCAACGCGATCGGCGCACGGAACCAAAACACCGCCGGCCACCCAAAGCGGGCGACCATCGCGCCGCCGATCAGCGGCCCCAATGCCGAGCCGAGCGCGAAGATCAGCGTAAAGATGCCGACCGCATGGCTGCGCCGCTCTTCCGGATACAGTCCGGTCACCAGCGCCGGCGCGCAGCTGATCACCAGCCCCGCGCCGATTCCCTGGAGAAAGCGGAAGAACAGCAGCCAGCCAAAGCCCGGCGCCGCCGCGCAGAGAAGATAGGCGACAAAACTCCATGCCAACCCGGCGCGAAACACCCGCGCATGGCCGCCGATATCGCCGATCCGCCCGAAGGCGAGCATGAGCGCGGCATATGTCAGCACATAGCAGATGACGACCCATTGGATCATCGAGATCGGCAGGCCGAAACTGCGCGTGATATCGGGAAAAGCGATATTCACCGCCGTGTCGAGCGGCACGATCGACATGCCGAGACCGAGCATCACCAGCCGGAACCCGTGCCCGGCCACCAGCGGCGGTCGCTCGGCGATGTCATGCGCTGCAGGCGGCAAGGGCGGCGATCTCATTGTTGCTGTGCCGCGTCTGGCGCTGCGACATCCCACCATACCGCGCGCCGCTACATCGCGGTAAGTTGATTGCCGATCGATGACGCGGGACCGCATCTCATCCTGCGTATAACAAGGGGGAGAAACGCGGTGCCGGTGATGAGCGGCAACACAGGTTTCGCACTCGCTGTTCACGGCGGCGCCGGCACGCTCCGTCGCGGCGACATGACCGAAGCGCGCGAGATCCTTTACCGCGATGGACTGGCACGGGCGCTGATCGCCGGGAGCGCGATCCTCAGCGCGGGCGGCGGCGCTCTCGATGCGGTCACCAAGGCGGTTTGCGCGTTGGAAGATGATCCGCTGTTCAACGCGGGGCGCGGCGCCGTCTTTACCCACGCCGGAACGCAAGAGATGGACGCGGCGGTGATGGAGGGGCGCGAGCGGCGCGCGGGCGCCGTCGCCAGTATTTTCGGACCCAAAAACCCGGTGTTGGCAGCGCGCGCGGTGATGGAACGCTCGCCTCATGTGATGCTGATCGGCGAAGGCGCAATAAGTTTCTGCCGCGAGGCTGGGCTCGCCTTTGCCGATGCCGATTATTTCTACACGGAAGCACGCTGGCAGGCGCTGGCCGCGACGCTCGCGCAAGAAGAGGCCGGATTTGTCGATGCCGACGAAGCGCGCCGCCACGGCACTGTCGGCGCGGTGGCGCGAGACCGTGCAGGAAATCTCGCCGCCGCGACCTCGACCGGCGGAATGACCGGCAAGTTGCCCGGCCGCGTCGGCGACAGCCCGATTATCGGTGCCGGGACTTTCGCCGATAACGCGACTTGCGCGGTGTCTGCCACCGGACAAGGCGAATTGTTCATTCGTTATGCCGCGGCGCATGAAATCGCCGCGCGCATCGCCCATGCGGGGCAGGACATCGATATCGCGGCGTATTCGGTCGTCGCCGAGCTTGGGCGCGTCGGCGGCTCGGGCGGCTTGGTCGCAATCGGGCAAAGCGGCGCGCCGGTACTGCCGTTTAATTGCCCGGGCATGTATCGCGGCTATGTCATGGATGACAGAATCGTGTACACCGCCGTCTACGACGAGCCGTACAAAGCGTCATGACTCTAAAAAGACACGTATTGGGAGGAGCGCTGGCGATCGCCGCGGGGCTATGCGCCGCCGGCGCGCTCGGACAATCACCCCCACCGCCCGCCGAGCCCCTCGCTGACGGGGTGATAAAGCTGGGGCTCATCCTCGATATGTCCGGACCCTATGCTGAGTTGACCGGCAAGGGCAGCGCTGCCGCGGCGCAAATGGCGGTTGATGATTTTGGCGGGAAGGTTCTCGACAAGCCGGTCAAGGTTGTCGTCGCCGATCACCATGACAGCGCCGATCAGGCCGCTGCTATTGCCCGCGACTGGCTTGGGCCGCAAAATGTTACCGCGATCATGGATGTTTCCGGCTCGTCGGAGGCACTGATCGTTCAGGCGATCGGAGATACGCGAAACAAGATCGTCATCCTCGACGCGCCCGGCGCGAACCGGCTGGCTGGGGAAGCCTGCACTCCGACCTCGGTGCATTACACAAACAACACCTATGCGATCGCCCATACGCTCGGCAAAGCGATCGTCACCGATGGCGGCGACACCTGGTTCTTTATCACTGTCGATTACAGTTATGGGTTCGATCTCGAAAACGAAACAGCAATGGTGGTCGAAGCCGCCGGCGGGAAGGTTATTGGTCACGCGCGGCATCCCTTGGGCGTCGAGGATTTCTCATCCTACCTGCTGCGAGCACAGCAGTCTGGCGCCAAGATCATCGGCCTCGCCGATGCCGGTGCCGACACGACGCGCACGGTCAAGCGCGCGGCAGCTATGGGCATGGTCCCCGGCCCACAGAGCTTCGCCGGGCTGTCGATGCACATCAATCAGGTGCACGATCTGGGGTTAAAGACCGCGCAAGGCATGATGCTTACCGAATCGTTTTATTGGGACGCCGATGATGCCACGCGCGTCTGGTCCAAGCGCTTTTTCGACCGGGTCGGCGCGATGCCGAATGCGCTGCAGGCCGGTGTGTATTCGTCGACGACGCATTATCTCCAAGCCGTCGCCGCCGCCGGCACTGAAGCGACCGCACCGGTGATGCAGGCGATGCGCAATGCCCCAGTCAACGACTTTTTCACCCATAACGGCCGGATCCGCGCGGATGGCGTGATGGTGCACGACATGCACCTCTACCGGGTGAAGACGCCGGCCGAATCCCATGCGCCGTGGGACTATCTCGACCTGATCGCGACCGTTCCCGGCGACGAGGCTTTCGAGCCGCTGGCTCGCTCGAGATGCCCGCTCGTCCAGCCGGAGACCGAGTGACCGCTCAGGCAGTAGTCGGCAATGAGGATTCGCTATTTGAGTCGTCATGGCCGGACCTGATCCGGGCATCTCGCTGGCAAAAGCAACAGTTATTTCAGCCGCCGCATAGATGGCCCGGTCAAGCCCGGCCATGACGTGCGGAAAGGGGCAGAAGTCAAGCGATGCCCAGCCGGGCGCGTTCCGCCTGAAGCTCGGCTTCGTCCCAGTAACCGATGACGATGCCCGAGCGCAGCTGCTGACCACGCGGATAGGCCTCGATCCGCGCGTCGCTCGTAGTGATGCGGTTATGGTCGCGGAGCGCCCAGTCGAGCAGCGCCTCGCGCAGCCGGGCGCACTCACTGGTGTAGGACGGGTCGGCGCCGAGATCGTGCGACTCGCCGGGATCACCCTGCAGATCGAACAGCAGTGGCCGGAAGCCGGTCGCGTGGATATATTTCCACCGGCCGTCAAACGCCATATAGAGCCGGCAATCGCGGATCGGCTGGTTGAGCGTCAGCCGCGCTTCGAGCATCGAATAATCGTATTCGGAGAACGCGACGCGCCGCCAATCCGACGGCGGCCCGACGCACAGCAAGGGCAGCAACGAACGGCCCTCAATGATATGCGGCGCCGGAGTACCGCCGCAATATTCGATAAAGCTCGGCACCAGATCGATCGCCTCGACCAGCGCGTCCGATGCGGAGCCACGGGTTGCGTCGGCGGCGGGATCGGGGTCGGCAACGATCAGCGGGACCTTCGCGGTGCAGTCGTGAAAGAAATCCTTCTCGCCGAGCCAATGGTCGCCGAGATAGTCGCCGTGATCGCTGGTGAAAACGATCAGCGTGTTCGATGACAGGCCACGCTCATCGAGAAAGCGGAACAGCGCGCCGAGTTGGTCATCGATCTGCTTGATGAGGCCCATATAGGCCGGGATCACCCGGGCCCGTACCTCGTCGCGCGAAAAGTTGCGCGACACGCGCATGGCCATCAGCGCCGCGTAAACCGGGTGCGGATCGGCCCGTTCGGCAGCGTCGCGCACCGGTGCGACGATGTCCTGCCGACCGTACATATCGTGATACGGCGCGGGCGCGATATAGGGCCAATGCGGCTTGATGTAGGACAGATGCAGGCACCAGTTGCGTCCGTCTTTTGCCGCCTCGTCGATAAATTGCATCGCCCGCCGCGTGGTGTAGGGCGTCTCCGAATGCTCCTCGGGGACGCGGGCCGGCTTGTCGCTGTGTTCGAGCAGCCAACCGTTGCCGCCTTCCCCAGAATTGGCCCACTCCTCCCAGGGGTTCTCGGCGTCGAAACCCTCCGCCCGCAGGTAGTCGTCATAAGCCGGGCGAGGCCCGCGGCCAAGCGGGTGCAGTCCGTCGTCGCGCTCATAAGGCTCGAACCCGCATTCCGACAGATGCACGCCGAGCGACGAGCCGGGATCGATGCCGAGCCGTTTCATGCCCTCGCGATCCGCCGCCATATGCGTCTTGCCGACCAGCACCGTGCGCATCCCCAAGGCCGCGAGATGGTCGCCGAGGGTCGGTTCGTCGATGCGCAGCGGAAAGCCGTTCCAGTTGGCGCCGTGCGAGCGCATGTAGCGCCCGGTATAAAAACTCATCCGCGACGGGCCGCACACCGGCGACTGCACATAGGCGCGGTCGAACCGCACCCCGCGCGCCGCCAGCCCGTCGATATGCGGTGTCTGCAGATGCGGGTGGCCGTAGCAGCCGAGATAATCCCAGCGCAGCTGGTCGCACATGATGAAGAGGATGTTTTTGCCGGGCATTTCGCCTCGCGTCGTCTTTCCCGCGAAAAGCGGGAACCCAGGAGCAAGCCACGGAAAGGTCGCTCTAGGCCCCCGCTTACGCGGGGGAGACGAAAAAGTCTATGCCGGGACGACGGCCTAATCGGCCGTTGGCTTCTCGCCGAGCGCCAGCAATTCCATGCCGAGCCCGTAGCCGAGCAGGTCGTGCATCTGCCGGCGCAGCGCCTCGGTCAAGAGCAGCCGCGTGTAGCGCAACGCCAAGGTCGGCTTTTTGGCGAGGTCCTCGGCGATCTCCCAGGCGCGCGCCAGCACTCTGTCGGGCGGCAGCACCTCAGCGACAAGGCCGAACTCGTGTGCCTTTTGAGCGTCGAGCGTCTGCCCGGTCAGCAGGTAGTAACGGCCACGGTTCATTCCGAGCAGCAGCGGCATGACGATGTGCATGCCGTCGCCCGGCACGACCTCCGAGGCGAAATGCGCGGAATCCTGGAACTGCGCGGTGTCCGCGGCGAGCACGATGTCGGCGAGCAGCGGGATTTCCGAGTGCCGCCAAGCCGGGCCGTTGATCGCGCTGATCACCGGGACTTCGATGTCGAGCAGCTTCATCAAGAGATGCCGACCCTCCCAATGAATGCGGTCAATGCGCTCGATGCCGGGCCGCGTCGGGAAGGAGGAGGTGCCCGGCGTCGCGCGCGGCCCCGAGAATTCCGCGCCGGTGCCGGTGAGAATGACGACACGGTTCTCGCGGTCGTTGCCGACATCGTAAAACGCGTCGGGCAGCTCGCCATGCGGCCCAAACCCCCAGCGCAGACTGCCGCCATCGGTATGCAGCGTCATCTGCAGGATGCCGCCGCGCCGCTCGAAACGGGCGCACTGATACTTGTTCTGGTAGTCTGCAAGCTTGGTGGGCATGGCGTCTTCTCCTCCCTGTTGCCGTTTTTGCCCTCTCCCGCTCGCGGAGAGGCTGCCGAGCGCAGCAAGGCGGGTGAGGGTATTCGCCATTATCCCTCACCCTCCCACCGCTAGGGCGATGGGTCCCTCCCTCTCCCGCGTTGCGGGAGAGGGTCTGCCTACCTAATCCAGCCCAAAACCGCCGCTGCGGTTTCCGCCGGCTTGTCGAGTTCGGCGAGGTGGCCGGCGCCTTGGATCACCGCGATCTCGGTCTTGCCCTTGATCCCGGCGGCGAATTTATCGGCGTAGCTGCGCGGCATGAGCTTGTCCTCGCTGCCCCATACCAAGAGCGTCGGCGCGGTGATCAGCGGCAGGCGTTTTTCGAGCTTGGTGTTGCCGAGCGGCCAGAAGATGCGCGCGGCAGCCTCGCTGGCGCGCACCTGCTCGATCGGCCATTCCGGATCGTTGTGGCCCTCGGGCTCGGCCTTGAGCATCTCCCAGTTTTTCGGGTCGGCGCAGAACAGGCCGGCGACATCACCGGGCCGCTGCGCCCACGGGTCGGTGGCCGGGTCGTTCTCGTCGAACAGCCCGAACGGCGCGATCAGCGCCAGCCGCTTGACCATCGCCGGCCACAGCGCGGCGACTTCCGCCACGAGTGAGCCGCCGACTGAGCTGCCCGCAAGGTCGGTGCCGGCAAGCCCCGCGCCTTCCAGCAATTGCCGCGTCGCGACCAGCCAGTCGAGATGGCTGTCGAGCGCGACATGGCCGCGCTCGCCGCCGGGAAAACCGGGCAGCGACGGCACGATCACTGTGCGTTCTTGGGCCAACATGTCGAGGAATGGCACCCAATGTGGCAAGCCGCCGAACCCGGCGAGCAAGCCGAGTTTCGGCCCGCTTCCCGCCGTCCAAACGCGACAGGAATAGCCGTTGATCTCGACAGTCGTGGTTTGCGGTTCAGGCATGGCCGGCGGTCACTCCGCCGCCGCTTGCGCCGGCGCGAACGCGGCCGGGGCTGCGCGCTCGGCCTGAGCCATCGGCTGCGGCCACCAATGGTCCTGCCACTCGGAATGCACGTGCTTGAGCTTCGGCATGACCTTCTCGGCAAAGAGCCGTGTGTTGTACTTGGCCAGCTCCTTCGACATGTTGCCGAACTGCAAAAGCATCATCAAATGGCCGACATTGAGGTTGGTGGCGACTTCCGTGAGCTGTTCCACAACTTCGTCCGGCGAACCGATAATCACATAGCCCTTGTCGACGATCGCATCCATCTCGCGCGCCAAGCTCGCGAACTTGGTTTCGTAGCGCTGGTGGTCGCTGCGGCTGTTATCGGCGGCCTGGGAGACCATGCCCTTGATGCCGCGGCGCTGGGTTTCCTCGGTCGCGTAGCCCGGCGGACCGGCAAAGCGCGGGTCGATATGCAGGCAGCGGCCGTAGAAATACTCGGCCGGCTCGGCATAGAGCTCCAACGCCTGTTCGCGCGTCTCGGCCACCCCGACGAATTGCAGAAAGCCGGCGCGGTATGGGTTCATGTCCTTACCGAGCTTTTGCATCTCGGCCCAGAACCCGTCCATCGTCGATTTGCCGGTCTTGTAACCGTAATACGACAGATAGCAGTAGACGTAGTCCATCTCGGCGCACCACTGCCAGGTCTCGACGGAGCCACCGCCGGGGATCCAGATCGGCGGATGCGGGTGCTGCACCGGGCGCGGCCAGATATTGACGTAGCGCTGCTGGTTGTAGCGGCCGTTGAAGGCAAACGTGTCGGGCGCGGTCCATGCCTTTTTCACCAGATCGTGCGCCTCGTAATAGCGCTCACGCAGCATCGACGGGTTCTGGCCATAGGCGTAACAGGTGTCCATCGGCGACCCGACCGGGAAGCCGGCGATCAGTCGCCCGCCCGAGATGCAGTCGATCATCGCGAATTCTTCCGCCACACGGGTCGGCGGGTTGTAGAGCGCGAGGCTGTTGCCGAGGATGCATAGCGCCGTATCGGTGGTGCGCCGCGCCAGCGACGATGCGACCAGGTTGGGCGAGGGCATCAGCCCATAGCCGTTGTTATGGTGCTCGTTGACGCAGATCGCGTCGAACCCGCATTCGGCGGCGTATTCGAGCTCGTCCATGAAATCGTTGTACATGTGATGCGCGCGCCGCGGGTCGAACAGCGAGGAATGAATGTCGACCCACACCGAGGGGTTCTTCTCCCGGAAATCGTCCGGCAGCTCGGTGTACGGCATCAGATGGAACCACATCAGCTTCATCGGCCGCTCCCTTAGGGACATGTCGTCCCGGCGGAGGCCGGAACCCACTGATCAACCGTTGGAACGGCCGAAATCTGGATACCGGCCTTCGCCGATACGACGATGCTGGTTGGTAGCCTCTTACGACAGGCCACGAAGCGTCAAGATCGTAAGTGCGCCTTACTATTCAAGCCTGGATTGCACGGCGAACTACCGCCGTGCCCGCGGCGATGCTTCGTTCGCCAGTGCCGAGGTCACATCGGCGAAAGACGTTTTCAGCGATGTGCGCACATCGAGCACGGTCGGCTTGCGCGATGCCAGCGCCTCCTTGAGCGCCGGTGCAAAATCCTTTGCGTCCTCGACCCGCACCCCGTTGCAGCTCATCGCGCGGGCGATCGCTGCATGGTCGAAATCGTTGAACTCGGCGGCGAACGGTCCGCCGCCATGCAGCACCCAGCCGAGCGCGTTGTTGTTGAAGACGACCGTGGTGATCGGGATGTCGTGCTCGATCGCGGTCATCATGCCGTTCATCGTCATCGCGAAACCGCCGTCGCCGCACACCGCGACGACCGGCCGGTCGGGGTGCACCAGCTTGGCCGCCAGCGCCGCCGGGATGCCGAACCCCATCGGCCCCGACCCCGCCGCCTGCAGAAAGCCGCCGGCCATCTTGGTCTGGTAGAAATGCGTCATCAGGATGCGGTTTTCGCCCGCGTCGCAGGTGACGATCGCGTTGTCGGGCAGCGTCTTGATCATGTCGCCGATGACGCGCTGCGGCAGGATTGGCTTGTCGTCGCTGTCATAGGTTTCGGTGTTGAAATAGCCGTGTGCGGCGCGGTGGCCGGCGACACGCTTTTCCGCCTCTTCGCGGCGATGCCCGACCTTGGTGCGAACCGCCTCGAAGAGCTGGCCGAGGAACATTTTGACGTCACCGAGCACGACCTGCTCGGCCGGAATGGTCCATGACGCGTTGCGCGGCTCGATATCGACCTGGATAAAACTCTGCCGCGTCGGATCGAGCAGCTTGCCGTTGGCCCAGGCGGTGTCGCTGGGGCTGAGTTTGGAACCGAGCACCAGCACGAGATCGGCCTCGCCGATACAGGCATTCGCCGCCGGCGTGCCAAACGTGCCGAACACGCCCAGCGCCAAGGGGTGCGTCTCGGGAAAAACGCCCTTGCCTGCCGCTGTGGTGCCGACCGGCAGCCCGGCGGTCTCGGCGATGCGCCGCAGCTCCTCATAGGCCTGAGAGATGCGCACGCCGTTGCCGGCGATGACGATCGGCTTGCGCGCGGCGAGGATGCGCTCGGCCGCCTGGTCGATCTGCGCCTGGTCGATTGGCGGCGGGGGCGGCGGCAAATAGAACCGCGTCGGGTAAAGCGGCGGCTGCTGTTCGGGCGTAATCGTACCCGCGAGCGAGTCGTGGCTGAACAGGATCGCCACCGGCCCCATCTGGCCGCTGGTCGCGTGCTTGATCGCGAGCTGGGTCGCTTGCACCGCTTCCAGCGGCTCCAGCGCTTGCATCACCTGCTTGGTGACGCCGCCGAAAGCGCGGCGCGCGTCCCAGCTCCCGTAATCGCCGGTCGCCTGCTGATAGGGTGCGTGCAAATGAAAATGCGGCGCGTCGGAAAAATCGGTCAGCAGCACCATTGGCGACGATGAGAGATGCGCCTCCAGCGTGCCGATGAGGCCATTGCCGAGCACCCACGGCCCTTGCCCGATCATCACCCCTGGCCGCCGCGTCAGCCGGCCATAAACTTCGGCCATGACGCCGGCAAGCGACTCCTCGCGCACGGTGACCATCTTCACCTGGTTCTGTACTTGCGCGAGGCCAGAGATGATCCGCCCAGTATGCCCACCCGAAATGCCGAAGACGTATTCGATGCCTGCCTCGGCCAATACCCGCGCCACCAGCACCCGCGACGGCGTTTCTTCCTTCAGCATCCGCTCGATGGCCATGGCCGCTCCTCCCGTTGCGTTGGCGCGAGCTTGCTACCGCCGGCGCGCAATGACAACCGGCTGCCGGCAAAGAGCCGTGGACTTGTCGCGTCTCTTCTCTCCTATTGCGATAGGTGTCATAAATCTGTCATGTCATTCATCAACGCGGCCCTTGGCAGGATCGCTGCGCCCGAGCGCCGGGCGCTCGTCGTCGCTTGCGGCGCCCATATCCTGCATGACGGCTATACTGACCTGCTCTACGTCCTGCTGCCGCTATGGCAAGTGCAGTTCGGCCTGGACTACGCCGCCGTCGGCGTGTTGCGCGCGCTTTATGTCGGCGCGATGGCCGGGTTTCAGGTACCGTCCGGAGCATTGGCGCAGCGACTTGGTGGGCCGTTGGTGCTCGGCCTCGGCACTGCGCTGGCGGGAATCGGTTATCTGACTGCGGGTGCCAGCGCCGGTTTTGCGATGCTGATCGGCGCGTTGGTTCTCGGCGGACTGGGCTCGTCGGTACAGCACCCGATCGCCGCGCATCTTGTGTCACAGGCGTTTCCCGGCGCTCGCTCCCGCCAGGCGCTCGCCGGCTACAACTTCTCCGGCGATCTCGGCAAAATGGCGTTTCCGGCGGCGACGGCCTGGCTGCTGACGATGATGCCGTGGCGGGTGGCAACCACGATGATCGGGATCGTCGGGCTTGTCGCGGCGGTTGCGATCCTCGCGACGCGCGGCCTTCCCGGCCGCGATGGGTCGAACGCGACCGAGAAATCCGCCGGCGCGGCGGCAACCGGCAGCGGGCGCGGTTTCCCGCTATTGCTGTCGATCGCGATGATCGACAGCGCGACGCGGATGGGGTTTCTTACCTTTCTGCCGTTCCTGCTGAAGTTGAAAGGGGCCGGGCTGCCGGAGATCGGCATGGCGCTGACCCTGATCTTCGCCGGCGGTGCTTGCGGCAAGCTGGCCTGCGGCTGGCTCGGCGCGCGGCTCGGCGTGGTGCCCGCGACCTGGGTCACCGAGGGAGCGACCGCGCTGGGAATCCTTGCACTGCTGCCGCTGCCGCTCTACGCGGCCTTCACGGTGCTGCCGGTAATCGGCATGGCGCTCAACGGCACCTCGTCAGTGCTGTATGGCACGGTGCCGGAGTTGGTGCCGCCTGAGAAACGCCAGCGTGCGTTCAGCATCTTTTACACCGGCGGTGTCGGCGCCGGTGCGCTCTCTCCCGTGCTGTACGGGCTGATCGGCGACCGGTTGAGCGTGCCGAACATGATGATGCTGGTTGCCACTGTCGTGTTGGCGACGCTGCCGCTTTCCTGGCGGCTCGGCAGGCATTTGCGGCATCGCTGATTTTTGCCTTGACGCACTCGACAACGCACGTTGTCCGGCTATGATAGCGTCGAACAAAAAGGGAATATTCGATGCCGGGCAATCCTCGCCAGCTTCATCGCGACGCCGAAAGGCAATTCCCCGTGCGGGTCCGGGTCGCCGTGCCGGAAGGCGGGTTCGGCCGGCAGCTCGCAGTGATGCATGATTGGCTGGACGAGGTCTGCGGCGAGGCCGGCTGGGCCTCGGCGCCGGCCGGGCTGACCGGCATTGTTAATGACGCGGTAGCGTTTTACTTCGATGACACCGGGTTGGCGCAGGCTTTTGTCAACCGCTTCTGTTGCGGCTACCGGCCGATCGAGGTCAACCGGTCGGTCGAAGGCGCGTTCTCGTTGCGCGCTGCTGCACCGGCCCCAAGGCGGGCCATACACCACAAAACGCCTTAGGCGCGGCGCACAGATCGCATACCCTCGGCCTCGGCGCGAGCCGAAGGCGACGGGAAGGCCCAAGGGATCGTGGACTGGGGTAATTGGGCCGGCCTGGCAGCGACAAGCTTTGCCGCGGCGCTGCTGCAGGCGACCAATGGTTTCGGTTTCGCAGTGCTGGCGGTGCCATTTTTCCTGCTGCTCGCGCCGCCGGGCAAGGCGATTCCGATCATCATCGTTATCAGTTTCGCGGTCTCGCTGTTTGTGATGCCGCGGCTTTACCGCTTTGTCGCGCCGGGCCGGTTCTGCCGCCTGACACTCGGCGCTCTGGCAGCATTGCCGGTGGGGCTGTTTGCCCACGCGCATGCCAACCCGACAATCGTCCGCGCCGTTGCCGGCACGATCGTGACGGGTTTCACCGTCATGCTCGCTTGGCATCGCCATCGACGGCGCGACCACGCCATAACCTTGCGGGCGGGCAGCGATCTCGCGGTCGGCGCAGTTGCCGGCGTCGCCACCGGTCTTGTCGGCATGGCCGGACCGCCGCCGCTCATCTACCTGATGCTTGGCGGAGCGCCCATGACCATGCTGCGCGCGACGCTGATCAGCTTCTTCGTGGTGATTTACGCGGTGACACTCATCGCAAATATCGTCTTTTTCGGCATGGACCGGATCACCTGGCTGACCGCGCTGAGCCTCCTGCCGCTGGTGTGGATCGGGGGACGGATCGGCCTGCGCATCGGTGGGCGGCTCGGTGACCCCGCGGCCGCGGTGCTGGCATTGATCGTGCTGGGCGTGACCGGGCTTTACACGCTCGCCGCCGCGCTGCATGGCGCGCTATCGTAATCGGCACTGCAGAGAACAACCAATGCCGCCCATCGACCGTATCACCGCCTATCACGATGAGATGACCGCATGGCGGCAGGATGAAGGCGTGGCGCGAGGCCGGGCTATAATGGCAAGGGCATGAAGATCACAATCTGCGGCATCGCCGAATTGGGCCAGCATTGCGCGGCCGGCGTCACGCATGTGTTGTCGATCCTCGATCCCGGCTGGCCGGACCCTGAGGCGTTTGGCGACTTTCCGGCTCATCGTCGCGTCGCAGTGCGCTTTCACGATGTGATTGCCGCAACTCCTGGTGCGACCGTGCCGACCGCGGCCGACGTGGCAACAGTGCTCACTTACGGGCGCGAGGTGATGGCGGCGGGGCGCGACACGCATCTGCTTATCCATTGCCATGCGGGTGTTTCGCGCTCGACGGCGTCGGCGGCGCTGCTTTTGGCGCAGGCCGATCCAGCCCGGCCGGTCGAGGCGATTTTCGCCGAAATCGGCCGCCTGCGGCCACGCGCCTGGCCCAATTTGCTGCTGCTCGAACATGGCGAGACGGCGCTTGGCCGGCACGGCGAGATCGTCCCCGCCGTTGCCGCGCAGTACCGCCGCGTTCTCACCGCCGACCCGCAATTCGGCGCGTTTATCGTCGATACGGGCCGCGGACGCGAAGTCGAATTGGCTGGTTTGGTTGAAGGTGGACCATAATCGCCCGGCCTGACTTGATTTTTATCGAGTCCCCCGGCTTGACGCGGGGTCCGGTCAATCTGCCGGACCGCCGAGCAGTTCGGGGCGGTATTCGAAATGCATGGTATCGTAGTGATACCATTTGCCGCCCCAGATAAAGCCATGCCGCTCGAACGCGGCGACGATTTCGGGAGGCATCCGATTGCGGTAGGGGATCGTTCCGGACGCACCCGATCTGTGCCATAGCCAGTAATCGGAGAAGTCGAGGTTAAGATCGATCGCCGCGGCGTAGGCATGCATGCTCAGGCGACCGGTGTCGGCGACGGGGCGGCAGGCGAGCACGCCGGCGATCGGATAGGCGGCGCGCTTGACCGCTTGCGGCATCCCGTCGATTTCCGCCGAAACTTCGCGCAGCCGATCGGCGACGCCGTTGATTTTCGTGACCATGACCCGCCGTCCCCAGCTATTTGGCAGCCAGATCACCGGCGCGAGATTGGCGGCGAAGCCGGGCCGGCGGCAATCGCCGTATATCTTTAAGAAAAATGCCTCGTCGCGAAACCGGCCGGGGTCGTCATTGACTGCGGGCGGTGCGGCGAGCGGACCGCGTGGATAGGGCAGGCTCAACTGGTCGAGAATCGACGCGTTCCTCAGCTTCTCCTCAAAAGACTTGTCGCCGCGGCCGTCAGAGACGGCCATCGCGGTGCCGTCGCGCCAGAAAATCCGCTGCGCATCGTGACCGGACAGCGCCTCGGGGTACGCCTTGGCCAGCACATCGAGCGGGTCGGCGCGTGAGGCGATGGCGATCGACAGTGACAGGACCAAGAAGGCCGCCGCGGCGCGAGCGGTCCAGATCAGCGGCACCCTTTCTGTCCTTCAACCCGCATAATCGAGCTGACATTCTCCCGCTCGGTCGCATTGAGTTCGCTTTCAGGAGAGGTCGCTCGATACCAGGAGAGGCGCGAGAAATACGCACGCAGATCGGCGCGCATAAAAGCATGACCATGACGCGCGTAAATCTCGTTCCGGGCGATACTCAGCTGCGGGCAGCTGAGCGCCGCCAATTCGCTTGCCTGCACCATCTGCCGGTCGGAATTCGGGAAAATGAAATCCTGGCTGCCAGGCGGAGCGGTATTGGGCGCAGGCGGCAATGCCGGGACCGGCGGCGGCGAAGCGGTGGGAGGCGGGGTGATCGCCGCCATGCGGGTTTTCGCCAGCCCGGCGAAATGACCATTCGGGTATTGCCGCAGATATTCCTCAAAATCGGCGGGATTCCGACTTTGCGCGATGGTCTGCCAGAACACGATCTCGGTGTCCGAAGACGGCGCTGCGGCCGGCGGTGGCGACGGCACCGACGATGACGTCTCGGTGGTCTTCGCGGTCGGCGCCTGGAAATAGAACATCCCCTCGAGCGGCGAACTCGACACCCAGGGTTGCTGCTTCCCGCCGGTTTTGCGGTCGACCGCGAGGCCGACATTGTTAAAGACTTCGAGCACCGGCGTGCCCGGCTTCTCGATCGCCGTGGCCAGCGCGGCGGTATAAGGGCTGTGGCCGTTGCTGCCGTCGAGCGCCACATTCCCCGGCTGGGTCGCGTAGGAAATCAGCGTGCCGCGCGGCGCCTGCATCTGCGCCAGCCCGCCACCGGCCGCGCGCAGCCCGCGGCCGCCAAAGGGATTGTTGCGGCACGCGTCGAGGATGACCATGTTGAGCGCCGACCCCGCCGCCTCCATCTGCTTCAGCACCAGTTGGGCATCGACCAGCTCGAAATCCGCGTCCGCCGAGTTTTGCGGGTTCGCGCCGACCGGGACGAGGTAGTTGATCCCTTGCAGCTGCAGCCCATGGCCGGCGTAGTAAAACAGGCCGATCGAGCCGTCGCTGAGCGCGGCGCCGAATTCGCGGATCGCGTGCACAAAACTGGGCCGGTCGAGATCGGTCTGCGCGCCGTCGCCGATCAGCTGAAAGCCGACCGATTTCAGCGTCGCGGCGATCAGCCGGGCGTCATTGGCGGGATTGTCTAGGCGCGGCAGATATTGATAAGCGCCGTTGCCGACCACCAAGGCGACACGCTTTTCGCCTTCCGCATGGACTGCACCCACAACCAGGCCCAAAACGCCGCATAAAACCGCGGCCAAGGCCCAACGCCATAACGGCCTAGAAATCATAAAGCCGGGCAGGGTTGTCCACGAGGATCTTGTGGCGGGTCGCCGCTGTCGGCGCCCAGCGCGACAATTGCGCGAGCGAAAGCCCGTCATCGATATCGAAGGACGGCGTCAGCTCGGTCAGCTCCTTGCCGGAGTCGGCATGATGTGGGTGTGGCCAGTCGGTGCCCCAGACGATGCGATCGGGGTTGGCGGCGATCAGCGCGCGGGCCAGCGGCGCGACATCGTCAAACGCCGGCGCCTTGGTCGAACTGCGATAATGGCCGGAAACCTTGACATAGGCCTTGCCGGCACGGACCAGCGCCAGCAGCGCCGCAAACCCGGGTTGATCGACTCCGTCCGCGGCCTGGGCACCGCCGAAATGATCGAAGACGATCGGTGCCGAGGATTTCATCACGTCGTCGTACACCGCCTCGACGACCGAGAGCCTTGTATAGACCTGAACATGCCAACCCAACGGCGCCACACGCGCGACGGCGGTCTTGAGGTTGCGGCGCGAAATATCGGGGTCGCTGACCCCGCCGGTTTCGAGATTAACCCGCACACCACGAATGCCGGCGGCGTGCATGTCCTGCAGTGCGTCTTTGCTGGTCGCGTCATCGATCACCGCGACGCCGCGCGCCCGTTCCGCTCCCAGACGGCGCATGCCGTTGAGCGTGCAGGAATTATCGGCGCCATAGACGCTAGGCTGGACGATGACGACGCGCGACAGACCAAGGGTGTTTTGCAGCGTCAGCAATTCGTCGGCACTGGCCGGCGGAGGCGTGTATCCGCGGACCGGGACAAACGGAAATTCGTCGGCGGTGCCGAAGACATGAACATGACAATCGCAAGCGCCGGACGGCACGCGAAAGCCGACCGGAGTTTTCGGCTGCGACGCGACGATGGTACGGCCCGCCGCCCGGGGGGCGGCGGGCTGCTTAGGGCGCGAGCGGGTTCTCCCCTTCGCCGCCGGTTTAGTCTCTTTGGCGATGACCTTCGCGGCGGGTGGCGGCGGCGCTCCATCCGCGTCATGCCACAAGCGAATGCCGCCGGTCAGCCCGTCGGTATTCGGCACCACGGTAATATCGGGCGGCAGCTCGAACTGGACCTTCTTGGCGTTGCCGCCGCCCAGATAGAGATGGTCGAAATTGATGACGGTGCGCAGCACGCCGATCGTGTACTCGACGCGCTTGCTCCATTTCTTTTTGCCCTTGGCCGTAAACGCGGCATTGCCGAGATACTGGTCATAAGTCTTGGTGCCGTGGAGTGGATGATGCGCCAACTCCATATGCGGCAGAATGTGTCCATTGTCGAACAGCGACGTCCCGGCGCCGGTGCCGAGCGTCAGCACCATCTCGACGCCCCTGCCCTTGATCGCGCCGTAACCCTGGACATCGGCGTCATTCATCACCCTGACCGGCTTGCTGAGCCGCTTCGCAAGTTCGCTCTGCAGATCGTAGCCTGCCCATAACTCGGTGCTGAGATTGGGCGCGGTCAGCACCTTGCCGCCGCGCACCATGCCGGGAAAGCCGACCGAGACCCGATCGAAACTGCCGAGCTTGGGCGACATCTCTTCGATGATCTTGACGACCTGTTCAGGCGCGACCGGCTTGGGCGGCGTGTCCACCCGCTGGCGTTCACCAACAATTTCTCCGGAATCGTCGAGCGCGGCGAATTTGATTCCGGTGCCGCCGATATCGACGGCGAGTGTGCGGCGTTCACTCATATTTGGCCCCTGCCTTGCGTATTCTTTCCATCACGATAGCGCAGGTAGAACGGTTCGACCACTAGCACAGTCAGGGAAAGGACCATTCTTCATCCTGTTTGTACTGGAGAAAAACAACCCCACATAACTCGCTAGATCGCGCCTGGGTTGAGCTTGAGGCTCAAGGGGGAAAGGTGGAAAGACCGCGTGCGGCAGACGATTTCGACGTAATCCGCGAACGGCTGGAAGAATTGCGCCGTGAGCGCGAGGAAGTCGCCTCGAAGCAAACACCGGGCGAATCACCGTCCGGCTCGGATGACAGCGTGGAGGGTCGAAAGGAACGCTGCGAAGACGCGCCGCCGGCCTGGGTGCCGACGATATTTTCACCGCAGCCGACGGATTAGCCGGCCTGATGCAGCCTCAGCCCGGGCGTCGGCCAATCGACTGCGACAAGCTTCCCGGTCCAAGACAGCGTGATAAACGCGGTCTTCATGTCCGCGCCGCCAAAGCAAATGTTGGTCGTCATCGGGTCGGGCATCGCGATGTGCTCGACATGCTTGCCGTCGGGTGAAATCACTGTGATGCCGCCGTTGATCAGCGTCGCCACCGCGATGCGGCCGTCTGCCTGTACCGCCAGCGAGTCGAAACGCTGATAACCGCCCATCCCCGCGACGATGCTCCCGCCATGCGGCGACGGCCACGGGTCCTTCCTGACGACGCCCGGCTCGACGATGTCGAACGCCCAAAGCCGCGCGGCCTCGGTTTCGGCGACGTAGAGGGTATTGCCGTCGGGGGACAGGCCGATGCCGTTTGGCGTCACCAGCGGATAGGCGACTTCGATGATCGATGAACCGTCTCGCTTGGCGTAATAGACGCCACCGACATCCATATCGCGGGCCCGGCGTTTGCCGAGATCAGTGAAATAGATGCCGCCATGCGCGTCGCAGACGAGGTCGTTCGGTCCCTTGAGCGGGTGGTCGTTGCATTCGCGGTAGAGCACCTCGACCGCACCGGTCGCGAGATCGACCCGCTCGAGCCGTCCGCCGCTGTAATCCTTGGCCTGCACCAGCGGCCGGCGGCGTCCCTGGTCATCGACCGCCCATTCGAAACCGCCATTGTTGACGACGTAGCCTGTGCCGTCCGGCCCGATCGCGGCGCCGTTGGGACCGCCGCCGGGCAACGCGACAATGCTTTTCGTCCCGTCAGGCGCGACACGGGTCAGCGCCCCAGCGGCGATCTCGACGAGAATCACCGAGCCGTCGGCGCAGGCGACCGGCCCTTCCGGGAATTTCAGCCCTTCAGTGACGGTACGGATGTCCATGAAAAGGCTCTCTTGGATTGGAGCGCTAAGGCAAGATGAGTTTAGTTTCGTTCAGCTCCTTTCGTCATCCCCGGCTTGTCCCGGGGATCCACGTGGACGGCCGGGACAAGCCTGGCCATGACGACAAGACAGGCAGCAGCTCCTACTGACCTGACACTGAATGACACCCAAATAGGGGGTAAAAATAAGTCAGGCCGCGGGAGCCAGCTGCGCCCAATACCACTCGTAAAAGCCGCGATCGAGATTGCCGGTCGGGGTGCCGGCGATCTTGTCGCCCTCAACGCGGATCGCCTCTTCGAGCTTGCAGTCACCACCCGCTTCGGCGTTGTGACCGGGCTTGGCGACCCGCACCAGTTCGAAATCGCTGTGCCCGGCATAGCGCGGGATCAGCCGGACGAGCGCGGCGTCGCCGTTCCTCGTTAACAGACGGCTGAGTGGCCCAAAATCCGTCGCGGTTTCGGTGCCGCCGGGGAGCAGCAGCTCATCAGACGACCACAGGAAGTGCCGCAAGTGCTTCCAGTTCCAGGTCGTCGAGAAACGCTTGCGCGCCACAACCTTGCTTTCGCCGAGATCGGGAACATTAGCGAGATCGATCGCCTTGGCGTCAGGCGCGTTCGGCGCGGCGACCGAAGGGTCAATAAAGATCAGCCCGTTGGTGATGTGCATCGCATAGCGCGGCAGCCGAAAGCGCGAACGGTCCTTTTCCTCGGGCCGCAGCATCGGGTCGGTCAAGCGCCCGTCGATTGCATAGTCCCAGCCGTGATAGCGACAGAACAGGTGATCGCCATGGCCGTCTTCTTCTTCACAGATGCGGTAGCCGGCGTGCAGGCAGGCATTGCGCATCGCGTGGATCTTGTCTTCGGCTTCGCGCGCGATGACCATCGAGCGACCACCAATATCGACACGGAAATAATCGCCGTCGGATGACAGCCGGCTCGCATGGTCGGCCGCGAGCCAGGGTTTGATAAAGAGATTGGTCAACTCGGCGGCGAACACCTCGTAGGTTTCGAACAATTCTTCGGACGGGGTGATCTCACCGCCCGCCGCGAGCTGCTCGCCGACCGCCGTTATCTGTTCCGGAAGTTCCATCGCCGCACTCCGCTAGCGTCGTCTTATCGCCAGCCTACCGCTATAGCCGCGATTGCGAACGATTCCTACGGCAAAGATCGCCGGGCAGGGCTGCCCGGCGATGCACTGTCAGTGGTGATCGTCCTGATGGTCCTCGCCCGGCTTGGGTCGAGACCTTTGCGGCGGACCCGGATGAGCCTGCGGCGTCGAACCCTGCGCTGGCGGCGCGGCGTGCTGCTCGCGATGCGGTGGCGCGGCATGCTCTTCGGGATGCGGGGGTACTGCATGCTCCTCCGGACGCGGCGGCGCGGCATGCTCCTCGGGGTGCGGCGGCGCGGCATGCTCCTCCGGACGCGGTGGCGCAGCATGCTGTTCGGGATGTGGCGGCGCGGTGTGCTCCTCGGGATGTGGCGGCGCGGCATGCTCCTCGGGATGTGGCGGCGCGGCATGCTCCTCGGGATGTGGCGGCGTGGCATGCTCCTCGGGATGCGGCGCGGCATGCTCCTCCGGATGTGGCGGCGCGGCATGCTCCTCGGGATGTGGCGGCGTGGCATGCTCCTCGGGATGCGGCGCGGCATGCTCCTCGGGATGTGGCGGCGCGGCATGCTCCTCGGGATGTGGCGGCGTGGCATGCTCCTCGGGATGCGGCGCGGTCTCGCCGGCCGGCCGCGGCCCCGCATTTGGACCGGCGGGTCCAGATCCGGGCGGTCCAGGCCGTGTCATGGCACTGGGCCTGATGGTCCCGCGAGGGGGCGCGGCGTCTTCGCGGGGTGGATGCGGCCGCTGCGCCTCGGGCACGAAGGCGACTGGCGCGGACCGGTGCCATGCACCGCCCTCAATCTCGATATGGTTGCGGGTGATGTAGGTCTGTTTGGTGATGTGCTCGTACCGGGCGCGGTCGATATCGACCTGATGATGGCGCCAATCGGGATGACCCCAGTCCCAAAGCGGCGCGACCACGCCAAAGCCGATGCTGAACCCGATGCCGGCACCGACGGGACCGTTATAAAAATTTGGCGGCGGGGGAATATAGACCGGCGGTGCGTTCGCATCCGGCCAATCGCCATAAACCTCCGCCGGATTATAGACCGGCACATATATTTCGTCGGGGTGAGCCGGCTCGATGATGATGTCGGTCTCCTCGCGGCGCACCGCCAGTTGCGGAGTCGATTTGAGATGCCCGGCCTGCGCCGCACGGTCGCGCAGAAATTGCACGCGGGCGAAAATCTCGACCTCCTGCGCAGCGAAAGCAGCTCCCAGGGCCTCGGTCCAGTCGAGATAGTCAACCATCATGACGATGATCTGCGGGAAGGAGGCGAGCGATTTGACGCTGGGATCCCAGGGTAACGGCAGCAGAGCGTTCGCCAGCACATCGCCCTTCAGCACCGCGTTCTTTGGGTCCTCTAGCCATTTCCGCGCGTCGATGAGCTGATCCGGAAAAGTCGCGGCCATCAATAGCTGGGTAAGCAGCTGGTCGGGATATAGCGCGATCGGCGCCAGCATCTGATCGAGCTGCGCCGGAGTGTAGTGAATGGGCGGGGGCGGATTGAGCGCCGCTTGCGCCTCGGCCGCACTGGGTGCTGATGGCACGGGTTGCGCTTGCGCGAGCGCCGGCAATGCCAACAACAACGGCAGCGCCGCGACAGAGGCCTTAAAGACGCACGATTTCATCAGCGCGTTCCACCCAGCGGATTTTTGACCGCTGTTCAACGCCTGGGCGCGACGTCAATTCCGTCAAGATCGAACACCTGCCGGCGGCGGTCGCTCGGTGCCCGCCAATTTCATGCATTCAGTGGATGAATATTATGCCAATAATCGATTTGGTGGATGTTCGTCGACTTGATAAGAAGCCGCCAGCCGCCGCCATGGCTGACGCGCCGTCGCACGGTTTGCGCTATACTGTTTACACCATTCCTCGGGGAGGGTTTCATGCCCGTCGTCAAAGTCACCGATCTTGCTTACGGACGCCTGCGCTCGCCCGATCTCGACAAGCAGGAGGAGTTCCTCACCGCCTTCGGTATGGTTCGCGCCGAGCGCACGAAGAACGCGCTCTACATGCGCGGCACCGACGAGCCGCACCACATACACGTCACCGAACTAGGCGAGCCGAAATACATCGGCATGGCTTTTCATGTCGGCAGCGAGGATGACCTCCAAAAGCTGAGCCGGGTCGACGGCGCCTCGAAGGTCGAGAGCATCGACGAGCCGGGCGGCGGCAAGCGCGTCCGCCTGACCGACCCGGACGGCTTCCAGGTCGAGGTCGTCCACGGCATGGCGCGGCTGCCGAAGATTCCGGTCGTTCGGCCGAAGGTCAATTTCGGCGAGGACAAGACGCAGCGCCGCAACGAACTCTATTACCGGGGTGTTCAGCGCGGCCCATCGCACGTCAAGCGCATGGGCCATTTTGTGGTGCACACGGCGCAATATGAAAAAACGGTCGGCTGGTATCGCGAGATGCTCGGGTTCCGTATCTCGGACGAGGTCTATGTCGGCGACAAGACCAACATCACCGGCTCGTTCAACCGGCTCGACCGCGGCGACGATTTTGTCGATCACCACGCCTTTTTCTGCATCCGCAGCGACAAGTCGGGGCTCAATCATTTCAGCTACGAGGCGGCCGATATCGACGACATCATGATCGGCCACGAACACCTGCAGGGTAAGGGCTACGAGCATTTCTGGGGTCTGGGCCGCCATTCGCTGGGCAGCCAGGTCTACGATTACTGGGGCGACCCGTGGGGCCGCGTGCACGAGCATTGGGCCGACACCGACGTGCTCAACGCCAGCGTGCCGCCCAACCTGATCAGCCGCGAAGACTTGGCCGGTCCGTGGGGCGGCCCGCCGCCGGAGAAGTTCATGCACCACGCGGTGCGGTAATCTTTTCTCGTCATCGCGAAAAACCCGCGGGCTTGACCCGCGGGGACGAAGCAATCTCCCTCCGACTTCGCTAGCCGGGAGGGGATTGCTTCGCTACGCTCGCAACGACGATTTGCGAGGAGTTCTGTCCGATGAAGACCTTTTTGCGCTGCGGCCAGTTGTTCACCGGACAGGAGGACGAGGCGGTGAAAAGCGCCGCGCTGGTCTTTGACGAAGAGGGCCGGCTGATCTATGCCGGCCCCGAAAAGGGCGCGCCCAAGCAGGGCAAAAGCGACCGCGCAATCGATCATTCCGGGCATTTTGTCATGCCGGGCCTGATCGATGTGCACACCCACCTCGCTTATGGCAACGCCAAGACCGAGGAGGATATCGACCTTTACAGCCCGCTCGAATTTCGCGCGCTGCGCGGGATGTTCTTCGCGCAAAAGGTCGCCGCCGCCGGCTATACGGCGATCTGTTCGCCGGGCGATGCCGGGCAGATCAGCCTCTCGATCCGCGACGCGATCAATGCCGGGCTGTTCGACGGGCCGCGGGTGATGGCCGCGGGACCGTACATCACCAGCCATCAGGGCCTGACCGACTGGTATCCCACCTGGATCGGCGCGCCGGAAACCTCGATCGGCAAACTGGTCCGCTCGCTCGACGAGGCGGTCCAGGAAATCCGCCGCCAAGTCAAAAACGGCGTCGATTGCGTCAAGATCGCGATGGATGGCATTCAGCGCCGGCCCGACGGCGAACTGATCGCGGCCTTTACCCAGGAAGAATGCGACGCCATGGCGCGCGAAATCCGCCGCATGGGCAAGAAGTCGGTCGTGCATGCCGGCGGGCGCGAGGCGACGCTGTATTCGGCGCGCGCCGGGATTGACCTCATCTTCCACGCCTTCGATCTCGACGACGAATGCATCGCCGCGATGAAGAAGACCGGCAGTATGATCTCGCCGACCCTGACGCAGCCAAAGAACATTGTCGAATTCACCCAGCCACATGAGCCAGCCGGACAAAAGGGCCGCGTCAGCTTTGTCGAGCGCCGATACAAAATCGGTTGCGACAATCTCAAAAAGGCGGTCAAGGCCGGCATCCCCTTTCTCACCGGCACCGATAGCGGCTTCGCGGTGACGCCCTATGGCGAGTGGCACGCCCGCGAATTGGAGCTGTTTGTCGACGATCTCGGCTTTTCCAAGGCCGGGGCATTGCGCGCCGCAACGGAGGTCAATTCGCGCTTCATGTCCCGCGGCGACGAGATCGGCGTGCTGGAGCCCGGTCGCTTCGCCGATTTCATCGCCTGGGACGGGTCGCCGCTCGCCGATATCGCCATTCTGCAGGACAAGACCCGGCTGCGCGGGGTCTACAAAGCCGGCAAGGAATTGAAGATCACCGACCGGCCGTACGATCCGCGCAAGGTTACCGATTTCTCGCTGAGCAACTGGACCGATCTTTACACCCAAGAAAGGGTCGCCGAATTGCGCGGCACACGACGTCGGCTGGAGGCCGCCGAATAGCGCGGCCCGCAAATCGGGCGGTGCCGAACATCGCCCACCCCAAGCTGCGGCGCCTGTACGAGTATTGGGACGAGAAGCGTGGCGGGCGCAAAATGCCTGCGCGCGCTGACCTCGACCCGCTCGACATGCGCTTCGCGATCGGCGACGTGATCCTCGTCGATGTGCTCGACGAGGACCCGCCGCGCTTTCGCATCAGGCTGCACGGCACCAATTTATCGGAGCGCACGAATTTTGACCTGACCGGCAAGATGCTCGACGAGATGCCGGCGCCGGAGTTCCGCAATCTGGCGACTCGCAGCTTCCGCAGGGTGGTGCGCACGCGCGAGCCGATGCATGTTCTGGCCGAGCGCCTGCTCGACGATCGGCATCAGCGTTACGAGGCGATCCTTCTGCCGCTGTCGAGCGACGGCGAGCGGATCGACCGGCTGATGGTCGGAATGATCTACGATCCGCCAAGTTCGACATGAATCGCGGTCCCCGGCATCATTCGCGTCGCGGCTTTGCTTGATTAGGCGGTCCCTCGCCCGGCGTCTGCTGATCGTCACGGCCGGTATCGCGGGTTTGGTCAGCGCCGTCCTTGCCGGCGCTATCGCGTTCGGCGGGCCGACCGCGCCGCCGCCGCTGGCCTTTGTCCGCGATGAAACGCTGGCGCGTGATCGCAGCGATCTTCCACCTGTTCACCACTACCGCGCGCGCGACGGCACGGAACTGGCCTACCGCGCCTATCCCGCGGTGAACCCGTCCGGCGCCGCGGTGCTGATCCACGGCACGGTGGGGAGCAGTGCAGACGTTCATGAAATCGCCAAAGCGTTGCGCGATGCCGGCATCGACGCCTACGCGCCGGATATTCGCGGCCACGGCGCTTCCGGCCCGCGTGGCGATATCGCGTATATCGGCCAGCTTGAGGACGATCTCGCCGATTTTCTCGACACGCTCGACCGGCAGGGCGTGCCGCCGCGTCGTGTGTTGATCGGCCATTCGGCCGGCGGCGGCTTCGCACTGCGGATCGCCGCTTCGCCGCTCGGCAGGCGCTTTGCCGGTACGATCCTGCTGGCGCCCTATCTGGGCCCCGACGCGCCGACCACCAAGCCGGGTATCGGCGGCTGGGTCGGGGTCGGCGTGCCGCGCATCATCGCGCTAACGGTCCTGCACGACATCGGCCTCAACATGTTCGGCGGGCTTCCGGTGCTGGCCTTCGCGGTTTCTGCTCACGATGCGCGCTATGTGACGCCGACCTACTCGTTCCGGCTTTTCACCAATTTCGGGCCTGACCGCGATTGGCGGCGCGACCTGGGCTCGGTGCACGGGCCGCTCGTCGTGCTGGTCGGGGGCGCGGACCAGCTGTTTAAAGCCGACCGCTACAAGCAGGCAATCGCCAATACCCCGAATGCGCGCGTCGAGGTGCTGTCCGGGATCGACCATCTCAGCATTACCGGCGATCCAACCGCATTGGCGGCCGTGGTGGACGCGGCGAAAGGCGTTCTCGGCGCCCGGCCCTAACGCGACCGCACATAGGGTCGGACGGCGTCGAGCAACGCCTCGGTCGGGGCCAAGCGTGGCCCGTCGCCATCGTCGACGGACGGGACGATCGTGACGCCCCATTGCGGCAAGACCCGCAGCGACGCCTGCGCCTGCGGGTGCGCCAACAGCGGTGCGTTGAGCGACGGCGCGACAATGACCGGGGTCTTTCGCCCGATCGCCTCTGCGACGACGCTCAGCGCGAGGTTGTCGGCGATCCCGTGCGCCAGTTTGTTCAGGGAATTGAAGCTGCACGGCGCGAACAGCACGACGCCGAATGGCGGGCGCGGGCGGATCGCCATGTCGAAATAGGATTCGACGACCTGCGCGCCCGGCACCTCGGCCAGTTCGCGGCGCGCCACGACGCGCGACGCGTTGGGTGTCGGCAACGCGATGACGGTCGTAAAACCGAGCCCGACGAGCCCGCGCAAGACCTCCGGGCCGCGCGCCGCCGTCGTCGAGCCGCTAAGCACAAGATAGGCGACATCAAAGCCGTGACCGGTCATCGCGCTCTCACAGATACCCGCAGCATTTGAACTTGAAGGTCATAAAGAACACCGCGGCGGCGACGCTCAGCGTGAAATTTCCCGCAAACCCGAGCCAGGCGATGATCTTGCCCCAAACTACGCCGCGCCACGCCAATCCCGAGGCGATCAGCGTCAGGCCCTCGAAGACCGTCAATATCACGTTCTTGTAGTCGAAAAGCTCGACGGCATTGCCCGCGCGTATATCCCTAATCTCGGCCGGCAGGTACGGCAAGACGAACTGAAGGACGACGATCGCAGTGACCAGATTGACGAGCAAAACCGGCATCATCCCGCGATGGCGGACCAGCACCCACAGCAAGATACCGAGTTGGGCGAACTCGATGGCGCCCCAGAACACGCCGGTTGATGCGACGTTGCTGATCACAGCGGCTCGCCGCGAGCCAGCCGTGGATGCTCACCCAGCACCCCCATCGCGTGCTGCATCAGCAGCCGCTTCAGCGGCTTCAGACGGTTCACCGCGGCGAGGCCGAGATCGCGTGCCAGCTTTACCGGCGGGATCGTGTTCGAGAACAGGCGGTTGAGGCCATCGGTAACCCCGGCGAGCAGCACCGCGTCGAGCCGCCGCCAGCGTTGGTAACGTTCCAGCACCGCGTCTTCGCCGATATCGAGACCGAGCCGGCGCGCGTCGATGATCGCCTCGGCGAGCGCGGCGCAGTCGCGGATGCCGACATTGAGGCCTTGCCCGGCGATCGGGTGGATCACATGCGCCGCCTCGCCGACCAGCGCCAGGCGGGGGGCGATATAGGTCTCCGCCTGCATCAGCGACAGCGGATACGACCAACGCGGCCCGACCGGCTCGATCGCGCCGAGGAAATCACCAAAGCGGGCCGCCAGTTCGGCGGCGAACGCGGCATCGGGGAGCGCCATCAGGTGCGGCGCCAGCGCCGCGTGCTCGGTCCACACGATCGATGACCGGTTTTCGGTCATCGGCAGGATCGCGAACGGTCCCGCCGGCAAAAAATGCTCGACCGCTATCCCGCCATGCGGTCGCTCATGCGCGACCGTGGTGACGATGCCGATCTGGTTGTAGCGCCACTCGACCGTGCGGATGCCGGCGGCATGGCGCAGCGGCGAGTCCTTCCCGTCGGCGGCGGCGACGAGCCGGGCATGGAGGCGTGTGCCGTCGGCCAGCGTCGCGACCGCGCTGTTGGCGGTGGCGGTGACTGGCCCAAGCGTCCGCGGCGCCAGAAGCTGGAGGCTCGGGAGCGCCGTCGCACGCGCAAAGAGGGCGCGCCGCAGCACGCGGTTTTCGACGATGTAGCCGAGCGGGTCGCCCGTGCCGAGCTCGCGACGGTCGTAATGCAAAAAGAGCGGCGAATTGTCGTCGGCGACGCGGATTTCCAGGATCGGCTGCGCCTCGTCTGCCACCAGAGACCACAGCCCCACCCCTTCCAGCACCAGCTTGGAGCCATGCGCGATCGCGGTAGTACGGCCGTCGAAGCGATCATCGAGCATCGTCGCCGGGTCCTGCCGATCAACCACCGCGACGCTTAGCCCGACCCCGGCGCAGGCTATGCCGAGCAGCATCCCGTTGAGGCCGCCCCCCGCGATCAGAAGCTCGACACCATCCGCCATGCGGGAATCATGGGCGGCAGCGGCGACGCTGTCCAGCAAGCGCCGCCAGACGCAGGAAATGTGCGAGGCCGCTCAGCGCATTTCGGGGACGAAATGCCGCCCGGTCAGGCCCACCTCCGGGTCGTAGCGATCTTTCGACGGCCGTTTTGGCAGCTTGACCTTTTCCTCCGGCATCTTTCCGACTGGGATCAGGCTCAGCAGATGGGAAATGCAGTTAAGCCGCGCCTGCCGCTTGTCGTCCGAGCGAATGATGTACCACGGCGCCTCGGGTGTGTCGGTCGCCAGGAGCATTTCGTCTCGCGCCCGCGTGTAATCGTCCCAGTGCAGCCAGGAGTCGATGTCCATCTTGCTCAGCTTCCATTGCCGTAGCGGGTCTTCGACCCGCGCTGCAAAGCGACGCTCCTGTTCATCCTTGCTCACTTCGAGCCAATATTTGATGAGGATGATCCCGCCCTCGATCATGGTGCGTTCGACGAACGGTACGATGCGAAGAAACCCGGCGTGCTGCTCGTCGGTGCAAAAGCCCATGACCCGTTCGACGCCCGCCCGGTTGTACCAGCTGCGGTCGAAGATGATAATTTCCCCCGCGGCCGGAAAATGCGCCATGTAACGCTGGATGTACATCTGCGTCTTTTCGCGGTCGGACGGCGCGGGCAGCGCGACCACCCGGAAAACCCGCGGGCTGACGCGTTCGGTAATCGCCTTGATGGTGCCGCCCTTCCCGGCCGCGTCGCGCCCTTCAAAGACGACAATGACCCGTAGCCCTTTTTGCTTCACCCACTCCTGAAGCTTGCAGAGGTCGACCTGGAGTCGCCGCAGTTCCTGCTCGTATCCCTTGCGTTTCATGCCGGCTCCTAGCCGCACGAATGCCGTGCGATGGATGCATTCAAACAACGATAGAATCATTTACCGCTCTGATCTGCATCAATTTTGCGGCACTCGATGCAAGCACATCGAACAGTGCGTGATGGAATTACGCAATCATCCAGCACCGAAGGCGTTTCGGCAGCAAATCCTCAATTATTCTAGACGCTTCCCCGGTGATGTCGGTCTGATCCGCGGCTGACAGCCCGCGCGAGTGTGGCAAGCGGCGAGGGCACAATGCGCGGCGCTATGTTGCCGGCATGACAGGCGGAAAACGATCGCATAGTCTCGGCCGACAACTCGCGGAAGGTGGGAAACGTGCCGCTCAACCCCGACCTCGACAGCCTGAGCGATTACCCGTTCGAGGCGTTGCGCACGCTGCTCAACCCCGTCACGCCACGGGTCAATGACGAGATCATCGCGATGTCGGTCGGCGAGCCACAACACCAACCGCCGGCGCTGCTGACCGAAACGCTCACCCGCCACGCGCATGAATGGCACAAATATCCGCCGATGGCCGGCACGCCGGAATTGCGCCAGGCGATCGCCGATTGGCTGACCTGGCGCTACAAGCTCACGCCCGGCGCATTCGACATCGACAAGCATATCGCGACGCTGGCCGGCACCAAGGAAGGCCTCTACTTGTTTGCCTCGGTTGTGGTGCCGCGCGAGAAAGCGGGGCGACAGCCGGTCGTGCTGTGCCCCAACCCGTATTACCTCGTCTATAACGGCGCGGCGACGATGGCCGGCGCCGAGCCGGTGTTTCTCGACGCGACGCGTGACAACGCGTTCCTGCCGAATCTCGACGACATCCCCAAGGCGACCCTCGAACGCTGCGCGCTGTTCTATCTCTGCTCGCCGTCAAACCCGCAGGGCACGATCGCCGACCTCGATTACCTGAAAAAGGCGATCGTACTCGCGCGCGAGTACGATTTCGTCCTCGCCGCCGACGAATGCTATGCCGAGCTGTACGATTCGACCCCGCCACCGGGCGCTCTCGAAGCCTGCCAGGCGCTGGGTCCGGGCGCGAACGGCCTCTTCGACAACGTCGTCGTGTTTCACTCGCTGTCGAAGCGGTCGAGCGCGGCGGGACTGCGCTCGGGTTTTGTCGCCGGCGATCCGCGCTGTGTCGGCCAGTTCAAGCGCCTCAGGGATTTCGGTGGCTGCCAGGTGCCGTTGCCGATCCAGCATGCGGCGACGGCGCTGTGGCGGGACGAGACCCATGTGCTCGAGAATCGGGCGCTCTACCGGCGCAAGTTCGACCTGGCCGAAACGATGCTCGGCCGCCGTTACGGCTTCTACCGGCCGGCTGGCGGATTTTTTCTATGGCTCGATGTCGGCGACGGCGAGCAAGCCGCGCTGCGGCTATGGCGCGACGCGGCGATCCGCGTGCTGCCCGGCGGTTATACCGCGCGCGCGGCGAATGCTGGCATCAACCCCGGGAGCGAGTATATTCGCGTTGCGGTCGTCCATGACGAGGCAACGCTCGAAACCGCATTCGCGCGCATGCGCCGCGTGCTGTAGCGGGCGTCGTCACGCCATGATGGGGTCGGTCTTTCGGGGGGAAGACTGGCACTGACTGCGGAAGCCAAGGGACCGTGGCGAGGGGGACCACGACATGCCCAAGTCTGCGCCGTATCTTGCCCGCGGTTTCGGCCAGCGGGCCAACCGCCAGGTCGACAGCTGGGACGATCTCGTCGCACTCGGGAAGCGCCGGCTGCTCGAAGGGCTCGGCTTTACGCTGGTTGTTCTCTGCCTGCTGTTGGTACTCTGCCTTGCCACCTACAGCCCGGCCGATCCGTCGCTCGATACCGCGATCGATACCACACCAGCCAACTTCCTCGGGCGTGACGGAGCGTTCGCTGCCGATCTCCTGATCCAGGGGCTGGGGTTGGCGGCGTTTCTGCTGCCGCTGATCCTGCTCGGCTGGGCGTTTCGGCTGCTGCTGCAGCGACCGCTGCGGCGCATGCCGCGGCGTTTCGTGATGGTTTTTCCGGCGCTGGTTTTCACCGCCTTGGCTTGCGCGATGCTTCCCGCGACGCCGATACCGATGCCCGCCGGAACGGGCGGCGCGGTCGGCTGGGCGCTGCTGCGCGGCGTGCACGCGGTGGGGTTGGGCGCGTTGGAACTGCCGGTGGCGATCGGCGCCGGGGGGCTGGCGGCGCTGCTGCTGCTGTCGATCATGGGGCTGTCCTGGGGCGATTGGCGCGATGTGGGCAGCGGCGCCGGGCGCCGCGCGACACGGCTTGCGGTCGTCTCGGGCCAAGGGGCGGTGGTCGGCGCGGCGGTCGCGGTCGGCTTCAGCCAACGCGTCGTCGAGCGTTGGCGGGCGGCGCGACAAGAGGCGGCAGCCGCGCAGGCCGCGGCGGCGAAAACCGCGCCCGCCGCCGTACGGGCGCTCGGCCCCGAGCGTCCTTTGCCATGGATGAAGCCGGTCTCGGCCCGTCCGGCCAACGCACCGTCAGGCGCCGAGCGCCGCGAGCCGCTGTTCGGCCCGGCTCCAGCCGCGGCTCGCCAGCCCGTGCCTACGCCGGTGACCGCCGCCGAACCCGACGCGTCGGCGCACAAGGTCGTACGTCTGGTGATGCCCGGCACACGCTCGATCGGCACCGGTCGGCGCGCCGAACTGGAGCGCCAGGCGACGCTCGATCTCGACGGCCAGCCAATTCTGCCGCCGATCGATCTGCTGACCCGGCCGCCGGTCGGCCGGACCGAGACGATCGATGAGGAGGCACTCGCCAAGAACGCCCGGCTCCTCGAAGCGGTGCTCGAGGATTACGGCGTGCGCGGTGAGATCGTGCAAGTGCGGCCCGGCCCGGTCGTGACGCTTTACGAGCTTGAGCCGGCGCCCGGGATCAAGGCGTCGCGTGTCATCGGCCTCGCCGACGACATCGCCCGCTCGATGAGCGCGATTTCGGTGCGCGTCGCGGTGGTGCCGGGGCGCAGCGTCATCGGCATCGAGCTGCCCAACACCAAGGCCGAGACGGTTTACCTGCGCGAGCTCCTCGATTCGCCGGCCTATGAAAAGCATACCGGCCGCCTGGCGCTCGCGCTCGGCAAGGATATTGGCGGCGAGGCGGTGGTCGCCGATCTCGCGCGCATGCCGCATCTGTTGATCGCCGGCACCACCGGCTCGGGCAAATCGGTCGGCATCAACACGATGATCCTGTCGATCCTCTACCGGATGCCGCCCGATCGCTGCAAATTCATCATGGTCGACCCCAAAATGCTCGAGCTGTCGGTTTATGACGGCATCCCGCATCTCTTGGCGCCGGTCGTCACCGACCCAAAGAAGGCGGTGATGGCGCTCAAATGGACCGTGCGCGAGATGGAGCGGCGCTACCAGATGATGTCGAAGCTCGGTGTGCGCAGCATCGAGGGCTACAACGCGCGCATTGCCGAGGCGCGCGACAGAGGTGAAAGGCTGGTGCGCAAGGTGCAGACCGGCTTCGATCCCGAAACCGGCGAGCCGATCATCGAGGAACAGCCATTCGACCTCACCGAGTTTCCGCTGATCGTCGTCATCGTCGACGAGATGGCGGATTTGATGCTCGTCGCCGGCAAGGACATCGAGGCCTCGGTGCAGCGCCTCGCTCAGATGGCGCGCGCCGCCGGCATCCACATCATCATGGCGACGCAGCGCCCCTCGGTCGATGTCATCACCGGCACGATCAAGGCCAATTTCCCGACCCGCATCAGCTTTCAAGTGACCTCGAAGATCGACAGCCGCACGATCCTCGGCGAGGGCGGCGCCGAGCAGCTGCTTGGCCGCGGCGACATGCTTTATATGGCCGGCGGCGGGCGTGTCACCCGCGTACACGGGCCTTTTGTCTCCGACGAGGAGGTCGAGCGCGTCGTCTCGGCGCTCAAATCGCGGGCCGAACCGGATTACATCGACGAGATCACCGAGGACGGGGCCGAAGGCGGCGGCGGTGGTGGCGGCTTTGCCGACGAGGATGACGGCGGCAGCGGTGATCAGCTTTATGACCAGGCCGTGGCTCTCGTCACCCGCGAGAAGAAAGCCTCGACGAGTTTTGTCCAGCGCCACCTGCAGATCGGCTACAACCGCGCCGCGCGCATCATCGAGCGCATGGAACAGGAAGGCGTCGTCGGCACCGCCAACCATGTCGGCCGCCGCGAGGTCCTTGCCCCGCCACCACGATAGGCGACGGTTAAGCGTCCTCACCACGAAACGCCCCCTGCCGAAGTCGGCTCGGCAGCAGTTCGCCCTGGCGATCGAGCACTGGATAGGCAGCCGCCGCGATATGCGAGTTAATTCGCTTCAGGTCGCGCAATACATCGAGATGCAGCGAACTGGTCTCGCGGCTTTCGATGCGCCCCGCGCGGATGCGCGCAAAATGCGTCTCCGTTGCCTTGGCTTCCAGGTCGCGGAACACTTCTTTTTCGCCCAGCAGCGCGCGGGCGGCGCGTGGATCATCGGTCATGAACACGGCTGCCGCCGCCGTCACGTTGCCGGCGAGGCGCTCCAGCATCGCGCGGATTTCCGCCTGTCCCTCGATCGAGAAAGACAACCCGCGCTTCAGCCGCTTTGATGCGGCGGAAACCAGCCCTTTATCGACGATATCGCCGGCGTGCTCGAGATTGGTAATGAAAGCGAGAATTTCCGACAGACGACGGCTGTCGCCGTCGTCAAGCGCTTCGGGGTCGAGTCCGGTCAGGTAGATTTTGATTTCACGGCAGAGCCCGTCGAGCACATCGTCCAGCCGCTTTGCCGTGCTGATCTGGTCGCGGTTGCCGCGATCGAGCGCGTCGAGGCTGTTGCGCAGCATCGTTTCGAGCACGTCGGCCATGCGTAAAGCCTCGCGCGCGGCGCCGGCAAGCGCGATTGCCGGCATCTCGCGCGCGTTCTCATCAAGGTAGATCGGCCGTGACGGATCGGCTGGTGCGGCCCGTGCCGGCAGCATCCATTGCAGCAGTCGGGCGAACGGGCCGAGCAGCGGCAGGAACAGCACGGCGAGCACCAGGTTGAACAGCGTGTGAAAATCGGCCACGGCGCGAGCGGTGTTGGCGTCGAGCGTGACCATGAACGGCCCGATCCATTGCAGGAGCGCCAAGCCGGCGATGACGCCGACCGCTCGGTTCAGGAGGTTGCCGAGCGGCAGTCGCTTTGCGACGGGATCACTGCCGGGACCTTCAAGCAGCGGATTGAGTGCGGTCCCGAGATTGGCGCCGAGCACGAGCGCGAAGGCCGCTTGGGGCGGCACGACCTGGTTGGCGGCCATCGATATGGTCAACAGCACCGTTGCGACGCTGGAATGAGCGGCCCAAGTCAATGCCGCGCCCAGGATCACGTCGATGACGGGCTGCGTCGCAACCGCCCCCATGAGCAACCGCAGGCTCGGCACGTCCTCATAGGGCGTCATCAGCGCGAGCAGTCCGTTCAAGGCCATCAGGATCAGGCCAAGGCCGATCACCACGCGCCCGAGGTCACGCGGGCGCGACTGGCCGCCGCGGCGAAAGAGAATGACGCCGACCAGGATCAACAGAGGGGCGACGCGAACGATGTTGAACGACAACACCTGCACGATCAGCGTCGTGCCGACATTGGCACCGAGCATGACCGCGAGGGCAGGGACGAGGTCGACAAGACCGCCGGCGGCGAAACTCGCGGCCATCAACCCGGTGGCCGTGCTGCTTTGCAGGATCGCCGTGATGCCGAGGCCGGCCGCAAAGGCGCGTAAGCGATCGCCGAGCGTACGACCAAGCACGCGTCGCAGGTTCGGCCCAAAGGCGCGCTGTATGCCGGTCTGCACCATGTGCACGCCCCACAAGAGGAGCGCGATCGTGCCCGCGAGATCGACGAGAGTGAGGGTCGCATCCATCCCCGCTCCTCCCTGCTTGGCGCCGTAGAATCGAGCCAACTGCCATCGTGCGCTGGCCCAGCGCTTCAAGCAAACAACTCGAGCCGTATTTTCCGGAGCACCGGATATCGGGTTGCTCGAAACGTGCTTATGCGGCGAGGGCATAGCTAAACGCGTGGCGTGGCTACGCTCCGTTAAATCGTCTTTCCCGCTCAGGGTTGGCGCTTGATGGCGCCGAACCCTCGGGATCACATTAAACGGGCTGGCCGCGCCCAATGCCGATGGGGTAGGTGCGCTTCGCATGCGGCCGCGACAATCTGCGATGTTTGATCCGCGCCTCCCGCCATTGACGCGCCACAATCGCGGCGTCATCTCCCGTTTGGTCGGAAGTGATTGAGGCGGCGTGATGAATTGGTGTCGGTGGATCGGACGGGCGTTGGCTGGTGCGATGTTGCTGCTTGCTACGCCTGTTCTTGCGTACGCGGCACCGCCTCCGCCGCCGGCTGCGCTATCGCCACAAGATTCGGCCGAGTTGCAAAAAATCACCGCCTATCTCGACGGTATCCACACGATGACCGCCCGCTTTGCCCAGGCGACGGCGAATGGCGGCACGGCGACCGGGTCACTCTGGCTGTCGCGGCCGGGCCGGATGCGGTTTCAGTACGACCCGCCCAACGAGTTGCTGCTGCTCGCCGATATGTTCTACCTCTACTCCTGGGATCCCGACCTCAAGCAGATGAACAAGATCGGGCTGAAGTCGACGCCGGCCTGGTTTTTGCTTCGTCAGCCGATCAGTTTTAGCGATGGGGTAACGGTTACGCGTTTTGATCATAGCGGGAATACCGTCAGGGTGTCGGTCGTTGAAAGCGCCGAGCCGGACGCGGGCAGCCTGACTATGGTATTTTCCACCAACCCATTGGCGTTGCGGGAATGGACAGTGGTGGATCAGCGGGGGAGGGTAACCAATGTGTCGCTGTCGAACGAGCAATACGGTATGACGCTCGACCCGAAATTGTTCCTGTACCAGGATCCCTACAGCCCACCCCGCAATCAATAACAACAGCCCGAGCCGACCCGATGTCCCTCAAAACCCCGCTGGTGGCGATTCCGACCTGCTACCGCGAGCACAACGACCGTCTGATGTACACCGCCGTGGTGCGCTACCCGCACGCGGTGGTCGATGCCGCGGGCTGCCAACCTATTCTTGTCCCGTCCATCGGCGACAAGCTTTGCTGTGACACGCTGCTTGACGTGATCGATGGGCTGCTGCTGACCGGTAGCCCCTCCAATGTCGAGCCGTATCACTATGACGGTCCGCCGAGCCGTGAAGGGACGTTGCATGACCCTGACCGCGACGCGACCACCTTACCGTTGATTCGCGAGGCGGTGCGGCGCGACAAACCCGTGCTGGCGATCTGCCGCGGCATCCAGGAGCTGAATGTCGCGCTTGGCGGAACGCTGCATCAGCGCATCGGCGAGCGGCCCGGCGGCGATGTGCATCGTCGTGGCCGCGACATCAAGCGGATCATGCAAATGACCATGGACGAGCGCTATGGTCCCTGCCACCCGGTGACGTTGACCCCAGGCGGTTTTTTTGCCGAACTGGCCGGAACGACGGAAATCCTCGTTAATTCGCTGCACGGCCAGGGGATCGATGAGCCCGCGCCCGAGCTTCAGGTCGAGGCGGTGGCGCCGGACGGTCTTGTCGAGGCGGTCAGCCTGCCCGGTGCCCGGTTTGTCGTCGGGGTGCAGTGGCACCCGGAATACAAGCCGCTTGCCAACCCGGTCTCCCGCGCCTTGTTCGCGGCGTTTGGCGACGCCTGTCGGGCCGCGGCGGCCGGCGCTGGCGCAAAACGGCGGGCCGCCTAGCAAAAATTTTTCGCGCGTATTTGGTTCCCCTGTTCCCCATGCGTTTTCCGCTGTGGACGCATGCATGATTCGCATTTTTGCATGGCGCGGACATCCCCATCTAGGAGTCCAGAAGCGGAGAGGACCAAAATCCTCTTAATTCCGGCCCCGTCTCCCCTGCGGGGTGCGGATCTCCCCCAAGCGCTTCTGACAAGCTGGCGCCCGGTGTTCCCCCCACACCGGGCGCTATTTGTTTGCGCCCGTTCGTGATCTATTGAGCCTCGGTTTCAACTGGCGGCCACGGGACGGGGAATGCGCCTTATCACCTGGAATATCAACTCGGTACGGATTCGGGTCGACAATGTCTGCCGTCTGCTTGCCGAGGCACGGCCGGATATTCTCTGTCTGCAGGAAACCAAGACTCCTGACGACCTGTTCCCGCGCGAGCCGTTCGCTTCGCTCGGCTACGAGCACATCCATATGCACGGGATGAAGGGCTATAACGGTGTCGCGATCCTTGCCAAAGCGCCGTTTCCGAGCACCACGACCCGCGCTTGGTGTGACCGCAGCGATTGCCGCCACGCGATCGCCGAGCTGCCCGGCGGCATCGAGTTACACAACATCTATGTGCCGGCGGGGGGTGACATCCCAGATCCTGCCGAGAACCCGAAATTTGCCCATAAGCTGCAATTTCTCGACGAATTGACGGCGTGGTTCGACACCCATGACCGTGCGCGCAAGGCGATCGCGGTTGGTGATCTCAACATCGCGCCGCTCGAAACCGATGTCTGGTCGCACAAGCAGTTGCTGAGCGTCGTCAGCCACACGCCGATCGAGGTCGAGAAGCTCGGTGCTTTCCAGCGCGCCGGCGGATTTGTGGACGCCGTGCGTCACTTCGTGCCGGCCGACCAGAAGCTCTATACTTGGTGGAGCTATCGCAACCGCGATTGGGCCGCTTCCGACCGCGGCCGGCGGCTCGACCATATCTGGGTGACGCCAGCGCTGGTGCCCGCGCTCAAAAGCCACCGCGTCTTCCGCGACGTGCGCAACTGGGAACAAACATCAGACCACGTCCCGGTGATGATCGAACTGGACGTGTAGGCGGTTTATCCCAGCAGCACGCGGCGCATTTCATCGGGATCGCGCAGCAGCTTGCCGACCTTGGTCAGCGCCGCGTTGACCGCGTCGGCGTATTTTTTCGCGCCGCCAAAGCGATCGAGCGTTTCCGGCGGCACGAACTTGATCAGCGCCTCGACCCGCGCCGGGCTGTAGCTTTCGAGCGTTCGCACCACAGCGGGATAAAGTGCCTGGCGGGCCTCCATGCCAAACTCGAACCCTTTGGCGCGGATGCGGGCGACGAGATCGGTTCGCCCTGCGAGCAGGCCAAAGCGCGGGCCTTGCGTCCCGTATTTGTCGAGCCCGGTGGCGCCGATATCGACGCCCAGCTCCAGTGTCTTAGGCTGCTCGAACGCCGCCGGGCCGACCCGCGCGCCGCCAGCGTCGTCGACATAGACCAGCGCGCCCTTGTCCTGCGCCATACGCACGACCGTGCGGATCGCGTCGAGCGGCATCAGGTCATAGGTCACCGCCAGCCGCGTCAGCACAACCAGCGTCGGCTTTTCGACCGCGATCACGTCGCGGAACGCCGCCAGGCCGGCGGTGTCGATAAACCGTGCGCCCGCCTGGGCGGCCGCACGCAGCACCGAAGGATGGCTGTGCGTCTCGGAGACGCCGATCACCACCTCGCCGGGGTTCACCAGCGTCAGATGCGTCGCCATCGTCGCGCCGGTCAGCCGGTTAAAGACGGCGATATCGTGCTTGTCGGGCGTGCCGCCGAGATGGTCGAGGGTCAGCGCCTTGAGGCGGTCGAACGACAGCGCCGGGCCGATTTCGTCATCGGCGAATTCGAGGTCGTCGGCCGCGAGTGGCATCTTGTGATCGAGGCCGGTGAGGACAAAGACATTGCCGGCGCCCTTTTTGCGGATCAGCGACCAGGCGAGCTGCAGCTTGCGGAAATCGTCCTCCGTGCTGGTGAGGATTTTGCCGCGGGCGTAGGACAGGTTTGGCGCGTGCTGGTTGCCAAAGCAATCGACGGTCATCCGCAACTCCTCGTTCAGAGGCGGCGATAAAGGTAATAGCGACCCGGGGCGACGCCGTTGGGAAGCGGCAACGTCGCGAGCTGCGGCCCGTCCATCGGCTGTTGCGTGGCAAGAACCGCGCCGACGGCGAGCAGCGGCAGGATCACAGGCCGCAGACCGGCGGCAAGGTCAAGATTCGCCGCGGCGTCGCCAGTGCCGGCGTCGAAATGCGCGAGCGCGACGCGACCAGCAAGCCGTTCCCGCACGGCCGGCAGCGTGTCGAACATGTCGCCCAACAGCAGCCGGTTATCGGGCGGAATGCAGTCGGGATGTGCCGCCACCCGGCGTTCGCAGACATAGATGTCGCGCTGCGGGAAAAGCTCGCGCAGATGGTCGTAGGTTCGGCCGTTGCCGAGCCCCAGTTCCAGGATCACGCCGTTGACGGCGGCGATCAGTTCGGCGGCGTGGTTGAGGCAGGCACGCTGCGCTTCGAGCCGGCGGATAAAGCTGTCGAGCCGGCTCACAGGGGTGTCGAGTCAGGCCGCGTTGGCGGCGTTGCCGGCCTGCTCGCGCAGCTTGCGCACCTCGTTCAGCGCGGCGCGCAACTGGTTGTTGTTGGCTTCGACACGATGCGCCAGCTCCTGCATGATCGACACCGCCATGGTGGGAAATTCGCGCACCATGCGCATAAACGGTTCCTTGGCGATGCGCAGCGCGATGAGCCGGCCCTTGGCACGCACGGTGGCGTTGCGCGGCGCGCCGGTAAGGATCGACATCTCGCCAAAAATCTCGTTGGCGCCGAGCGTCGCCACGGTGACAGGTCCGGCCGGCCCTTCGAGCACGACATCCGCGTTGCCGTCGATGATCAGATAGGCCGCGTCGCCCGGATCCCCCTGGCGGCAGACGATCTTGCCGTCGTCGAACCCGACCCGTTCGCTCATAAAGGCGAGCAATTTCAGCTTGGGCGGCTCGATCTCGGCAAAGAACGGCACGCGCCGAAGCAGCTCGTATTCCTGCCGCAAACTCACATCTTCCTCCCGCTCATCTTATTCCGCCGCCATCAGCAAGCTGGTCAGCGAATCTTTATGGTCAAGCTCGGTGAAACGCCCCTGCTCCTGCAGTTTGCCACCGCTCATCGCTAAAATCCGGTCGAAATTGCGCGCGAGGCTGGCTCGGTGCAACACCCATACCAGGCAGCGGCCCTTTAATTCCGCGAAAAGACCCTCCATCACCTTGGCCTGCGCCGCCCCGTCAAGCGCCGAAGTCGCCCCGTTGAGGATCATAAGATCGGGACGTTTCAGCACCGCGCGCGCAATCGCGGTGCGCTGCCGCTGGCCGAGCGATAGTCGCGAGCCGGCCGTGCCGACATGGTAATCGAGGCCGACACCGATCACCGCGTGGTGCAACGACAACTCGTCGAGGACCTCGCTCAACACCTGAGGCACGCGCGTCACCGCGTCGGCTTCGCCATAGGCGATCTTGCCAAACAGAATGTTGTCCTGCAGCGATGCGGCGGCATTGTACCCGGCGGCGTCGAAGAACGCGATCTGGTCGCGCGCGTCTTGCGGCAGCTCCGCGCGGAATATGCGCCGGGCCTCAAGCAGGCGTTGCTGCATCGCCTCATCGATCACATCGAGGCGATGCCGCGCGGCGATCAGCTTTAGCGGCAGCGACAATAATTTGACGCGCTGCTCCTCGCTGAGAGACTTGACGGCGGCGCCGTCGATCGCCGCGAGCAAGGCCTTGAAGTCGGGCAGATCGTCGGCGCTGATAAAGCTGTACTGCTCGAAGAATTCGTGGTCGGGCGGCAGGTCGGCGAAGATTTCGACCATTGTCGCCGCCGCCTCGCGACCCGCTTCGACGAGATCGTCTGTCAATCCCGCATTGTCGAGCACCTGGCGGACATAGTTGTTGGCGGCAAGAGCGTCGAGCTCGAAGACGGGGCCGATCGGCGTACCGAAAAGCAGGTTTTCCGCCATCGTGGCGTTGGTATTGTAACGATCGGGATTGTAGGTCTCGACCAGATTGGTGATGTCGTCGCGGATCAATCGTTCGGCGAGCGCCTGTCGCGCCCGGAGCAGGTTTGCGGCGAGATCGGGGTTCGCGGCTGGATCGACATGGCCGCGCAGCCCGAGAGTGTAGACATCGTCCTCGAAGCCGAGTTCGCGCAATACCTCGGTGATGCGGACCGAAAGTTCCTCCGCGTTGGCGACGCCGGCGCTCTCGTAATCCTCCCAATCGGCATCGATGTCGTAGTCGATATTGCCGGCACGTCGGGCCTCGGCGAGCTCCTTCGCCCGTTTACGCGCCTCATCTTCGTTATGCGTCGCCGGCAGGACCGGCCGGTGCCGCAGCCCGAAAAGCAGATTGTCGCGCAGCGTCCCGGTGAACAAATACGGAGTGGCGCTGACATAGCCGATACGCCGGCCGACGACCGATACCGGAAGCTCGGCGAAATCGAGCCCGCCTGCGCTGATCCGACCGCTCGAAGGCGGCGCCAGCCGCGCCAGCAACAACGCCAATTCCTCTTTGCCGCTGTCGGCCTGGCCGATCACCGCGACATGTTCGTCCATCGCCAGCGTGAAGCTGACCGCGTCGACCACGCGGCTATTGTCGTCGCCGTCGAGCGACAAATTGGCGACGGCCAATTCGCCGGTCAGATGCGGAATTACGTCGGGCTCGGCGAGCAGCAGTTTGGTATCGACCATGTTCGGCGGCTCGAACTGCTCGACGATCTGGTCGTAGGTGATTCGGGAATTTTCCTTGTTCTGATAGTAGTCGAGCAGCTCCTTCCACGGAGACGCCAGGTCTTTGTAGGCGGCGAGGACCGCGACCAGCGCGCCAAACGACAGGTTGCCGCGAATGACCAGATAACCGCCGATCAAATAGAAGAAAAACGGCGTCAGTTGGCCGATGAAATTGTTGAGAAATTTGGTAAAGAATTTGCGCCGATATATTTCGAAGCGGATATCGTAAATGGTGCCGAGGATGTCCGTGAAGCGGCTGAGCTGTAGCTTCACGTTGTCATTGGCCTGGATTTCGGCGATCCCGGCTGCGGACTCCTGCACCCGGTCGGCGACAACGCGCACGGTGCGGACACGGCGCTTGCCCAGCTGGTTGGTGACGCGCTGCAGTTTGGGAATGATGTAGCCCTGCAGCGGGTAGAGCGAGACCGCCGCCGTGCCCAACACCGGATCCTGCATGAACATGAAGAAGATGATCGTCAGCAGTTGCCCGCCCTGAAACAGCGGCAGCACAAACGCATCGCCGATAAAACCGCCGAGCTGCTCGCTCTCGACCGTGATCATCGGGATGATTTGCGCCGACGAGGTCTTCTCGAAATAGGATGGCGAAAAGCGCAACAGACGCAGATACAGCGAATACCGGAAGCGGCGCAGCATCCGCTCGCCGAGTTGCCCCTTCAGCGTGTTGATGTAGTACTTGAACCCGCCGTTGATGAAGATCAGCGCCAGAAAAAACCCGCACAGGGTCACCAGATACGGGATTTGCGTGAGCTGAAAACCCAGCACATCCTGCGGGAAATGCTTGCCGCCGATCGCGTGGTTGACGATCGTTTTCGGCAGATCGAGCGAATAGTAAAGAAATGGAAACGAGGCGAGCGTAAGCACCAGCAGCAGAAGCTGCTGTCTGAGACTGTGGCGGAGGATGAAGCGGTAGACCGAGGGTTCGAGGCTGTCCTCGAGCGGCGGCACGGGCGCCAACTCAGGTTCGGTCGCTTTGGCCGAGCGGTCGGGCGCTTTTGCCGCGGTCTCATCTGGCGGGCGCAGACGTTCGACGGTATCGATCGCTGGCGCCGTTGTGCTGATGGATGACGCCTTTCGCGCGGAAGCGGCCACCGCCGCTATCGCTTTCATCGTCAAAGCCTTGTCGATATCGGCATTTTGCACAACCTATGCGCCGGTGTCATAGTGCCCACGGGCGACAACAGAGGAGGCGCCCGATGCCCCAACGGCGCGATCACAAACGTGTACTGATCTACAGCCACGACAGTTTCGGTCTTGGTCATCTGCGGCGCTGCCGGGCGATTGCCCATTCACTCGTCGAAGCCGACTCCTCAGTTTCGGTTTTAATTCTATCTGGCTCGCCGATTATCGGCAGCTTCGATTTTCGGTCACGGGTGGATTTTGTGCGCATCCCCGGCGTAATCAAGTTGCGTAATGGAGAATACGTTTCGCTGTCATTGCATATTGATATCGAAGAGACGCTGGCGATGCGATCTTCGATCATTCACCACACCGCCGATATTTTTGACCCCGACCTGCTGATCGTCGACAAGGAGCCGCTGGGGTTGCGCGGTGAGGTGCGGCCCACGCTCGATTTGCTGCGCGAGCGCGGTACGCCTTTGATTCTCGGCCTGCGCGATGTGATGGACGATCCGACGGCGCTCGGTACCGAGTGGGAACGCAAGAACGCGGTTCCGGCGCTGTCGGAATATTATGACGAGCTGTGGGTCTACGGCCTGCCGCAAATCTGTGACCCGCTGGAGGGGATCGATCTGCCGGCCAGCGTGCGGCGGCGGATGGTCTATACCGGCTATCTTCGGCGCGAGGCGGGCAAGGCCGCGGCGGCGAATATCGAAGCGCGCGGCCTCACGGACGGCGATTTTCTTCTGGTGACGGCGGGCGGCGGCGGTGACGGCGATGAGGTCGTCGATTGGGTGCTCGCCGCCTACGAGCATGACACCGGCCCGCTCCCGCCGGCGCTGATCGTGTTCGGGCCGTTCATGCTCCCCGAGCGCCAGGCGGCCTATGACGCAAGGGCCGGTCGTCTCGACAAAGTGCGGGCGATAACGTTCGACGCGCATCTCGAAGCGCTGATGGCGCGCGCAAAGGGCGTCGTCGCGATGGGTGGCTACAACACATTCTGCGAGATTCTCTCCTTCGACAAACCGGCGCTGATCCTGCCGCGTACCGTTCCGCGCCTCGAACAATATATCCGCGCCCGCCGCGCCGCCGAGTTGGGCCTCGTGGCAATGCTCGCCGACGAAAATGCCCGCGATCCTGTCAAGATGACCGCCGCCCTGCTCCAGCTCACCCAGCAGGCGCCGCCGTCATCGGTGGTCGTACCTGGGCTGCTTGACGGCATGCCCAACGTCAATAAGCTCGCTACAAAATGGCTTGATCACGGCCGGCAGCTACGCTTCGGCTTTCCATTGCGGCGCAACGCATGACATCTCGTGGCGCCGATCGGGTGGCGTTTGTCCTCAAGGGCTACCCGCGGCTTTCGGAGACCTTCATCGCGCAGGAGATTCTGGCCTTGGAGCGGCGCGGGCTCGACATTCTCATCGTGTCGCTGCGTCACCCGACCGACAAAGCGGTCCACCCCGTGCATCGGCAAATCCGCGCCGAACTCCTGTATTTGCCTGAATATCTCTATCAGGAGCCGGCGCGGGTGTGGCGCGGTTGGCGGCGCGCGCGACACCTTCCGGGGTATTGCGCGGCGCGGCGCGCCTGGCTTGCCGATCTGCGGCGCGACCCGACACCGAACCGCATCCGCCGTTTTGGCCAAGCCCTGGTGCTGGCGTCCGAACTGCCGGGCGACATTGACCGCTTACATGCGCATTTCCTCCATACGCCGGCCTCCGTGACGCGTTATGCGGCGCTGATGACGGGGCTGGGCTGGAGCCTGTCGGCGCATGCCAAGGATATCTGGACGACACCCGAGTGGGAGAAGGCCGAAAAGCTTGCCGAGACCGATTGGGCGGTGACCTGCACCGCCTCGGGCCACAACCATCTCGCCGCGCTGGTGCCGGACGGCGAGCGCGTCGCGCTGTGCTACCACGGCGTCGATCTCGCCCGCTTTCCGCCGGCGCCCCGCCGGCCCCTCGGCCCGGACGGCAACGATCCCGCCAATCCCGTGACGCTGCTGTCGGTCGGCCGCGTGGTGGCGAAAAAAGGCTATGACGATCTGCTCACCGCGCTGGCCCAACTGCCGGCCGGGCTCGCGTGGCGGCTGGTTCATATCGGCGGCGGCTCGCTCGCCAAGGATTTAAAGGAACAGGCCGCGAGGCTCGGCATCGCCAACCGCATCGACTGGCGCGGGGCGCGGCCGCAACCCGAGGTGCTGGCGGCCTATCGTGCCGCCGACCTGTTCGTGCTGGCTGCCAAGATTGCGCCTGACGGCGACCGCGACGGGTTGCCGAATGTGCTGGTCGAGGCACAGAGCCAGGGCCTTGCCTGTGTCGCGACGCGGCTCTCCGGGATACCCGAACTGATCGATGACGACGCGACCGGGCTTCTGGTGCCGCCGGGTGATCCCGCCGCGCTGGCCGCCGCGCTGGCCCGGCTGATCGGCGATCCAGACTTGCGCGCGCGGCTCGGCGCGGCCGGCGAAGCCTGTGTGCGTGCGTCCTTCGATGCCGAGATCGCGATCGAAGCGCTGGCCCGCAAATTTGGTCTGGGACCGCAGGCCGCACCGGAACCGGCCCGCGAGCTGGTCGATGCATCTTAGGCGGCGATTTCTTCTGTTTCCCATGGCCGGGCTTGACCCGGCCATCCACGTCTTCTTGCTCGGGCGCCGGAGAATGAAGACGTGGGCCCCCGGGTCAAGCCCGGGGGAGGTGCGTGCGGTATAACGCGCCGACTTATGCGCATCGCGTTCTATGCCCCGCTAAAACCGCCCGATCACGAAACGCCATCGGGCGACCGCCGAGTCGCGCGTTTGCTGTTCGACGCGTTGCGCCTCGCCGGGCACGAATCGGTTCTCGCGTCGCATCTGCGCAGCTTCGACCCGCTGGGGCGCGCCTATCGCCAGAAAAAGCTGGCGGCGCATGGCCGTCAGGCCGCCGAGCGGCTGATCGCCCGGTGGCGAACCCACCCGGAGACGGCACCGGGCCTGTGGTTCACCTACCACCTTTACTACAAGGCGCCGGATTGGCTCGGACCACAGGTATCGGCGGCGCTCGGTATTCCTTATGTCGTCGCCGAAGCCTCGTTCGCGCCAAAACGCGCCGGCGGACCGTGGGATATCGGGCACCGCGCGGTCGAGGCGGCGCTGCGCCGGGCCGACCGGGTGATCGGTCTCAATACCGCCGACCGCGCCGGCGTGCTGCCGCTGCTCGCCAGCCCCGATCGGTTTGTCGCGCTGCCGCCGTTTCTCGATGCACGGCCCTACGCGGCGGCGGAACGCCCGTCGCGAGAAGCGCCGCAGCTTATCACCGTCGCGATGATGCGGCCGGGCGACAAGCTCGCCTCCTACCGGGTGCTCGGCGCCGCACTGGCGGAAGTGCTCGGCCTATCATGGTCGATTGAGGTGATCGGTGATGGTCCTGCGCGCGCCGAGGTGACGGCGGCGCTGGCGCCGCTGGGCGACCGCGTCCACTACACCGGCTCGCTCGACGAAGTCGCCATCGCCCAGCGTCTCGCCGCCTCCGATCTTTTTGTCTGGCCGGCGATCAACGAGGCGTTCGGTATGGCGCTACTCGAAGCGCAAGCGAGCGGCCTCCCGGTTGTCGCCGGAGGGAGCGGCGGGGTCGGCGATGTCGTCACCGACGGCGTGACCGGACTCCTGACCCGGCCTGGCGACGCCAACGCATTCGCGGCGGCGGTCCGCGCGCTCATCACCGACCCGGCCCGCCGCCAAAAATTCGCCATCGCCGCGCACGAAAAGGTGCGGCGCGACCATGATCTGCCCGCCGCAGCGGCGCAACTGGCCGCAATCATCGCTTCGCTCGACCAGGCACGCGCCGCATGACCGTTATTGCCTTCATCCGTCACATGCCGACCATCTGGAACAGGCAGGGCCGGCTGCAAGGCCAGCGCGACACGGCACTCGATCTAGAGGCGATCCCGGTATGGCGTTTGCCGGAGGAGCTGGCGGATTTCCGCTGCTTGTCGAGCCCGCTGGTGCGGGCACGGGAAACCGCGGAGCGGCTCGGCTTGGCACCTCGACCCGATCCCCGCCTCATCGAAATGTCGTGGGGTGAATGGGAGGGCTATACCCTGGCCGAATTGCGCGCCAATTTCGCGGATATCGATGAACTCGAGGCGCAGGGGCTCGATTTCCGTACCCCGGGTGGCGAAAGCCCACGCTATGTACAAGCACGGGTCATCCCGCTGTTGGCGGAGATCGCCGCCGCCGGCGCCCCAACCGTGATGGTCACGCATAAGGGCGTTATCCGCGCGGTCTACGCGATGGCCGTCGGCTGGAACATGCTCGGCAAACCGCCGCATCGGCTCGACTGGTCGTCGGCGCATCTCTTCCGCGTGGACCCTGCTGGCCGGCCGGCGGTCGAGCGGCTCAACATCCCTTTGGCCGCGTGATGCCGCCGCGAGTCCTCTTTTACGTTCAGCATCTGCTCGGCATCGGTCATGTGCAGCGCTCGCTGCGCATCGCCGAGGCACTCGTCGCGCGCGAGATTGCCGTGACGCTCGTGCAAGGCGGGCCGCCGGCGCCCGACCTCGCCCGAGCCAACGGTATCGATGTGGTGCAGGTGCCGCCGATCCATGCGCGCGACGCGACCTTTGCGCTGATCGACGCGACCGGTGCGCCGGTCGGCGATGCGCTGCGCGCCGAACGCCGCGCGGCGCTGCTCGCGACGTTCGCCATTGCGCGGCCCGACGCGGTGGTCATCGAGGGTTTCCCGTTCGCCCGCCGCGCCTTCCGCTTCGAGTTAGACCCGCTGATCGCCGCGACGCGCGAGGCGCACGTGCCGGTGATCTGCTCGGTGCGTGACATCCCGACCGTGCGCGGCGATCCCGACCGGCTCGCCGAGATTGTTCGGCGCGTGCGAGAGGATTTCGCCGCGGTGCTGGTTCATGGCGACGCCAGTTTCATCCCATTTGATGTCGCATTCCCGGCTGCGCCGGAGATTGCCGATCGCCTGCGCTACACCGGCTATGTCGCGACGCCCTCCGCCCCAGGTGCCGAAGCCGAAGATGGTTACGGCAATATTCTCGTTTCGGTCGGCGGCGGCGCGGCGGGGCGGGCGTTGGTCACGGCGGCGCTGGCGGCGCGGCGGGAGGGGTGCTGCGCGGAGCGGGGCTGGCGCATTCTCGCCGGGTCGAGCCACAGCGAAGAGGAACTCGGGGAATTGCGACGAAATCTGCCTCCATGCGTCATTGTCGAGCGGTTTCGCCGCGACTTCCCGTCACTGCTGCAGCATTGTCATCTTTCCTTAAGCCAGGCTGGCTACAACACGGTCCTCGATATCCTTACCGCGAGGGTGCGCGCCGTGCTGGTGCCATTCACCGCCGAGCGCGAGACCGAACAACTGATCCGCGCCGAGCACCTCGCCGCACGCGGCACCGCGGTCATCCTGTGCGAAACCGAGCTCTCGCCTGCCGCGCTGGCCACGGCGATCGAGCGCGCAGCGGCAAGTGAGCCGCAATACCCGAAAATCAATATAGACGGCGCACGGCGCGCGGCGGCGATGATCGCTGAGATCATCGGCGCATGACGCATTGCCGAGGCTTCTTTGTCGGCGCGGTCGGCGGTATCATGCAACGATGACGTACATGCCGCGCGTCGAAGCGGCGGTAAGCGCCGAATGGCCCGATCTGGCCGCCGAGCTGGATCGCTGGGAGGAAACCGGACGGGTCGCGCCGCTATGGTGGCGCGACGACGATGCCGTCGCGCCGACGCCGAACCTCTATCGCCTGCTCGAACTCGCGGCCGGCGTCCCCCTCTTGCTGGCGGTGATCCCGGCTGACGCGACCGCAGAACTGGCCACAACGCTGCAATGGTTTCCGCAAGTAGCGGTTGCCCATCATGGCTGGTGCCACGCGAACCACGCGGGCAGCGGCAAAAAAAGCGAATACCCCGCCGACCGGCACCCGGTCGATGTCGCCGACGAACTCGACGAAGGGCGCAAACAGCTGCGCGCCCTTTTTGGTCCGCGCGCGCTGTCGGTCTTCGTGCCGCCGTGGAACCGCTTTTCCGAGCGATTCGTACCGCTCCTCGCGGAGGCCGGATTCAAGGCCATCTCGCAAATGGCGCCGCGCAAGAACGCATCGGCGCGCAAAACCATCGGGGGGATCGCCGTTATCGATGTTGATCTCGATGTCGTCGCCTGGCACGACGATCGCAAGTTCATCGGCGAGGCTGTCGCGCTGGGCCGGTTGGTCGGCTTGTTGCGCGCGCGGCGCGAGACCGGTGACGACACGGCGATTGGCGTGCTGACGCATCATCTGGTGATGGATTCGGCGACCGAGGATTTTCTCGCTCGTCTCGGCGAGATTGTCGTCGCGCACCCGGCCGTGCGGTGGGACGATATTCGCGGGTTGTTGCCATGACCCAGCTCGAGGCGACAACCGACATGCCCGCGACGGCCACGCGCTTTACCTATCCCGTGTCGGCGATGACCAGCGACTATCTGCGCTCCGCCGCGGGGTTGGTGCCGACCACGCTGATCCTCTGCACCGTCTCCGTCGGGGTGGTGTCGGCGGTGGTGCTGGGCGGGTTCGCGGCGATCTTTGGCGCTTTTGCGATCCGCACCGGGCTGCGGCATTTCACGATACTCGAACTCGACGACAACGAACTGCGCGCCACGGGGCTGCTCTCGGCAACCATTGCCTGGGATCGGCTGGACCGGATGAAGCTGGCCTTTTATTCGACGCGGCGGGATCGCAAGAGCGGCTGGATGCAGCTGCATTTGGGCGCGGGTGGCACCCGGCTGAGCCTCGACAGCCGGCTTGACGGCTTCGACAGGCTGGTGCGCCACGCTGCGATCGCCGCCGGCGCGCGCGGGCTGGACTTGAGCGAAGCAACCGCCGCAAACCTTCACGCGCTCGGCATCCGCGTTCCCGATCAGCGGGGGGCGCGATGAACAACCTGCTCGAAGTCCGCGATCTTTCGGTGCGCTTCACGACGCCCGGCGGCCATATCGACGCGGTAAAGGGGCTGTCGTTCCGCATCCGGCCGGGGTCGACGGTCGCCATCGTCGGCGAATCCGGCTCGGGAAAATCCACCGTCAGCCAGGCGATCCTGCGCATCCTGCCGCGCAATGGCGAGATCGCCAGCGGGCAAATCCTCTTCGAGGATCCCCGCGGCAATGCGGCGCCTGTCGACATTGCCCGGCTTCCCGCCGATGGGCCGGAGATGCGCGCCCTGCGCGGCGGCAGCGTCTCGATCGTCTTTCAGGAGCCGATGAGCTCGCTGTCGCCGCTGCACACGGTCGGCAACCAGGTCGGCGAGGCGCTGGCACTGCATCGCGGCTGTGCCGGCACGGAGCTTCAGGAGATGGGAATCGAGATGCTGCGGCATGTCGGCTTCCCCGACCCGCCGCGCGCCTGGCGCAGCTATCCGTTCGAGCTGTCGGGTGGCTTGCGGCAGCGGGCGATGATTGCGATGGCGCTGGTCTGCCACCCGGCACTGCTGATCCTCGACGAACCGACGACGGCGCTCGATGTCACAATCCAGGCGCAGATTTTAAAGCTCGTTGTCGAGCTGCAGCACGAGCTCAACATGGCCGTGCTGCTCATCACCCATGATCTCGGTGTCGTCGCCAACATCGCCGAGGAAATCGTCGTGATGTATCACGGCGAGGTCATGGAGTCGGGGTCACTCGAGGACATTTTCCGTCGTGCCGAGCACCCGTATCTGAAAGCGCTGCTGCGCGCGGTGCCGCGCTTTGACATGAAGCCGGGCGAACGGCTGGTGCCGATCCGCGAAATCCCCTCCGCGGATGCGCCATATCTCATGGCCGAAAAGGAAGCGGCTGACGGGTGCAGCGACACGCTGCTCGAATGCACCGATCTGCGCAAAACCTATGGCTTGCGCCGTTCCGGGATTTTTGGCGGCGGCGAAGTCGGGCGCGTCGTCGCGGTCGACGGCGTGAGCCTCAGGATCGGGCGCGGCGAGTGCTTGGGGCTGGTCGGCGAAAGTGGCTGCGGCAAGACCACGCTGTCGAAAATGCTGCTGCGCGCGGTGGCTCCGGACAGCGGCAGCGTCGTCTTCAACGACCATGACAAGAGCTGCGATGTGCTCGCGCTTAACGGCGAAGCGCTCAAGCAATTCCGCCGCAAGGTGCAGTTCATCTTCCAAGACCCGTTCGGCTCACTGAACCCGAGGATGACGGTCGAGGAGATCATCGCCGAGCCGCTGGTCATCCACGGCATCGGCGATGGGGCCGAGAGGCGCGAGATCGTCAGCGAGCTGGCCGGAATGGTCGGGCTCGATGTGCGTCACCTGCGGCGCTACCCGCACAGCTTCTCGGGCGGCCAGCGTCAGCGCATCGGCATTGCGCGTGCGCTGGCGCTGCGCCCCGATCTGGTCATCTGCGACGAGCCGGTTTCGGCGCTCGACGTCTCTATTCAGGCGCAGGTTCTCAACCTGCTGATCGACCTCAAGGAAAAGCTGGGTCTTACCTATCTGTTCATCTCCCACAACCTGGCCGTGGTCGATTACATCGCCGACCGCGTCGCGGTGATGTGCGCTGGGCGCATCGTCGAAATCGCCGGTCGCGGCGTGCTGTTCCGCAATCCTGTGCATCCTTACACGCAGGCGCTGCTCGCGGCGGTGCCGGCGCCGGATCTCGCGCATCGGCTCGATTTCAACCGGCTGATGGAAGACAAGGCGTCAGATCCCGCCGCCTGGCCCGAACCGTTCCGCCGGCATCCCGGCAACCCGCCGCGTTTGATCGAGATCGGACCGCAGCATTTTGTCGAGGCGACCGCGATGCCGGAGACTGCAATGCCTGAGTTGCGTTTGGCGGCCGGCAAATGAGACGGGCGCTGCTGCTCGCGCTGGCCGGGTTGCTGGTGTTTGCAGCCGGCGGCGCGCAGGCGACGCTGCGCGAGACGCCATTTTTCGCCAAGGAGGTCAAAAGCGGCAAGCTGCCGCCCGTCGCGCAGCGTGTGCCGAGCGCGCCCGCGCTCGCCGAGCTTGAGACGCTGGGCAAACCCGGCGGCGAGTTGCGCATGCTGATGGCGAGCGCCAAGGACACGCGGCTGATGGTGGTCTACGGCTATGCGCGCCTCGTCGCTTACACGCCGGCGCTGGCCATCGTTCCCGATATGCTGCTGAGCTTCGATGTCCAGGAAGGGCGGATTTTTACGCTGCATCTGCGGCCCGGGCACAAATGGTCGGACGGGCAGCCGTTTACCGCCGAGGATTTCCGCTATTGGTTCGAGGATATGGCGGAGAATCCGCAGCTGATGATGGGCGGACTGCCGCCCGCGATGATGGCGGGCGGAGAGGGACCAAAATTCGAGGTGCTCGACGACACGACGGTCCGCTACACCTGGGCCAAGCCCAACCCGTTGTTCCTCCCGGCGCTGGCCCAGGCTGATCCGATGTTCATCTACGCGCCGGCGCATTACCTGAAGCAATTCAATCCGAAATACACCGATCCGGCGAAGGTCGCCGAACTCGTCAAGGATGCCGGTGCGCGCAACTGGGCCGCGCTGCACATCAAGCGCGGCGAGGTGTATCACAACAATAACCCAAAACTGCCGACGCTCGAACCCTGGGTGCTCAAGACCAAACTTCCCGCCGAGCGCATCGTTTTTGAGCGCAACCCCTATTACTACCGGGTGGACGGTGCGGGCCACCAATTGCCCTATCTTGACCGGATTGTCTTCAATGTTGCCGACCCTCAGATTATTCCGGCGAAGACGGGCGCCGGCGAGAGCGACCTGCAGGCCCGCTACCTTCGGTTTGACGACTACACCTTTCTGAAATCAGGCGAGGAAGCGGGCAATTACCACGTGCGGCTGTGGCGCACGGGTCCGGGCAGCCAGCTCGCGCTGTATCCGAATCTCAACGTCAATGACGCGGTATGGCGCAAGCTGATGCGCGATGTTCGCTTCCGCCGGGCACTCTCGCTCGCAGTCAACCGCCACGAGATCAACCAGGTGATGTATTTCGGGCTGGCGATCGAAGGGCAGAACTCCGTTCTGCCGCAAAGCCCGCTCTATCGCACCGAATACCGTTCCGATTGGGCGCAATACGACCTGGATAAGGCCAACGCGCTGCTCGATGAAATCGGCCTCGCCAAGGATTCCGACGGCATGCGCCAGCTTCCCGACGGACGGCCCTGTTCGATTACGGTCGAGGATTCAGGCGAATCCAGCGAAAAATCCGACGTGCTCCAGCTCATCCGTGATTCCTGGCGGCATATCGGCATTCAGCTTTATTCCAAGCCCGCGCAGCTCACGCTGTTCCGCCGCCGGGTATTCTCCGGGGAAGCGTTGATGTCGCTCGACAAGGGTATCGAGAACGGCTTAGCAACTGCGGAGATGTCGCCCGCGGAGTTCGCACCGACCAGCGAACAGCAACTCGAATGGCCGAAATGGGGCAATTACGAAGAGACCCACGGTAAGGCGGGCGAGTCGCCCGATATGCCGGCGGCCGAGCAGCTTCACCGCCTCTATGATGACTGGCTCGCGGCGACCGACGAAGCGGAGCAGGCCAAAGTCTGGCACAAGATGCTGCAGATTTGGGCCGACCAGGTGTTTTCGATCGGCCTCATCGCGGGGGTGCAGCAGCCGGTTGTGGTCAATGACAGGCTACGCAACGTCCCGGTTGACGGCATGTATAATTGGGATCCGGGGGCGCATTTCGGCATCTACAAACCCGACGGGTTCTGGTTCGCTGAGCCCAATGCCGGCTCGACCGCCGAGCTCTCCCCAACGGGGCGTTAACGATGCTCGGCTACATCGTCCACCGCATCCTGATCATGGTGCCGACGCTGATCCTCATCAGCATGGCGATCTTCACGATCATCAACCTGCCGCCGGGCGATTATTTTTCGACCTATATCGCCGAGCTGCAAAGCTCGGGCGAGCACGCCAACCTGGCGAAAATCGCTTTTCTCAAGGCGGAGTACGGCTTCGACCTGCCGCTGTGGAAGCAGTACCTCTATTGGGTCGGCAATCTGCTGCGCGGCGATATGGGGTATTCGTTCCTCTACGACATGCCGGTCAATAAGGTGGTCGGCGACCGCTTGATGCTGACCTTTCTCGTTTCGGTCGCGACGATTATCTTCACCTATATCGTCGCCTTTCCGATCGGCGTCTATTCGGCGACGCACCAGTACAGTTTGGGCGATTATTCGCTGACATTCCTCGGCTTTCTCGGGCTGGCGACGCCCAGCTTTCTGCTGGCGCTGGTTCTCGTCTATTTCGCCCATGTCTGGTTCGGCATCTCGGTCGGCGGGCTGATGGACCCGCATTACCAGAACCAGCCGTGGAGCTGGGGCAAGGTCGGTTCGGTGCTGTCGCATATCTGGATCCCGGTGATCGTCATCGGCACCGCCGGGACCGCCGCGATGATCCGCAGGCTGCGCGCCAACCTGCTCGATGAACTGCAAAAGCAATACGTCGTCACCGCGCGGGCGAAAGGGCTGCACCCGCTGAAAGTGCTGCTCAAATACCCGCTGCGGATGGCGCTCAACCCCTTTATCAGCGATATCGGCTCGCTGCTGCCGCAGGTGATTTCGGGCGCGGTCATCGTCTCGGTGGTGATGTCGCTGCCGACCACCGGCCCGATGCTGCTCGACGCGCTGCGCAGCCAGGATATGTATCTCGCCGGCTCGTTCCTGATGTTCATGTCGTTTCTGACGGTGATCGGCGTCTTTATCTCCGATCTGGCGCTGGCGACACTCGACCCGCGCATCCGCCTGCAAGCGGGGCGACGGCCATGACCGACATCACGATCGACCCGGCCGACCGGCGCGGCGACGTCAGTCTCGATCCGCTGCCGCATTACGTCTCGCCGGCGCCGTTCGACCCGATGTCAGTCGAGGCGATGACCGCCGCGCAGGAGCGCTACAATCAGGCGTCGCAATGGCGGCTGATGTGGTGGCGCCTATTGCGCCACCGTGTCGCCGTCGCCTCGGGCTTTGTGCTGCTGGCGATGTATGCCGCGACGCTGATCAGCGAGTTCCTCGCGCCCTACGCGCTCGACACGCGCAACACCGACTTCATCTACGCGCCGCCGCAAGCAGTGCATATTTTCGACAATGGCCGGCTGGTCGCGCCCTATGTCGAGGGGTTCGACTATCGCCTCGACATGAACAATTTGAAGCGCGTCTACACACCCAACCCTGCCAAGCACCAGACGCTGCGCTTTTTCTGCGAGGGCGACAAATATTCGTACTGGGGCTACATCCCCATGCGCCTCCATCTCGTCTGCCCGGCCGAGGGCGGGCAATTGTTCCTGCTCGGCACCGACCGGCTCGGCCGCGACCTGCTGTCACGCATCATCTACGGCGCGCGCATCTCGCTGACCGTCGGTCTCATCGGCGTCACGATCAGCTTTACGCTCGGCATCGTCATTGGCGGGATCGCCGGCTATTACGGCGGCTGGACCGATATCCTGATCCAACGCGGCATCGAGGTCATTCAGTCCTTTCCGCATCTGCCGCTATGGATGGCGCTGGGCGCGATCCTCCCCGTGACATGGAGCCCGCTGCTCGTCTATTTCGGCATAACCCTCATCCTCGGCATGATCGAGTGGACGCACCTGGCGCGCGCGGTGCGCTCAAAGCTGCTGGCGCTGCGGGAGGAGGATTTCTGCACCGCCGCCGTGCTGATGGGCGCGACCCCGGCGCGGATCATCGGCCGGCATCTACTGCCGAGTTTTATGAGCCACCTGATCGCCTCGGCAACGCTGGTGATCCCCAGCATGATCCTTGGCGAGACCGCGTTGTCGTTTCTTGGCCTCGGCCTACGCCCGCCGATCACCAGCTGGGGCGTGCTCCTCAACGAAGCGCAGAATATCAGCGTCGTCGCGCTTTACCCCTGGCTGATGCTGCCGGTAGTGCCGGTGATCATCACGGTGCTGGCGTTCAATTTCTTCGGCGACGGACTCAGAGACGCCGCGGACCCCTATCACTGATCGGCGCGCCGTGCGGCGTTGATCCAGATCAAGGATTGGCCGAGCGAACCTCCTAAACTGCGAGCCACAACAGCTCTCCGTGTGGGGCCGCCATGTCCACGCTGGTTCCGACCTTTGTTTCGCCATCTCAGCCCATCGCCGAATTCTTCAGCCGGCTGGCCGAGCGGTTCGGCTATTGGCGCGAACGGCGCCGCTGGATTTCCGAGCTGAGCCACGTAGCCGCTCTGGGCAATTTTGATGAGACCCTCGCCGATATCGGTCTCGACCGGGCGCGGCTCGATGTTCTCGTCAACGGGCCAGGCGATGCCGGACGGCAATTCGAGCCCATGGCCGCGGCGGCCGGAGCCGACCTGCATGCGGTGCCGCCGGCCGTTTTGCGCGATGCCGAGTGGAATTGCACCGTCTGCGACAGCCGGTCGGCCTGTGCGCACTGGCTGCGTTCAGGCGAGTGGAAGGGCGGTGACACGCGTTGCCCGAATGCCGGCTTGCTGCGAACGCCGTAACACCCGCGCCCAGACAGGATTAGCCTCTGCGCCTACCCGCCGCGCAGATCGCCGAGCAGGGGCAGCACGTTGCGGGCAAATTCCTCGATCTGGCGCGGCCGTTCCTCGTAGGGGCCGACAAGATCGATGACGATGTGCCGCGCGCCGGCATCCCAGAAATCGCGGATCCGCCGGGCCACCTGCTCGGATGTGCCGAGCGCCGCATAGCGCTCGGCGGCGCGGCGAAAATCCATCGCGTAACGTTGGCTGAGCGACTCCGCGGCGGCATCGAGCGCGGCGTCGTAGGTCGCGTCGAGCCGCGTGAACAGCAAGTGCCCGGTGCCAAACCGGTCGATGGATCGCCCCGCCGCCGCGGCGGCCGCCTCGATCTTCGCCAGCGCGGCACGGTATTGATCCGGCGTCACGACATACGACATGTAACCGTCGGCGAGCCGTCCGCAGCGGGCGAGCGCGGCATCGGCGCGTCCGCCGCACCAGATCGGCGGGCCGCCCGGTTGCCGCGCCGGCGGTTGCATCACAACCTCCTCGAACCGACCGAAATATTTGCCGTCGTAGCTCGCCGGTTGGCCGCTCCAAAGCCGGCGCAGCAAGGGAATTGCCGCTGAGAGCCGTCCGCCGCGCTCGCTGAGCGGCACCCCGGCAACCGCGAATTCCTTGGGAAACTCGCCGCCGACCCCGACCCCAAAGATCAGCCGCCCCTCGCAGAGATGGTCAAGGCTCGCGATCTGCTTGGCGATCGGTCCCGGATGACGCAGCGGCAGCAGGTAGACATTGGTGCCAAGAAGCAGCCGCCGGCTGACCACCGCCGCCTGAGCCAATTGGAGCAGCGGGTCGAGGATCGAGACAGCGAAGGCCAGGTGATCACCGACCCATAGCGAATCGTACCCGCATCGATCGACCAGCCCGACCAGTGCCGTCAGTTCGTCGATCGTCGGCTGCCACGGTTCGCTTGCCGGCTCGGTGCGGCGGTGGATCGTCTGGATGCCGATCTTGAGCTGGGGATCAAACGGAAGCGGCATGTGCTTGCGTTCCTTGCGACCGGTGCGGACGAGACATATGCTCGATCCTAGCGCAAGGGAGGACCAGCCCAAGGAGATTGGCATGGACACGCTCGAACGGCGCCCGCAGATCGAAGCGAGGCTGCTCAACGAATTGCCGCTGCGGCTGCACCACAATGCCTATGTCGTCAAGGACCACGAGGCCAACCGGCGGTTTCTTGAAGACCTGCTCGGCATTCCACTCGTCGCGACCTGGTGCGAGCGGACCTACCGCGAAGATCTCGGCCGCGATGTCGATTTCTGCCACACGTTTTTCGGTCTCGCCGATGGCGGTGCGCTTGCCTTCTTCCAGTTCGCCGACCCGGAAATGTACGAGCTGACCCAGGCGAAATCGCCGCCGAAGGTGGGTAGCCACTACCACATTGCGCTCAAGGTCGGCGAAGCGACCTATGACGAGCTGAAATCGCGCCTCAACGCGGCCGCGGAGCCGTTCCGCGAAACCGATCACGGCTACTGCAAGTCGATCTACACGCGGTCGCCCGACGGGATGATCCTCGAATTCACCTGCGACCCGCCCGATGTTGCCGAGATCGACGCGCTGCGGCGCGCCGATGCGCACAGCGAATTGACGCGCTGGCTCGCCGGTGACCGCCGGGTCAACAACCAGCTTCGCCACCGCGATTAATCACAGCTGACAAGCAATCGTCATGGCCGGACTTGTTCCGGCCATCCACGTCTTTCAGTCGCAGAACCCCGTGGATGCCCGCGACAAGCCCGGGCATGACGGAAAGCAATGGAGTGGAGGGAGTTATGAAGGTCGGTTTTATCGGGCTCGGCATGATGGGCAAAGGCATGGCCGCCAATCTGCAAAAGGCCGGGCACCAGCTTGTCGTCTACGATCTGCGGCGCGCCGCGGCGGAACCCTATCTGGCAAAGGGCGCGATCTGGGCCGATAGCCCCAAGGCGGTCGGCGAGCAGAGCGAGGTGGTGTTTACCTCGCTGCCGGTGCCGGCCGATGTCGAGGCGGTGGCGCTCGGCCCCAATGGCCTGATCGAGGGCATGAAGGCCGACAGCGCGTTCTTCGACATGTCGACGAATTCGGTCGCGGTGGTGCGCAAGATCAACGCGGCGATGGCCGAGAAGAACATCTCCATGCTGGATTCGCCGGTGAGCGGCGGGCCAGGCGGCGCCGCCAGCGGCAAGATGGCGATCTGGGTCGGTGGCGACGAGCAGCAGTTCAACCGCTGCAAATCGGTTCTCGATGCGATGGGCGACCAGGCCGCCTATATCGGCCCGATCGGTGCCGGAACGATTGCCAAGCTGGTGCATAATTGTACCAGCGCGGTCGTCGGCGTCGCGCTCGCCGAGGTCATCACGATGGGCGTCAAGGCCGGTGTGCCGCCGCTCGAATTGTGGCAAGCAGTGCGTCAGGGCGCGACCGGGCGGCAACGCACGTTCGACCGCCTCGGCAAGTTTCTCAGCTCGACCTATGACCCCGCCGATTTCGCGCTGCGCCTTTTGCACAAGGACGTGTCGCTCGCGGTCGGGCTGGGCCGCGAGGTGGGCGTGCCGATGCGCCTCGCCAATCTGGCGCTGGAAGAGCTGACCGAGGCGATGAACCGCGGCTGGCAGCAGCGTGACAGCCGCGTCGGCGGGTTGTTGCAGGTCGAGCGCTCGGGCATCGAGCCGCTCAATGTCGACCCGGCCAAAATCCAGGCAGTGCTCGACGGCGACAAGTAGGCGGGCACCAAACAGCAGGACGCCGTTGCACTCTATTCCTCGGCTTCCTGCCGCTCGCCGTCTTCCGGGCTTTCCACCGCTGCTTCACCGAGCACCGCCGGGCCGATGTCAAGCAGCCCCGATTGGCGCAGTTCATCGACGCCAGGCAACTCCTTGAGGCTGTCGAGCCCGAAATGCGCGAGAAAACTTGGCGTCGTGACCCAATTGAGTGGCCGGCCCGGCGCCTCGCGGCGCCCCTTGGGCTGCACCCAGCCCGCTTCGAGCAGCCGGTCGAGCGTGCCGCGCGCCAGCGCGACGCCACGGATCGCCTCGATCTCGGCCCGCGTCACGGGCTGGTGATAGGCGATCACCGCGAGGGTCTCGACGGCGGCGCGTGACAAGCGGCGCGGCACCTCGCGCTCGCTGCGCAGTGCGGCGGCGAGATCAGGTGCCGTGCGAAACGTCCAGCCACCGGCGACACCGATCAGGTTGACGCCGCGCCCGGCATAATGTGCCACCAACTCGCGCAGCAGCGCCGGGACATCCGCGTCTTCGCCGAGGCGCAGCCCCAGCTCGGCCTCCGCGAGCGGTTCGGCCGCGGCGAAAAGCAGCGCCTCCAGCAGGCGCAGCTTGCCATTCATTCGCGAATTGCGGCGATCCGGGCGCCGCTGCGCAAAAAGAGCGGGCCAAAGGCGCGATCCTGGCGCAGCTCGACCTGCCCGGTCTTGGCCAGTTCGAGGGTCGCCGCGAAGGTCGCGGCCAACGCCGATTTGCGCAACGGCCCGCCACCCAGCTCGTCGGGCAGAAACGCCACCAGCTCGCGCCAATCTGGCACGTGACCGACAAAACGCGCCAAATGCTCCAATGCGTCGCTCAGCGACTGATAGGCCGAAGGCAAGATCGTCAGCACCTGCCCGTGCTGCCGACGATGGCTCTCGGCATAGGCCTTGAGCAGATCGTAAAGGCTCAGCTCGAACACCGGTTGGTCGATCATCGTGAGCCCGTCCGGTGCGCCGCGCGCAAACACGTCGCGTCCGAGCAGCGGCCGCGCCATCAGCGTCGCACCAACGCGCTGCATCGCTTCCAGAATGCGCAGCCGATGCGCCAGCGCCTCGGCCAGCTCTGTCGCCGTGGGCCCGCTGTCATCATCCGGCGGATCGGGCAGCAACAGGCGGGATTTCAGATAGGCCAGCCACGCCGCCATCACCAGATAATCGGCCGCGACCTCAAGCTGCAACCGCCGCTGCTCGGCGATAAACGCGAGGTACTGGTCGGCCAGCTGGAGGATCGAAATCCGCGCGAGATCGACTTTCTGGTCGCGTGCCAACGCCAGCAGCAGGTCGATCGGGCCTTCATACCCGTCGAGATCGAGCACCAGGCACGGCTCGCTCACCCGCCTTGCCCCGTGATCGCCAGCACGAGGTGGATCAGTGCGTTGGCCGGCACGGCGACGAGCCATCCGAGCGGGTTAAGACCAAGCCCGGTCCGGGCGCTGATGTACCCAACCAAGAAGAGCCCCATCAGGATCATCATGCCATAGGGTTCCACCCGCGCGAGCGGCATCGCCAGAGACCGCGGCAGGACGCCGACCGCCACCCGCCCGCCATCGAGCGGCGGGATCGGCAGCATGTTGAACACACACAGCACGCAGTTGATTTGCAGCGAATTTACCAGGTTGCGCGCGATAAATTCCTGTCCTCCCGCTGGGATCAGCCCGACACCGAAAAACAGCAGGCAGGAGACGATCGCCAGCAGCACGTTGGTCATCGGCCCGGCGAGCGCGACGAGGATCATCCCCAGCCGGATCGGCTTCAACCGGCCAAAATTCACCGGCACCGGCTTCGCATAACCAAACATGAAGCCCGATGTCAGCAACAGCAGGATAGGCAGCAGCACCGTCCCGAACGGGTCGATATGGTTGAGCGGGTTGAAGCTGACGCGGCCGGCGCGCAGCGCCGTGTCATCGCCGAATTTCAGCGCGACAAAGCCGTGCGAGGCCTCGTGAAACGTCACCGCGAACACCACCGGCACGACCCAGGTGGTCGCGTTCTTGATCATCGCGGCAATCTGGCCGTCAACAATCATCAGGCCAGCTCCCGCGCCATCGCCACAAACCGCGCCTCCGCCTCGGCGCGGTCGAATTCGCGGAACGAGGCGCGGCGCAACGCCTCGCCGCGCGCCAGACGCGCCGCGGCTTGCGGCGTTAGCGGCGCGGACGCTTCGGCCACTGCACGCATCTCGTCGAGCTTGCCGCTGCAGTGCAGCACCACGTCGCAGCCCGCCGCGAGCACACCCGCCGCACGCTCCGCAAAGCCGCTACCGAGTGCGCCCATGCCGATGTCGTCCGACACCAAAACGCCCTCGAAGCCGATCGCGCCGCGGATCACGCGGTCGACGACCACTGGCGACAAGGTCGCCGGGCGCCGGTCGTCAATCGCGCTGAAGACAATATGCGCGGTCATCGCCCAAGGCATATCGGCGAGGGCGCGAAACGGCGCGAAATCGCTCGCCTCCAATGTCGCGATGTCTTCATCGACCACCGGCAGCGCCATGTGGCTGTCGACCCGGGCGCGACCGTGTCCCGGAATGTGCTTGATGACCGGCAGCACGCCGCCTGCCAGTAACCCCTCGCACGCCGCACGACCCAATCGCGCGACGAGCGATGGCTCGCCGCCATAGGCGCGATCGCCGATCACCCCGTCGGCGCCCGGTACCGGCAGGTCCAGAACCGGCATCGCATCGATGTTAATGCCGAGCGCGGCGAGATCGTCGGCGATCAGGCGCGCACCCAGCCGCACCGCCGCTTCCGCGTCGGGCAACGCCGCCAGCCGCGCCGGCGCGGGATAGCGCGGCCAGTGCGGCGGCTTCTGCCGGGCCACCCGCCCGCCTTCCTGGTCGACGATCACCGGCGCGTCGGCGCGGCCGACGCAGTCGCGAAACGCGGCGATCAGGGCCCCGACCTGTTCCGGATTCTGGCAATTTCGTTGAAACAACACAAAACCGAGCGGATCGGCCTCGCGAAAAAACGCTCGTTCCTCGGCGGTCAGCGTCTCACCGGCAGAACCAAAAAGAACCGCGCGCTCATTTGACAAGATGGCACCCCAGGTCGCGCTCGCGCAGCGCCTTGCAAAGCTTCAGCGCCGCCGCCTTGTCGCCCACCGGCCCGGCCTCGACGCGATACCAGGTTCCGCGATCGCCGAGATCGGCCTTGACCGCGACGGCGGTAAATTTGCCGAGTAGATCGGCATTGTCATGCTTCAGCCGTTGCCATTCCTCGCGCGCCTCGTCGGGTGTGCGCAATGAGGCGAGTTGGATCTTGACGGCCGGCCCGTTTGTCGCGGGCTTCGCCCCTTCGGCGAGTTTCGCTGGTGCTCGCTTTTCGGGGGCCACTTGCTGCGGGGCTGGCTTTGGCGGCGGGTATGCCGCTGACGGCGCCAAAGTTTCCGCCAATTCGCGCGATGGCGGTGGTGGCGGTGCCGCCGGCCGCGGCTGCGGCGACTCCGGCGGCGGCAGAATGTGCTCTGTCCGGTTGACGCCGTTCCGCATCGCGTAGAGCGGATCGTCCTTGTTGGGAATGCTCATGCCGCCCGCCTTTTCCGGCTTGATCTTGACCGGTTCGGCGCTGGCATGGATGAGGGGTACATTCGCGGGCGAGGCGGCCGGAGCCGGGGGACCGGCGATGGCCGGCGTGCTGGTGGACGCGACCGCGACAGTGGCGGCGTGTTTTGCTCCCTCGTGATAGGCGAACCACAGCGAGCCGGCGAAAACCCCTATCACGCCGACAGCCAGCGCCGCCATCGGCAACCAGCTGCGCGGCGCCGCATATTCTTCGCCCGGCGGCATTTCCTCCGGCGCATGATCAAGACGCTCTTGAGGATCGACAGGTCCGAATTGGTGATATGACATCCCCCTACATCTCCTCTGCCGGCGTCACCCCAAAGACGGCCAGCCCCGACGCGACCACGATCGCCACCCCGCGAACGAGCGCGAGACGCGCCCGGGTCAAGTCGGGATCCCCGGTAATAATAAAGCGCAGTTGTGCTTCGTCCCTGCCCTTGGTCCAGAGCAGGTGAAATTGCGCGGCGACCTCCTGTAGGTAAAAGGCGACGCGATGCGGTTCGTGCGCCTCGGCGGCGCTGTCGACCATGCGCGGCCACCCCGCCAGCAGCCGAATCAGCGCGAGCTCGACCGGATCCGACAGCAAGTCGAGCCGCGCCCCGGCCAGCGCCGAATCCGACAGCCGGTCGGTCGGATACTCCTCCACCGCATGGCGCATCACCGAGCAGGCGCGGGCATGCGCGTATTGGACATAAAAGACCGGGTTGTCCTTTGATTGCTCGGTTACCTTGGCGAAATCGAAGTCGAGCGCCTGGTCGTTGCGCCGCGTCAGCATGATAAAGCGGAAGACATCCTTGCCGACCTCGTCCACCACTTCGCGCAGCGTGACAAAGGTGCCCGCGCGCTTTGACATGCGCACCGGCTGGCCGTTATCGAATAGGCTGACGAGCTGGCAGAGCTTGACGTCGAGCGTCGCCGCGCCGTTGGTCAGCGCCTGGACCGCGGCGTTGACCCGCTTCACATAGCCGCCGTGATCGGCGCCCCAGACGTCGATCATCGTGTCGCCGCCGCGACGATACTTATCGAGATGGTAGGCGATATCGGCCGCGAAATAGGTCCATGAGCCGTCGGATTTTTTGAGCGGCCGGTCGACCTCGTCGCCGAACTGGGTCGCGCGGAACAAAAGCTGCGGACGCGGCTCCCAATCGTCGGGCAGCTTGCCTTTGGGCGGTTCGAGCACACCGGTATAGATGAGGCCGCGCTCTTCCAATACCGCGAGCGCCTTGTCGATCGCCCCTGCCTGGGTCAGTGCGCGCTCAGACGAAAAGCGATCAAACGCGATGCCGAGCACGGCGAGGTCGTCACGGATCAGCGCCATCATCTCGGCCACGGCAAACTCGCGCAGCGGCCCGAGCCACGCGGCCTCCGCCTTGTTGAGCCAGCGCTCGCCATCGCGCTCAAACAACCGGCGCCCCGTCTCCTTCAGATAATCGCCGGGATAGAATCCCTCCGGTTCGACAAGGGACGATTGCGACACCAGAGAACTGTGGAGCAACGCGCTTTCCGGCTGGGTCGCAACCTCCTCGCAGTAACGGAAATAGACCGAACGGGCGAGCGCATCGACCTGGGCGCCGGCGTCATTGATGTAATACTCGCGGTACACGTCGAACCCGGCCTTGGCCAGCAGCGCAGCGAGCGCGTCGCCGACCACCGCACCGCGCCCATGCCCGACATGCATCGGCCCGGTCGGGTTGGCAGAGACAAACTCGACATTGACCCGTCGCCCGGCGCCGATGTCGCTATCGCCATAGGTCGTGCCGCGCTGGAGAATCTCGCGGAGCTGTGCGTGCCAAATCTCCGGGTCGAGGCGAACGTTGATAAAGCCGGGTCGGGCGGTCGCCATGGTAAATCCGCAGCCGCGATAATCGGCGCTCGCCAGCTCGCGGCCGCTCAGCGCGCCGGCGATTTTCTCCGCCAACTCCATCGGGTTGCGCTTGACCTGGCCGGCCAGCACCATCGCGGCGTTGGTCGAGAGATCGCCGTGCGACGGATCGCGCGGCGGCTCGACCGCGACGCGCACGAAGTCAATCCCTGCCGGCAGCGCGCCCGCCGCCGACAAATCGTCCAATACAGCAATAACGAGACGGCGAAAGTCGCCGAAAATGTCACCCATCAGCTTTCCAAAGACAGCACGCGACGATCTTTAATCCAGTGATTGGCCTTAATCCCAGCGGTTGGCGTTCTCCGCAAAACCGGGCCGTTGCGCCCGCACGACACAAAAGCACTGCCCGGTCGGCGCCTGCATCACCACCCAGCGCGCCAACCGTTCCACCACTGTCGCGCCCAGATTTTCCAACCGCTGGACTTCGGCGGGGATGTCGTCGGTTTCGATGTCGATGTGCACGCGGCTTTCGTGATCAACGCGCTGAATCTCGACAATCGGCTCATCCGGCGGCGTCTCCAGCATGCGGTATTGACCGCGGCTGCTTGGATGAGCGAGATCGACGGGCCAACCCAGCGCCGCGGCCCAAAAGCCGGCCGCAGCATCAACATCCGGTACGTTACAGTCGATCAGCAGAGCGCATAAATGCGAATGGTGCATCAGATCACCTAGTTTGCGACCCTCTTAAATTCGGGATCGGGGTCGCGGAAAACCAGCAGACGGCAAAGGCCACCGGAACCACCGCCCATCAAAGTTTCGTCATACGGTCGCGTAGGTATCGAACAAGCGGCGGTGCTCGTCGAGGGCAAATCGGTCGGTCATCCCGGCGAGATAATCGGCGACCGTTCGCGCCCGTTCAGCCTCGTCGCCGCAAGCGGCGGCCCGCCATTCGCTCGGCAGGCATTCCGGCTCGGCGACGAACAGCCGGAACAGTTCGCGCACAACGCGGCGCGCCTTGTGACTCATGCGGTTAACCCGGAAATGCCGATACATCCGCTCGTAAAGAAAACGTTTGAGCGCCCGGTCGTGATCCCGCATCGCCGTGGAAAACGCCGCCACCGGATGCCGCAGCGCACGAACCTCGTCGGCGGACCGCGTGCCGCTGTCGAGCAGGCGCGAGCGAGTCTCGGCGATCATATCGCGCACCATGCGGTCGATCATCCGGCGAATCGATTCGTGGATGAGACGCGGCTCTTCGATGCCCGGATAATGCGTGGCGACTTCGTGGAATATTGGTCCGACGAGCGGCACATCGGCGAGATCGGCGATCGCGAACAACTCGGCCCGCAGACCATCGTCGATATCGTGGTTGTTGTAGGCAATGTCATCGGCCAGCGCGGCGACCTGCGCCTCGGGTCCGGCGTAGTGGTCGAGGTCCAATCGGTGGTGGGCGTCGTATTCCGCGATCGACGGCGCTAGGGGGGCGGCGAGCGGCCCGTTGTGCTTGACGGTGCCTTCCAGCGCTTCCCAGGTGAGGTTGAGACCGTCGAACTCGGCATAGCCGTGTTCGAGCCTTGTCAGTATCCGCAGCGTCTGCTCGTTATGCGAGAAACCGCCAAAGGCCGCCATTTCGCTATTGAGCGCTTCCTCGCCGGCGTGGCCGAATGGTGTGTGGCCAAGGTCGTGCGCCAACGCCAACGCTTCGGCCAAATCTTCGTCGAGCCCGAGCACGCGAGAGATCGACCGCGCGATCTGCGCGACTTCGAGACTGTGCGTCAGCCGGGTGCGATAGTGATCGCCCTCATGATAGACAAAGACTTGCGTCTTGTGTTTGAGGCGACGGAACGCGGTCGAGTGAATGATCCGATCGCGATCGCGCTGAAACGGCGAGCGCATCTCGTGCTCCGGCTCCGGGTACAACCGCCCGCGGCTTTCCTCCGGCCGCGATGCGTAAGGCGCGCGGCCTTGCGGCCAGTTCATGACCGGGGCCCGCGGCATGGGCGGCGACTTGACACAACATCGCCCTCCGACAAGATTAGCTAGCCTAGCTAAAGGTGGTTGTGATGACCGAGACGGTCAATATGCATCAGGCCAAGAGCGCTCTATCACGCCTCGTCGAGCGTGCGTTGGCCGGGGAGGACGTGATCATCGCGCGCAATGGCGAGCCACTGGTGCGCCTCGTCCCGGTGCCCAAGGTCCGGAAACCCCGCGTACCGGGCCGGCTGAAAGGAAAGGTATGGATGGCCCCCGATTTCGATGAGATGAGCGAACAAGAATTGCAGGACTGGGAAGGCCGCTGATGCGCCTGTTGCTCGACACCCACGCTTTTGTCTGGTGGGTGGGCGACGCGACCAATCTGGGCCAACGCGCGCGTAGCGCAATCGACGATGCGGCCAACGAGATACTTCTCAGCGTGGCATCGCTGTGGGAGTTGACGATCAAGCGCGGCAACGGGAAATTGGATTTCCCGTTCGATTTCGAAACGGTGGTGAACGACGAAGGTTTTCGCGTTCTCCCGATCTCCTATGGTCATCTCGGCGCGCTGGAGACGCTGCCTCGGCTCCACCGCGACCCGTTTGACCGAATGCTTATCGCACAAGCAATAGCAGATGACTTGGTGCTCGCCACCCGTGACGACAGGTTGAGCGCCTATGGCGTCACGATCCTCTGGTAGGTTCTACTCCCATCCCTTGAACGGCAGCTGAGGTTGTTCGGTAGCTCGATCGGGCGGCCAGACAGCCACGTATCCCTTGCCCTGGAGTTGGGTGAGGTAGGTCGCAGCGAGCGTGTTTTGCCCGGTCGCGTCGAACTTGACGCCGTCATAGCCGACGATCAGCTGGTCGGGCTTGAGGTCGGTCGCGCGGAGGGCTGCCTGGATGGCCGAGGCATCGACCGACCCGGCGCGGTTGATCGCGTCGGCGAGCACGAAGAACCCCTGCATGACGCGGCCGTTAGTATCGTCGAGGTCGCGGCCGGTTTTTGCCTTGAAAAGATCGTTGAGGATCGCAGTCGCGCTGCCGGGCTTCCCTAAGCTCCAGGCGCTGTGGTCAAGCAGCCCTTGCGCCAAATTGCCGACCTTTTCGACAAAACCGTCATCCGAGAAGCCGGCGTCATCGCCGATTTCAATCGCCGGCTTGAAGCCGGTGTTCTTGAGGGTCTTGGCGAACAAGATCGCGTCCGCCGTATGGCTGATGAAGATCGCCGCATCGGGATTTTGCTTGCGAAGCTGGGCCGCCGTCGCGGAAAGATCGGTGGCGTCGGCCGGGTAGGTGATATCGCTGACCGCAAACTCACCGGCCTTCAACGGCTCCCGCAAGGCGGCGGCTTCGGATCGCCCGAATTCGCTATCCTCGAACACCAAGGCAACGCTTGCTATCTTCGGTCCATTTTCCCGTGGCGCGGCAAGAAACTGCACATAGGCGCGTGCGATGTCGCCGGCGAGCGGCGTGGTGCGAAACAGCCATTGAAAGCCGCGCCCGGTGACGCTCGGTGCCGTTGCATCGGGAACCAGAAAGGGGATGCCGTGGCGCTCGGCGAGCGCGGTTGCCGCAAGTGTTTCCGCCGTCCCGGCGGCGCCGACCAATGCCGCGACATGCTCGCGGGTGATCAGGCGCAGCGCCTGGCCTGTCGCAACCGAGGGATTGTCGAGATCATCGGCGAAGCTCACCGCGACCTTCGCGCCTCCGAGACCCGGCAATCCTTGTCCGGCGCAGAGCGGCAGCTTTTCCAGCCCAGCATGCGGCGTGTTGATGATTTCCGCCGCCGTTTCGATCGCCGCTCGCGCGCCGTCGTCATGCAAAAGCGGGTAGATCGCGCCGATCGTCACGGTGTCGGCCGCATGGGCACCGCCCGAAGCAACCGCCAGCACCAGTGCCGCGGCAGTGAGAAGCCGCATGTCGACCGTTCAGCCGGCGCGAAGGTTCGCGGTCGCCGCGCGGTCGACGCCACCATTCGCCGCGAGCGCGACACAGTATTTCTCGCGCGCAGTTTCCGCGGTGATCAACCCGTCGGCGACATCGAGCGCCACCTGGTCGGGGTCGCGCCCCGCCGGGTCGCCAAATCCGCCGCCGCCGGGCAACTCAAGCCGGATGAAGTCGCCGCCGGAAATCGTCTGCCGGCCTTTCGAGCGGATCGGCTTGCCTGAAACCAGCGTTACCTGCCCCGGTGCGCCGAGGCCGCCGCCGTCGCGTCCGCGCGCCGGATTGTTGATCCGCTCGAAATTGCACAGCATGGCCACCGGCATGCCGTCCGCGCCGCCCAGCTCGATGATCTGACCGAGCCCGCCACGATACTTGCCGGTGCCGCCCGAGCCCTCGCGGAATTCGCGGCGGCGGAACAGCACCGGCGCCACCGACTCCGTCGCCTCGACCGGGATGGTGCGCACACCCGAGGGAAAGGCAGTCACGTCCAGCCCGTCCTTGCCGGGACGCGCGCCGGTGCCGCCGCAATGAAAGATGACGGTGCTGAATGGCGGCACGTCCTCGTGGCCCTCGCCGCCGAGTTCGTCAGCGACATCGGCGCCGCCGTAAATCTGCGGGTTCCATAAGGACGACGCCCCCTCCGCCGGGACGCCACCTGCCATCACCTGGTGCAAGCAACCGAACACGACATCGGGAAGCATGTGGCCGACCGTGTGGCGCGCCGCCACCGCGCGCGGCCGCTTGACATTGAGCAGACAGCCCTCGGGCGCGCTCACGGTGATCGGCGCGAGCGAGCCGGCATTGTTGGGTACTTCCGGCGCCACCAGGCACTTCACGCCAAAGGCTGTGTAGGCAAGCGTGTAATTCAGCACGACGTTGATGCCGAAGGCACTCGCCGGCGAGGTGCCGGCGTAGTCGACATGGATGCCGTCATCGCCGATCGTCATTTCGCCGGCGAGCGTCAGCGGCCGATCATAGCCGTCCATATTGACGGCGTTCCTGTATTTGCCGGGTTTGAGCTTGCGGATCGCCTCGATCGTCGCGGCACGCGACGTCTCCATGATGTGCTCGCCGAGCCGGTCGAGATTGCTGATCCCGAATTCTTCCATCATCTCGATCAGCCGCCGGCTGCCTTCGTCATTGCAGGCGGCGAGCGCGTAGACATCGCCCTCGACCTGCAGCGGCTCGCGGACATTGGCGCGGATGATGCGCATCAGGTCCTCGTTCATCCGCCCCTCGCGCGCCAACGCCATCAGCGGGATCGCGAGGCCCTCCTCGTAGACCTGCCGTCCGTCCGGCCCCATGCCGAGACCGCCGATGTCGACGACATGCACGGTCGACGCGAAAAGGCCGACCGGCTCGCTATTGAGAAAGGTCGGGCTGACCACGGTCAGGTCATGCAGATGGCCGCAAGTGAGCCACGGGTCGTTGGTAATGTAGTGGTCGCCCGGCTTCATCGTCTCGAGCGGGAAGGCATCGAGGAAATGCTTGACCGCGATCGCCATCGAATTGACGTGGCCGGGGGTGCCGGTCACCGCCTGCGCCAGCATGTTGCCGTCGCGGTCAAAGACGCCTGCCGAGAGGTCGCCCGCCTCGCGCACCGGGGTCGAAAACGCCGTGCGCACCAAGGTTTGCGCCTGCTCCTCGACCACGGCGATGAGGCGCGACCACATGATCTGCATATGGATTTGCGACAGCGCGGTATTCGGGCGACCCAGCATCTCACTTCTCCAAGTCGATATCTTCCAGCTTGACCCCTCGCCCGTCGCGAAGGCTCTTCCGCGCGGCGTCGATGCCGCGCTCGAACCTTGGATCGGTCTGGAGCTGGTAGTCGAACCAGTCATCTTCGGAAGCGAAGCCGATCAGAACGCCAGCCGGGCGTCCGCGGCGCATGATGACGATCTCCTGCCGCTCCGCATCGTGCAGGAAATGCCCCAACCGGTGCTGAATTACGGACAAGGGAACTTGCTTTACCCGCGTTCGCCGTACTGGCTTAACCATTGCTCGGCCTCCGACTTGGTCACGATGGCCAAGATTTCGACAGTCGAGCCAACGATATCATAGAAAACGCGGACCTCACCCACGCGAAGCCGGTATTGCGGCTGCCGCATCCCGCGCAAGCGCTTTATGCGACTACGACTGATCTTCGCCGGTTCGTGGCGCAGATGGGTTTCAAGCGCGGCGCGTACGGATGCACGGCGATCGGCGCGAAGTAAGCGGAAATCGACGAGCGCTTCAGGCGCAAAAACGATCTCATAAAGCCACCGGGCGAGTTTCGCCTCTCGCTGCGGTTACCCGAGCTTATACGCCTGCCGCGCCAGCAGCTTCCACTGGCCGCCCTGCTTCTGCCACACCGCGAGCACGCCGATATCGATATGCGTCATCTTGCCGTCGAGCTCGTTGTCGGCGACATAATGGTGGCGCGTGACTCCGGCATCTCCGGCCACAAATGTTTTCAGCTCGGGGAATTCGAGTGACTTGACGGTGGCCTTGCGGGTCATCACGCCGTCGATAAACACCGATTTGTCCTGAACGCGGCCATCGGAATGGCCATAGGTCAGTTCGGCGGCGGTCAGCGCGTCGAGCTTCGCCTTGTCGGCGACGAGGATCGCCTTGCGCAGCGCCTCTACCGCCTCCGTGAGACCGGGATCGTCAGCCGCGAAAGCGGCGGTGTTGGCGAACAGGGGCACGGCGCCGAGCGCGGCAACGCCGGCAAACGCCAGATGGCGGCGGTCGATATTCATGGCTTCCCTCCCGATTGCCGCGGATTGGTTCCGCTCGGCGTGATCTAAGCGCAAGCGGGGCCGCGTCGCAATGTCGCAGCGCTGCCCTTTACCTCGCGCCCCCGCGACCTCTAAAAGCACGCAACACGCGCCGCATCCTGGGAGGAGCGAGACCATGGCGAAATTCGCGAACATTCTTGAAACCGTCGGCCACACCCCGGTCGTCAAGATCAACAAGCTCGCGCCCGAGGGCATCGATCTTTACGTCAAGGTCGAGGCCTTCAACCCGCTCGGCTCGGTGAAAGACCGGCTGGCGCTCGGCGTCATCGAGGCGGCCGAGAAGGCGGGCGAACTGAAGCCCGGCCAGACCGTCATTGAGGCGACGAGCGGTAATACCGGCATCGGCCTCGCCATGGTCTGCGCGCAGAAGGGCTATCCGCTGGTCGTGACGATGGCCGAGACCTTCAGCATCGAGCGGCGGCGGCTGATGCGTTTTCTCGGCGCCAAGGTGATCCTCACCCCGGCCGCCGAGCGCGGCATGGGCATGGTCAACAAGGCTGAGGAGCTGGCGAAGGCCAATGGCTGGTTCATGACTCGCCAGTTCGAGAACGAAGCCAACCCGGACATGCACTCGCGTACGACCGCGCGCGAGATCGTCGACGATTTCGCCGGCGAGAAGCTCGATTACTGGGTGACCGGCTTCGGCACCGGCGGTACGCTGAAAGGTGTCGCGCGGGTCTTGGCCAAGGAGCGGCCCGACACCAAGATCGTCGTCTGTGAACCCGACGACGCGCCGATGTTGACGAGCGGCGGCCCGCAGGAGCGCAAGTCCGACGGCTCGCCCGCCAGCGCACACCCGGCGTGGAAGCCGCACCCGATGCAGGGCTGGAGCCCCGACTTCATCCCCAAGCTGACCGGCGACGCGGTTGACATGAAGGTGATCAGCCAGATCATTCGCATCCTCGGCCCCGAGGCGCTGAAATGCAGCAAGGAGCTGGCGCAAAAAGAGGGCATCTTTGTCGGCATCACCTCGGGCGCGACATTCGCCGGCGCGCTCAAGGTCTGCGCGGCGGCGCCCAAAGGATCGACTGTGCTCTGCATGCTGCCCGACACTGGCGAGCGCTACCTCTCGACGCCGCTCTTTGCCGATGTCCCGGCCGATATGACGGCGGAGGAGGTGGCGATTTCGCACTCGACGCCGAGCGGCCATCTCAAGCCCGCTGCGTAGCGCCGCCTTATGCAACGCTGGGAATTTTGCCGGTGCCGCCCTTGGCAGCCGGTAAAGCTTGACCCAAATCAATGCCTGCGGCGCAACTAACGCGGAATTTTCTCCGTACAAACGTGGCGCAAACCGGGTTCTGGTGCGGCTCGCCGCATCAACGCCTGTTCAGGAGACAAAGTCGATGAAGCCGATCGCTACAGGGGTCATTGGTGGGTTTTTAGTCGCGCTGACCGCGACCTCGGCGTTGGCGCAGACGGCTTATGACGACCAGGTGTGCCGGCAATGGGCCAGCCAGAATGCGAATTACGCACAGGCCCAGGCCAACAACAACGTGGCCGGCAGCGCGCTCGGTGGCGCCCTCCTCGGCGCGGGCATCGGGGCAATCGCGGGCGGCGGTCGGGGTGCCGCGATCGGTGCGGGCGCGGGCGCGTTCACCGGTGCCGTTGCTGGCGGCGCGCAAGCACAAGGCGCCGGGGACCAGGCCTATTGGAATGCCTATAATTACTGCATGTCGACCCGCGCGCCGGCACCGCCTGCCTATCCGGCCTATCAGCAGCCGGCTTACGGCCAGCCGTCGACGCAGCAGCTCAACCAGCAGCAGCTGAACCAGGGTGGACAGTATTACAACCCCTACGGCCGCTGAAGCTAACCCTCACGCTGGACGCACCGTCAGGCGCACCGCGACAGCTCGATATACCCGAACGCGTCGATGCGGGCGTCGAAGTTGCGGCCAATGACAGTCGAGGTTTCGTCCTCGACGATGACCGCCGGCCCTTGTAGCGTCGCGCCGGGTGTTAGGGCTGGGCGTTCGTAGATCCCGACCTCGATAAATTCACCGGTTTCGGGATCGAACACCGGGCGGCGGCGCGATTCGCGCGCGGCGAAGTCCGGCGGCACGGGCGGCGGGGCGTCGTCGACCGTGGGGGTGGGCGCTGCGACCAGCACCACCCAGCTCAGCACCTCGACCTCGACGCCGGGAATGACGCGGCTGTAAAGCCGGCGATAGGCCTGTTCGAACGCGGCGTGGATTTCGTCCGCATCCTCGCGACGATAGGTTTTCGCCGCGAGTGACACGGCGATCTCATGCCCCTGGCCGCGATAACGCATCAGCGCCGAGCGGGTCTCGGCAAGCGCGGTATCGGGCGCACCGCGCCGGACAATCGCAGCGGCCTCCTCATACATCGCGGCAAGCAGCGCATTGGCCGCGTCGGCGTCAAAATTGTCGAGCCGCTGCAATTGCGTCCGCACGACCTCGTAGGCGATCGGCGCGCGCAGAAAGCCCACCGCCGACCCGACCCCGGCATTTGACGGGATCAGCACCCGGTCGAGCCCCAATTTGTCGGCCATGCGCGAGGCGTGCAGCGGGGCAGCGCCGCCAAACGCCACCAAAGTGCGGCCGCGCGCGTCCTTGCCGCTTTCGATCGCGTGGACGCGGGCGGCGTTAGCCATATTCTCGTCGACGATCTCGCTCACCCCGAGCGCCGCGAGTTCGAGCGCGAGGTCGAGCTTGTCGCCGACCTCGCGCCGCATGGCCGCCTCAGCCGCATCGCGGTCGAGTGCCATGCGGCCGCCCGAAAACCCGGCAGGGTCGATCCGTCCGAGCAGCAGGTCGGCGTCGGTAACGCTCGGCATCGTACCGCCTTGGCCATAGCAGGCGGGTCCGGGATCGGCGCCAGCGCTGTCCGGTCCTACGGTGATGCGCTTCAACGGGTCGACGCGTGCGATCGAGCCGCCGCCGGCGCCGATCTCGACCATCTCGATCACCGGAATGCGCAGCGGCAGCCCGCTGCCTTTCTTAAATCGGTAGACTCGCGCCACCTCGAAGGCACGGCTGGTCTGCGGCTGGAGATCGTCGATCAGGCATATCTTTGCTGTCGTGCCGCCCATGTCGTAGCTCAGCACCTTGTCGAGCGCGCATTGCCGGGCGATGTGCCCGGCGAAGATCGCGCCGCCGGCGGGGCCGGACTCGACCAGCCGCACCGGGAAGCGGATCGCGGTCTCGACCGTGGTGAGACCGCCGCCGGACGTCATCAGATAGAGCGGACAGGTAAATCCCGCCTCGTTCATCAGGCTTTCGAGATTGACGAGGTAACGCCCCATCATCGGCTGCACGTAGGCGTTGGCACAGGCGGTCGATAGCCGTTCGTATTCGCGCATCTCCGGCGACACCTCCGACGACAGGGTCATCGTCACGCCGCCGAGATGCTTAAGAAGGATCTCGCGCACCCGCTCTTCATGCGTCGGATTGACGTAGCTATGGAGAAAGCCGATTGCGATACTTTCGATGCCGTCAGCCGCGAGCTTTTCTGCGAGCACGGCGACCGCACCTTCGTCGAGGGGCGTCACCACCCGTCCGCGCGCGTCGATGCGTTCGGGGACGACGCGACGCAGCCGCCGCGGCACCAGCGGCGGCGGCAGGTCGATATTGACGTCATACTGTTCGAAGCGGTTTTCGTGACGAATTTCGATCGTGTCGCGAAAGCCCTCGGTCGTCACCAACGCGGTTTTGGCGCCCTTTCGCTCGATGATCGCGTTGGTCGCGAGCGTTGTGCCGTGGATGACGATCGACAGATCGCCGGGTTGCAGTGCCGCCTGATCGAGCACCGCGTGAATCGCCGCCAGCACGCCCTGCTCGGGTGCGTGCGGGGTCGTCAATATTTTCGCGCTATACCGCCGCAGACCACCAGTTTCTCCCACTTCCAGCGCGACATCTGTAAACGTGCCGCCAATATCGACGCCAAGCCGAGCTTCAGCCCTGTTCGCCACGCTCCGAAACCCCTCCGCCGATGGTTTGACAAACAGGGTGCAGTCTTTGGCGCGGCGACAAGCCGAGTCAACCGCGGCCTGTTCGCCATACGGTTTCATAGCATCTTAGGACTGGTAACATACGTAGAAGACCGTTACCCGCCGCGAGAACATCGGGGGGACCATGAGCTACTCATCGGCAGCGCCGCGCGATTATCAGATCGACATCGTCGATCTTGTCGGCCGCGCCTATCGAACCGTCTTTGGCCGGGTGCAACTCGTCGCCGAGATGGCGCTGCTGCCGTATTTGATCGTGCTGGCGACTACGCTCGTGGCGCTGTTGATGCCCCTCGGGATTTTTGGTGCGGTGTTGGCGGCCTCGATCCACACATTCGGTTTTTTGTTGTTTGGCGCAATCTTTTTCGTGCGCTGGCACCGCTTCATTCTGCTTGGCGAAAACGTTGGCCCTGGCTTCATCCCGCCGGGGTGGGGCGAATTCGTGATCACCGGGGTAAAGCTCGGCGGTCTCGTCTTTGTCGGCTGGCTGGTTCTGGCGTTTGTCGCAATCTTGCCGCCGCATTTTATCACCCTTTCGTTCTCGGCTATTGGGGGCATCGCGCTGACGCTCAGTGCGTTGCGTGCCTCGCTGGTTTTTCCGGCGGCGGCGATCAGGCGGCCGGTCGCGCTGCGAACGGCATGGTATTGGGTCACGGGAAATTTCTGGCGGCTCTTTGCCTGCACCTTTGCCGCCTATTTCCCGTTTCTCATCGTGCAGATGCTGATCGGCGGCGTATCCCACCTGTTCCCGGCGCTGTTCGGGATCGTGTTCGAGGCTTTGCGCCTGGCGGTCGCGTTTGGCGGCGCGGCGGTTGTTGCCGCGCTATTGTCGCATCTCTACCAGGATATCGGCGCGAAAAGCATGGCGGGTTGATCGCCTTTGCATCGCCGCCACACCGTCGCAAATTCGCCATCACCCCGCGGAACGATCACCGAAAGTTCGATGACGAGGCGGCCGATGAGACTGTTGCGCGGTGGCTCGGTGACGCTGGTGCTGTTCGCAGTGCTGTCGTTGCCGGCGGATGCGGCCGAGTTGGCGCTGAAGCGGGTGATGCTGTCGAGCGGCGGCGTCGGTTATTTCGAGTACGAGGCAAATGTCGACGGCGACGCCTCACTGACCCTCGACGTTCCACTCAACCAGGTCGACGATGTGTTGAAGAGCCTCGTCGTCTATGACGACGGCGGCACCGCCGGCGAGATCACGCTGCCCGGCCGCGAGCCGCTGGCGCAAGGCTTCGCCGACATGCCGTTCGATCAGTCAGCCTTGGGTTCGCTGGTCGATCTGCTCAACGCGCTGCAGGGCGCCGAAATCCGCATCGGCGGCGACAATCCTTTTGTCGGTCGCCTGGTGAACGCCGACGCCGAAGCCGTGCGCGACGACGACGGCAATCGCGTTACGCGCACGCGCGTCACGGTGATGAGCGACGGCGGTTTGCGCCAGACGACGGTCAATGACCTCGATACGATCGAGTTCGCCGACCCGGCGCTCGCCGCCAAGGTCAAGACCGCGCTGACGCGGGTTTCGTCTTATCGGGCGCAGGGTCGTCGGCAGTTGTCGATCGCGGTGCACGGCGCCGGCAAGCGCAACGTCCGGATTGGTTACGTCGTCGGTATGCCGCTATGGAAAGCGACCTACCGGCTCAGCCTGCCGGCGGACCAGGCCGCCGCAACGGCCAGGTTGCAAGGTTGGGCGGTGCTCGAAAATTTCAGCGGCCAAAGTTGGAATGGGGTCGAGCTGACCCTGCTGTCGGGTAACCCGATCACGTTCCGCCAAGCGCTGTATGAGAGCTATTATGTGCCGCGGCCGAGCGTCCCGGTCGAATCCGGCAACCGCGTCCTGCCGCCGCCCGACAGCGGCACCGTTGCCGAACCCGCCGCGAAAGCCGCCGAGAACACGTTTGGCGGCATGCAGCGGCCCGAAATGCGGGCGCTTGGTTCTGCCGTTGCACCCGCGCCCAGCTCGATGGCGGTACCCGTACCGGCTCCGCCACCCCCGCCGGCCCAGATCGAGGCCGCCGCGGCGAGCGAGAACGCGACGCAAGTGGCGTTCGTCCTGCCCTACAAGGTCAGTGTCGCCGCCGGTCAAAGCCTCGTGGTGCCGCTGATCGACCGCGACCTCCCGGCGGGTCGGATCGACCTTTACCAGCCCGGCACTGCGCAGGGGCATCCGCTGGCGGCGGTTGAGCTGACCAATGCGGCGGACACTGGCCTTCCGCCCGGCGTGCTGACCCTCTACGAGCAGGGCGGTGGAGGGGCGCAGTATCTCGGCGATGCCCGCCTCGCGGTTTTCCCCTCCGGCGAGAAGCGGCTGCTCAGCTATGCGGTCGACAACAAGGTGACGATTTCCCAGGACGATGCGACGCGGCAGTCGATCGTGAAGGCGACCATCGCCGAAGGTGTCATGCATCTCACGCGGCTGCAACGCCGCACCGTGACCTACAAGATCACCGCCAGCGCGCCACCGCGGCGGCTGGTCATCGAGCAGCTTAAGCTGGGAGCCATGAAGCTGGTCGAGCCGACCGATGCCGAGCGGACCGCCGGCGCCTATCGCCTCCCGGCGAAGCTCGATCCGAAGGGCAACGGAACCGTGACGGCGACCGAGGAAGAGCCGTACGAGGAGGCCATCGGCCTTGCGGGCCTTGGGGATAGCCAGCTCGGCGTCTATGTGTCGGCCAAGGAGCTCGATCCCAAGCTGGACAAGGCGCTGGCCGAACTGGCGCAGCGCCGGCAGGCGGTCAGTCGCCTGCAGGCCGAACTCGACCGGCTCAACGACGAGCGGGGCCGTCTTACCGACGACGAAACGCGCCTGCGCGACAACTACACCGCGCTCAAGGACGACCCGGCGATGCGCAAATCGACCCTCGACAAGCTGAAGAGTGCGGAGGCGGCGATCGACGACAATGCGGTCGCGGTTGCCAAGGCGAAGACGGCGCTCACCGCGGCCGAAACCGACCTCGCCACCTATATTGGCGGGCTGAAGCTGTAACGCGGCACGTCGACGCCGAACCGCTCTGTTGATCTAAATCAGGGAACTTTCTGCGCCGCCGCGTCATCTTCGCGGTATGGAACGCAGTGAAGCCTTGCGCAACCGGATCGCCCGCTACCGCGGCGAGTTGCGTGGTGGCGTCGATGCGCCCGTTGCATTCCTCTATCTGAAACAGATTCGGCAAGAGGAGGCCGAGTTGTCGGTCCTCGCCGCGAGGCAGTGCCATGAACAAGAAACAAGACGTCAGGTTTTGCCGCAGCCGCGCAGCGCATTATCGCAAGGTCGCTGACATGGTCAGCGACCCAAATTGGGCGAGCTTTTACAGAGGCCTGGCCGATACCTTTGCCGATGAAGCCAAGACGCGGCGAATGTCGCCGCCGCCATCGCCGATGATCCTCCCCGAGCCTGTAGGCGATCACGGCCGCGCCGAATGAGCCCCGCGTCGGCGCTCACTTCTTCACCGGCGCAGGGAAGGTCGGCGGCAGCGGGTTGAAATTGAGCGGCACGTCGCTCTCGATCTGCTCGCGATTGGGGATTTGCGTGGCGTCCCAGGAGCCGCCCAGTGCCTCGATCAGCGCGACGCTCGCCACCAGCCGGCTTTGCCGGATGTTGAGCGTGGTCTCGGCGTCGGCAAGCGCGGTGTTTTCGGCCACGATCACCGCGGTGTAGGCCTGGGTCCCGGCGAGGTATTGCTTGTTGATGGTCGCCTCGGCGGAGCGTGCCGCCTTGACCGCGGAATCCTGCGCCACTGCCTGTTCGGCGAGGATGCGCTCGGCCGCCAGCTCGTCCTCGACCTGCTGGAACGCCGTGAGCACAGCCTGGCGATAATTAGCGACGCTGCCGTCGTAGGCGGCCTTGTCGCGTTCGAGCTGGGCGTTGCGGGCGCCGCCGTCGAATATCGTCTCGGCGAGCGTCGACCCGAACGACCAGATGCGGCTCGACGTGTTGAACAGCCGGCGCAGCATCTCGGACGAGACGCCGTAATTCGCCGACAGCGTCACGTTTGGGTAGAACGCGGCCGCATCGACTCCGATCTGCGCGTTGGCGGCTTGCATGTCGCGCTCCGCCGCGGCGATATCGGGCCGGCGCTGCAACAGCGCCGAAGGGACTTCGGCCGGGACCAGCGGCACGTCGAGCACCGCGTCGGTCGGCGCGATCGTCAGCTCTGCCGGCGGCTTGCCGATCAGCACCGCGATCGAATGTTCGAGCTGGGCGCGGGTCACCCCGACCGCGATCAATTGCGCCCGCGTCGCGTCGAGCTGGGCTTGTGCTTGGGCGACCGCTGACTGGTCGGTCGTACCGCCTTGATACTGACTCTGAGTGATCTTGAGCGCCTGGGAAAAGGCCTTGACCTCGGCGGTCAGCAATCGGGCCAGTTCGTCGGCGACGCGCAGCTCGACATAGGCGGTCGCCAGCGTGCCCTGCGCCGACAGCCGCGCGTTTGCTAGCGTCGCGGCGCTGGCCTGGGCGTTTGCGACATTGCCCTCGACCTGTCGCCGCACAGAACCCCACAGGTCGGGGACCCAGCTTGCCGTCGTCTGGGTCTGGAAGCGATTGGTGATGCCCCCGCTGAACCCGGCGGTCGGCGCTGAATTGCCGCTGCTGCGGGTGCGCGTGGCCGAGCCGTTGAGCGCGGCGGTCGGAAAGAACTGGGCGCGAGCCGCCGCCACCGCCGCTTCCGCTTCGCGATAGGCGGCTTCGGCCGCTTTCAGGTTCTGGTTCGAGATATCGATCTGCCGCTCCAGTCGATCAAGTACGGGATCGCGATAGATCGACCACCAGGCGCCGCGATCGATCGCGTCGGCCGGGCGAGCCTGCGCCCAGCCCTTCTCGCGCGGCCCCGGTTTCCATGCCTCCTTGTATGCCGCCGGGACGGGTGCGTCGGGCTGCACATAGTCCGGACCGACGGTGCAGCCCGCGAGGGTGATCGCGATGGCCAGGTCCGCGATCCGCCCTAGCACGGCGCCGGATGCACGGCGGCACCCTTGTCCCCTCGCCATGCCCGTTATTCTCCGGGTTCGGGAACAGAGCCGCGCGCGACAAGCGGCCCGCCGCGCCGGCCGCGTAACGCCCACAGACGGAACCGGTCGAGGTAAAGATAGATCACCGGCGTGGTGTAGAGCGTGAGCGCTTGGCTTACCAGCAAGCCGCCGACGATCGAGATGCCGAGCGGCCGGCGCAGCTCCGAGCCCTCACCCAGGCCGATCGCCAGCGGCAGCGCGCCGAGCAGCGCGGCCAGCGTCGTCATCATGATCGGCCGGAAGCGCAAGATTGACGCGCGGTAGATCGCTTCGCGCGACGACAGCCCCTCCTCGCGCTCGGCGATAAGGGCGAAGTCGATCATCATGATCGCGTTTTTCTTGACGATGCCGATCAGCAAGATCACGCCGATCAGCGCGATGATGCTGAACTCGGTGTTGCAGATCATCAACGCCAGCACCGCGCCAACCCCCGCCGACGGCAGTGTCGAGAGGATTGTGATCGGGTGGATGTAGCTCTCGTAGAGCACGCCGAGCACGATATAGACCGCAAGCAGCGCCGCCGCGATGAGCACCGGCTCGTTGGCGAGCGACTGCTGGAACACCCGTGCCGCGCCCTGGAAATTGCCGTGGATCGAGGTCGGCACGTGCAGGCGCTCCATCGCCTGATCGATCGCCGCCGTCGCATCACCCAGCGAGGCACCTGGCTTGAGGTTGAACGAGATGGTGCTGGCGACAAACAGCCCCTGATGGTTGACGGCGAGCGGCGTCGTGCCCGGCCCGTAATGCGAGAACGCGGCGAGCGGCACCATTTTTTCCGAAAACGTGCTGACGGGCGCGCCGGTCGAGGCGCCGGCGGCGCTGCGTCCGGTGCTGGCGAGCGAATTCATCGCCTGGTTGCGCGCCGCGTCGGAGGCGATGGCACTGGCGGTTGGGCTGGCGGCGGCGTTGCTGGCGGGGCTGGCGGCGCTGTTGACAAACGGCGTCGCGACAACATTGACGGGCGCGTTCGCGGTGTTGTTGGTTTGCGGTGTGGCCGCGTTGTTTACCGTGGGGCTGGCGGCGTTGTTCGGGCTTGTCGGCGCGACGACGGTCCCCGCCACCGCGTTGGTTTTGGCCGAGCCGCGCACCGAACCGCCGGTGCTGCTGACATAGATGCGCTTCAGCATCTCGGGGCTCTGCCAGAACTCGGGCGCGACCTCCATCACCACATGGTACTGATTGCGCGCGGCGTAGATCACCGATACTTGGCGTTGGCCGAACGCGTCGTAGAGCGTGTTGTCGATCTGGCTGACTGTAAGCCCCAGCCGCGCCGCGGTCGGCCGGTCGATGACGAGATCGGTCTCGATCCCGTGGTTCTGCTGGTCGGAATTGACCTCGGTCAGGATCGGGATCTTTTCCAGTTCGGCGGTGACTTTCGGCGCCCACTCGTAAAGCTCTTTAAGCGAGTCGCCCTGCAGCGTGTACTGGTACTGCGCGTTGGATTGTCGGCCGCCGACGGTGATGTCTTGTACCGCTTGGAGGAAAAGCCGTGCGCCGGCGACATGGGCGAGCTTGCCGCGCAACCGGCCGATCACCTGATCAACCGACAGCTTGCGCTGCGCCAGCGGTTTCAACGCAATAAAGACAAAGCCCGAATTGGTCTGGAACCCGCCGGTAAAGCCGACGACGCTTTCCACCGCCGGATCGGACTTGATGATGCCGATGAACTGCTTGAGTTTCTGCCGCATCAGCTGGAACGAGATGCTTTGATCGGCCTGGATGCCGCCGATCATGCGGCCCGTATCCTGCTGCGGGAAAAAGCCCTTGGGCACGTGGATGAAGAGAAAGACGTTGAGGCAGACAGTGACCGCGAGGACCAGCATGACCATGCCCGGCGCGCGCAGCGCCGCGGTCAGCGTGTGCTCGTAGAAGCGCAGCGATTTGTTGAACACCCATTCGCTGGCGCGATAGACCCGGCCGTGCCGCGCTCCGGCCGAGCTGCGCCGCAGAACAAAGGCGCACATCATCGGCGTCGTGGTCAGCGAGATGACCAGCGAGATCATGATCGCGATCGACAGCGTCATCGCGAACTCGCGGAACAGCCGGCCAACGATGCCGCCCATCAGCAGGATCGGCACGAAGACCGCGATCAGCGACAGGCTCATCGACAGCACCGTGAAACCGACCTCGCGCGCGCCTTGCAGCGCCGCCTCGCGCCGGCCCATCCCCGCCTCGATATGCCGCTCAACGTTTTCGAGCACGACGATCGCGTCGTCGACGACAAACCCGGTCGAGATCGTCAACGCCATCAGCGATAGATTGTCGAGGCTGTAGCCCACCAGGTACATCGCGCCGAATGTGCCGAGCAGCGACACCGGCACCGCGACGCTGGGAATCAAAGTCGCCCGCGGGTTGCGCAAAAACGCGAAGACGACGAGGATCACCAGGCAGATGGCGATGACGAGCGTGATCTCGACATCGTGCAGCGAGGCGCGGATCGTCGTCGTACGATCCATCGCCATGTTGACATTGATGCCAGCAGGAATGGACGCTTCGAGCTGCGGCAGCGCCGCCTTCACCCGGTCAACCGTTTCGATGATGTTGGCGTTAGGCTGGCGATAAAGGATCACCAGCACCGCCGGCTTGCCGTTGGCGAGACCCTGGTTGCGCAGGTTCTCGACGGAATCGGTGACCTCGGCGATATCCGGCAGGCGCACTGCCGCTCCGTTGCGATAAGCGATCACCAGCGGCAGGTAGTCGGCCGCGTGCGACACCTGGTCGTTGGTATAGAGCTGGTAGTGCCGATCGCCGGGTTCGATCGCCCCTTTCGGGCTATGCGCGTTGGCCGAGGCGAGCGCGGCGCGCACGTCTTCGAGACCGATGCCGTATTTGTTCAGCGCGAGCGGGTTGAGTTCGACGCGCACCGCCGGCAGCGAACTGCCGCCGAGCGTCACCTGCCCAATCCCGTCGATTTGCGACAGCGCCGGTGTGAGCACCGTTGAGGCGGCGTCGTAAATCTGGCCCGGGGTCAGCGTGTCCGAGGTCAGCGCCAAAATCGCGATCGGGTAATCGGCGGGATTGACCTTGCGGTAGCTGGGATTAGTCCTCAGGTTCGACGGCAGGTCGGCCCGTGCCGCGTTGATTGCCGCCTGCACATCGCGCGCCGCGCCGTCGATATTGCGGGATAGATCGAACTGCAGCGTGATATGCGTCTGCTGCAGCGAACTCGCCGAGGTCATCTGGGTGACCCCGGCGATGACCCCGAGATGGCGCTCCAGCGGCGTCGCCACCGTCTCCGCCATGACCTCGGGGCTCGCGCCGGGCATCGTCGCGTTGACAGAGATGGTCGGAAAATCGACCTGCGGCAGCGGCGCCACCGGCAGGTTTCTGAACGCGAAGAGACCGGCGAGCGCGATGCCGATCGTGAGAAGCGTCGTCGCGACCGGCCGTTCGATAAACGGCGTCGAGATGCTCATTCGGCCGGGCTTTCAGACGCCGCGCCGCCGCCAAGCCGCCGCCGCATGTAGCGGCCGAGCCGGTCAAACCCGAGATAGATCACCGGTGTTGTGAACAGCGTCAGCGCCTGGCTGAGGATCAGCCCGCCGACGATCGTCACGCCCAGCGGGTGCCGCAACTCCGACCCCGTGCCGGTGCCGAGCATCAAGGGCAGCGCGCCAAAGATCGCCGCCAGCGTCGTCATCATGATCGGGCGGAAGCGCAGCAGCGACGCTTGGTGGATGGCCTCGCGTGGCGACTTGCCTTCGTCGCGTTCGGCGACAAGGGCGAAGTCGACCATCATGATGCCGTTCTTCTTGACGATGCCGATCAAGAGGATGACGCCGATGATCGCGACGATGCTGAGATCGCTGCCGTCGATCATCAAGGCGAGCAGCGCGCCGAGCCCGGCCGAGGGCAGCGTCGAGAGGATCGTGATCGGGTGGATAAAGCTCTCGTAGAGCACCCCCAGCACGATATAGACGGTGACGATCGCCGCCGCGATCAGCATCACCTCGTTGCTGAGCGCCGCCTGAAACGCCGCCGCGGCACCCTGAAAGCTGGTGATCATGCTGGCCGGCAGGCCGATTTCCGCCTCGGCCTGTTTGATCTGGTCAACCGCCGTGCCGAGCGAGGCGCCGGGCGCGAGGTTGAACGAGATCGTCACCGCCGGAAACTGGCCGATATGGTTGACCGCCAGCGGCGCCGTCTGCTCCTCGATGGTGGCGATGGTCGACAATCGAACCTGTCCGGTGCTCGACAACGACGAAGGCAGATAGACCTCATCGAGCGAGTTCAGATGCTCCTGCGCTTCCGGGGTGGCTTCGAGAATCACCCGGTACTGGTTCGACTGGGTGAAGATCGTCGAGACGATACGCTGGCCGAATGCGTCGTACAGCGCGTTATCAACGGTCGCCGGGGTAATGCCGAACCGTCCGGCCGTGGCACGGTCAATGAGGATATAGGCCGACAGCCCGGTCTGGCCGAAATTGCTCGCGACGTCGGTGAGCTCAGGAATCTGCCGCAGCCGTGTCATCAGCTTTGGCACCCAGGCCGCGAATTCGTCCGGATTGGCGTCCTGCAAGGCGAATTGGTACTGTGACCGGCTGACCGTCGCGTCGATCGTCAGGTCCTGCACCGGCTGCATGTAAAGATCGATGCCGGCGACATTGGCGATCTCGCCTTGAAGCCGCCGGATGATCGCGCTCGCATCGAGCGCCCGCTCGTCGCGCGGCTTGAGATTGATCAGGAAACGGCCTTGGTTGAGCGTCGCGTTGGTGCCGTCAACACCGATAAAGGACGACAGGCTCACGACATCGGGGTCCTTGAGGACCGCGGCGGCAAGCGCCTCCTGCCGCTGCGCCATCGCCGCGAACGACACCGACGCCGGGGCCGCGGAAATGCCCTGGATGAGGCCGGTGTCCTGCACCGGAAAAAAGCCTTTGGGGATCACGATGTAGAGGAACACCGTCAGTCCCAGCGTCGCCAGCGCCACCAGCAAGGTCAGTGCTTGGCGATCGAGCACCCAATCGAGCCAGATGCCGTAGCGCGCGATGATGCGATCGAACCCTTCCTGCGTCTGGCGCATGAACCAGTTCATGTCCTCTTCGCGGACATGGCGCAGCACCTTGGCGCACAGCATCGGCACCAGGGTCAGCGACACGACGGCGGAGATGACGATGGTCACCGACAGAGTGATCGCGAATTCGCGGAACAGCCGGCCGACGACATCCGCCATAAAGAGCAGCGGGATCAGCACGGCGATCAGCGAGATCGTCAGGCTGATGATTGTAAAGCCGATCTGCTCAGAGCCTTTGAGCGCGGCCTGCAGCGGCGTGTCGCCCGCCTCGATATAGCGCGAGACGTTCTCGATCATGACGATCGCGTCATCGACGACGAACCCGGTCGAGATGGTCAGCGCCATCAGCGACAGATTGTCGAGGCTGAACCCGGCGAGATACATGACCGCGAGCGTGCCGACCAGCGACAGCGGCACTGAGAGGCTGGGGATCAGCGTCGCCGACGGGCTGCGCAAGAAGACGAAGATCACCGCGACGACGAGCACGACCGCCAGCCCGAGCTCGAACTCGACATCGGCGACGGAGGCGCGAATCGTGTTGGTGCGGTCGGTCAGCACCGTGATGTCCACCGATTGCGGAAACGTCGCCTTTAGTGACGGCAGCAACGCATTGATGCTGTCGACCACCGAGATCACGTTGGCGCCGGGCTGGCGCTGCACGTTGACGACGACCGCCGGGGTCGTGTTCATCCAGCCGGCAAGCTTGCTGTTTTCCGCGCCGTCGACGGTGTCCGCGACATCCGACAGCAGCACCGGCGCGCCGTTCTTGTAGGCGATGACCAGGTCGCGGTAGTCGGCGGCGCTGTGCAGCTGGTCATTGGCGTTGATCGTGTAGGACCGGCTCGGCCCGTCAAAGCTGCCTTTGGGCTGGTTGACATTGGCGTTGCCGATCGTCGTCCGCAGGTCGTCGATGTTGAGGCCGAGCGCGGCGAGCTTGCGCGGGTCCGCCTGGATGCGCACCGCCGGCTTGTGGCCGCCGCTGATGGTCACGAGGCCGACGCCGGCGAGTTGCGAGATCTTCATCGCCAGCCGGCTGTCGGCGAGGTCTTCGACCTGGGTCAGCGGCAGGGTCTTCGAGGTGAGCGCCAGGGTCAGGACTGGCGCGTCGGCGGGGTTGACCTTGGCGTAGATCGGCGGCGCCGGCAGATCGGAGGGCAACAAGTTGCCGGCGGCGTTGATCGCGGCCTGAACCTCCTGTTCGGCAACGTCGAGGGTGAGATTGAGGCTGAACTGCAGCGTGATCACCGACGACCCCGCCGAACTTACCGACGACATCTGATTGAGACCCGGCATCTGGCCGAGCTGCACTTCCAGCGGCGCGGTGATCGACCCGGTCATCACATCGGGGCTGGCGCCGGGATAGAGCGTCGTGACTTGGATGGTCGGGTAGTCGACCTCGGGCAGCGCCGAAAGCGGCAGGAACCGGTAGGCCACCATGCCGACAAGAAGGATCGCCGCCATCAGCAGCGATGTCGCCACCGGCCGCAAAATGAACAGCCGCGATGGGCTCACGTCCTATACGCCTTTTTTTTGTTTTTCCCGCCCATGCGGGAACCCAGGGACGACGGACATGGCGTTCGCTCTGGGCCCCCGCTTTCGCGGGGGAGACGATGGGTTTTCGGCTGTTCCGCCATGTCGACTCGAGCAGGATCCCGTTGGCGGGCCGCGGCCATCATCCGCCGCCGGGGGCTGGTTGCCCTGGCGTTTGTGCTCCGGGCGCCGCGCCGCGCTCATGCTGACCTTGCCCCTGACCCTGCCGGCGGCCATGTCCGCCGGCGGGCGCCGCCGTAGCGGGCGCGACCGAATTGGGCGGGCCGGCGCCGTTTTCGGTGACGGTGACTTTGCCGCCCTCCTTGAGGCGGTCGGCGCCGTCGGTCACCACCATCTGGCCGGGCTCCAACCCCTTGAGGACCGCGACCTTTGTCCCGTTGTCGGGGCCGAGCGTGACCGGCTGCGCGGTAACCGTGCTGTCCGGCTTGACGAGATAGACAAAGGTGCCGGGCGCCCCGCGCTGGATCGCCGAATCCGGCACGATGTTGACATTCTTCAGCGTATCGACGGTCAGCTTGATGTTGACGAACTGGTTGGGGAACAGGTTGAGCGTGGCGTTGGTGAAGATCGCCCGCATCTTGACCGTACCGGTCGTCGTGTCGATTTGGTTGTCGATCGTCCCCAGCTCGCCGGTATCGAGTTGGGTGTTGCCGGTGCGGTCGAAAGCGACGACCTTGAGCTTTTGCCCGGCATGGACCTGCTTCAGTACCGCTTGCAAGCTGTCCTCGGGCAGAGTGAAGATCACCGAGATCGGCTGAAGCTGGGTGACGACGACGATCCCCGTCGTGCTGCTGGTTTGCACGTAGTTGCCGGGATCGACCTGACGCAGCCCGACTCGGCCGCTCACTGGAGCGGTGATGCGGCAATAGGTAAGGTTAAGCTGCTGCGCGTCGACCTGCGCCTGGTCGACCTGTACCGTGCCGCGATCCTGTGCGACCGTCGCCGCCTGGGTATCGACCGTCTGCGAGGCGATCGCGTTTTGCGCCGCGAGTTTCTTGTAGCGGGCAAGGTCGAGTTCGGCGTCGGCGAGGGCGGCCTTATCTTTAGCGAGCTGACCCTGCGCCTGTTCGAGCGCGACCTGATAAGGCCGCGGATCGATCTGCGCCAGGAAGTCGCCTTTCTTGACCATCTGGCCTTCCTGAAAGCCGACCTCGATCAATTGTCCGTTGATTTGAGTCTGCACCGTGACGGTGGCGAGCGGTGTCACCGTGCCTAGCGCGTTGTCAGCGACCGGCATATCGCCCTGGGCGACGGCTGCCGTGCCGACCGGCATTGCACCGTTGCTGACAAACCGGCCGCCGCCGGTCGGCTGCTGATGACGCAGCACCCACCACACGATGCCGGCGACAATCAGCGCCAGGATCAACAGCCAGAGCAGGCGCCGCAGAATTGACGGGCGGCGGGGCGGCGCATCCGACGGCGGCAGGCCGCCGGGTCGCGGCTGCGTCTCGATGGGCGCGGGCGCGAACGGCCGCGAATCGTCGCGCACCGGGGCACCCTGATGCCGTTCGCCCGACGGCGGCGCATAGCCGCGCGGCTGGTCGTCCATCGGCTACCGGGCGCGCCGCGGCAGCATTGGCGCCGCCCAAGACGTTGGACCTCTCGTCATACCCCGCCTTTCATCGCAAGAAATTTATGCACGCCCCGCTGAAACCCTCCCCGCAGCCGCACCAGACGGCGCCGATCGAATGTTTTCCCGGCCTCATATTGATATTAGGGGTAGGCGGGAGCCTAGCAGATCAACGGTCCTTTTGAATGTGATTTGCAAATGCGATTCAGTGGCAACTCCGCCCCGCTTTTAATGCGAAAGGCTTGAGAGGCCTCGCCGCATCGTCTCAAATGGCGCCGCGCAACAGGAGGGCGGCGATGGCGGCGAATTTCCCGGTGATGAGCGGTGGTCAGCTGGTCGTCGCGTGCCTTAAGGCACATGGCGTCGAGATGGCGTTTTCGGTCGCCGGCGAGAGCTATCTCGAAGTCCTCGACGCCCTATTCGATGTGCCGGAGATCCATCTCGTGACCTGCCGCCAGGAAGGCGGTGCCGCGTTCATGGCCGAGGCCTATGGTAAGCTCACCGGCAAGCCGGGTGTGCTGCTGGTGACGCGCGGCCCGGGCGCCTGCAACGCCTCGATCGGCATCCACACCGCGTTCCAGGACTCGACCCCGATGGTCGTGCTGGTCGGCCAAGTGGCACGCCACCAGATCGACCGCGAGGCGTTTCAGGAGGTTGATTTCCGCAAGATGTACGCCCCGCTCGCCAAATGGGTGACGCAGATCGATATGACCGAGCGCGTGCCGGAACTGCTGAACCAGGCCTTCCAGGTGGCGGTGTCGGGGCGGCCGGGGCCGGTGGTCGTGGCGCTGCCCGAGGACATGCTGCGCGAGACCGCCGCCGCGGTGCCGATCGGCCCCTACCGCGCGGTGCGCGCGCATCCCGGCGCAGCCGACCTCGCCGAGTTGCGGGCGCTACTCGCCAACGCAGAACGGCCGATCGCGCTGGTCGGCGGCTCCGGCTGGACCGACACCGCCTGCGCCGACATCGCCCGGTTTCTCGAGGCCAACGATCTGCCTACCTGCTGCTCGTTTCGCCGCCAAGACATCGTCGACAACCGGCTCGGCGTCTATTGCGGCGATCTCGGCACCGGCGCGGCACCCACGCTCGTCGCCCGCGTCAAACAGGCCGATCTGGTGCTGGCGATCGGCGCGCGGATCGGCGAGATCACCTCGCAATCCTATTCGCTGATGGGTATCCCCGACCCCGGCAAGACGCTCGTCCACATCCACGCCGCCGCCGAGGAACTCGGCCGGGTCTTCCGCCCCACCGTGGCGATCCAGTCCGGCATGCCCGAGATCGCCGCAGCGTTGGCCGCGCTGGAGCCGGTCGCCGGCCCGCGCTGGGCCGGCTGGCGCCGCGAGTGCCGTGCCGAATACGAGGTCGGACTGCAGCCGTCAAAGCTCACCGATGCCCCGGCGCTCGATCTCGGCAAGGTGATGACCTGGCTGCGCGAGCGTCTGCCCGACGATGCCATCATCACCAGCGATGCCGGTAATTTCTCGGGCTGGCCCAACCGCTTCCTGCAATACCGTCGCCCCGGCCGCCAGCTCGGCCCGACCAGCGGCGCGATGGGCTATGGCGTGCCCGCCGCGGTCGCCGCCAAACTCGCCCGGCCGAACAGCATCGTTGTCGGGTTCTGCGGCGATGGCGGATTTCTGATGACCGCGCAGGAGATTGCCACCTCGCTCGCCGAAGGGCCGGGGCCGATCATCCTCGTCTTCAACAATCAAATGTACGGCACGATCCGCATGCACCAGGAACGCCGCTTCCCCGGCCGCATCTCCGGCACCAATCTCAAGAACCCGGATTTTGTCGTCCTCGCCCGCGCTTATGGCGCGTTTACCGCGAGCGTCGCGCGCACCGAGGAATTTGCCCCGGCGTTCGAGGAAGCCATTGCCGCCAAGCGGGCCGCGATTATCGAGCTGAAGGTCGATCCGGAAATGATCACCACCCGCGCCACCCTCTCCGCGCTTCGCCGCCAGGCCGAAACGGCGAAAGAGCAGGCGTAACGCCCGGCGTCCAATCCGCGCATAGCCCGCGCCGACATCGCCCCTTATACTGCACCCATCACCGAGGGGAGGGGCCAATGCCGACCACGACGCTTGCCGACGCGCGCCACGAGGTGCGGATCGAGGATGTTGAATACCAGCGCCAAGGCGGCAAGGCGATGCTCGCCCGGCTGTACCGGCCGAGCGGCACCGGCCCGTTCCCGGCGGCGTTGCAGGTTCATGGCGGCGCCTGGGTCAACAAGGACCGCACCGACAACGATTTTATGGCGAAGGCTCTGGCCGAGAGCGGCATTCTCGTCGCCTCGATCGATTTCCGCATGCCGCCCGATGGCGGCTACCCGGCCTCGCTGCAGGACATCAATCTCGCCATCCGCTGGCTGAAGGCGCGGGCGCGGCTCTACGGCAGCCGACCGGATTGGGTCGGCAGCTTTGGCACGTCGAGCGGCGGCCATCAGGTGCTGCTCGCGGCGATGCGGGCGGACGACCCGCGCTACGCGGCGCTGCCGCTCGCCGAAGCGCCGGAGATCGACGCACGGCAAGCCTGGGTGATCTCCGGCTGGGGGGTGCTCGACCCGCTGCTGCGTTACCACCTCGCGAAAAAGGCCGGCAATCACGAGCTGATGGAAAATCACCACGCCTTCTGGGGCACCGAGGCGGTGATGAGCGAGGGCAGCATCCCCGCGATCCTCGACCGTGGCGAGAAGGTGCAGCTGCCGCCGGCGCTGGTGTTTGGCGGCGATGTCGATGAATGGGTGCCGGTCGAGGTCACCGAACGCGTCGTCGCCGGCTGGCGCAAAGCGGGCGGCGAGATCGACGTGCAGTATTACCCGGGCGCCAATCACGGCTTTATGACCGGCAAGCCTGACGCTCCCTACGCTGCCCGTGCGCTCGACCTGATGAAGGCATTCATCCGCCGCCATACCGCTTAATTTTTCGTCGTTGCCCCCGCGAAAGTTTGGGTCCAGGGGAAGCATCGGGACGTTGCCCTGAATTCCCGCTCTCGCGGGAATGACGACTGCAAGTAACGGGAGGACGAATGTGAGAGAAAACCGCGTCAAGCGCATCCTCAATGAAGGCGGGCTGGCGCTCGGCACACATGTCGGCGGCATCGCCGACCCGCAGATCGTCGAGATCATTGGGCTTGCCGGGTTCGATGCCGCGTTTATCGACATGGAGCACACCAGCTTCGACCTGCGCGACATCCAGCTGATGGTGATGGCGGCGGAGCGGGTCGGCATCACGCCGGTCGTGCGTACGCCGGGTTTCGACCACGCCTTTATCCTGCGCCTCCTCGACATGGGGGTGCAGGGCGTACAGGTGCCGCATGTGTCGAGCGCGGCGACCGCTCGCGAGGCGGTGAAGGCGGTACGCTATCCGCCGCAAGGCGAACGCGGCATGGCCGCGGCGAGCCGCGCCGCGGATTACGGCAAGACCAAACTGCTCGACCATATGGCCGCTTCGAACCGCGAGATCGCACTCGCCTGTATGATCGAGGACATGGAAGCGGTCGAAAACATCGAGGCGATCGCCGCGGTCGAGGGGGTTGATCTGCTCGCAGTCGGCCCCTCGGATTTGTCGCGCTCGCTCGGCGTCAGCGGGCACCCCGACCACCCGAAGCTCATCGAAGCAATCGACCGGGTCCGTGCGGCGGTGCGCAACACCAACAGCGGCGTGCGGCTGGCGATTCCGCTGGCGCATGCCGCTTTCCCGCGCAACGCCGCGCAGCTCAAGGAACTCGGCGTCGGCTATACCAATTGCGCGCCCACGCCCGAGGTGCGCCTGCTGCACTCACTGCAAGCCCAGGCCGCGGAAGCACGAAAGCTGCGCGGATAATTATGGCGTCGTCCCCGCGACGGCGGGGACCCAGGGCGACCGAAATACCACTTGCCCTGGTTTCCGGCTTGCGCGCGAATGACCACAAGAAAACCAACCTGCTCAGAGGAAACCGCAGATGCCCGATCCGAAAATCGTCGCCGAACTTGCCCCGACCGGCGTGCTGCGCGCCGCGATCAATATGGGGAATTTCCTTCTCGTCACTGGCAAGGCGCCGAACGGCGACCCGACCGGCGTGTCGCCCGACATGGCGCTAGCGATCGGCGCGCGGCTCGGTGTGCCGGTGAAGTTCATTCCCTACGCACGGCCCGGTGAGATTGCCGACGATGCCGAGAAGGGCGCCTGGGATATCGGCAATATCGGCGCCGAGCCGCAGCGGGCTGCGGTGATCAGCTTCACCGCCGCCTATGCCGAGATCGAGGCAACTTATCTGGTGCCTTCGGGATCGCCGATCAAATCGGTCAGCGAGGTCGATCAGCCGGGCAAGCGCTGCGCGGTCACCGCCCGCAGCGCCTACGGCCTGTGGCTCGAAAACAACTACAACAAGGGCGAATTGGTGCAGTTCGACAATGCCGGCGAGGCGCTGAAGGCATTCGATGCCGGCGGGTTCGACGCCTATGCCGGGCTGCGGCCGGGCCTCATCGACGAGCAGGCCAAGCGGCCCGGCTCACGCATCCTCGACGGCCAATTCACCTCGGTTCAACAGGCGGTCGGCACGCCGAAGAAGAACGCCGCAGGCTTCGAGTTCCTCAAGGCCTTTGTCGAAGAAGCAAAGGCCAAGGGCTTAGTTGCCAGCTTTATCGAGCGCCAAGGCACGGTCGGCCGGCTCTCAGTCGCCCCGCCGGCTTAAGCTGTTTGCGTCAGCCTCGGCGGGCTGCTCACTTGGTGGCGCAATGCGCCGGGCGCCATTTCGCGTGACGAACATAGCCGGCCTCTAACCAATACGTGCCCGGCGGACATCCATGCGGGTTTGCTGCCATTGGCGGCGGCATGGATTTCGCCGGCGGCCCGCCCGCGGTAATCTTCTGGTACTCGGCCGCGTTGAGCTGTTCCGCCGTCTGCGCCAAAGCCGGCGCGGTGACGGCAGCAAGACCCATGGCAATCAGCAAGACGCGCGTCATGGCGTCCTCCTTCCGTGTTGCCATAGTTTTGCACCCCGGCGCCCTTGCCTCAAGACAAGCCAAGTTCACATTCCCTCGACCCGCGCTTTCGGTACTCCTATGAGAAAGCGGCTGGTCTGCTGTCATTTGGCTGTCATCCACCAGTTGTAGAAGCCCCACGTAAAAGCGACTACATCTGGCGGTGACGATGACGGCGGCGCATGTGGCGGCGGGGTTTTGCATCCTCGCGACGAGCCTGCAGGTCATCAGCACTGGGATCGCCGCGTTCCGCTGCCGCGCCCCCCACTGGCCGCTCCCGGCGCCGCGCGACGCCGCGCCGGTGTCGATCGTCCGGCCGGTTTGCGGCGTCGATAATTTCGCCCGCGAGACGCTGGGATCGACATTCGGCCTCGATTATGCCGATTACGAGATCATCTTCTGCGCCGCGCATGACGACGACCCGGTGGTGCCGCTGGTGCGCGAGCTGATCGCCACGCACCCCGAGGCAGGCGCGCGCCTACTGATCGGCGACGACGGCGTCGGCCCAAACCCGAAGCTTAACAACGTCGTCAAAGGTTTCGACGCGGCCCGCGGCACCTGGCAGATCATGGCGGACTCGAATGTCTTGATGCCGTGCGACTACATCCAGCGTTTGCTGGCGCGCTGGCGGCCGAACAGCGGCTGCGTGGTCTCGGTGCCGATCGCCTCGCGCCCGGCGAATTTCTGGGCCGAACTCGAATGCGCGTTTCTCAACACCTTCGAGGCACGCTGGGAATATGTCAGCGACACGTTCGGGTTTGGCTTCGCGCAAGGCAAGAACATGCTGTTTCGGCGCGACCTGCTCGCGACGATCGGCGGCGTGCGGGCGCTCGGCGAAGAGGTTGCCGAGGACGCGGCGACGACCAAGCTGATGCACGACATCGGCAAGAAAATCCATGTCATGGACAGCCCGTTCGAGCAGCCGCTGGCGCGGCGCGGCGCGGGCGAGGTGTGGGCGCGTCAGCTGCGCTGGGCGCGGCTGCGGCGGATCACCTTTCCGGTGCTCTATGCGCCGGAAATCCTCACCGGTTGTTTTTTTCCGCTGCTTGCCGGCGCATGGGCGGCGGCGGTCGAGAAGATCGATGTCGCGCTTGTCGTCGCGCTGCTCGCGGCGATCTGGTTTGGTGCCGAGGCGGCTCTGGCGCGCTGCGCCGGCTGGCATTTGTCGTGGCGCATGCCGATCGCGATGCTGCTGCGCGACTTGATGCTGCCGCCGCTTTTTGTCGCGGCTTGGATTGGCGACGAGGTTAAATGGCGCGGCAGCACGGTCAGCGAGGCGCGGCTGTGGCGGTTTCGGATGCGGGAGTTAGCTGCGTCGCCGGCCTATGCTTTCGCCAAGCGGATCACCAGCCGCCGTCAACCCCGATCGCCTGACCGGTGACGAAGCCGGCTTCGTCCGAGGCGAGATAGGCGATCATCGAGGCCACCTCGTCCGGTTCGCCGAAACGGCCGATCGGGATCGCCTTCGACCGCTCACGAAAGCCGATTTCAAGATCGTCGCCAAATTCGCGGCGGTTGGTGCTGATCGCCCGCGAGGTACGGATCGGCCCGGGACAGACGGCGTTGACGGTGATCCCGAACGGCGCGAGATCGAGCGCCAGCGACTTGGTGAATCCGACGATCGCCGCCTTTGACGCGGCATAAGTCGCGCGCTTGGCGCCGGGGCGGAACGCCGCTTTTGACGAGACGCTGACGATGCGGCCCCAGCCCGCCTTGCGCATCGCCGGCACCGCGGCGCGCGACATCAGAAACGCGCCTTTGGCGTTGACGCCCATCGTCAAATCCCAAGCGCTGACCGGCACGTTCTCGATCTCGTTGCGGTCGGCGCCCTGCGGCGCGCCGGCGTTGTTGACCAGGATGTCAAGCCGCCCGTGGCGCGCCAGCACCTCGGCGACCATGCGGTTGGCGTCGTTTTCCTGGCTGACATCGCCGAGCACCGCCGACGCCTTGCCGCCAGCGGCGGTGATCTGTTCGACCAGGGTATCGACGCCGCCCCAATTCGTGTCGATGTCCTCAGGTGAATTGAACTCATTGGCGACGCCAGCCGCCCGTACATCGGAGACGACGACGGTGACGCCTTTCGCCGCGAAGGCGCGCGCGGTCGAATTGCCGATGCCAATGGGCTTCCCGCAACCGGTGATTAGTGCGACGCGTTCAGATTGGGGCATGGCGTTCCTCCCTACATTCCATCGTCAGCGGTTAGCGCCCTTGGCAACGGCAACCGGTGCCGAGGTCGGGCGTCTTGCTGGCAGCGTGCATAACAACCCCGTGAAACATAGCAAGTAGAACAGTGTCGACAGACGCGGCGCTTCCAACAAATAATTGAACAGGCCAGCGCTAAGGAAACCAACGATCGCCCCTGCTATCGGCGCGGCCGCCTTATTGCCGCCGCGCATCTCGTGCCAAAGACCCCATAACGCCGCAGCAATTAACATTAAATAGGAAACGACCCCGAGGAGGCCCTGCTCGAAAAGCACCATCAGGAACTCATTTTGCATGCGCCATGCTGTGTGATCGTCATCGGTGAAATACCATCGAGCTAGACCTTGAAGGAAATCGCCATTGTGGATGATTTGCTGGCCTTCTGGGTTATACAGCCGAATTGCCCTTATCTCCGCGGCATCTCCTGGGCTTGCAACGTGAAATGCGAGATCGACCGGGCGGCGCAACAGCCCGCCCAATCGAGGTGGTGCAAGCTCCATATGCAGGACACCGACCTCCACGGACCATTTCCCCGGTGCCGCAGCTTTAAATGATGCGGCGCTGCAATGATCAGAATAGAGCAGCAGCTTCTCGCACATGATAACGCTCACGCTTCCGTTCGGGTTTGGCGACCGGAAGGCAAACCGGACCGTGTAATCACCCGGCTGTGTTGCTGCTACTTTTTGTCCGAAGTAAAAGCCTGGCGCTCCTGCCGTGATCGTCAGCCACCGCCCCGCTTCATCATGGGAGACGAGCAAATTGCTTCCGACGGCTTCTGCGGTCGCCCGCGCCCGAAACGTCCGCGGATAGGTACCCAATCCCATGCCGAGTAGGGTAGTCGTGAGCCCGGGGTCGCGAACAGCCCAGCCATCGGTCCAGTTGTGCTCGCGCGCCGCAAGTCCGCTAGCGGCGCGTTCGACGCGCTGGTGCATGAAGTTGGCGTGGAAAGCGGCGCCAACCACGGCGAGCGCAAAAGCGGCGGCGATCGTCACGGGTACAAGTAGGACGGAGCGGCGCCCGCCGGGCCTATATGAAGCCACAGCCCATCCTACAGATGACACGATCACCGCAAGCACAGCCGCTGCATAGACGGTACGGGCATACGTTACGATGAGCGTGTAAACTGCCGCGATCGCGAGCAGGGCTCCGAACACTACCAGAATTCTTGGCGCTGCCATGCACAGCAGCAGAAACGGGATGGCCATTGCCAGATAACCGTCGATCAACCCACCGCCGACATGCATGCTCGAGAACGTCGCCGCGACGCGATAGTCAGTGGTGAAGTCCACCAGGCTGACAAATGCTACACGCTCGGCGATTGCCGCGGTCGAAACGAAGGCTAAGCCGACAACCATACCCGCGCCGAGCCAGGTGAGCGCTTTGGAGCGACGATGAACTTCCCGGGCAAGAAACGGGAACAGAAACAGCGCCGCAAAAAAGCCCTTGGCGATACGGAGGCCATCCCAGGCGCTCAGATAGGGATTGTCGGTCGGCGCTACAGGAACGAGCCACAGCCCCATGCCGATCGACAAAGCATAGACAAGGCAAGCCAGCAGGATGGCAGCGAAGGCGAATTTGCCGATGGTGAGGTCGGTCCACGCGGGCGGGGAGCGGAGCAGCAACACCGCTGCAGTCACCATAACGAACAGATCCGACTCGCCGACATAGAGCCAACCCGTCCACGGCGCCAGGTCGACCGCCGGCAATATCGCAGGAACGACCAGCAGCCAGATGACCGGCCAGCGCAACAACAATACGGCGTAAGCGCCAAGAGCCAGCGCGAGGGGCCAGGGCGCAAGCGGATAACGGGCAAGAACCACAACCGTCAGTGCGATGCACCCGAAGGCCGCTAATATCCGCCACGGTGTAAGACCGGGTTCAGGATCAGTTTGCAGCGATGATCGCGGCATGGCGCGCGCCCGGGGTCTTCCCAGACGCGGCTCTAGGGGAGGCAATCCTGGAGACGGAAAACTCTCTTCGAGAACCCGCCAGATCCAATCCGACGCTAGAACGGCACCCGCCGCCGCAACGCCTGCGATGATCACATTGCTGAAGTCAGGCTGGAACTGTGGCCGCATCCAGCGGCCGACCTCGACCAAGAAGGATAAAATCACACTCAGCGCCGCTGCATACCCGCAGCTCCCCGACCGCGCCCCGCGGCGAAGCCATACCATCGCGCCGATCGGGGCATAGAGCAGGATATGCGCAACGGTGCTCACCACCGCGTGCGTCTTGGAGACTATGTAGGAATCCCAGAACGGCACCAAGCCTCGCCAATCGAGCGCCGCCCACGCTTCCGCTGGAGTGCGCCAGTTGGCCGCGAGCAGGCCTTTGCTGGCCGCCACGCCGACCAAATATGCCATCGCCAAGAGCGGCACGTTTCGCGCGAGATTGAGGCGCCAACGGATTAAACCCAGCCGATTGACGTGCCCGACCGCCGAGGCGCCGGCCATCAAGCCAACGGTGCGGAGCAGGATGCTGGCAAGATGCGGCGTGCTGCTGAGAATAAATATTTGCAGGAGGCATATCCCGGACATACCGAGGAGCCCCACCCCGCCAACGACCAAGACGCGCGGCCGTCGAGAATTCAGCCCAATCAGCAGGCCCACGGGTACCGTCTCGATGGCTTCGGCGAGGGGCGCGAGAAGACGCCATGGCCCGGCCGCGTCACCGCCCGGTACCGAGAAGAACGGGACCGGAAGCTCCTGGATTCGTGCGTGAAGCCCTTTGCTGCTCAAAACGACATCGAAGGGAAACAGGAAGAAGGCAAACAGGGCCAGCGAATACGCTAACAAAACAATGATAAGGGCGGCTCGGCCTCGGCCCCTCAACCGATGTCGCGCCAGTGCTAGTGGCCGGCGCCCACCGATAAACAGCCCAAGGCCGATCAATGCTCCTATGCATTGAGCCATGATGTAATCAAGTGAAACCGTGCGCGGCGGGAAGTAAAGCTGGGCAAATTTGACGGCTAGTACGAAAGCCACGCAAAAGGCGAATGCTCCGATCGCAGCGAAACAACGCCTCAATCCCGACCCTTGCGGCCAAAAAGCTCCGGCAGACATAAACCCAAGCGGGATGAACATAAGAAGATTGCTGTTCCAGTCCGCCAGGACCAGACCGGGATCATGTCTTGTAGAGAGAAATTTGGACCATGCCGCGTCAAGCTCCATCGGGACGAAATGGATGCCAAGCGGTCCGATCACCGTGCTCACGTAAATGATCAATAAACAATACGCCAATCCCGCCTTGATGAAAGTTCGGCGGGGGCCGACCGTAGATCCAGTCAAATAAATATCATCCACGGTAGGGGACGGCAGCCTTACGAAATGCGGCTATAGGAAATGGTCGCGCAATACCCTCAATGTTGCTGATGAACAAAACGCGCGCTTCGCAGAGTTATTTGTAAACGCAATGATTACCGCCAGTCAACGACTCCGGACTCACGGCACTATCAGCATTGCGGGAGGCGGGGAGCAATCACACCGGCCTTGTGCCCTTGAGTTGGGTGCGGTGCATCAGGCGTCGGGCGCTAGGGTCGAAGGCGTCGCGCCGGTGCATCGCGCAGCGATTGTCCCACCACATGAGGTCGCCGACCTGCCAGTCCTGCCGCCAGGTGTATTTGTCCTGCACCATATGCGACCAGAGTTCGTCGAGCAGTTCCTCGCTCTCCGCGACCGGCAGGCCGAGTACATACGCGTTGATACGGCGGCCGAGGAACAGCGACTTTTTCCCGGTCTCGGGATGGGTGCGGACCATCGGCTGATGCGCGCCCGGCACTTTTGACACGTCGTCGACGGTCTCAAAGCCCTTATGCGCCTTGCCGCCCGAGGAATGCGTCGCGGCGTGGACCATCATCAAACCGTCGATGCGCTTCTTGGTCTCGGCCGGAAGATCGTCATAGGCGCGGTAGCAGTTGAGAAAATAGGTCGAGCCCCCAGCCGATGGCGGCGGGCATTCGAGCGAGCGCAACATGCTCGCGGCCGGCGGCACATCGACAAAAGACGAGTCGGTGTGCCAGAACGCCTCGCCGTCGCCCAGCCCGCCGATCGCCTTGCCGTCCTCGATGATGTTCGAGATCACCGAGATTTCCGGCGGTATCTCGCTTTTCCGGCCGTCGGTCTGGGTATTCACCCCGTATTTCATCTCGATGAGCTTGGCCGGGTTGAATTCCAGTTCGCCGAACTGGCGGGTGAACGCCATGTGCTGCGTGTCGGTCATCGGCGCGCCGCGAAAGCGCAGCACGAGGTTGTCGAGCCAAGCCTTGCGGATCGCGTCGCGATCCTCGGTCGAGAGCGGCTCGCGGATGTCGACACCGCTGATCTCGGCGCCGCAGCCGGCAGCGAATGGATGCACTTCGACTGTCATGATTCACTCCGCTGCTTCGTCGAGCACGTCGACGCCGAAATCGTTGATCGAGACGCGCCAATGGATGCGGTCCTCCTCGGGCGGGTAATCGCCGGCCGCGCGGTGATACGAGCAGCGATTGTCCCAGATCACGATGTCGCCCTTCTTCCAGACATGGTGGTATTCGGCCTCGGGCGTCACCATCGCTTGCGTCAGTTCGGCGATGATCTCGTCGCCCTCGCCGCGTTCGATGCCGACAAAATCGACGATCTTGCCAGGGTCGAAATACAGCGATTTGCGCCCGGTTTCGGGATGGATGCGGACGATTGGGTGGTAGACCGGCTTCCAATCCTGGTCCTCTGGGTTGAGCAACCGCGCCTTGCCCCTGCGCCCGCCATAGGCGAACGCGCCGACCACGCCATCGAGCCGCGCCTTGAGGTGCTGCGGCAATTGGTCATAGGCGGCGTAGGCGTTGCAGAACAATGTGTTGCCGCCGCGGCTCGGCACCGCCAGTGCGTAAAGCTGCGTCGCCTTGAACGGCGCCTGATTGTAGGCGCCGTCGGTGTGCCATCCCTCGGCTCCACGGCGGTAGATTTCGTCGCGCAGATTACCCTGGGCGTCGTATTTGTTGATGCCGAGCATCGTGATCTTGGGATGCTCAGGATGCCGCGTCGACTTTGACGGGTGCGGCGTCACCGGCCCGAAACGCTCGCTGTAGCGGATGAAATCGGGGATCGTCAGATCCTGGTCCCGCACGCACATGACGTTGTGGTCGAGCCAGCCCTGATAGATCCGCCGCCATTCGGCGTCGCTCATCGTCTTCACGTCGACGCCGCTGACCTCGACGCCGATTTGCGGACCCATTTTGCGGATTTCGAGCATCGCGTCTTCTCCCTAAGCCTGGCTTATTGTCGCTCCCGACAACCAATTCCTGTCAACCGCCGCATCGTCGGGGCCGCATTCCGAGAATGCAGGGACCAAGCAGCCAAGCCCGGGCGTAACGGAATTGTCATACCAGCGTCACGCGTGAGTCGCGTTCGCCGTTTAAAAACTTGTGCGCGGGCGCACTCGATCGCCCCGACACCTACCTCCCATTCCTAAACAAACCGGCAGCGGGCTTGGCGATGTTGGTACTTGAGGGTTTGTCACGCAGTTTTGGTGCGAAGGCGGCGGTCGCCGATGTCTCGCTGCAGATTGAAAAGGGCAGCTTTATCGGGGTCGTCGGCCGGTCGGGCGCGGGCAAATCGACCCTGCTGCGGTTGATCAATCGGCTCGTCGAGCCCACCGCCGGCCGCATCGTGCTCGACGGGGTCGACGTCACGGCACTGCGCGGCCGGCAATTGCGGCAATGGCGTGCGCGCTCGGCGATGATCTTCCAGCAGTTCAACCTGATCGGCCGGCTTGACGTGCTCACCAACGTGCTGATGGGCCGCATCGCCGGGGTGCCGCCGTGGCGCTCGTTTTTCAGCCTGTGGCCGGATGGTGACAAGGCAATCGCGCTGACCGCGCTGGAACAGTTCGAGATGGCTCAGCTTGCCGCGCAGCGTGCGGACCGGCTTTCGGGTGGGCAGCAGCAGCGTGTCGCGATCGCCCGCGCGCTGGTCCAGGAGCCGGAGATCATCCTCGCCGACGAGCCGACCGCCTCGCTCGACCCGCACAACACCCGCGTCGTGATGGACGCGCTGCAGCGCATCAACAAGCATTTCGGCATCACCATCATCACCAACCTGCATTCGCTGGAGATCGCGCGCGCCTATTGCGGCCGGCTGGTCGGCATGGCGGCGGGCGAGGTGGTGCTCGACGAGACCGCGGCGGCCCTGACTGACGCGGCCGCCCGTGAACTTTACGGCATCGCTTCCGACGGAACCGGCGGCGGTGCGGACCTGCCCGACAATGCGCTGCCCGCTGGCGCGCTGGGGCAGGCGATGGCATGATTTTGGAGGCCCGCATGATCCTCGACCGCCGCAGCTTGCTGCTGAGCACCGCCGCCGCTATCGCATCGCCCAGCTTGGCCCGCGCCGCGGACGATTGGCACTCCAAATACCCCGAACTGATTTTCGCCGTGGTGCCGGCGGAAAACGCCTCCGGCGTCAGCGACCGCTTCGCCCCTTTCATCGCGTATCTGTCGAAGGAACTCAGTGTCCCGGTCACATTGCGGCTGGCGAACGACTATGCGGCGGTCATCGAAGGGCAGCGCGCAGAGAATATCCATATCGCGCATTACGGCCCCGCCTCGTACGCCAAGGCGTATTTGACCGGCGTGAAGACGGAGCCGTTTGTCACGAACCGCAAGGATAATGGCGAGATCGGCTATTACTCGGTGATCTATGTAAAAGCCGATAGCCCATACAAGGACATCCACGACCTCAAGGGCAAGACGATCGACTTTGTCGATCCCAACTCCACCTCAGGCTACAACGCGCCGCGATTCTACCTGCACAAGATGGGCATCGACATCGACAGCTTCTTCGCCAAGTCGATCGTCACCGGCAGCCACGAGAACGGCGTCATCGCGCTCGACAAGGGCACGGTCGATTGCGCTGCCGATTGGTGGAACGCCGACGACGATTCGAACCTCACCCGCATGGTCAACAAGGGCATGGTGAAGAAGGCCGATTTCAGGATCATCTTCAAGACGCCGATCTTGCCTGGATCGCCTTACGCATACCTGAGCGATCTGCCGGCGGATCTTAAAAAGGCGATCGTCACCGCCTTTATGGCCGCCCCGACCAAGGACAAGGCCGCTTTTGACCGCCTGTCCGACGGCAAGGACAAAGGCTTCGTCCGCGTCAGCCATAAAGATTACGCCGATATCGTCGAGATGATTCAGTTCGTCGACGAGATGCGCAAGGTGCGCAGCTAACGCGCCACACTGCTCCCAACATCGCATCTGAGGAGGGGAAGATGCTCAATCGCCGTGAATTATTGTTGTCGACTGCGGCCCTTGTCGCGACCGCCGGCTCCGCTCGCGCGGCCGGGGAATGGAAAAGCAAATACCCTGAATTGACCTTTGCGGTCGTTCCGGCCGAGAACGCGTCGGGTGTCAGTGACCGCTATGCGGCGTATATGGATTACCTGACAAAAGAGATCGGCGTTCCCGTAAAGTTGCGGCTGGCGAACGACTATGCCGCCGTGATCGAAGGGCAGCGCGCCGAGAACATCCACATCGCCTATTACGGCCCGGCCTCGTATTCCAAAGCCTACATGACCGGCGTCAAGACCGAACCGTTTGTTACGACGCGAAACAACAGCGGCGAGATCGGCTACTACTCCGTCATGTATGTGAAGGCGAGCAGCCCTTACGAGAAGGTCGAGGACCTCAAGGGCAAGACGATCGGCTTTGTCGATCCGAACTCGACCTCAGGCTACAACGCGCCGCGCTTCTACCTGCACAAGATGGGGATCGACGTCGACAGCTTCTTCGGCAAGTCGATCATCACCGGCAGTCACGAGAACGGCGTGATCGCGGTCGACAAGGGCACGGTCGATTGCTGCGTTGACTGGTGGAACGCCGAGGACGATTCCAACCTCACCCGCATGGTCAACAAGGGCATGGTGAAGAAGGAAGACTTCCGGATGATCTTTAAGACGCCGATCCTGCCTGGCTCGCCCTACGCCTATCTTTCCGACCTGCCTGACGATTTGAAGGGCACGATCATGAGCGCGTTCATCGCGGCCCCGACCAAGAACAAGGCCGCGTTCGACAAGCTGTCGGACGGCAAGGACAAGGAATTCGTCAAGGTGACCCACAAGGACTATGCCGACATCGTCGAGATGATCCAGTGGGTCGACGATCAACGGAAAAAGAAGGCGAGCTGAGCACCGCGTTTTCGTATTGCGTAATGCCTGAAAAGCTCATTGCCCCCTCTCCGCTTCTGAGCAGAGAGGGGGCGTCCCGTTGATTGCGCTATGACCGCCGGGCTACCGACGCTGCCCGATCAGCAGCTCAGCCAACTGCTGGCAAATTACGGACGCGAGGTCGGCCGGCGACGGCGCATCTCGCTGACTGTGCTGGGGATTGTGCTGGTCTTGGTGCTCGTCGCCGGCCGCTACAGCGAAGTCGATCTCCGCAACCTGTGGCATCATCTATCGGGCCTGACGAGCTATTTCGGCCGCATCATGCCCAAGCTGCGCGCCGATCACCTGACTGGCGACATCGCCGACTGGTACTGGAATTTCTTCGGCTGGCTCAAGCTGCTGTTTGATACCGTGCTGATCGCCTATTTGGCCACCCTGGTGGGGACCTTGGGAGCCGGCGTGCTCGCTGCCCTCGCGGCGGCAAATCTGGCGCCCAACGGCGTCGTGCGTTGGCTCGTCAAGCGGCTCTTCGAGTTTTGCCGCACCGTGCCCGATCTGGTGTTCGCACTGCTCTTTGTCGCCGCCTTTGGCCTCGGGCCGCTCGCCGGGGTGATGGCGATCGGCATTCACAGTTTCGGCACGCTCGGTAAGCTGTTCACCGAAGTCGTCGAGAATATCGATATGAACCCGGTCGAAGGGGTGCGCAGCTCGGGCGGCCGGCTTGTCGATGTCGTGCGGTTCGCCGCCCTGCCGCAGGTGCTGCCCAATCTGGCGAGCTACGCGCTACTGCGCTTCGAAATCAATGTCCGCGCCAGCTCGATTGTCGGGTTTGTCGGCGCCGGCGGGATCGGCCAGGAGCTCTTCGTCGCGATCCGCAAATTCTACTACACCGATGTCAGCGCCATCCTGTTGATGATCATCATCGCCGTCTCGATCACCGACATGCTGACCGAGCGGGTCCGCCATCGGCTGTCGCCGGTGGAGGAGACGGCGTGAGCGCGGCAAGAAGCGCCTTCGCCGAGGAACCGGCCGCCGTCCTGGCGCGACACCAGGCCCTGCTGGCCAAACCGTGGCGCCGCCGCGCCGAGGAAATCGGCGGGCCGCTCGCGATTGTCGGGCTGGTGGTGTTTTCGATCTGGTGGCTGGGCCTATCCCTCTCACAAATCTTTTCCGGCCTTGGTGAACTCATCAAATTCATTGGGCTGATGATCCCGCCATCGACCGGCGGGCATTTGCAGCTCTTCTTGAGCTCGATGGGCGAGACACTGGCGATCGCCTTTCTCGGGACGCTGGTCGCCGCCGTGCTGGCGATTCCGCTCAGCCTGCTCGCCGCGAAGAATACGACGCCAAACGGGGTACTTAGGTTCGCGGTGCGCCGGGTGCTCGATGTGATCCGCGGCATCGATACGTTGATTTGGGCCCTCGTCTTTGTCGGTGTCGTCGGGCTGGGACCATTCGCCGGGGTGCTGGCGATCGCGGTGTCCGACACCGGCTCGCTCGGCAAGCTGTTTTCCGAGGCGATCGAGGCGACGCGCGCCCGCGAGCGCGAAACCATTATCGCCAGCGGCGGTGGCGGCTGGATGAGCCTTCGCTTTGGCCTGCTGCCGCAAGTGCTGCCGATCATCGCCGGCCAGATTCTCTACTATTTCGAATCGAACACGCGCTCGGCGACGATCATCGGCATTGTCGGCGCCGGCGGGATCGGCTTGCAGCTGTCGGAGCAGATCAGGACTTACGATTTTGATCAGGTCGCGTTTATTGTGATCCTGATCCTGATCGCCGTGGCGGCGATCGATTTCGTGTCCGGGAAACTGCGCTTTGCGATCATCGGACGGCGCCAGACAACGGCCTGAGCCGGCGTGACGGCGCGCGGCACGCTGATCCTAGTCGTCGGACCGAGCGGCGCCGGCAAAGACAGCATCATCGCCGGCGCGGCGGAAAGGCTGCGCGGTGATCCGCGCATCCTGTTAGCGCGGCGGCTCATCACCCGCCCCGCCGAGGCGGGCGGCGAAGACCACATACCGGTGTCGTCGGAGGAATTCGCGGAGCGGCGCGAGACCGGCGCGTTGTTACTGCACTGGCAAGCGCACGGCCTCGATTACGGCTTGCCGGCGGAACTCGGGGCGGCCTTGGAACAGCGCCGCAGCGTCGTCGCCAATGTCTCACGCACGGTCATCGGGGAGGCGCGGCACCGGTTCGCTCCCACCCTGGTTGTTGCGATAGCGGCCTCGCCCGAGACCTTGGCGACACGGCTCGCAGGGCGCGGGCGCGAGAGCGAGGCGGACATCGCCGAGCGACTGCGCCGCGGCGATGCGATGGCTGCGGTGGACGCCGATGTGACGATCGACAATAACGGGACGCTCGACGCGGCGGTCGAGTGCTTTGCCGCGGTGCTGCGGTGCGTGATCGATCAGCCGGTGAGCGCGTAGCGACGCAGCAGCCGAAACGGCGCGTCATCCCGCGGCTGGTGAAAGAGACTAATTGCATCGACCGCGAGCGCGGCCTCGCAGAACGGGGCGACGAGCGGCGCCAGCGCCGCGCTCACGGTATCGCTTTCCGCTGGGTCAAGCCGCGCTGTCAGCGTCATGTGAAAGCGGAACTCGTTCATCACGTAAGGATAGCCCCATCGCGCGATCAATTCGTCCTGGCGCGGGGTGAGGTTTGCCCGGCGACGCCGCGCCAATTCCGTCGCCGAAGGTGGTGCACGAAACGCATCGAGCGCTTCGACGCAACGGTCCGCCAATTGCCGCATCGCGGCACATGGCGCGGACAAGGTCAGCGCGAGAAAGCCGGAAATACGCGACAGGCAAAACGGTGGCGCTCCAAACGCCGGGATACCGCCAGCCAACTCGGCCACGGCATTGGCCAATGCGGCCGCGTTGACTCCCTCGGCAAGAAAAAACGGTGGCTTCAAGGTCGCGTGAAAACCGTAGCGCCGCGGCTCCGCGGTGATCGCGCGCAGGCGCTCAGGGTCAATGCCCGCCACCACCGGCTGCGTCATTACCTCGCCGGTCACGACATCATAGCCGAGCCAGGATGTGCCGAACCGCGCCAGCGCCGAACCCGGCTCTGGCGCGAAATAAACCGCGTAACGGCCACTCATGCCGCGGCGAGGCTAGCCTCGAGATACTGGCGGAAATGTGCGAGATCGGGGGTGGCCAGGCCCGGCACCTTGGCGCCCTCGTCCCAACGCCGCAGCCGCACCGCCTCCGCCGCATAGGGCTGCCCGATAAACTCCGCCGCACCTTCCTTGGTGAAAGGTCCGCCCTGCAATTCGAGGCTGCGCACCGAGCCAAGCGACAAGGTCGCGAAATAGCCAGGATCGGTGGCGGTCAGATAGCGTTTCGCCGGCACATGCAGGCGCACCGGCTCGGTCACATCGTCGCCAAACCATTGCGTCAGCCACTCGCGGCCGAGCATTTCGTGCCGGTCGTCGATACCGCGCGCGGCAGGCGCGGCGCCAAGGTCATGAATCAGATGCCCGATATCGTGCAGCAGCGCGGCGGTAATCAGCGCCGGCGGGGCACCCTCGGCTTCGGCGAGCGCGGCGCATTGCAGCGCGTGTTCCAACTGGCGAACGCGGTCGCTGCCGTAATCGTCGTTTCCATGCAGGTCGAAGCGCTCGAAAATCCGGTCGATCGGGGTCATCACGGACGTCTCCTCGGCATCAGACGACGCGTTCGCCGGCCCGCCACGCCTGGCGGGCCATCGGCAGGCCCTCGACGACGCGGACGCGCGCGAGGTCGGCGCGTTTGCCCGGCGCGATGTCGCCGCGGTCGTCAAGACCGACGGCCACGGCTGGATTGCGTGAGACCTTGGCGACCGAATCGGGCAGCGGCATCTCGATCGCGCTGTGCAGCAGAAACGCGGCATGCAGCAGGCTCACCGGCGCGTAATCGGACGACAGGATATCGAGCAGCCCGGCGGCGGCGAGGTCGCGCGCCGACATGTTGCCCGAGTGCGAGCCGCCGCGCACGACATTGGGTGCCCCCATCACCACCGCCATCCCGCGCTCGCGCGCCGCGGTCGCGGCGTCGAGCGTGGTCGGGAATTCGGCGATCGTGAGGCCCAACTCGATGGCCTCCTCGACATGCGCCAAGGTCGCGTCGTCATGGCTCGCTTGCGGCAGGCTCCGCGCCCGGCTCATCGCCGCCAGACGGCGACGATTGATGTCGGAATACCGGCGGTTGAGATCGGCCTTCTGCGCGATATACGCGGCCATCTCCGCGTCGGTGTAGCCGAATTTCCCTTGATAATATTCGTAGTATTTTTCGATCGAGGCGAACTGCCTCTGTCCTGGCGTATGGTCCATCAGCGACACAAGGCGAACCAGGGGATGATCGATCAGCCCCTCGATCGTGTCGACGATCGTCTCGTGCGCGACCTCGCAGCGCAGATGCAGGAAATGCTCGGCGCGCAGGTGCCGCTCCTGTTGCAGCGCGGCAATAGCCGCGACCGATCCGTGCAGCATTTCGGCGCGCACCCCGTCTTGCCGCACTTCCCCGGCGGTCAGCGCGTCGAACACCGTGGTGATACCGGAGCCGGCGATTTGCGCGTCATGCGCCAACACCGCGGCCGGCATTGGCCAGCGCACGCCGGGGCGCGGCCCGACATGCTTTTCGAGATTATCGGTGTGAAGCTCGACCAGACCCGGCAGCAGGTAATCGCCACCGAGATCGAGCGCGCCGCCGACCTGGCTGCGGCCGGAGTCGATGGTAGCGATGTTCTCGCCGCGAATAACCACCGTGCCGTCGATCACCGCGTCCGGCAGCACGACTCGGGCGTTGGTGAGCACCGTCTCCGGTCGGCCGCGATGCGGGCGGGGGGTGGCTTGTTCCGAGGCTGGAGCGATCTCAATGGTTCGCGTCGCCACCGCTGCGCGCACCGCCGCATCGTGAAAGATACCGACGATCGCCGTTCCGCGTTCGCGTGCCTCGTTGATCAATTCGACCACGGCAGCGCAGTTGGCGGCATCGAGCGCGGCGGTCGGTTCGTCGAGCAACAGGATCGAATGATCGGCGATCAGGCCACGGGCGATGTTGACGCGCTGCTGTTCGCCGCCCGAAAACGTCGCGGGCGGCAGGCTCCACAGTCGGTGCGGGATACCGAGGCGTTCGAGCAAAGTCTCCGCGCGCCCTCGTGCGACATCGGGCTCGGTCCCCAGCCGGCGCAGCGGTTCGATGACGAGGTCTAGCGTCGAGACCCGCGGGATGACGCGCAGGAATTGGCTGACAAAACCCATCGTCCGCCGCCGAACGTCGAGCACCACCCTTGGCGGGGCGGCGGCCATGTCGACCACGCGACCCAGATGGCGGACCAGGATATGGCCTTCCCGTACGAGGTAGTTGCCATAGAGCGCGCGCAGCAGTGTCGACTTCCCAGCCCCGGAAGGGCCGTCGATCACCACGCATTCACCGGCGCCGACCACGAAATCGAAGCCGCGCAGCACCGGCAGCTCAAGGCCGCCCTGGTTATGCAGCGTGAAGCTCTTGGCGAGACCGACGGCGCGCAGCTGTTCGTTCATTGCAGCATCGACGAGACAAGGAGTTGCGTGTAGGGGTGCTGCGGGTCGTCGAGCACCTGGTCGGTCAGGCCGGTTTCGACGATCGCGCCGCCGCGCATGACGATAAGGCGGTGCGCCAAGAGCCGCGCGACGCCGAGGTCATGGGTGACGACGATCGCGGCCAGTCCGAGTTCGTCGCACAGGCCGCGCAGCAGGTCGAGCAGCCTCGCTTGGACCGAGACATCGAGCCCGCCGGTCGGTTCGTCCATAAAGACGAGGCGTGGGCGCGACACTAGCGTACGGGCGATCTGCAAGCGCTGCTGCATGCCGCCTGAAAAGGTGAGCGGCGTGTCGTCGATGCGCTCGATCTCGATCTCGACCTTTTGCAGCCAGTCGAGCGCGGCGTCGCGGATGTCGCCGTAATGGCGCTCGCCGACTGCCATAAGCCGCTCCCCGATATTGGCACCGGCGGAAAGCCCGAGCCGCAGCCCGTCGCGCGGATTCTGGTGCACAAAACCCCAATCGGTGCGCATCAGGAGGCGCCGCGCCGGTTCTGACAGATCGAACAGATCGGCGACGCGGCCGTCGCGCTGTTGATAGGCGATCCGCCCGTCGTCGGGCTGGAGCTGCGCCGATACGCAGTTGAGCAGCGTCGTCTTCCCCGAACCGGATTCGCCCACGACGCCGAGCACCTCGCCGGGCCACAACTCAAACGACACGTCACGGCAGGCAACGCGATCGCCAAAGCGCTTGACGAGCCCCGCGACCGCCAGCAACGGCGCCTCGTCATCGAACGGCGCGATATCGGCGAGGGTCAACGCGGTCATTCCGCCGCCTTCGCGATTTGCCGGCCGCGGCAGTAATCGGTATCGGAGCAGACAAACATCCGCCCGCCGCGATCGTCGGTAATCACCTCGTCGAGAAACGAACCGTCGGCACCGCAGATCGCGCAGCATTCGTCCCATTGCTCGACTGTGAAGGGGTGGTCGGCGAAATCGAGGCTCTTCACCGGAGTATGCGGCGGCACCGCGTAGATGCGCTTTTCGCGGCCGGCGCCAAACAGCTGCAGCGCCGGGTTCATGTCCATCTTGGGATTGTCGAATTTCGGGATCGGCGACGGCTTCATCAAATAGCGGCCGTTGACCAGCACCGGATAGTCATAAGCCGTCGTCACCCGCCCATATTGCGCGATGTCCTCGTAGAGCCGCACATACATCGGCCCGTAATCGGCGAGCGCGTGCATTTTGCGCGTCTCGGCCTCGCGCGGCTCCAGCCAGCGCAGCGGCTCGGGGATCGGCACCTGATACACGATGATCTGGTCTTCGCGGAGCGGCGTCTCCGGGATGCGGTGTCGGGTCTGGATGATGCTCGCTTCCGTCGTCTCTTCGGTCGTCGCGACGCCCGCTGTGCGGGCGAAAAAGCGGCGGATCGAGACCGCATTGGTCGTGTCGTCCGCGCCCTGGTCGATGACCTTGAGCGTGTCGTCCGGGCCGATAATACTTGCGGTCACCTGAATGCCGCCGGTGCCCCATCCGTAGGGCAGCGGCATCTCGCGGCTGGCGAACGGCACCTGATAGCCGGGGATCGCCACCGCCTTCAAGATGGCGCGGCGGATCATCCGCTTTGTCTGCTCGTCGAGATAGGCGAAGTTGTAGCCGGCGGTTTCGGGGGCGGCGGTCTCGCTCATTCCGCGGCCTCAGCTTGCGGCCTCTGCCATTCCGCGCGCATGCGGCGAACCAGGTTCAACTCTGCCTGGAAATCGACGTAATGCGGCAGCTTTAGATGCTGTGTGAAGCCGGACGCCTCGACATTGTCCGAATGGTAGAGCACGAATTCCTGGTCTTGTGCCGGCGCGGTCACTTCTTCGCCGAGTTCTTCGGTGCGCAGCGCGCGGTCGACCAAAGCCATCGCCATCGCCTTGCGTTCCGCTTCGCCAAAGGCGAGGCCATAGCCGCGGGTAAATTGCGGCGGCGCGCTCTCCGACCCCTTGAACTGGTTGACCATTTCGCACTCGGTGACCGTGATCTCGCCAATCACCACCGGGAAGCCGAGTTCCGGCGGGACGATCTCGACCTCGACCTCGCCGATGCGGATTTCGCCGGCGAAGGGGTGGTTCTTGCCGTAACCGCGCTGCGTCGAATAGCCGAGCGCCAGGAGATAGCCTTCATCGCCGCGCGCGAGGTTCTGCAGCCGCAAGGCGCGGTCGGCGGGGAAGGTCAGCGGCTCGCGGGTCAGATCGCCGGGCGCGGCGTGCTCATCGTCGGGGTTAGGTTCGATCAGCCCTTCGGCGCCCAGCAGCGTGCTGACGCGCGGCATCGCCTCCGGCGCGACAGGTGCCGGGGTGGGGGGCGATACGGTGGCGCCATCTCTTTCCGCCGCCAGCGCGAAGTCGATCAGGCGGTGCGTGTAGTCGAAGGTTGGACCCAGCACCTGACCGCCAGGCACATCCTTAAAGGTCGCCGAGATGCGCCGGCACAGCGCCGCGCGTCCGGTCTCGATCGGCTCGCTGACCGCGAGCCGCGGCAGTGTCGTGCGATAGGCGCGCAACAGAAAAATCGCCTCGACCAGATCGCCGCGCGCCTGCTTGATCGCCAATGCGGCCAGCTCGCGGTCATAAACGGAGCCCTCGGTCATCACCCGGTCGACTGCTAGCGCGAGCTGCTCGTCGATCTGCGCGAGGCTCAGCTCGGGCACGGCGGGGTCACCGCGCCGGGCCTCGGCGAGCAGACGGTGCGCCGCCGTGATCGCCTTTTCGCCGCCTTTGACGGCCACATACATGCGTCGAGGCTCCTATAGGGTAATCTGCGTCGAGCGCGGCAGCGCCGCGAGCTGGTCGCTGCAAACAAAAACGACGTCAAGGCCGCGCGGAAACAGCGCCGCGAGCGCGGTCCGCTCGGCCCAGAACCGCGCCGGCAATCCCGCCACACCGAGCCACGCCTCACCGCGAATACCGGGGCCGCGCAACGCGATGCCCGACCCGTTGGTGAGGTCGGCAACTTGGATCACCAGTGTCGCCGAGCGCTCGGGGAACTCATCGCTGCCGAGCGCGAAACACTCGAGCGGCGGCATCATTGCCGCGTCGGCAATGACCGCGAAGCGGGCGCCGGCCGGGCTGTCCACTACTGGTGCGCCGCAATGAAAGGCGAAGTACCCGGCCGCCGGTTGGGATGCGGCATCGAGCCAAATCGGCGTGTCGATGTCGCACAATGTCAGCACGACCGCCGCGGCGGCCGGTCCAAGCGGTGACGGCGGCGCGCCACCCAGCGATGCCGGTGACGTGACGATCCGCCCGGGATGGGCCATCGCGTCGAGCAGAGCGCGGAAACTGATCTGCGCGCCGCGCACGGCATCGTCGAAGCCCGGTTCGAGCCGAGCGAAATCGAGAACCCCGCTCATTCGCCGCGTACCATCGTGAAGAAATCGACCTTGCTGGCCATGACGTGAGCGGTGCGCACAGCCTTCGAGGTCTGCTGCCGCGCTGCCAGCGGTGCGACCACATCAGCCGTGATCACCGCGTGCCGCGCCGGGTCCAGCAGCATGGCGTCGAACAGCGCCACCAGCTCCGCGCGCCGTGTCGAGCGGCCGGCGACATGGCCGAAACCCGCATAGCTCACCTGCCCGGCCGTGTCGAGCAACTGCACCGCGGCGCGGGTCATCGCCATCTCGCCAAGATTGAACGGTTGGCCGGTGCCGCCGATCCGGCCTCGCAGCATCACCAAGCCGGTTTCGCCCGGTCGCAATCGCCGGTAGGCCGGCTTCTCCGCCAGCTCATCCCACGCCGCCTCAAGCTCCGCGAGCGACGCCTTGGCAAGCACCGCAAGCCAAGCTTGCCGTGCCGTCCTTGCGCGATCATCTGTCGGGATCGTGTCGGGCATATTGATCTAGTCGTCTAGATGAATTATCCCGGAACCTACCGCCGGCCGATCCGGCGTGTAAAGTGGTTTTGTGGAGTGAAGCAGGGGACGTGACAGTTTTACCGCTGACCGGGGGCGTCACAAGATGGCGCCAGATCGCCGAAGACCTCAGCCGGGACATCGCGGAGGCGCGGTTCGTGGAAGGCCGCCTGCCAACCGAACCCGAGTTGGCCGCGCGCTTCGGGGTCAATCGCCATACCATTCGTCGTGCGATCGGTATGCTGGCGGAGCAGGGCCTGGTGCGCGTCGAGCAGGGCCGCGGCACATTTGTCGCCAGGGGCCATATCGACTACCTGATCGGCCGTCGCACGCGTTTCAGCGCCAACCTGCGGCGCGAGGGCCGCGAGGGGCGACACCGCCTCGTCAGCACGACGCGAGGTGGAGCCGATGCCGCGACGGCGCAGGATTTGGCGCTGGCGCCGGGCGCTCCGATCCTTGAAATCGAGGCAGTGGGCGAGGTCGACGGTGCGCCCGTAAGCTACGCCATCCATCGTTTTCCGGCGGAGCGCTTCGCCGCCTTGCCAAAGGCCTTTGCTGACAGCCTCTCGGTGACTGCCGCGCTCGCCGCATGCGGGATTACCGACTACACCCGCCGCAGCACGCGCCTCCTTGCGCGCATGCCCGACGAACGCGAGGCGCGTTTTCTCGAACAGCCGGTCTCGCGGCCCGTGTTGCAGGCCGACGCGGTCAATGTCGATCTGTATGGCGTGCCGATCCAGCGCTCGATGACGCTTTTCTCCGGCGACCGTGTGCAAATCCTCATCGCCGACGACAATGATTGATCCGCTACAAGCGCCGCCGAGGCTTGTGGCAGGCATCGTCCTTGCGCTGGCCATATCCGCAGCCGCGGCTCAGCCCGCTGCCCCACCCGAAGATTTCAAACTGTCCGACGGCTCAAGCGCGCTCGGTTATCTCATTCAGGCGATTTGCCTTGGCGCCGACGGGCTGCCAAACAGCCACCCTCCCATCGATCCAGACTGCGTGCGCTCACGGCCGATGACCGAAGATGATCCGGTACTCTGGCGCAAGCATGACTGGGGCAATTTTGACGGACCGGCCGGTGGCTGGCAGGCCAGCGATTCGGTGATGGCCCGCCGCGGCAACGTCTGGTTCGTCGATCAGACCTTCGATTTCGGCGCACCGTCCGCCAACAATGCCGGTCACCCCGACGCCTATTTCCGCTTTGACCAAAACGATGGCGGCGACGCGATCAGGATCGTCGGCGACACCGCCAGCGCGTTTCTCACCCAGGATGGCGGCAAGCCGGGTCTGCAGTGGTTTATCGGCCCTGGCTGCACCCAGCCGGGTCCGCGGCGCTATGTGTCTTGGGTTTTGTTCAAGGCCGACATCGACACCGCTTGGCGATCGGTGGTCGCGGAATTGGGCGACGATCCTGAAGACACCTGCCCATCGCGCTTCCACCACGCCTTCACCCGCTATCGGCTTGCCCTGGAGCCGTTCCCGTTCCAACGCCCTACACAGGACGACGGGCCAATACGCCAAATGGCAACACTGCCGACCATTCTCGTCGAGCATTACGATGCCCGCTCAATCGACAGGGCACACGCGCTGGAACGATTTTATTTCGCGCGCCACCTCGGCAAGCTGCGCTGGGAGGCCTGGTCGAAAAAGCCGGACCAGGCTTCCCAGGCCGAGGCATTGGCGCATAGCGGGCGTTGCGCCGATCTCCCCGACAGCACGCCGCCGGGTATCGGCTGGCGAATGATCGACTGCCGGATGTGGACCAATATCGTCCGCTCAACGCAACCGAACTGGCGTGTGCGCGATTTTGGCTGGCCGCCTGCCGGTCTGACATTGCAATAACCGGGATTTGCCGCTAGTCGCCAGCGTGGCGAGAAAAACCAGGCGCGATCAATGTCCAAGGCGGTCGTCATCACCGGCGCATCGAGCGGGATCGGCGCGGCCTTGGCGCTGCATTACGCGCATGAGGGCGTCCGCCTCGGGTTGCTCGGCCGAAGTACGGCGCGGCTTGGCCGCATCGCGGATGCGTGCCGCCGCATGGGGGCAGATGTTGAAACCGGAACCATCGACGTCCGCGATCGGCCGGAGATCGGCGCTTGGCTGGCGGCGTTCGACGACGCTCATCCCGTTGATTTGCTGATCGCCAACGCGGGGGTTATGGCGGGCCGTCCGGCAGACGGCATGCTCGAACCAGCCGATGTGGGTCACGCGTTGGTCGAAACCAACGTGCTCGGCGTCCTCAACACGGTTCAGCCGCTGCTGCCGCGAATGCTGGCGCGCGGTGCCGGCCAGATCGCCATCGTCAGCTCCATCGCCGCGTTCATCCCGCTTCCCGACGCGCCGAGCTATGGCGCGAGCAAGGCCGCGACGCTGAGCTACGGCCTGGGGCTGCGCGCGCTGCTGGATGCGCACGGGATCAGGGTCAGCGTCGTCTGCCCCGGCTATGTCCACACCCCCATGATGGAACAGGAATCCGGACCCAAACCTGGGGCGACCGATCCCGCCGCCGCTGCGCGGCTCATCGCGCGCGGGCTTGAACGCAATAAATCGGTCATCACCTTTCCGTTTCTGTTTTCGCTGATGACGCGGATCGGCGGGCTGCTGCCGGACCGTTTGCGCCGCCGAACCCAGGAGCCCTATCGCTTCACGGTCGCTCCGCGTCGCTCGGACGCTTGATCCTCGAATTCGAAATCGAGCACGAAGTACCACTGATCTAGATGTTTGCGGACGATCGGCTCGATGACCGTGTTGATCGCGGCGATATTGGCCATCAGATCGCTCTCGCCGCGGCCGCGGATCAGTGAAACCGGCGGCAGAAACGTCACCTTGAACCGCGCGCTGTCGTCCAGCCGGACGCAATAGGCCGGGATGATCTCCGCCCCGGTACGCACCGCGAGTCGCGCGACATAAGCGATATTGCCTTCGGGCTTGAGCGGCCGCCCGAAGGCCGGCGCGTAAACATGATCGTTAATGCACTCGTCGATAAAGACGACGAAGGGGCCCTTTCTCTCATATAACGCCGCGATCGCGGCACGCATCGCGCCGGGGCCATCGCCCGGATAGAGGATCGCGCCGTAGCGCTCGCGCGCCTTGACCGCGATCCGCGTGTCAAAGCGGTTTTCCAACGGCCAGTAGATCCCCGAACCCGGATGACCGACGCGAATCCCCACAACGGGGATCGCCTCCCAGTTTCCCAGATGCACGCAGGCCACGAGGATTGGCTTTCCAGCATCGCGGACGGCATCCATGTGCTCGACGCCCGCGACCTCTATGCGGCCCTCATCCCACAGCCGATGCAGGACCGAAAACTCGCACATCGTGCGGCTCACCGAGCGCCACAGCCGCCGCATCGCCGCATCTTCCGACGCCGGGTCGGCCGCTTCCGGCCGCAGCGCCCGCCAGTTGCGCCGCGCGCGCCGGTCGCTCGGCACAAAGCGTTTGGCGGAAAATGGGCTGATAAACGCGCCGAACGCCGAGCAAGCGTCGATCGAGCAAATTCTCAGCGTATGGTGGATGGCATTGTTGAGAAACCCCAGCGCGGGATCGCGCACCCAGTAACCAACAAAGCCCCCGAACCGTTCAGCGATAGCCGCAACCATTGTCTTCCGTGGCTTTCCGGCCGCGTCATACCCTAGATTGCGGTGGTAAATGAAGCGCGTAGGCGGGGACCGGTCATTGGCAAAAAAAAGAAAAGTGTTGGCACCGGAAAATATCGCGCCTTCCGACATGCGCCTGCGTCGTCACAACGAAGGCATATTGCAGTTTCTCGAACGACCCGCCTTACGCCGCCTGGCCGCGTCGATGCCGCGCTGGGTGACGCCCGATATGCTGACTGCTTTCGGCCTTTTCGGGAGCGTCGTCGCAGCCGCCGGCTATGCGCTGGCGCCCTATGCCTCGGCGACGTTGTGGATCGCCTCGATCGGGATTGCGATCAACTGGTTTGGCGATTCGCTTGACGGCAACGTTGCTCGCGCCCGCGGTATCGAACGCCCCGCCTATGGCTTCTTTATCGACAACGCGACCGACATCCTCGAATACGCGATATTTTCGATTGGCATGGGGTTGTCGGGATACGTGCGTTGGGATTTGATCCTGGCCGCACTTGCCGCGTTTTACATGATGATGCTGTTGGGACTGATCAAATCGAGGGTGATGAATGTCTTTCAGATTTCATTTGGTGGTATGGGCTTAACGGAAATTCGCATTGTCTTTGTCTTGATCAACGCACTGATGTACTTCGTTCCTCCGGAGAACTTTGTCCTGTTTGGAATTAGGACGACCTATCCGAATGTGATTTCAGCGGCATGGATTCTCGTGCAGGTCATAACGTTTCTGGTGGTGACGTATAATACGATGCGTCTGCTGGCTGCGCAGGACCCGCCAAAGCGTCCCCGCTGACCATTTCGTCTTATGTTCACCGCTCAGGGTGCCATGAAGCGCCGAATCACCTTCCACATTGGCATGGAGAAAACGGGAACGGACTCCTTCCAGCGATTTTGCACCGAGCACCAGGCACTCCTCGAACGAAGCGGCACCCTTTACCCGACACGAAGTTTTGCCTTTGGCATCATTAATCATGCACCGTTAGTGTCCTGCTATCTGGATTATGACGATCTCAGCATCCGCAGTTCAGGACAGAAGCGGGATGCCGTTCTTCGCTCGCTGATGGCGGAAATAGAGGATTCGGCCGCAAGTCGCATTCTTATCAGCGCCGAGCATTTATCGTCTCGCTTCAGGGACGCCGAGATCGCGCAACTGGCCGAGGATTTCGCGGATTTCGATTGCCGGATAGTGGTCGTCGTCCGCGAGCATCGTGCGCGCTTCTATTCGGCCTACAACCAATCGATCCGCAGCGGGCGCGACATCACGCTCGAGGCCTATTGCGATGAAGTCTTTCATCCCTCGAACCCCTATATGCGTTATGCGACAATAATCGATGCATGGGAGCGTATCTTTGGCCGGGAAAACATCAGCGTCTTCTGCCATTCTCGTGGGCAAGATGTCGTCCCCATACTGTGCCGCGCGGTGATCTCGCCCGACTTTATCGCCCCCGCGAACCGGGCCTATTGGGATAATCTCTCCACCGGACCGGCTGTCACGGAATGGCTGCGCCGAGCGAATGGTCTTGTCGCTCGCTTGCCGGGAATGTCCCGTCCGGCCGTCCGGCAGCACCTTCGCGCACCGCGCCGGACCCTCGCCCGGCTGCTGTCGATGTTCGTCCGCGATCAGCTGCCTTGGTCATTGAGCGAGCACGACGCGGCGCGGCTGGCGGAGATCGAAGCGATCGACGCCGCGTGGCTGTTTGAGCATTACGGCATTTGTCTCGGCGACTATCCTCAAAGCGCCGCGATAAAGGACTCGACAGCGGCGAAGTAATCGGCTCGCGGGTCGCGGATGCGGTGGAGCTCGCGTATCGCGCTTGGGCTCGCCGCCTCGGCATGCGCTTGCACGGCAGCGAGCCATCCAGGCCCGTCGAGCGGACCACGGAAGGTCGCACCAGGGGCGATCTCACGAAACACCGGGATGTCGGACGCGATAACCGGGGTGCCCATGGCGCTGGCTTCGACGATCGGCAGGCCGTACCCCTCGGCGAAGGACGGCATGAGCAGGGCTCGTGCCCCAGCCAGCAAGCGGGCGACGGCTGCCGATGGCAGTGCATCGGCCTCGATCACATGCTCGCGCAACTCGTGCGATCGATCCAGCAAATCGACCACATTCTCGTTTTCCCAGCCGCGGCGGCCGATAACCACCAATTTGGGCGTGCGCTTGCCCGATTGGCGTGCCAGTTCGCGCCAGACATGCAGCAACAGCAGGTGATTTTTGCGCGGCTCGATCGTTCCGCACACCACGAAATACGGGGCATCCGCCAAACCAGCGTCCGGGGCGCCCAAAAAAACGGGGTCGGGCGGCATCGGCCGCACGAGCATCGGAAGACCGGGGCGCCCGTGGCGGCGAAGAAAAACTGCCATCGCGTTTTCCACCGCATGCGTGTTGACGATCACCGCGCGGGCATAGCGAGCACAAATCTCCAAGGACCGCTGGTGCTCGGCGATATGGGTGGGCGCGAAATATTCGGGGAACTGCAACGGCAACAGATCATGGACGAAGAAGACCGGCTTTACATCCGGCCGGCGACGCAGCCAGCGGAACAGGCGCGCGGCCGGGAAATGCGTGGCGTGGATAAAGACCGCATCGTCGGGTATACGCTCGAACAGGGCGCTGATAAGCCCGTGCGGTCGAAGCAGCCGGAGCGGTGAGAGTCGGGAAAAGGGTGGACTGCGGAGAGCCGCCGTTGCCTTTGGCCCAGCTTGCCCCAAAAGCCGCTCCCGGACCCGGGCGTATTGGCTTTGGGCGCTGCTTCCTTCTTCCGTCCAATGCTCTTCCATAGCCGAAAGCAGCGCGGCCAGCGTTGTGCGGCTCAGCAGCCTTGGTTCGAGGCCATGAAGATATACGCCGCCATGAGCCGTGGGCGATCGTGTGATGAAATGACCGGCGTAGGCGATGTCGATCCGATCGATCCCATTTGGGCTCGGCACCGCGTAGCGGCGCAGCAACCGCGTGACGTCATGTGCGACAAACAGTGTCACTGGAGCGCGTTGAGGAACTGATCGACGCCGGTGAAATATCCCCCCCAGTTTGGCGCCTGGTACGCTGCGGCTTTGGTCTTTGCATTTCGCCACGCGGGACTGTCGGAACCTGCAAATCCGGTGACGGCTTCGGCCCAGGCGAGCCCGTCGATCGGCGACAGCAACGTCGCCGCGACACCGGCCACTTCGCGAAAGGTTGCGATATCCGAGGCGATCACTGGCGTGCCAAGGCTCAATCCCTCGACCAAAGGCAACCCGTATCCTTCGTCGAATGAAGGCATCAGCAGAGCCTGTGCGTGCCTGACCAGCCAGACCAACCCGCGCCGAGACACACGCGCCACGTGGCGGACATGTTTCACGACCGGATCGCAGCGTTCGAGCATGTCGACGACTTGTTCGTTCTCCCAGCCTCGACTGCCGATCAGCACCAATCGCGGCATGTCGTCGCCCAATTTTTCCGCGAGCGCCCGCCAAACGTTGAGCACGAGCAGGTGGTTCTTGCGCGGCTCGATCGTGCTGACGAGGACAAAATACGGATGTCGAGGAGCCGGTTCCCCTTCCTCCCCGCCGGCGAGATCCAGCGGCGAGGGCAACGGCGCCACATGAACCGGGACGTCGCGCCGCCCGAACGAGCCAAGCGCTTCCAATAGCCGCTCGCGTACCACTTGGGTCGACACGATAAAGGCAGTGCCGCGTCGAGCCATTGTCTCAAAGCGTTGCCTGAACACCTCTTCGTATCCGGGCCGGAAATATTCCGGATAATCGAGCGGCAGCAAGTCGTGGACAAAGAAGACTGCCTCGACATCGGGACGACTTGTCAACCAATTGAAATATTTCGGGTATTCCAGCCAATGTTCAGCGATATTGAGATAAATGCCGCCGCGCGGCACCGCGTGTTTCGTTTTGGTATATCGGCAATTTGCCTCCCAGTAGCGAGCGGTGAGCCAATGGCGCGCGCCCAGCGAAGGAGGCGCCATGAGCCGAACATGATCTCGCCGCGGCACGCCATTGAGCCAATCACGGACCCGCAGGAAATTCAGGTCGGCACCGATCGGGTTGTCCTCCCAGGCGGCCTGTTGCGCCCGCACGACGATTTGAAGAAATGTTGCCGCGTCCATCACGCGCGGGCCGCTCGGGCTGCAAAATGCCGCGAAAGCTTCGTTGCCCTGAGCCGCTGCGAAGTGCCGCCCGTAAGCAAGATCGATCCGATCGATACCGGTGACGGCGCGCGCCGCCATGCGAAACACCAGATGCGTCACATCGTAGACGATCGGCCGCGGCATCCCCACCTCGCCCGCCGTCGTGTCAGCCCAGGACCCGCGCATAGAGGTCGGCGACGCGCTGGCGGTAGTTTTCCGGCGAAAAAAATTCAGCGCGCGCAAGCCCCCGCATCCGCAACTCGGCGCGAAGATCGGCGTCGTGGTCGAGCCCGCGAATCGCGCGCCCCATTGCGTCGATGTCAAGCGGATCGACAAGGAGCGCCGCTCCGCCCGCGATTTCCGGAAGCGAGGCGAGATTTGACGTCATCACCGGAGTCCCCAGCGACATCGCTTCCAACACGGGTAGGCCAAATCCCTCGTAGAGCGAAGGAAACAACAATGCGCGCGCCCCGCGCATCAGAGTGACGAGGTGTTCGGCCGAAACGTATGACAGGCGCCGGACCAGACGGCGCGGGATCGCCCAGCCGCCAGCAATTTCGTAGCGCAGAAACCGCTCGTCGGCGATCTTTTCCAGTTCCTGATCGTATTGCCACGCCAATCCACCGACGATAATCAAAGGATAGTTGCTGCCCGAAGCGGCGTACGCGTCAATGAGGCGCGCGAGGTTTTTCTTCGGCTCAATAGCGCCGACAAACAAAAAATATTTCTGGGGGGGCAAACCGTAGACGCCGTCGAGCAGCGCAGCGATGTCATCATCCTTCCACGCCAGGGCAGCAGCCGGCAGCGTCACGGCCTGATAGGTACTGGTGACGCGGTCCTCCGCAACTCCGAAGAACTGAATGATCTCGCGGCGCGAGAACTCCGAGACTGTGACGATATGGTCAGCGGTGCGGCAAAGATGGCGAAGCATCGCCAGGATGTAGGGTTTTTGGTCGCGCGTCGTGTCAGGGAGTTTGAGCGGCACTAGGTCGTGGATCGTGTAAAGATTCGGGCAGCCATCGACGGCGATCGGGATCGGCTGGGTCGTGTGCAGCAGCGACGGCGGCTCGGCGAGTTTAATTTTCACCCGCCGGCTGTGGCGGCCAAAGTGACAGCGTGCCAAAGGCTCGAGATCGGTCGCCGCCCTGACGGTATCAAAACCACGGAACCGAGCGGCTAAATGATCGGCAACAACACCGTCGAGCGGAACCTTGTGCGCGGGGATACCGAATGGCGCGCCGAACCAGCCCCGCAGGCGCCGCTGCATCGGCGACCACGGAACGGGTCGCACGGCATCAAAGAGGCTGATCGCGTTGCGCGTCGGATCGCCGGGCGCGAGCCGTTTGTCGGTGCCGATCAGGACATCGACGCTGAAACCGTTGCCGCTCAGCGTGGCCGCCAGATTGCGGCCGTAAGTCGCGATGCCGGTCCCTTCGCGCAGCATCAGCTGGCAGCCTTCGAGAAGGACGCGCCCTGTGGTCACGTGGCCAACCGCAAGAAGACCCTCAAGACACCGCTTTCATCGTGCTAATATTTCGCTCCGAGATGGGATGGTTCACAGCCATTACCAAACTCGATGATAGTTCGTCAGGTAACGGGGCGAGTGATGACGAAATAGTTTCCCAGACATTCTTGCTTGATCTCGACCGTGCGATCCTCGCGAACTTCGATCAGCGAACAGCCGACCGCTTCGACGAGCGCAAAGACCTCGCGTTGCGGCAAGCAATGCATTTCCATGCGTTCCTTGCGAGGCGCGTTCAAGTATTCCTCAACGCGAAACGCATAACCGGAAAGATACACGGGCAGTTCGAAAATCGCGATGCCGCCGGGGCGCAACGAGGCAAGCGCGAGGCGTACCAACTCGCGCATCACCGGCGGCGGGTTGTGTTGGAAAACCAGCCGCGAATAAAAGAAATCGCAAGTCGTCAGCGGCGCCAAGAGGCCGTCGCCGCGGTGGTGGAAGCGAACGTTGTCGCAGCCGACCGCCTCGGCGCGCTGTCGCGCCAAGAGGAGATGCCGCGCCGAGATGTCGTAGCCGTGCACTTGGCCAAATTGGCGGGATAGCGGGATCGTCACTCGGCCAAGACCGCAGCCGTACTCGACGCATGTCTTGGCCGCGGTATTGCCAAAGCTCAGCTGCCGCAGCAGGGACAAGGTGGTCTCGGCTTCACTTTCGCCGCTGTCCCAGAATCGGTCGAGCGAGCGGGCAAGGTTGCGCGGCAGAAATTGCTCCTCGGACAGCACGGAGAAATGCGGCCAATCCTCGCCCATTTCTTCCCAGGCCGCCGCGATCGCCATCAGCATCCGCGTCAGCTGTTCCGGTGTCGCATCCAGGTCGATATCAAGCCGCGGATAGTGCAATGGAAAAATTCCGGAATACTCTGAATAGGCAGGCGAGCCGATTGCGCCGGCGGCCTTGCGCGCAAGGCACAGCCGCCGCCAGAAAAATCGCCAATGATGTTTGAGCGCGCGGCGGATGTTCAGGCGAGCGCCTTTGCCGCGCGCAGCTCCTCGCGCACGCGCTGGAGTTCGTCAAATGTCGTGTCGATCGCCTTTTCGATGTCCGCCTCGTCGTGCAGCGCGCTCAAGAAAAAGCGCAGACGCGATGTCTTCGCCGGCACCGCCGGGTGGGTCACGGGCTGAACGTTGATCCCGCGCTCTAAAAGGCGCTGCGACAGCATCATCGCGACCAGTGAATCGCCAACGACGATCGGGCACACAGCGGTTCCTGCCCCCGTGCCGGTGTCCAGCCCGCGTTCAATCGCCATCCGCTGGAAGCACTCGCCGTTTCGCCGCAACCGCGCCACGCGCTCCGGCTCACGATGCATGATCGCCAGCGCAGTCTCGGCAGCCACGGCGATGACCGGAGGCATGCCGACGCTGTAGACGAACGCGCCGACGAGATGCTTGACATAGTCGACCAATTCGCCGCTGCCGGCGATAAACCCGCCGCAACCCGCCAGGGTTTTGGACAGCGTCCCCATCCAGATATCGACCTCGCGGCCGTCGACGCCGAAATGCTCGGCGAGCCCGTAACCGCGGCGGCCTAGCACACCGAGCGCGTGCGCTTCGTCGATCATCAGCCAGGCATCATGCCGACGCTTTAACTCGATGAGACGCGGCAGGTCCGGATAGTCGCCGTCCATGCTGTACAGCCCTTCGACGACGATGAGCACGCGCTCAAACCGGTCGCGCAGCGATGTCAGCAACGCATCGAGTTGGTCGAGATCGTTATGCGGAAAGCTGCGCCGCGCCGCATGCGACAGGACTCCCCCCATCACGGCGCTGTTATGCACCAGCGAATCCAAGACCAGCAGGTCCTTAGCGCCGACCAAGTGCCCGATAACGCCGACATTCGTCGAATACCCGCTCACCATCACGACGCTGTCGTCGACGCCGTAATGCTCGGCCAGCACGCGTTCCAGGCTCAGATGCACCGGACGTTCGCCGGCGACGTGGCGGCTCGCCGAGGCCGACACACCATATCGTTCGATCGCCGCCTGTGCCGCCGCGACGACCTCGGGATGCCCGTTAAGGCCAAGATAATCGTAGGAGGAAAAATTGAGCGCCTGTCGGCCGGCAATTTGCGTGTGCGCTGCCGCGCGCCCCTCATGCAGGCGAAAATAGGGGCTGGCGACACCGAACTTGCCGCCGACCGCCCGCATCACCCGCAATTCTTCGTAGCCCGGCAGCGTGGAAAAATCGGTCCGTGATTCGTGCGTCGGCAGAGCGGGCAATTCGGCGTCGCGGCGCGGCACCTGAGGCTGAATCGACTCCACACGGCTCAGCAGGCGGGCGCGGGCTGTATCGGCGAGATGAGTCGCCTTGCGCATCAATGCAGTACCCGTCGACGCGCTCCGCCGACTTCGCTAACCGCTTCCTCGATGATCGTGAGATGTTCGGCAGCGACACTCCCAACATGCGTTTCGGCCAGGCTCTTCACCACGCCGTCATCACGCGGCCCCAGTTCCATCTGCGCGATCAGCTCGTTTGCCAAACCACCGACGGTCAAATTGCCGATCGTACTGGTCAGCGACATGTGGATGCCAATCGTCTCTTCGAGGTTCATCGCCACCTCGATTGCCATCAGTGAATCGACGCCGATTTCGGCGAGCGGGCGAACCCGCGGGATATCCTCCTCCCGCGCATGCAGGATATGAGCGAGCTGAACGACGATAATATCGGTCAGCGTGCGCTGCACCGCTTCGAGACCTTCGTTCTTCGCCATGGTGTACAGATCGACATTGTGCGCCACGCGCCCGGTCTCCGCCTGGTCGCCGCGCACCATGCTGGCATAGGTCGGCGAGGTGAGAACGGGCAGCCGGTCGGCAGTGAAAATTCCCTCGGTCGGCGAGATCGTCATCACCGCGAGGTTGGCCACTTGCGGTTGCTCCAACGCGCGCGCCATCAAGTCCAGCGCATCGCGCGCCTTCATGCCGCGGACCCCGATCAGCTTCTGGAACCGAGCCCGCAACCGCTCGGACCGGGCCAAAACACCGACATCGGTGATCGGTCCCCAACCCACGGCGAGCGCCTTCAGGCCCTCTTGCCGTCGGCGGCGGGCGACGCCCTCCATATAGGCGTTGGACGCGACGTAATTGCCCTGGCCCGGGTTGCCGACCAGCGTCGTCGCTGACGAGAACAGCACGAAATACTCGAGCGGCATGCCGCGCGTCAGCCTGTCGAGATTATCGGCGCCGCGGACCTTGGGCGCGAGCACGCGATGAAAGCGCTCCTCGTCGAGATTGGAGAGCAAGCCGTCGTCGAGCACCATCGCCGCGTGCAGCACGCCGACAACGGGTGGCATTGTTTGCGTGACATGCTGGAACACGCGTTCGACCGCGCGTCGTTCAGCGATATCGCAGGGCTCCGCGTAAATCTGTACCCCACGTTGCACCAATTCGGCGACACCGGCCTTCGCCTCCTCGCTCGCCGCACCTTTGCGCCCCAACAGCACCAGGTGGCGCGCCCCGTGATCGACCAGCCACTTTGCCGCTTCCCAGCCGAAGCCGCCAAATGCGCCGGTGATGACGTGCGTGCCCGAAGGGCTGACGGAAAAGGGCCGGCTCGGGCGCGCCACCAAATCGGCTGTCGGCGGCTTGACCACGATCTTGCCGATGTGCCCCGAGTGCTGCATCAGGTGAAAGGCTTCGGTAATCGCCCCCGCCTTAAATACCGTAAAGGGTAGGGGCGACAGCACCCCGCTTTCGAACTGCTTCATCAGACGAGCGAGTGTCTTCTCGCCGATGTTGTTTGGCGCGAACATCAACTGATCGATATCGACGCCGAAATAGCTGAGATTTTTGCGGAATGGCCGAAGCCCGATATGGGTGTTTGAGATGTAGTCGCGCTTGCCGATTTCGACAAAACGGCCGAATGGGCGCAGGCAACTGATGCCGCGCTCCATGGCCTCGCCCGCAAGACTGTTCAGGACGATATCGACACCCGACCCGGTGATCGCCCGGACATCCTCGACAAAGGTGTTGGAGCGCGAGTCGAGTACGTGATCGACGCCGAGTGCTGCCAGCAGATCGCGCTTGGCGGTCGAACCCGCCGTCGTGATGACCCGCGCGCCGCGAGCGCGCGCGACCTGCGCCGCCGCCATGCCGACACCGCCAGCACCGCCGTGGATGAGCACCCACTCGCCGCGCAGCAATCTCGCCTGATTGACGAGCGAATAATAAGCGGTCAGGAACGCAACGGGGATTGTCGCTCCGGCCTCGATGCCGATCGCGTCAGGGAGCTTGGCGACACAGGCCGCCGAGGCCGTGACATGAGTCGCGAACGCCGACGATGCCAGGGCGACAACGCGATCGCCCGGGTGCAGATGACGAACGGTCGCGCCTACCTGAACGATGCGGCCGGCGCATTCGCAACCCAGCGTCGTGCCCGCCACGCCGTCCTCGATGATGTCGTCCGAAAGCAACGATAGCGACCACATGAGGTCGCGGAAATTCAGACCCGTGGCTTCGACCGCGATTTCCACTTCATCCGGCCCCGGCCGTGCCCTCTCGCTGGCCTCCCACTGCAATCGCTGCCCGGACGATAAACGCCGCTGCAGCCGGATCGACGGTGCATACGGAGGCGGCAAGCGGTCTAGAACGCGCTTGATCCGATCGACCCGGACAGCGCGAAGCGCGGCCTCTTCAATCTGGATTTCGGTTTCTGTCGTCCCCGAAAGGATGACGTCGCACAACCGAGCCGCCGCGACCGTGGGAGAAAGCTGCGGCGCCACGTCTACCCGCCGCACGCCCAGCGCCGGAAATTCATTGGCCACGGTGCGAGAAAATGCCCAGATCCCCGTTGCGAACGGATCCGCCCGCCCAGAGCCGCCGGCAAGCGCACCGTGAAGCACATGCCAAATTGTCGCTGGCGTGGACCCAAACCGCTCCACGCAGGTTTTGATTTCGAGGCATCGGCCGGTAAGGAACTCCATCGAATCGTGCTGCGCGCGAGTCGAACCGACAAAATGGACGACCATGTCGGGTGCGGGGTCGGGCAGCTTGACCGAACTTGTTACCGTTGCCTCAATCCCCTGCAGCCGAAACCTTTCGACAAGCTCTGCGGCGATACGCGCATCCGCCCCGGCTGCTTCGGCGAGGATGATCGCGACACGTCGGGGTCGGCTCTGAACCGCATCGCTCTGCTGCAAGGGCACGGCGTTGTTCTCGGCGAAAAGCAGCGACATCATCCCGCCGCCCGCCCGGAACGACATCGCTTTCGCTCTTACAAATCCTGATCGCTCCAAGCTGGCCAGCCACTCGGGTTGGTGCCGCGGGCGCCGCTCGACCTGCTCTATTGCCTCGCGGGCAAGGCCTGCGGGTTCGAGACCGACAGCCATATCGCGAAACACGGACGGCTGCGGTTCGACGGCAACGAGAAGTCCGCGGGGCGCCAAAACCTGATGCAAACCCGCCATCGTGAGCGTCGCCGGTAGCCGACGCAGGGCGTCGACCGCGACGATGACATCGAATTGACCGAGACCCTCGGTCGTTTCCTGCTCGGCAAGGACGACACCGCCGTTTCCGGCAAGCTCGCGCCGCGCCGCGTCGCTCCGCCGGCGATCCGGTTCGAGCAAGGTCAAGTTTATGTCACGCCGCCGCTGCAGCGCCAGCAGCGGCTGGGTCAGCGGGCCGTGGCCAAGTTGCAGAACCCGGACCGCTCGGTCTTTGGGCCAGACCGCCTCGTCGTCGAGCAGCTTGATCACTGCGTCGCTCGCCACGGCGAGCGGTAAAGCGGCAAGATCGCAGAAGTCAAGTACCGTCGGCGTCATGATTGTTTCTGGCACCGACAGGATCGATCGATGACGTGACGCTTGTGCCGCGAGCCCGGCAAAAACCCCACCCATCAATAGCTCGCCCGCATACGCGGAATGCGCGCTCGCCAGTTCCTTGATGACCGAGGCGGCTTGGGGGAAGAGCGGATCGTCAACGATCCGCCAATGATCGCCCCGGTGTTCAGCGAGGCCGACGGCTTCCAAGTTCCCAAGCATAGCGGTCAGCCACGGCCGCAGTTCTGGCGGCAGTCGTGCTTCGCCGACCAGCCTGTCGGGATCGATCGCAAAGTCATCGGCCAGCGCGGCGGCAATTTCGTAAGCGGCTGCCACGGCGCAGCCTTCGACAAGCGCACCCGCCTCGTCCATTGTCGTCTCTGGCCCGGGAAGCGCACCTCGTGCCTGCGCCCGGTTGACCAGGGTCTCCATGTCCAGGTCGAGACCCGTGTGTGCGAAGACGCTGCCGTCGATCATTTGCGGCAGTTCAACAAATGACGCCGTTTCAAGATTGGCGGCGCGCTTGATCTGCGCGGCCTGGCAATAGACGCCACGCAACATGGCGACAAGTTCACCCGCCGCACTGAAGAACATATAATTGGCGACGATCGACCGCTCGTTCTTACTCAAGACCTCGATCAGTGCCCGCTGCGGAACAGCCCCGGCATTGAACAGCGTCGCCTCTTCCAGACGAACCGGCAGATAGCTCACGCCGCGCTCATCGGCCCGCAGTTCGGAGAACACGGTGATCAGGCCGTGACAACAAGCGTCGAGCCGCACCGGATCCAGAATGAAATTCGACTCTGCTGAGCGCGGGACCAAATCGACGCTGATCACGTCGTTTTCATAGACCTTAATGCCGGCGAGCAGGCTGAATGCCGGCCCGTACTCCAGGCCGCAAGCGCTCGCAACCCGATAAACCGCCTCGGCACCGACAGCATGCGGCGTTCCCTGCGGCACGGGCCGCGCGGCGGCCCGCCCATCAGCATGAAACATCTTGGCGCGGCTGTGCAGCGTCCAACTCGTTTGCGACAACCGGAGACGGCTGAAGATCTCGATCGTGTTGGAATTGGGCGAAACCCGCGTCATCACCTCGCGGGTTTCTTCGTTGGTCAGGTCGAGCGGGTTGAGTATCTCAAAATTGGTCAGTAAGACCTGCTTGCTACCAAGCCATTGGCTGGCCACGGCAAAGGCGATCTCAACATATCCCGTGCCGGGAAAAATTACCTGCTCGCCGACCTTGTGATCGGCGAGAGCCGGAAACAGCGCCGTGTCGATGTGCGAACGCCAGACGAGTTCGTCGGCGTTCACCCGGACACCGCTCAACGGATACCGCTCCGCCTCGAGCTCCGCCGTTGCCTCTTGCGTCGGCGCGAAGCGGAAACTTCGTTGCTGCCAGGGATAAGTCGGAAGCGGAACGCCCGGCCCCGGATCGGTACCGAAAACCTTGCTCACGTCCAGTCGGACCCCGCTTACAAAGGCGCGAGATACGACTCGATCGACGGGATCGGCACCTTCGTCATTGCGGTCGAGCAGCGACAAGGTGGCGGTCTGTTCCCCCTCCACCGCCGGATTGTCCGAAACGTGGCGCAGCAGCGTGCTGCGGGGTCCAATCTCGACAAAAAAGCGGACGCCGAACTTTGCCATTTCACGCACACCGGCGAGAAACTGCACGGGTTGGCGAACATTGCGCCACCAATAGGCGGCCGAGAGCTGCGAGCCGGGCAACACCGAACCGGTCACTGTCGAGATAAACGATACGCTCGTATCACGCGGCGCGAGGTCGCGAAGATCGCGTAGCAGAGGCGCCTCGACTGGCGCCATAAGCGCGGTGTGGAACGGATAATCCAAGCCGAGGTCGAGTAGCGCGATACCCCGACTGGAGGCGAGCTTTTTTAGATTGGCGATACCTTCGGCCGTTCCCGCCACGGTGGTCGCGCGCGGGCTGTTAACCGCGGCAATTTCGACCCCCTCGACCCCACTCAGGACGTATTCCAACTCGTCCAGCGAAGAAAGCACCGCGGCCATACGGCCGGCGCCGCGCACCAGTTCTTGATGCTGGCTGCGGTAGTAGATGACTTCCGACGCGGCGCGCGCGTCGAGAATGCCTGCCGCTTCGGCCGCCGCGACTTCACCGACGCTATGGCCTATCGTCGCGATCGGAACAAGACCGCATGCCCGCAAAGCCGCTGTGCCCGCCGACTGAATGGCGAAAATCAACGGCTGCGCGATGCTCGTCGCATCCAGCCGCTGAGCTAGCGCCTCGTCGAACAGCGCCTCCGCCAACGACCATCCCGATAGGTCGTGGAAATACGCGTCGATGATGTCGAATTGCGCGCGGAACGTGGCGTTCTGCCGGTAGGCGGCGATACCCATCCCCGCCCATTGGCTCCCGTTGCCGGAGTAGACAAAGCCGACCGGCAGCGCATCGCCGATCGAAGTTCCCGAAATAAGGCGCGGGTCGTCAGTGCCGCCGACAATGGCGGCAAGCGCTTCCCTGACCTGATGCGGGCGCGTCGACGAGATGATCGCGCGGGTCGTCAAGACGTCACGATGATGCGCCGCCGCGCTCGCCACGGCGGAGATTTCCGAGGCTGAAAGGCCAGTCAGCCGATCGGCATATTCCTTCGCCAGCGCCGTCAACGCCGGCTTCGACGCCGCTGTCAGGGCGAAAAACCCCCCATTGGCAGGTGATCGCCAGTTCGAGGCTTTCGCTTCGCCCGGTGGCGGGGAGGCGATCACCACATGCGCGTTGGTTCCGCCAAACCCAAAGGAATTGATCCCGGCGCAGTGGCGCTCGGCACTCGGCAAAACCAAAGGGTCGGCGCAGACGCGGAGGTTCCACTGCTCGAACGGAATCGTCGGGTTGAGGCGCGCGGCGTGAAGCGAGCGCGGAAACAGCCCGTGCTGCAGCGACAACGCGGCTTTCAGCAAGCCCACGAGACCGGAGGCGGCCTCGGTATGCCCCACATTGGTCTTGACCGAACCAATCGGCAACGGCGCGGAGCGTCCTGCGCCCAGAGTGCGCCCCAGCGCTTCCGCTTCGATCGGATCGCCGACCGGCGTACCAGTGCCATGCGCTTCGACAAAGGCGAGGCGATCAGGGTCGATCCCCGCCCGTGTGTAGACGCGGTCGAGCAGTGCCGCCTGCGTTGCCGCCGATGGTAGCGAAATGCCATTGGTCCAACCGTCGGAGTTGACGTCGGACGCGAGAATGCGGCTGTGAACGATATTTCTGTTGGCCTTCGCCTGGGCCTCGCGGCGCAGGATAAGCACGGCGCCACCTTCCGCGCGGACGTACCCGTCTGCATCGGCCGAAAAGGCGTGGCATAGGCCGGTCGGCGATAGCATCGAGGCCTGCGAGAACGAAATAAATTCGGCGGGGCTGGCGATCACATTGATGCCGCCGACGATCGCGGTATCGATCCTTCCGCCGCGCAAGGCTTCACATGCCTGGTGCAAGGCCACCAACGAAGACGAACAAGCAGTGTCGATCGTCAGGCTGGGTCCGCGCAGATCAAAAATATAAGAAATGCGATTGGCGAGAATGGCCAGTGCATTGCCGGTTGCGAAATGCGGGTCCGCGATCGCGTGGTCGGAAAACATCGCGTGTGCGTAATCGGTTTGCGAGCCCCCGACGTAAACTCCGGTATCGCTACCCGAGAGCGAGGAAGGTGGCAGCCCGGCGTCTTCTAACGCTTCCCAGGTCAGTTCCAAAAGAATCCGCTGCTGCGGGTCCATCTGCTCTGCTTCGCGCGGCGAGATGCCAAACACGCTGGGATCAAATCCCCAGACATCGTCCAATACTCCCGCCGCCCAGGTATAGCTCTTTCCCCGCTCCTGCCGTCGCGGATGTCCAAATCGTTGCAAAGAAAAACGGTCGGACGGAACCTGCGTAACCGAACATTTGCTATTTATTAAAAGGTCCCACAATTCGGTGATCGAGTTCGCACCTGGAAAACGACAGGACCAACCGACAATCGCAATACTATCCGCGAACTCACGCAGATGATGAATTCTCGCCACGAACCCCCCAATTTTCCCAGCGAGTCGATCGTATAGGTAGCTTCCGCGTCGAAGCATACGACCGCAGGCTTGGTGAAGCTAACAGCGTGATTGACGCCTCGCAATACTCATGGCGGACCGCGGGTTGCCGTAGAGCCAGCGACCGGGTTAGGTATGCAATCGTCAAGCCGACGGAAAACGCATCACGGGAATAAGGGGATACCCGTTCCCTTTCCGCGGTGATAAGGTCAGCATGCCGTCGTTGAGACGACGCTTGTGGGGACGCTAGGCAGGCCTTGGCGGTCGTGGCCCTGGGGAGGCACATGATGGGTATTGGCCGAAGGAAGGCCCGGTGCGACGTTAAATTGGGCTTCTATTGTTGTTGACGTGATCACCGTGGTTCCGAATTGCCCGAATCCGCCACCCGCGTGACATCTCACATAATGGGCCAAATATTTCGTCGGTGCTGCGGACCGCGGGTCAGACGTTTTGCAGCATTGCTCCTTTGTGGCTGGTTGGCGGGATGCTCCTGGCTGCCCAGCCAAGGGCCCACCGCGGCTGCAATCGGCGATCAGGCAACCGCGAATGGAAAGCAGCAATTCGATATCGTCGAGGTCAACGACCAGGTTGTCAAAACGCTGTTGAGCCAGCCATCACCCAGCTTTCAGAGCCTTTTTGGAAAATACGGCAAGCCAACGGCACCAACGATCTCTGTCGGCGACACCGTTGTGGTGTCGATTTGGGAGGGCGGCGATGAAACGCTGTTTGGCACCGGTTTGCTGGTTGAACCCGGCACCGGAGCGGCCAGCGGATCGCGCGGGACGACGCTGCCGGCTCAAATCGTGCCAACGGATGGCATGATCACGGTTCCGTTTGTCGGCCGGGTCAAAGTGGCGGGACGCACAGCGGCACAGGCGCAACTCCTGATCCAGACGCTGCTGACCGGGAAGACTGCCTCGCCACAGGTCATCGTGACCGTCCCCCAAACTTCTCACAATACAGTGACCGTCGCGGGTGAAGTCGTTCACGGTGCCCGCGTTCCCTTGCCGCCCAACGGCGCCCGCCTGCTGGATATCGTCGCGACGGCGGGCGGCGTGCAGGCGCCGGTCTACGATGTCTATGTCAGGCTCTCGCGGCGTGAGGCGACAACCACCATTCCCTTCCAAACCTTGGTCGATAAACCCGACGAGAATATTTACGCATGGCCGGGCGACGTGCTGACGTTGATTCGCGTGCCGCACACATTCGCGGCGTTTGGCGCGACCGGTAGAAACGCGCAAATTCCTTTCGACCAGGAAAAACTGGACCTCGCCCAGGCGCTGGCGAAGAGTTCGGGTTTACTCGACCAAACAGCCGATCCCGCTGGTGTTTTCCTGTTGCGTGAGGAACCCATCTCGGTTGTTCGGCAAATCGATCCTGCTGGAGCAGCGCAATGGCATCAGGCGACGGTGCCGGTGATCTTCCATTTCGATCTGCTGGACGCGAAAACCTACTTCTTTGCCCAGAATTTCCCCGTGCATAACAACGATATCGTTTACGTCGCGCCGGCACGATCCAACACGATCCAAAAGTTTTTCGGTCTATTCGGCTCAGTCACCAGTCCGCTCATCACGGGCGCGGCGGTCAGCAACTCAATACCTTGAATTGACCAACGCGCTTAACGACGTCGCTCGCGTCCGAGACAGCGCAGGGATCGAGCGTTCGACCAACCGCGGTCCGCAAGATCGCCCGTCAACCGATGTTTACGCGGCCCCGCGATCGCGCTGTTCGGGGAACAACCCCAGAAGGCCTTCGCGCGACGCGGCGCAGACGCCTCGCTCGGTGATCAAAGCATTGACAAGCCGCGCCGGCGTCACGTCAAACGCATAATTGGCGGCAGTGCTGCCCTCGGGCGTGAGGCGCACTTCGACCCGTTCGCCAGCCGCGGTCCGACCGGCTATGTGCGTCACTTCGCGGGGATCGCGCTGTTCGATCGGGATGGCGCGGCCATCCTCGAGCGACCAGTCGATCGTGGATGAGGGAAGCGCAACATAAAACGGGATGCCGTTGTCGCGCGCGGCCAGCGCTTTCAGATAGGTGCCGATCTTGTTCGCGACATCGCCCGTGGCGGTCGTGCGGTCGGTCCCCGTGATGACCAGGTCTACCATGCCGTACTGCATCAAATGGCCGCCGGTATTGTCGGCGATCACGGTGTGCGGCAGGCCGTGCTGTTGCAGTTCCCAAGCGGTGAGGCTCGCACCCTGATTGCGCGGCCGGGTCTCGTCGACCCAGACATGCACCGGAATACCGGCATCGTGTGCGCGGAACACCGGCGCCAGCGCCGTCCCCCAATCGACCGTTGCCAACCAGCCGGCGTTGCAATGCGTGAGGATATTGACGCGATCGCCGTGCTTGCGGTGACGCGCGGCCTCGATCAACGGGAGCCCGTGCTCGCCAAGCGCCTGGTTGGTCGCGACATCCGCGTCGGCGATCCCGGCGGCGCGGGCCAGCGCCGCCTCGCGACGGCGGCCCGGCGGCAGCGGCGACAGCGCGCGGTGCATGTCATCGAGCGCCCAACGCAAATTAACCGCCGTCGGCCGCGTGGCCGCCAACACCTCGATCGCCCGCTCCAACGCGCGGTCGGACGCATCCGCCGCGACCGCTAGGAAGACGCCGTAAGCAGCGGTCGCGCCAATCAGCGGCGCGCCGCGCACCGCCATGTCGCGAATCGCCCGCGCGGCGTCGTCAAGGGTCGCAAGGCGCGCGATCACCAGTTCATGCGGCAGCAGGCGCTGGTCAATGATTTCGATAGAACGTCTGTCTTCGGCAAGCCAGATCGTGCGCATCGGGCGGCCGTTGACGTTCATCGTCTCAGCCTTTCAGAGCACGGCCGGCAACCGCGTCCAGCCGAGCAAGCAGCGCCGGGTCACGGGCGGTGGGCGCGGTGATAAGCGCCTGATCGAGCGCGTGCTGGCAGCCTTGCCGGCACGGACCTGCATGACCCGACAGAAGCGGCACCACGCTCTTAACCAGCGCCTTGGCCTTTTCGGCGTTGGCCAACAACACGTTGACGATCATCTCGACCGTCACGGCATCGTGACCCGGATGCCAACAGTCGTAATCGGTGACCATCGCAACCGTGGCGTAGCAAATCTCCGCCTCGCGGGCGAGCTTGGCTTCGGGCATGTTGGTCATGCCGATCACATCGCAGCCCCAGCCACGGTAAAGATTGCTTTCCGCCAATGTCGAGAATTGCGGCCCTTCCATCACGATATAGGTGCCGCCGCGTTTGATCGCGGTCCCGGCGCCCTCGCCCGCTGCGGCGAGTGCGTCGCCGACTCGGCTGCAGGTTGGATGCGCCATCGAGACATGCGCGACGCAGCCCGGACCGAAAAAACTCTTTTCGCGCGCGAAGGTACGGTCGATGAACTGGTCGACCAAGACAAAATCGCCCGGCACCAAATCCTCGCGCAAACTGCCGACCGCCGACAACGAGATGAGATCGGTGACGCCGCACCGCTTCAGCGCGTCGATATTGGCGCGAAAATTAATCGCTGATGGTGGCAGCTTGTGACCGCGCCCATGACGCGGCAGAAACACCACAGGCTGCCCACCGACTCGGCCGAACAGAAACTCGTCCGACGTCTCGCCGAACGGGCTTTCCACCCGCCGCCATGAAACATCGACAAGCCCGTCGATCTCGTAAAGCCCACTGCCGCCGATGATGCCGATGACCGGTTCGGTCATCGTGCCGCCGCCCGTTTTGGGTCGTCGGTGACTGCGTCCTCGGCGGCGAGCAGCCCGGCGACAAATTCGCGCAAATCACCGCCCGGAAAGCGATGACCGGCGACACCCGCCGCTGCCGCCGCCGCCAGATCGGTCTCCTGATCGCCGATCAGGAAACTTCGCTCTCGATCGATCGGCCAATGCGCGAGCAGATCGAGGATCATGCCCGGTGCCGGCTTGCGCCATGGGTGACCGCGGCAATAGTCCGCAACCGATCCTTCGGGATGGTAGGGACAATAGCGGATGTCGTCGATATGGGCGCCCTCCACCGCCAACTCGGCGCGGAGATGCGCGTGGACCGTCGCGACATCGGCTTCGCCGTATAGACCGCGCGCGACACCCGACTGGTTGGTCACGACGAATACGAGAAAGCCGGCATCATTGAGCAGCTTGACGGCCTGTCGGGCACCATCGATCCAGCGAAACCGCGAGATCGAGCCGATATAACCGTCATCGTGGTTGAGCACCCCGTCCCGATCCAAAAAGACAGCGGGGCGACGATGATCGCATTCGACCTCACCCTCCGCGCGGTCAGGCTCGCCGCCGTGCATCGCTGCCCGGCGGATCATTCGGCAGCGCGGCCCGCCGACGGAGCATCCGCCTGGCGCGGGAAGAGCCGTTCCTCCACCAGACTACAGACAATATGGCCGATCGTGATGTGCAGCTGCTGGATCTGCGCCGTCGAGCTTGAAGGCACGCGCAGACACAGATCGCAGCGTTCCGCCATGTCGCCGCCGCTTTTGCCGGTGAAGCCGATGGTCACCAGCCCGGCCTTTTTCGCCGCGTCGAGCGCGCGCAGAATATTTGGCGAACGACCCGAGGTGGAGATGCCGATAAACACGTCGCCCGGCCGGCCGAGCCCCAACACTTGGCGCTCAAACAGCAACTCGTAGCCGTAATCGTTGCCGATCGCGGTCATCACCGAACCGTCGGTCGTCAGCGCGACCGCCGCCAGCGGCGCCCGGTCGTAATTGAGGCGCGCCAGAAGCTCGCCGGCGATATGCTGCGCGTCGCCCGCGCTGCCGCCATTGCCCGCGAGCAGGACCTTGTTCCCCGCCGCCAGCGCCGTGACCAGGCATCCGGCGATCGCGGCAATGGTCTCGACACAATGCCGATCATCGATCGCCGCCTGCAGGACATTACGGGACTGGGCGAGATACACAACGATCGGGGCAAACGATGATTGTTCCGACATGAGGGAGATACTTTCAGTACGAGTAGTCGGCGACGCCACCGCATCCCTGCATCAACACGCGATTCCGGTCAACCTTGACCGATGCGTCCCTTTAACAAAACAAGATTGCTGTAGCCTTCTCGGGATTCGGCATTCAACAATTCTCGCGCGCTCCCTCGGGACAGGTTCGCCAGGATAATTCCCACAGGATAATTCCCAAATGCATCCCTCGCTCTCTCGAGCGTGGAATGGCTTTGAAACTAAATCGTCGCGCTCGGGATCATTTCAGCGGCATCCGACCTTGCCGGGTGGTGAGGTCGATGTCCGATTGTCGATTCGGCCCGCAGATATCGGCCCTCGCGTTTGATCTGTCTCAATGCCCCAGCTAGTAGCCCGTGGATGCTGGATACCGCTTAACCGCGAGGGCAGCCAAATGCACCAACACTGGCCGGAACTTGCTGCGGGACTTGGCCCCGCACTTAAGGAACTGCGCACCGGCGCGCCCGATGTGATGACAGGTTTTGGCGCGATCGCAGGAGCCGCCCTCGAAGGGAAGGCGCTCGACGCAAAGACAAAGGAACTCATTTCCCTAGCCATCGCTGTCGCCATTCGGTGCGACGCCTGCATTGCGTTCCACGCGGAAGCTGCTGTAAGGCGCGGCGCCTCCCGCGATGAGGTGATGGAAACGATGGGAATGGCGATCTACATGGGCGCCGGACCATCGGTGATGTACGCCGCAAAAGCGGTCGAAGCGTTCGACCAGTTTACCGAGAAGAAGGCGGCTGCCGACTAGCGCGCGCCGTCCTGCGTCGCCATTCGGATTGCGCCGCCTGAAGCGCACACTCGGGTTTTGCCTTGCTGGATACGTATGTTGATTGCTTCGGTGTTGTAATCGGGCACCCGGTTGACGGCTGTCGATGGACAGCTTCTGGACTGTGCGTTGCAACAGCGAAAAAACACCTGCCATGCGCCGGTGAGGGTCGCGTACGCCGCCAGCCGGCCGATATCTTGCCGGATTGGCTAGCGGCGACCATGGCATGAAATCTCTTGCGGTTACGAAGCTCTTTCCCGTGCGCATTCACTACGCCTGGGTCGTCCTCGTCGTGATGTTCTGCGCTATGCTGGCAGGGGTCGGCGTGCGGGCAGCGCCCGGCGTTATGATCCTGCCGCTCGAACGTGCGTTTGGCTGGAGCGTCGGAACGATCTCCGGCGCCGTATCGATCAATATCATCCTGCTCGGCTTCATCGGGCCGTTCCTGACCGGCCTCGTCCAGGTGATCGGGCTGAAGCGCACGATCCTCGGCTGCATGGCGCTGCTGGCTGCGGGCACGGGGCTGTCCTACTTCATGACCGCGCCGTGGCAGCTCTTCTTGACCTGGGGGTTGATGGTCGGTATCGGCGCGGGCGCCGGCGGGGTCGGCATGGCAGCAGCCATCGCCAATCGCTGGTTCGTTGCGAGGAGCGGCCTGGCGATGGGGCTGCTGAGCTCGGCTAACGCCGCGGGTCAGCTTATCTTCTTGCCGATACTCGCGCTGCTCGCGGAGCGCTACGGGTGGCAAGGCGTCGCGGTCGCGGTCACGCTCGCGATCGTCGCCATGATCCCGATCGTGGCAATCCTCTTGCCCGAGTCGCCCGCGAATATCGGGCTCCGGCCGTACGGCGCGACGGTCGACCGGCCGCGGCCTCCACTTTTGGGGAACCCATTCGCGATTGCGATGACGGCCTTGTTCCGGGCCGCGCAGTCGCTCGATTTCTGGCTGCTGACCTTAAGCTTCGGGATTTGCGGATTCTCCACCAACGGGCTGATCAAGACACATCTGATCGCCTTCTGCTCGGACCACGGCATCCCCGAAGTCACCGGGGCGAGCGTTCTTGCAGTGCTGGGCGCGTTCAGCCTAGTCGGTGCCGCGGGATCGGGCTGGCTCTGCGACCGCTTCAATCCGCGCATTCTGCTCTTCTGGTATTACAGTCTGCGGGGTTTGTCGCTCGCGGTGCTGCCTTTCACGACGTTCGACGGCGTCAGCCTCTCGATCTTTTCGGTTTTTTACGGCCTCGACTGGGTTGCCACCGGCCCCGCTACATTCGCGCTGACCAACGAGGTGTTCGGGCGGCGGGATGCGCCGATCATCGTTTCCTGGATTTTCGCCGGCCACCAGATCGGCGGTGCGCTGGCGGCGGTCGGTGCCGGCACTGTGCGCGCCGTTACCGGCGACTATCTGCTCGCTTTTTTGGCGAGCGGCCTCGCTTGCCTGATCGCGTCATTCCTGGTGCTGCGCGTCGCAAAGCCGCAGCCCGGTCTGGTGGCAGTCGAATAGCGCCTTAGCCGCGGTGCGGCTCCGCGCGGGCGTTTGCCACCCACTGGCGGATCCGCCAATCGCGTATCGTGGCGCCCGGACAACGCGCTGAAACGAGGTCATCATGGCAAAGAGATTAGGGCTGGATGAGGCGCGCGCCGTCGTCGCGGCGGTGCTGAGCGCCGCGGCGGCACGCAATCTGCGTTTTGCCGCGGCAGTCGTCGATAGCGGCGGCGAACTCGTCTATTTCGCCCGCATGGACGGCGCGAGCCCGCTTAACAGCCCGTTGACGAAGTCGGACTTCGCTGATTCCGTGAGGATCGGGGGACAGTTCGGAGCTAATCGGGATGACGATGGGTCGGGAGAGCGATCGGCAAGGTGATCTGATGGTGAGCTGGGCG
>Ga0335085_10000234_pt1 | contig 173415 bp, 175 predicted proteins | sample Lox_Sample_45_FD_206712 | JGI IMG/M metagenome (GOLD analysis project Ga0335085, IMG submission 206712) | Soil microbial communities from Loxahatchee National Wildlife Refuge, Florida, United States - Lox_Sample_4.5 | ecosystem: Environmental > Terrestrial > Soil > Wetlands | place: USA... | reverse complement strand
GTGAGTCCGCCACGGATGACGATGTGGAAGGCGGAAAAGGCGAGCACCCGCTCTCGACCCTCGAGCTGCGACTGGATGGTGCCCATCCCCGACGCGAGCGTCCACGCCGCGGCGGCGCCGAACGCAACTGCGCCCACGAGCGCGAAGGTGATCGAGGGTGACAGGCTGAACAACGTGACGATGCATCCGAGCGCGAGCACACCGAGGCGCGTCGTCCGCAGCCCGTCGGCGTGCCCGACGCGCTGGAGCGCGAGCAAGCCGGCGGCGGCGCCGACGCCGAACAACGCGATCAGCCATCCGAACTCCGCGTTGCTCGCGTCGAGCACGGACTCGACGAACGCGATGCCCAACGAGAACAGCGCGCCGAGGCCCAACGCGACCGAGATCGTCGCGGGCATGACCGCGCGCACGAGCGGGAGGCGGAACGCGTCCCGGAACCGGACCGGATGATCGGGTGCGACCGGCGGCGCGGCCGGCGTCCGCCGGACGCGGATCCGCGCGATCATCGCCGCCGAGACGAGGAACGTCGCCGCGTCGACGAGGAACACCAGCGCGAACGGACGGCCGAGGATCTCGCTCGCGGGGATCGCGGCGACGAGCGCGTACATTGCGCCGCCGATCGGGATCATGCCGTACGACGATCCGAGCACCAGCCCGTTCGCCGTCTCGAGGTCGGCGTCCTCGACGAGATCGGGAATCAGCGCATCGCGGGCCGGCAGGAACACGAGGCTCGCGAGCTCGATGGTCGCGCCCCACAGGTAGATCCACCAGAGACCGCCGATCAGCGGGACGAGTGCGACCATCACCGCCCGGGCGATGTCCATGGTGATCATCGTCCGCCGTCGCGGCCACACCGATGTGAGGCGCGCGGTGAAGGGTCCGCCGAGCGCAGCCGGGAGGAGGCGCAGCGCCAGGATGCCCGCGACCGCGGTCGGCGAGCCCGACACCTCGTACACGAGCGCGATGAACGCGAAGGTCGCCATCCAGTCCCCGAGTGACGACACGGTCTGGCCGCCCAACAGCAACCGGAAGGGACGCGACCGCAGCGCGTTCATCGGGGAGTCTCGTCGCGGTCGAACAGCAACCGGTGCGCGTACGCGTTGAACGTCCGCTCCGGTAACGGTCCGTTTCCTGCAATGCGCTTCGCCCACATCGGCGTCACGACACACGTCGCGATCAACAAGCCGCGGCGACCGTGCCGGCGAACGAGCACGGGAACGAGGAGGCATTGCGCCGCGAAACCACCGAGACCGGTCTGGTGAACCGCGCGGCCGGCGACGAGGCCGCCGAGCATGACCGGCACGCCGGACGCCGCCTGCGTGCCCAACACGCCGAGCGACGGCGCGAACCCGCGTCCGCCCGCGCCGCGCAGGAACGGCGACCAGTTGTGCCCCGCGATCGCGAGCCCGCCGGCGACGGCTGCGAGCTTCCCGCGCCCCTTGCCCGCGAGCAGCGGGCCGATGGTCGCCTTGGCGATGTCGGCGATACCGGCCAGCGCCAACGGTCCGAACCCGGCAACGTCATACAACCCGGTTCCGGACACGGTGCCCGTGCCCACGTCGCGCAAGTCCACGGAGGCGCGCGCCCGCGCCGCGATGTTCGAGCTCGGGATCGATCCGGCCAAGAAGGAGACGCCCAGCACCTTCAGGCGTCCCATCCGATGCTGTGTCATTACGGGCGTCTATACCCGGGCGCGGCGCCTTTCTCTCCCGGAGTACTGCGTTCAGTCGCGATCGGGCGGCAGTCCGTGACCCGTCGTCAGCTCTTCGCCGGTCTCGAGCAGCGTCTTCAGTTCGGAGAGCACGCGCGGCCAGCCGCCGCTCACCATCTTCACGACCACGCTGTCGGGATCGAAGAACTCGTGCACCACGGTCAGCTTGCTGACCTCGTCGACCGGCTCGATCTCGAACGTCACCTGCGACCGCTGCTCGGCTGCGATCTTCGAATAGTCAGCGTCCGACAGGCCGACGCGCGCCGCCCACTCGGGGGTCAACGTGTGCCACGTGTACGCGAGCCGGTGGTACGGATCGGATTCGAGCACGCGTTGTTCGGGGTCCGAGATCGTCACCCCCAGGTGGTGCCACGTGATCGGCGACCCTTTCTTCCAATCGGTGACGAGCTCGGTTCCCCAGTAGCGCGTCGTGAACGCGGGATCCGTCAGGCCCTTCCAGACGCGCTCGGGCGCGGCGTCGATGTACGTGGTGTAAACGAACTGCGGGTTCTCCATTGTTTCCTCCAGCGCGCGTTTCATGTCGCCGAGCGCTCGCACGCGCTCGCGGTCGTACTGATTGATCCAGCGCTGTTCGATCTCGTTGATCGGCGCGGGATTGAGGTAGTGCAACTTCTCGCGGCCCCGTCGAACGGTCGTCACGAGGTTGGCGGCTTCCAGCACCGCGAGATGCTTGCTGACCGACTGCCGAGCCATGTCGAGACCCTCGCAGAGCTCGCTCAGGTTCTGGCCGCCGCGCTCGTTCAGGCTGTCGAGCATGCGCCGCCGACTCGGGTCGGCGAGCGCCTTGAAGACCGCGTCGACGCTGTCGCGCTTCGCCATCAACCCCAGCTACTGACCTGTAGGTCGCCGGGGAACGGCGTCGCCTCACCCGTCTCGAGCGACGACTTCAGGCCCAGGAGGAAGTACGCCCACTTCGTGCTGCAGTGGGACATGAAGTCGACAGGTTCGCGCCAAGTCTGCGTGAACTTCAGCACCGTCTCTTCGCCCTGCTCGTCGAGCTCGAAGGTCAGGACTCCCCCGACCCATTCCTCCGGGCCGCCGATGCAATTCCAGACCACCTCGGTGTCGCTCGACTCGGCGACCTCCATGACCGCGCAACGATCGGGACGGCCGAAGCAGAAGTCGAGCTTGCCGCCCGCCGTCGCATCACCCGTGACGTCGCGCGTCCACCAGGACGCGAGACCGTCGAGGGTTGTGAGTTTGGCGAGGACGTCCGCGCGTTCCGCGCGGACGCCCACTCGATGCCGGATCTTTTCCATCTCCGTGCTCCTTGCTCGTCCGAGGGACAGCCCAACATGCAGCCGTTTGTATGCCTATTTGAGCAGCCAAACGGCTGCATGTCAAGAGCGGGAGAGAAGACCTCAGGTCATGCGGTGGTGGGCGGGGCGTCGACGTTCGCCGGCGCCTCGACGTCGGACGCACCCGTGACGGTCGCCGGCGCGCTGACGCCCGCAGGCTCGGTGGCCGAGGTCGACGGTCCGTTCGTCACCGTCGCCCTGGGCATCGAGTCGGCGACACTCGCCCAGAACGCCTCCTCCGCCTCGGGCGTGATGCGGTAGAGGGGACGGCGCGCGGCCGCTCCCATGCTCGCCGAGATCCCGGAGAGGATGAATCCGCCGCCGAACGCGCAGCAGACAGCCACCATCATCTGGAAGTCGAGGCTGCTGAGGAACCCGGCCGCACCGTGGGACACGGTCAAAGGCCGCAGGAAGTTCGGCAGGACGAAGACCGACGCGATGACGACGATCAGGCCCCAGCTTGCGAGTCCGTTCCACACCCCGACGCCGGCACCGCGCCAATCCTCGACGTAGCCCGCGACGTATCCGCAGACGATTGCCGAGCCGAGCGCGGTTCCGAGGACGAACCACACGAAGTTGTGCACGAAGAAGTCGTAGCCGCCGGCCGCGAACACCAACCAGACACTGGTAACGATCATGAAAAGCCCGAGCGCGACCGCGACACCGCACAGGATCGCACTCCAGCGCGAGAGCATCGGCCCGCGTTTCGGGGCTTCGAGACGAGCTTCCATGGCGACACTCCTTTGTCGACGATGCCGTGTCTCGCCTGTTCTCTACCCGTACAGGGACGACCGGAGTCGCTGAGCGCCGAGTCAGTCGAGCAGCGCGACTGTGCGGCCGACGGTCCGGCGGTCGGCCATCGCCTCGATCTCGGCCGGGATGTCCTCGAAGTCGATGACCCGCCCGACGACGGCTCGCACCTTCTCCACCCGCACCAGGTCGATGATCTCGCGCATGATGCGTTCGCCGAGCGCGGCAGGGACGAAGTTCCAGCCCATCGCCGTCTTGAGGAAGTCGGACATGTCCGGCGCGGCGTAGGCGAGCATGACCGCGCCGAGGCTGACGTTCGACAGGGCGAGGCGGCGCGGGACCAAAAAGGGCTCGTCGGCGACAACCTTGTTCGACGCGAAGCCCATCATCACGTAGCGACCGTTGTACTTCGTGCACTTGAGCGACGGTTCCAAGACCGTCTCGCCGACATTGTCGAACACCACATCGACGCCGGCGTTGCCGGTTTCGGCGAGCACGACCTCACTGAAGTCGGTCTCGTTGTAATTGATCGCGACGTCGGCACCGAGCTCGCGACACAGCGCCAGCTTCTCGTCGTTTGACGCGGTCGCGAACACGCGCGCGCCCGCGTTCACCGCGAGCTGCACCGCCGCCGTCCCGGATCCACCGGCCGCCGCGTGAATAAGCACGCTCTCCCCCGCGCGCAATCCGGCCCGGTCGAACAATCCGAGCCATGCGAGGTGGAACGGGAAGAACAACGCGGCCGCGTCGGGCAGCGGAATGTCGTCGGGCATGTCGAACATCGACACGGTGGGGCACACGGCGTATTCGGCGAAGCCGCCGTGTGCACCTTTCGTCGTCGCGACGACGCGGCGACCGGCCCACTGCTCCGCGCCGGCGCCGCACGTCGCGACGACACCCATCACTTCCATGCCGGGGCTGTACGGCAGCTCCGGTCGCACCATCATGTTGCCGCCCGTGATGCGCTCGAGGTCGTTGAGGTTGAATGGGATGCCCTGCACCTTCACGCAGACCTCGCCCGCCTCCGGCACCGGGATCGGTACCGAGTCGAGCTTCAGCACGTCGGTCGGCCGCCCGTATTCGTGCGTCCGCCACGCGCGCATGGGTGCGTCGCTCACACGCGTGAACCTATCTGCTGCCGCCGGTGACGTAGGCGCCGAGCGCGTCGAGCAGACCGCGCGTTCCTTCCTCGCGGCCTTCGACCGTGTCGAGCCCGTCGAGGTGCACCGCTTGCTCGGTGAACGTCAGGAGCGTGCCGTCACCCTCGGGTTCGAGCGTGATCGTGGTGAGTGACGTCGACATGTGGCGGTCGTCGACCCACATGTCGTACGTGTAGACCATCCGCTCGTGCTCGACGATGTCGGTGTACGTCGAGACGAAACGCGACCTCGGGCCGTCGTGCCACCTTCCGCTCTCGGTCGCCTTGCCGTCGACGCGGAAGTCATGCGACCACTCCTCTTCATCGAAGTCGTCACCGCCGCCGAACCAATGCCGGCGCGCGTCGTTGTCCGACAACGCGTGCCACACCGCGTCGACGGGCGCGGCATAGCTGCGCTCGATGACGAAGGTGGCGTGCGTCTCGCTCCGTTCGATGGTGTCGCTCATCGTCGTTTCTCCTTTGGCTTTGGTTGTTCGAGAAATGCGCCCAGGCGGTCGAGCCGCTGCTCGGCGGGAAGGCGCCGGCGGCCGAGCCAGTCGGCGGCCGGATCGAGGCATCCGGAAACGAGCTGGAACGTGCGCACGCGCCCGACCTTGGTCGACGTCACGATGCCCGCCGCTTCGAGCACCGCAAGGTGCTGGACCACCGTCGGGAGCGCGAAGTCGAAAGGGCGGGCGAGCTCGCTGACGGAGGCCGGCCCCCGGGCGAGACGCTCGACCATCGCGCGTCGGCTGCCGTCGCCGAGCGCGCGGAACACCTGGTCGAGGTCCGCCTGATACTTAGGCATATACCTAAGTATTAGGGACGGGCGGCGTCCTGTCAACGGGAAGACCGCGGACCGACCCGGGTTGGAGCCGGTATAACGTTGACGTTGACGTCAATCATGGAGGACGCGATGACGGCTGTGGACACGGAGGCCCCCGCAACGCCGGCCCCGAACGACCGCTACCGCTGGGTGGCGCTGTCGAACACGACGCTCGGCGTCTTCATGGCGTCGCTCGATTCGTCGATCGTGCTCATCTCGCTGCCCGCGATCTTCCGCGGCATTCACCTCGATCCCCTGCAGCCCGGCAACGTCGGCTACCTGCTCTGGATGCTGATGGGGTATCTCGTCGTCACCGCGGTACTCGTCGTGACGTTCGGGCGGCTCGGCGACATGTACGGCCGCGTGCGCATGTACAACGCGGGCTTCGCCGTCTTCAGCGCCGCTTCGCTCGCGCTCTCGTTGTGTCCGTGGTACGGGCCGAAGGGCGCGCTCTGGCTCATCGGCTTCCGCATCGTGCAGGGCATAGGCGGCGCGCTGCTGACCGCGAACTCGGCTGCGATTCTCACCGACGCGTTTCCCGCGACGCAGCGCGGCTTCGCGATCGGAGTGAGCGTGATCGCGGGTATGGCCGGCGCGTTCATCGGCCTCGTCGTCGGCGGCCTTCTCGCCGACGTCGCGTGGCGCGCGGTGTTCTGGGTCAACGTCCCGATCGGTGTCTTCGGAACGGTGTGGGCTTATCTCAAGCTGCGTGAGGTCGGCGTGCGCAAGCAGGCGCGCATCGACTGGTGGGGCAACCTCACCTTCGGCGTCGGCCTGGTGATGATCCTCGTCGGGCTGACCTACGGGCTGTTGCCGCACGCGGGCCACACGATGGGTTGGACCGGGCCCTGGGTGTTGTTCGAGCTGATCGGTGGCGTCGCCTTGCTCATCGCGTTCGCCTACATCGAGACGCGGGTCCCCGACCCGATGTTCCAGCTCGACCTGTTCAAGATCCGCGCCTTCACGATGGGCAACCTCGCCGGCTTCCTCTCCGCGATCACCCGCGGCGGCCTGCAATTCGTGTTGATCATCTGGCTGCAGGGCATCTGGCTGCCGCTGCACGGCTATAGCTTCGAACGCACGCCGCTGTGGGCCGGCATCTACATGCTGCCGCTGACCGGCGGTTTCCTGCTCGCCGGTCCCGTCGCGGGCTGGCTGTCCGATCGTTACGGCGCGCGTCCGTTCGCGACCGGCGGGATGCTGATCGCCGCTGTGAGCTTCGCGCTGCTCACGTTCCTACCCGCCAACTTCGCGTTCCCGATCTTCGGCGCGCTCTTGCTCGTCAACGGCATCGGCATGGGCATGTTCGCGGCGCCCAACATGACCGGCATCATGAACAGCGTGCCGCCCGAGAACCGGGGCGCGGCGTCGGGCATGCGCGCGACGTTCCAGAACAGCGGCATGGTGTTGTCGATCGGGGTCTTCTTCTCGCTGATGATCGTCGGCCTGTCCGCGACGTTGCCGGCATCGATGGCCCGCGCGCTGCAGGCGAACGGTGTTTCCGCCGCGAAGGCGCACCAGGTCGCGTCGCTCCCGCCGGTGGGGAGCATCTTCGCCGCGTTCCTCGGTTACAACCCGATGGAGAAGCTGCTCGGCAGCCAGGCGCAGGCGGGTGTGACGTCGGCGCAGTATCACCAGATCGTCGGCAAGACGTTCTTCCCGCACCTCATCGCGAACCCGTTCTTGCACGGACTCGAGATCGCGTTCCTCGCGTCGATGGTGCTGTGCCTCATCGCCGCGGCCGCGTCGTGGATGCGGGGCGGCCGGTACGTCGCCGAAGGCGCCGAGGGCGAGCGCGTGCCGGTCGGGCCGTTCGGCGCGCCGACCGAACCCAGCGAGCACGGCGGCGAGGCGCCCGAGCCTGAAGAATGGGTTCCGGCATGAGCGGGAATGCCGGGAGCAGCGGCGGCGCAGCATCGACGTTGCTCGGGATCGGCGACGTGGCGCGCCGCGCAGGCGTGACGACGCGCACGCTTCGCTACTACCAGGAAGTCGGGCTGTTGCAACCGTCGGGCGCGACGAAGCGCGGCAACCGGCTGTATTCGGAACACGACATCGACCGTCTGCGCCGCATTCTCGAGCTGCGCGACGTCATGGGCTTCGACCTCGAGCGCATCCGCCTCTTCCTCGAGGCCGAGGACCGGCTCGACCAGCTGCGCGCCGAAGCGCAGCGCGGGATATCGACTGCGCGCCGGCGCGAGATGGTGCGCGAGGCAACCGAGTTGAACTCGCGCATGCAGGACGAGGTCAATCAGCGCCTGGGTATGTTGCAGGGCGTCCTCGCCGAGTTGAAGGCCAGCGCGCGGCGCTACGCCGACGTCGCCGCCGAGCTCGGCATGGAAGCCGAGCCGCGCGTCCGCTGAGGTCGGCGTCGGCGGCCGCTCGTACACTTGGTGGCATGCTCACCGCGGATACGAAGCTCATCTCGGTCGACGACCATGTGATCGAGCCGCCCCACGCGTTCCACGATCACATCGCCGCGCGCTACCGCGATCGGGCGCCGCGCATCGTCGAACCCGAACCCGGCGTCGAGGGCTGGGAGTGGGAGGGGCGCTTCTACCCCCTGCAATTCCAGGGCAACGCCCAGACGCGCAAGTTCCGTAGCGGCGAGGAAGGCCACGGCGACGATCTCTTCGCGCGCAGATACGCCGACATGATTCCGGCCGCGTACGACGTGCACGAGCGCGTGCGCGCGATGGACGAGGACGGAGTGTGGGCGGAGCTGCTCTTCCCGACGTTCCCGCGCTTCGGCGGCAATCGCTTCCTGGAGGCCGACGACAAGGACCTCGCACTCGCGTGCCTGCAGGCGTGGAACGACTGGATGCTCGACGAATGGGCTGCGGCGTATCCCGATCGCTTCATCCCGCAGACCTTGATCCCACTCTGGGACACGCAGCTCGCGGTGCGCGAGATCGAACGGTGCGCGGCGAAGGGATCGAAGGGCATCATCTTCGTCGAGAACCCGCACCCGATCGGCCTGCCGTCGTTCCCGTCCGGGCACTGGGATCCCGTATTCGCGGCGTCGTCCGCCACCGGGTTGCCGTTGTCGATGCACATCGGGACGTCGTCGGGACTCCTCAAGCCGTCACCCGACACGACGCCCTCGGTCGGCATAGCGCTGTGCGGCGTGAACTCGATGAGCGCCCTCGGCGACCTGATCTTCTCGGGTGTGCTCGAAGGGCACTCGCATTGCAAGGTCGCGCTGTCGGAGGGCGGCGCGGGCTGGGTGCCGTACGTGCTCGAGCGCCTCGACTACACGTGGCAGCGCAGCCGGTACGACAGCGTGAACTGCACGCGCATGCCGTCCGAGGTGTTCGCGCAGCACTTCTGGGTCTGCATGGTCGCCGACCGGTACGCGATCCTGAACCGGCACCTCATCGGCCTCGACCAGCTGACGTGGGAAGCCGACTTCCCGCACAACGACTCGAACTGGCCCGACAGTCGCAAGATCTTCGCCGACGCGGTGCACGACATTCCCGACGAGGAAGCGCGCCGGATCGGTGAGCTGAACGCCCGCCGGCTCTACGACTTCTGGTAGTTCTCTCGTCTCGACATCTCAACATCTCAACATCGGATCGGGCCGGACCGGCCGGAACTCGCGGAGGAATGATGCGGACCGTCGTCGTCGGGGCTTCGAGCGGACTGGGACGATGTATCGGCGTCGGGCTCGCGCAGCGCGGCGCGCAAGTGGCGCTGCTCGCGCGGCGCCGGGCGCGCCTCGACGACGCCGCGGCCGAAGCGGGGCCGGGCGCGCTGGCGATCGAGTGTGACGTCGTCGACGCGGCATCGTGCGCGTCGGCGATCGGCGAGGCGGCCGCGAAGCTCGGTGGTATCGACGCACTGGTGTACGCCACGGGCATCGGTCCGCTCGCCCGGCTGGTCGACACCGACGCCGAGACCTGGAGGCGGACCTTCGATACGAACGTCACCGGCGCGGCGATCGTCACCACTGCCGCCCTCGAACATTTGGTGGCGTCGCACGGGACCGCGGTGTACCTGTCGTCGGTCAGCGCATCGATGACGCCGCCGTGGCCGGGTCTGGGCGCGTACGCCGTGAGCAAGGCCGCACTCGACAAGCTGGTCGAGGCATGGCGCGCGGAGCAGCCCGACGTGGGCTTCACCCGGCTCGTCGTCGGCGACTGCGCGGGCGGTGAAGGCGATTCGATGACCGGCTTCGCGAACGACTGGGACACCGAGCTCGCGACCGAGTTCGGAATGGACTGGGTCGCGCGCAAGTACATCGCGGGATCGTTGATCGACGTCGACCATCTCGTAACCGTCGTCGACGCGATCGTGCGCGGTGGTCAGAGCATGTCGTTGCCGTCGGTCACGATCGCGCCGCGGCCGGCGGCGCCGTGACATCCGCCGCGCTCGCCGCGGGCGACCCCGAGGTCAAGCCCCGTTGGCGCGGCGTGTCACACGAGATCGCGGCTTTCGTCTTTCCCGTTCTCGGCGCGATTCTCGTGGTCATCGCCGATACGGCGGCGGCGCGGTGGTCGGTGCTCGTCTACACGCTCGGCGTCACCGCGATGTACGCCACGAGCGCGTGCTATCACCGGGGACACTGGCAGCCCGCCGCACGCCGGCGCCTCCGCCGGCTCGACCACTCGATGATCCTGGTCGGGATCGCGTCGACGTACACGCCCATCGCGGTCGTCGGTCTCGATTCGCACAGCGCCCGCATCCTGCTCGGCATCGTCTGGCCGCTCGCGATCGCCGGGATCTGCATCCGGTTGTTCTGGCTGAACGCGCCCCGATGGCTCGTCGCCGCGGTCTACATCGTCGTGGGGTGGACGGCGGTCGCGTTCGTTCCGGTGCTGTGGCACCAACTCGGTGTCGCGACCTTCGTCTTGATCCTCTGCGGCGGTCTCGTCTATTCGGCGGGTGCCGTCGTGTATGCGACGCGCCGGCCGGATCCCGCGCCCTCGGTATTCGGATTCCACGAGGTCTTTCATGCGCTCGTGCTGCTGGCGGGTCTGATCTTCTACGTCGCGGTCGTGACCGTGATCACTTGACGCCCGTTCGGCAGCGGCACCCGAGATTGTCCCTTGCTTGCCAACGTTTGTAACGTTGTATCGAACATATGTTCGGTATGGGCTTGACGCGCTGGCAGACGGCCCGAGCGGAGCGTGCCGCGTGAGAATCGGGCGGCCTAGGAGATGGCGCGCAGACAGAACTCGGTGACGTGCGCGATCTGCTTGCGCGTCGGGCGCACTCGCGACCAGAGGAAATCCGAGAGGAAGCCGACCGCGGCGTGGGCCGCGAGCGACGCGTCGGTGACGGGGTCGGCGCTGCCGAGTGCGGCGAACGGTGCTTCGAGAAGCTTGGCGAGGGGGGCGGTCGTCGACGGTCTCGTGTCGCCGTTCTGGCCGACCATGCCACCGTTCCACATCACCGCGAGCGTCGATGCCGCGATCTCGTCATCGGCGGCCTGTGACATCACGCCGTCGACCCACGCGCGCACCTCGTCGCGCGGCGACTTCGCCTTCGCCATCTGATGCGAGAGGTAACTCGTGAGCCGGACGGAGCCGTCGTCGATGATCGCGGCGACGAGCGCCTCCTTCGAGGGGAAGTGCCGGTAGAACGCGTCGTTCGAGAGGCCGGCCGCGGCGACGATGTCGGCGACGCGGGGCCGCGACGTCGTGCCGCACCGTCGCATCACCGCCAGGCCGGCGTCGAGCAGACGGCGGACCTCGCTCGTGTAATCGGCCTCGCGCTTGGCGAGCCGCCGCTGCGCGATCGCGGCCGCCAAGTCCGCGTCGGGAATTGCGTTCTGCATCATCAGAATCGTATTCTGCCCGGCGGCGAAGGGAGAAACCGATGGCGTGGGACTTCGAAACCGACCCCGATTTCCAAGAGAAGCTCGACTGGGCCGACCGGTTCGTGCGCGAGGAGGTCGAGCCCCTCGACTTCGTGTTCCCGGGCCTGCAGTTCACGCCTCTCGACGAGAACCGGCGCAAGGTCATCGACCCACTGAAAGAAGAGGTCCGCCGCCAGAAATTGTGGGCGACCCACCTCGGACCCGAACTCGGGGGCGAGGGCTACGGGCAGATGAAGCTCTCACTGCTCAACGAGATCCTCGGCCGATCGCAGTGGGCACCGATCGTCTTCGGCTGCCAGGCGCCGGACACGGGGAATGCCGAGATCATCGCCCACTACGGCACCGACGAGCAGAAGGAGCGCTACCTCAAGCCGCTGCTCGAGGGCGAGTGCTTCTCCTGCTACTCGATGACCGAGCCGCACGCCGGCGCCGATCCGACGATGTTCACGACGCGCGCCACCAAGGACGGCGACGAGTGGGTCATCCAAGGTTGGAAGTTCTTCTCGTCGAACGCGCGCACGGCATCGTTCCTCATCGTCATGGCCGTCACGAATCCCGAAGTGAGCGCGTACCAGGGCATGTCGATGTTCCTCGTGCCCACCGACACGCCGGGCATCAATATCGTGCGCAATCTCGGTCTCGCCGGTGAACAGCGCGAAGAGGGATCGCACGCGCTGATCCACTACGACGACGTGCGCGTGCCCGAGGACGCGCTGCTCGGCGGCGAAGGGCAGGCGTTCGCGATCGCGCAGACCCGTCTCGGCGGCGGACGCATCCACCACGCGATGCGCACCATCGGCATGGCGCAGCGCGCGCTCGACATGATGTGCGAGCGGGCGCTCAGTCGCTCGACGCAGGGCAGTCTGCTCGCCGACAAGCAGTTCGTGCAGGGCTACATTGCCGATTCGTATGCCCAGTTGATGCAGTTCCGGCTGTTCGTCCTCTACACCGCGTGGTCGATCGACAAGCACAACGACTACCGCAAGGTGCGCAAGGACATCGCCGCAGTCAAGGTGTTGATGCCCGACGTGCTGCACGACATCGCGTGGCGCGCGATGCAGGTGCACGGCGCGCTCGGCGTCAGCAACGAGATGCCGTTCTTCGGCATGGTGCTCGCGGCGGGTGTGCTCGGTCTCGCCGACGGGCCGACCGAAGTGCACAAGGTGACGGTGGCGCGTCAGGTGTTGCGCAACTACCGCGCCAGCGACGACATCTGGCCGACCCGGCACCTGCCGAAACTGCGCGAGCAGGCCCGCGAGAAGTACGCGGAGTATCTCGAACACGAGGTAGGCAACCTGTGAGCGAGCAGCCGAGCTCAGGTATCGATATCGAACGTCTCGGCGCGTGGATGGACGCCGAGGGTCTCGGCAAAGGCGCGACGATCGAGCACCGTTACATCTCGGGCGGGTCGCAGAACGAGATCTACGAGATCCGCCGCGGTGACGTGCACGGCGCGATCCGTATCCCGCCGCCGACCGCACCGGCGCCGCGCGACGAGGGCATCGTGCGCGAGTGGCGGATCATCGAGGCGCTGAACGGAACCGACGTCCCCCACACCGATGCAATCGCGGTATGCACCGACCCGTCGGTGCTCGGGCGCACCTTCTACCTGATGGGTTTCGTCGACGGCTGGTCGCCCATGGGGCTGACCGACGGCTGGCCCGCGCCCTTCGACACCGACATCGACGCGCGCCGGGGCCTCGCGTTCCAGCTCGTCGAGGGGATCGCACTCCTGTCAAAAGTCGACTGGCAGGCGAAAGGTCTGCAGGACCTCGGACGGCCGGATGGTTTTCACGAGCGCCAGGTCGACCGCTGGACCGCGTTCCTCGAGCGGATCAAGGGCCGCGACCTGCCCGGCTTCGACGAGGCCGCGGCGTGGCTGCGCGCGCACAAGCCGATCGACTTCGTCCCGGGCCTCATGCACGGCGACTACCAGTTCGCGAACGTCATGTACCGCGACGGCGCGCCGGCGCGGCTCGCGGCCATCGTCGACTGGGAAATGGGGACGGTCGGCGATCCCAAGCTCGACCTCGGTTGGGTCGTGCAGAGCTGGCCCGAGGACACGAACGCGATCGATGCGACCAAGTCGAGCTATGTCGACATGTACGGCATGCCGTCGCGCACCGAAGTGCTCGACCACTACGCCGAGGTTTCGGGACGGCAGGTCGACGACATGGACTACTACGTCATCCTCGCCAAGTGGAAGCTCGCGGTCGTGCTCGAACAGGGATTCCAGCGCGCGGGCGACGACGAGAAGCTGAACGCCTTCGGTCCGATCGTGCTCGACCTGTTCAAGGGCGCGGCCGACCTCGCCGCGACGACTGACTACAGGTGAGCGAAAGCGAGCTCGTCGTCGAGCGGCGCGGCGCGGTGGTCGTCGTCCGGCTGAACCGGCCCGATGCGCGCAACGCGCTCACGCCGTCGTTGCTGGGAGCGATCGGTCGTGTGGCGGTCGAGGCCGACGCCGATCCCGGATCGCGCGTCCTCGTCATCACGGGGACCGGCGACCGCGCCTTCTGCGCGGGCATGGACCTGCGCGCGTTCGCGGCCGGGGGCGACGACGTGTTCGCCGGCGATCCGGACGCGATGACGAACTACTGGCGGCTGTTGAAAGGCGACATCTCGATCCCGGTCGTGGGCGCGGCGAACGCCACGGCCGTCGGCGGCGGCCTGGAGCTGTTACTTGGCTGCGACGTCGTCGTCGCGTCGAGCGAGGCACGGTTCGGCTTTCCCGAGATCCAGCGCGGCCTGTTCCCGGCCGGGCGGGGCACGATGCTCGCGACGCGCGTACCGATGGTCCACGCGCTCGAGCTGACGCTCACCGGCGACCTGATCTCCGCCGAACGGGCACGCGAGATCGGACTCGTGAACGTGGTCGTCCCGCCCGCCGAAGTGATGACGGCGGCGCTCGCGTACGCCGATCGTCTCGCCGCGAACGCACCGCTCGGTCTGGCCGCGATCAAGGAGCTCGTCCGGTTGAGCGTCGCCGATCCGCAGCGGTGGGAGACCCGAGCGGTCGAGCTGCAGCAGGCGGTGTTCGCGAGCGAGGATGCGGTGGAAGGCGCGAGCGCCTTCATCGAGCGGCGCCCGCCTGAATGGCGCGGCCGCTAGTGCGCGCCGCCGTCTGCAACCGCCACGGGCCGCCGGAGGTCGTTCAGGTCGAGGAGCGGGAGTCCCCCGCGTTGTCGGCCGGACAGATCCGCGTGCGCGTCGGCGCGGCCGCGGTCAACTTCCCCGACGTACTGATCGTCGCCAACGAGTACCAGGTCAAGGTCCCGACACCGTTCGTCCCCGGTAGCGAGTTCGCAGGCACCGTGATCGAGGTCGCCGAAGGCGTCGACGGGATCGCGGTCGGCGATGAAGTGGCGGGAACCGGCATCGTCGGCGCGTTCGCCGAGGAGGCGGTCGCGGCCGCGAACGCGGTCTGGCGTGTCCCGACCGGCGTCGACGTGCGGCACGCGGCCGCGTTCGGCGTCGCGCACCGCACCGCGTTCCACACGCTCCGTTCAGTTGCCCGACTACAACCCGGCGAGGAACTGATCGTGCTGGGCGCGGGCGGTGGCGTCGGCCTTGCCGCAGTGCAACTCGGCGCCGTGCTCGGCGCGAGCGTGACGGCGGTCGCGTCGTCGCAGGCGAAGCTCGGCGCCGCCGCGTCGTACGGCGCGCGCAACCTCGTCGACCATCGGGCCGGCGACTTGCGGGGCGCGCTGCGCGAATGCCTCCCGAACGGCGGCGACGTTGTCGTCGATCCGGTCGGCGGCGAGCTCGCCGAGCCGGCGCTGCGCGCACTGCGGCCGGGAGGCCGGTTCGTGACGTGCGGTTACGCGTCGGGGACGATTCCGCGCATTCCCCTCAACCTCGTGCTGTTGAAGGGCGTGACGATCGTCGGCTTCGAGTTCCTCGATTTCATCACCCGCTTCCCCGACGAGCTCCGCCGCAACGAGGCCGAGCTCGTCGAGCTGCTCGCGGCCGGCCGCGTCGTCCCGCACATCGGCGCGTCGTTCCCGCTCGCCGATGTCGCAGCCGCGCTCCGTCACGTCGCCGACGGGAAGGCCATCGGCAAGGTCGTCGTCGACATCGGTTGAGACGGGTCAGGTCAAGCGGCCGAGCAGGAACTGCGCGACCGGCGTCGCCGGGGGGAACGCCTCGGTGATGCCGGCCGAGAAGTAACCGGAGTCGGTGACGACGATCTGGCCGGTGATCGCGGCGGCGGCGTCGCTGCAGAGGAACACGAGCGGGTACGCCTGCTCGAGCGGCGTCGCCGCGTCGATGCCGGTCTCGGCGCGGTAGTCGGAGCCGAAGCCGAGCCACATGTCCTTGTTGGCCTGCGCGAGCGGCGTGTCGGTCGGCCCGGGACAGATCGCATTGATGCGGATTCCGCGCTTCAGGAGTCCCATGGCCTCACTCGCGACGTACGCGCAGATGACCTGCTTGCTCCACATGTAGTGCGCCTGGTTGTTGTCGATCGCCCACTGCGACGCGGCGTCGAAGTCGGTGATCGCGAGGTACTCCCTGATCTGCGGGAGCGCCGGTTCCCAGCCGAGGCCGGCGGCCGACGAGATGAAGCCGATCGCGCCGCCGCGGCCGAGAAGGTCGCGCTGCAGCATCTGCTCGAGCAGATAGCGGTGGCCGATGAAGTTGATCTTCTCGATGCCGGGAGTGCCGTCGGCGACACCCGCGCAGGAGAACACTGCGTTCACCGGCCCGCCGATCTCCGGGATCGCCTTGTCGATGGACGCCTTTTCGGCGAGGTCGACGTGGACCGCTTTCACGCCCGGGATCGTGACGTCGGCGTAGTCCATCCCGATGACCTCGGCGCCGGCGTCGAGCACGAGCTGCGCGGCCGCGTTGCCCATGCCGGTCGCGGCCCCGACGACCAGTGCGCGCTTGCCGTCGAAACGGAAGGCATCGAACATCCCCATCGCTCTCTCCTCGTTGTGATCGATCAGGGACCGGCCGGCGTTATCGGCGGCAGGTCGGCGGTGGACAGAATGCCAGGCGCGGCCGCACACACGTACGGCACGGCGTTGACCGGGCGATTCGCGGTGTACGCGGGCGTGAACGCACCCAGCTCGGCGACGGGCACCGGGAATTCGAGACCCACGTCGAACGGCGCGTCGCCGTGCACGCGGACGCGCCAGCCGGTCGGCCGGAGGTCCCACGCGGGGTCGACCTCGGTCGTGCAGTACCACGTCGGCCCGAACCGGATCACCTCGTCGGCGCCGCTGCGACCGACGATAACGGTCCGCTGGGCGGCGATCGTCCCGGCCGCGAGCTCCCCCGCCGCGAGTCGCACCGTGCGCCGCGCCGCCGCGACCTCCCCCGTCGACGACCAGGTGTCGACCGGACGTCCCGCCGCCTCGGCGAGAACGCCCAACGCGGGCGCGAACGCGGCTTCGAGGTACGACGCGCGCCGGGCGTCGTACGACTCCGTCGGACGCCCGAATCCCATGAGCTCGAACAGCATGTGCGGCGAGTCGCGCTGCGAGAGGTCGGCGAACTCGTCGATCTCGATCGCGTCGACCCGTCGCTGTAACGACAGCAGCGCGAGCGGGAGCGCGTCGGTGATGAAGCCGGGACTGCTTCCGGTCGCGTACAGCGACGCGCCACCGCGTTCGCACGCGTCGAGAACCCGCGCGCGCGACTCGTCGCGCAAACCCGCGTCGGAGATCTCGCCGCACGTCGTGACGACACTCGTGCCCGCGGCGAGCAAGGCGACGACGTCGTCGAGGTCGGCGGCACGCGGCATGTACAGCGCGCAGTCGGCATGTAGCGCCGGGATCGCGTCGCGGTCGGTCGTCGCGACGACACCGACGGGTGCTTCCCCGCACAACACGCCCGCGTCGACGCCCTCCTTCGCCGGGTCGTACACGAGCAAGCCCGCGAGGTCGAGGGCCGGATGCCGGATCACCTCGTGCAGCGCACGCGTCCCGATGTTGCCCGTCGCCCACTGGACGACGCGCAGGCGCCGTGCCCTCAACCGGCGGGCTCCGCGAACGTCTTCAGCTCGAGGAACTCCAGCAGGCCGGCCGCTCCCATCTCGCGGCCGATACCCGACTGCTTGTAGCCGCCGAAGGGCGAGTCGGGGCCGTAGTAGACGCCGCCGTTGATGCTCATCGTTCCCGTGCGGATCCGGCGCGCGACCGACAGCGCCCGCTCGCGGTCGGCGCTCAGGACCGAGCCCGAGAGGCCGAAGATCGAGTTGTTCGCGACGCGGATCGCATCCTCGTCGCCGTCGTGCGGCAACGCCACGAGCACCGGGCCGAAGAGCTCGTCCTGCGCGACGGCCGAATTCTCGTCGGCGCCGACGAGCAGCGTGGGCTCGTAGAAGTAGCCCTTGTCGAACTGCTCGGGCACCTTGCCGCCGGTGACGGCCTTGGCGCCTTCGGCCTTGGCCCGGTCGACGTAACCCGCGACCTTCTCGCGTTGCCGGGAGTTGATGAGCGGCCCCATCATGTTCGCGAGGTCGGACGGATCGCCGTACGCGACGCCTTCGAGCATCTCGCGGGCGACGTCGACCACCTCGTCGAAGCGGCCGCGCGGAACAACGAGTCGCGACGTGATCGCGCACCCCTGGCCCGAGTGCGAGACGGTCGCGAACGCACAGAACATCGCGGCAGTCGTGACGTCGCCGTCGTCGAGCATGACGAACGCCGACTTGCCGCCGAGCTCGAGGAACACGCGCTTGACCGTGTCGCTCGCGGCCGCCATGATCCGGCGGCCGACCGGCGTCGAACCCGTGAACGAGATGACGTCCACGTCCGGATGGGTCGTCATCACCTCGCCGACCGCGTTGTCGGACGACGACAAGACGTTCACGACCCCGGCCGGGATGTCGGTGTTCTCGGCGATCAGCTTGCCCAACGCGAGCGCCGACCACGGCGTGTCGGGTGCACCCTTCAACACGACGGTGCAGCCCGCGGCGAGCGCGGGCGCGAGCTTCGCGAGCGCGAGCTGGATCGGGTAGTTGTACGCCACGATGGCGCTGACGACGCCGGCGGCTTCCTTCTCGGTCCAGCGGTGGTTGTTCAGACCGAAGACCTCGCGGTTGCCGAGGTCCTCGGTGAACTCATACGTCTCGAGCAGTTCGCCGTACCAGTCGACCACCGCGGTGGGGCCGTCGAGCTGCGGACCAAAGGTGCTCTGGAGCGGCGCGCCCACTTCCTGCACCAGGATCTCGCGCAGGTTGTCGGCGTTGCCGACCAGCGCGGTGTGGAGCTGCCGGAGGCAGCGCACGCGTAGCCCGCGGTCGCGCGACCACTCGGTCGTGTCGAACGCGCGCCGGGCGGCCCCGATGGCGCGCTCGGCATCGCCAACGGTCGCGTCGGCGGCGGTTCCGATCACCGCCTCCGTCGCGGGATTGACGTTTTCGTACGTGCGGCCGCCCGCCGCGGCGACGCGTTCGCCGTCGATCAGGAGTCGCTCTTCGTGCCAGTTCGTCACGCCGATCAAGCTACGCGAGAATCCCTCTCTCGCCAAAAGCATGTGGGGTTCTCGCACCAGCCCATGACGACGATGTCCGACTTCCGAGCTGAGCTGCACGCGTGGCTCGACGCGCACCACGACGACCTCGCGCCGCGCTACGAGCCGCCCGGTTCGCTCGACGAAGAGATCGCGCAGATGCAGCGGGTGAAAGGCATCCTCTTCGACGCCGGATGGATGCGGTACGGCTGGCCCGAGCGCGTCGGCGGGCTGGGCGGACCGCCGATGATGCGCACCGAGCTCGGCGCGGCGCTCGCTTCCCGCGACCTCGCGGATCCCGGCCACTTCTCGCTCATCGAGGTGCTCGCACCCACGCTCGTCGACTTCGCGCCGCCCGCGCTCGCGGCCGACGTCGTACCCCGTCTCCTCTCCGGCGAGGAGATGTGGTGCCAGGGCTTCTCCGAGCCCGGGACCGGCAGCGATCTCGCTTCGCTCTCGTGCCGGGCGCGGGCCGACGGCTCGGCCTTCGTCGTCAACGGTCAGAAGGTGTGGACCAGCCTGGCGCAGTACTCGCAACGCTGCGTGCTGCTCACTCGAACGGGCACCCTCGAATCGCGTCACCGCGGCATCACTGCGTTCTTCGTCGATATGGACACGCCCGGCATCACCGTCTCGCCGCTCGAGATGATCAACGGCGTGCGCGAGTTCACCGAGGTGTTCTTCGACGACGTGGTGGTTCCGGCCGACCGCATGCTCGGGCCGCTCGACGGCGGGTGGGCGGTGGCGATGAGCATCCTCCCGTACGAACGGTCATCGTGCTTCTGGCAACGCATCGCCTACCTGTACCGCCGGCTGGAGTTGCTCGCCGCGCTCACGCCCGCCGACGACGATCGGGCCGCCGAGGCGATCGGAAACGCGTACGTCGCGCTGCACACCTTGCGGGCGCGATCGCGCGCCACGCAACACCGGCTCGCGGCCGGCGAGACGCTCGGCGCGGAGACGTCGATCGACAAGGTGCTCGTCGCGTCCGCAGAACAAGCGACGTACGAGGCGGCCCGCCGGCTGCTTCCCGCCGGGCTCGTCGAGACCGACGACAGTGCGGCCGCCGAGGCGTGGCGCAACGAACTGCTGTACGCGCGGGCGGCGACGATCTACGGCGGCACGGCCGAGGTGCAGCGCAACATCATCGCCCGCCGCCTCCTCGACCTGGGCGGCGACGACTGATGGACGCGTCGGAGCGGGCACTGCTGGCGGAGACCGTTCGGGACGCGCTCGACGGTGCGCGCGGTCCTGAGGGCGCGGACCTCGCCCTGGCCGGCGTGGGCTGGCTCGACATGCTCGACGCGGAGCCGCGCGACGCAGTCGAAATCGTCTTCCGTTCGCTCGGCGCGGGGAACGTGACGGCGTCCGCGCTCGACGACGTCGTCGGGCGCGCGCTGGGCTCGCCGCCCGCTCTCGCGGCCGTCCTTCCTCGTTTCGGGGCGTGGGAACCGCCGGGTGCGTACGACGGCAAGCGTGTGCGCGCCCGCGGGCTCGCGACCGCGCGTGGGTCGCGGGCGACGGAGTTCGTCATGGCGTGCAGGGCGGACGACGAACTCGTCGTCGCGGTCGTGCCGGCGAGCGGGGTCGAAATCGCGCCGATTCACGGGATCGACCCGGCGGCCGGGTTCCACACGATCACCGTCGACGCCGAAGCCGCGCGCCTCGAGCCGGTCGACCGCGGCGCGTGGGACGCGGCGGTCGCCGACGCCCGGCGCGCGATCGGATACGAGATCGCCGGCGCGGCGCGGGTCATGCTCGATCTGGCGCGGACACACGCGCTCGATCGCGTGCAGTTCGGGCGGCCGGTCGCGCGCTTTCAGGCGGTACGGCACCGGCTGGCCGAAGCGCTCGTCGCGATCGAGGCGCTCGACGCGACACTCGCCGCGGCCGCCGACGAGCCGGGCCGCGAAACTGCAGCGCTGGCCAAGATCGTCGCGGGGCGGTCAGCGCGAACAGTCGGTACGCACTGCCAGCAGGTGCTCGCCGGTGTCGGCTTCACCACCGAGCATCCGTTCCACCGCTACCTGAAGCGCACCATGCTGCTCGACGGACTGTTCGGCGCGGCCGACGACCTCACGGTCGCGGTCGGCCGGCAGCTGCTCGGCACGAAGCAGGTCCCCACACTCGTCGAGCTCTAAGGAGTCGACAGCGAAGCGACCGGAGGGCAGCGGAGCGCGGGGACGACCCGTGGTTGTGGACATTGCGCGGAAATGCCGCTCTCCTATAGTGTGAACGGAGTATTCACCAGCGCTGGGTGACCATGTGACCGACTTCGACGCGCTCGACTTCTTCCGTGACAACGACACGCTGATCGCGGATCCGTACCCGTACTTCGAGCACCTCCGCGACCGCTGCCCCGTCGAGCGCGAGCCGCACCACGGCGTCGTCATGGTGACGGGCTACGAGGAGGCGATCGAGGTGTACCACGACACCGCGACCTTCTCGTCGTGCACGTCGGTCACCGGTCCGTTCCCGGGCTTTCCGGTGCCACTCGAAGGCGACGACGTCAGCGAGCTCATCGAGAAGCATCGAGACGAGATCCCGTTCAGCGACCAGCTGCCGTGCTTCGACCCGCCCAAGCACACCGCGCACCGCGCGTTGCTCATGCGCCTCATCACACCGAAGCGTTTGAAGGAGAACGAGGAGTTCATGTGGCGGCTTGCCGACCGCCAGCTCGCCGAGTTCTTCGAAGGCGGCACGCACGAGTTCGTCGGCGAGTACGCGCAGCCGTTCGCGATGCTCGTCGTCGCCGATCTCCTGGGCGTACCCGAAGGCGATCACGACCTCTTCCGCCAGAACCTCCGGGTCGGCAAGCAGCGCACCGGCACCCTCGGCGGCACCGGCGAAGGCGAGGTGTTGGCCCACAGCCCGCTCGAGTTCCTCTACGAGCAGTTCACCGCGTACGTGAACGCCCGCCGCCGCGAGCCGAGCGACGACGTGTTGACCGGGCTCGCGACGGCAACGTTTCCCGACGGCTCGATCCCCGACGTGATCGACGTCGCCCGGATCGCCGCCAACCTGTTCGCCGCGGGCCAGGAGACGACCGTGCGGATGCTCGCCACCGCGCTCCAGTTCATCGCCGAGCGACCGGAGGTGCAGGAGCAGTTGCGCGACCACCGCGATCTCATCCCGAACTTCGTCGAGGAGACGCTGCGCATCGAGAGCCCGATCAAGGGCGATTTCCGGTTGTCGCGCGTCCCCACCACCATCGGGGGCGTCCCGATCCCGGCCGGCACGACCGTCATGGTCCTGAACGGCGCGGCCAACCGCGACCCGCGCCGGTTCGAGAACCCCGACACGTTCGATATCGAGCGCACCAATGCCCGCCAGAACATCGCGTTCGGGCACGGCGCGCACACGTGTCCGGGCGCGCCGCTGGCCCGGGCGGAGGGGCGGGTGAGCCTCGAGCGCATCCTCGATCGCATGCACCACATCCGCGTCTCGGAGGAGAAGCACGGACCCGTCGGCGAGCGCCGTTACGACTATGCGCCCACGTACATCCTGCGCGGTCTGCGCCGCCTGTACCTCGAATTCGAAACCGCCTGATCGCGGGGGCACGATGCCGGACACGATCTCCGATCTCGTCGAGTTGCACGCGTTGTGCTCGCGCTACATGTCGTACACGAGCCAGTTCGTCCAGGACCGGTGGCTCGACGTGTTCACCCCGGATGCGGAGTACAACGCGTTCGGCACGCCGTACACGCTCGAACGGTTCCCGGCCCTCCTCGCGGCCGCGCCCCGCGGCCAGTTCATCGGCAACATGCCCGTCGTCGAGATCGACGGCGACCACGCGACCGGCGTGCAGCACTTCTTGTTCATCGACCAACAGACGCACGCGATGCGGCTCGGCTGGTACCGCGACGAGTACCGCCGCACCCCCGACGGATGGCGGATCCACCGTCGCGCCACCACGTTCATGCGCAAGCACGGCGGCTTCGACTCCGGCCACCAGCACGATCCCCTGGCCGAAGGAAATTCATGAGCGAGACGCCGAAGATCATCAGCGTCGACGACCACGTCGTCGAGCCCGCGCACCTCTGGCAGGACCGGCTGCCGGCGAAGCTGCGCGACCGCGGCCCGCGCATCGAGCGCGCCCGCTGGGGCGACATCGTCCTCGGCGCCGGCGCGTCGTACAAGCAGATGATGACCGAAGACGGCCGGTGGGGCGACTACTGGATGTACGAGGACCGCTTGATCTACCTGCACAAGCGCCACGTCACGATCCCGCTCGAAGCGACGCCCGACGGCGACCCGAGCCGCTTCGACCGCAGCAAGCTCACGCTGAACGCGATCACGTACGAGGAGATGCGCCCGGGCTGCTACCAGCCCAAGGCGCGGGTCGACGATCTCGCGCTGTCGGGGGTCGACGGCTCGCTCGCGTTCCCCACGTTCCCGCGCTTTTGCGGCCAGACGTTCCTCGAGGGAAGCGATCATGAGCTCGGCCTCGCATGCGTCGAGGCATACAACGACTGGATGATCGAGGAATGGTGCGCCGACTCGGACGGGCACCTGATCCCGCTGTGCCTCATGCCGTTGTGGGACGTGAACCTCGCGGTCGCGGAGATCCGGCGCAACGCCGCGCGGGGCGCGCACGCGGTGTGCTTCAGCGAGATCCCGACGCACCTCGGACTGCCCAGCATCCACACCGGCTACTGGGACCCGATGTTCGCGGTGTGCGAGGAGACGCGCACGACGGTGTGCATGCACATCGGTTCGTCGTCGAAGATGCCGGCCGCGTCACCCGACGCGCCGCCCACCACCGAGACGATGCTCGGGTTCTACAACTCGATGGCGTCGCTCGGCGACTACCTGTTCTCCGGCGTGCTCGTCCGCTACCCCGGGCTCAAGCTCGCGTACTCCGAGGGGCAGATCGGTTGGATCCCGTACGCGCTCGAACGCGCCGACAACGTGTGGGAGTACCACGCGGCGTGGACGCGCACGAAGGACACGATCCCCGAGCGCCCGTCGAGCTACTACCGGGGCCGCATCTTCGGTTGCTTCACGACCGACCTGCACGGCGTGAAGTCGATCGACGAGGTCGGCGAGGACAACATCTGTTTCGAGACCGACTACCCGCACACCGACACGACGTGGCCGTTCGCGCAACAAGAGGCCGAGCGCATGACCGCGGGCCTCACCGAGCAACAGCGTTACAAGATCCTGCGCGGCAACGCGATCCGCATGCTGGAACTTGACCGCGTGTAGCGACCGTCAGCGTTCGTGTAGTCCCATGAGGCAGAACTGCCAGGTTTCCTCGGCACTGATGCGCTGACGCGGGCCGCGCGCGAGGCGGTTGCCGAACCAGCTGTACATGACCGTGCGCATGACGAGCGCACCCGTGCGACGCGCGTCGCTGATCTCGATGTCGCCCGCGTCGTTGGCGGCTTGGAGCAGGTCGGTGAGCAGCTCCGAGGTGGGGGCGATCGCGGCCCGGACCCGCTCGGGGTGGCTGCTCGCGAGCTGCACCATGAATTCCGAGATCGGCCGGCGATTGTGCGCGCCGCGTTTACGGCTGCTCTCGGTCGGGTCGCACCACTCGTGCAGCCGGATCACGAATGCGTGCAGGCGGGCGAGCGGCTCGGTCTGGCCGTCGACCGCGGCCCGTTGGTCGTCGATCGACTCGCGCACGCTCTCCTCGAACAGCGCGAGCAGGAGCTCGTCCTTGCCGTCGAAGTACTGGTAGAAGCCGCGCAGCGATTGCTTCGAGCGGTCGATGACCTCCTGGATCGTGAAGTCGGTCGTGCCCTTCTCGTCCATCAGCTCGAACGCGGCGTCGAGGAACCGCTGCGCGCGCTTCTCGGCACGCGAACGGGCCGCGTTCAGGCTGCGGGAGACCGCCCGCTGGCGCCAGGCCGGCTCGTTCTCGTCCTCGATGGGTTCGACGTCAGCCATGGCGTTCCAAACGTTAAGGCGCTCGCAACGATAATAGTGCTCTCCGGTCCTGAAAGCCGCTGTCGTCATATCCTGAAAGCCGCATTTCCGATCCCGACAGGAGGACGCATGCCTCGCAGTCGCACACCGCAGCCTCCCACGCTGCTGCGTGCGGCCCGCATGCTCGACATCGACACCGGCGCGATCGAACAGCCGGGCGTCGTGCTCGTCGACGGCGAACACATCGTCGACGTCGCGCCGGCGTCCCCGCCCGCCGACGCGGTCGTGCTCGAGCTCGGTGACCTCACGCTCATCCCCGGGCTCATGGACATGGAGGTCAACCTCCTGCTCGGTGGTCCCGATCACGCGAGCCCGTTGAACGCGGTGCAGGACGACCCCGCGCTGCGCACGCTGCGCGCCGTCGCCAACGCGCGCCGGACCTTGCGCGCCGGGTTCACGACCGTCCGCAATCTCGGCTTGTTCATCCAGACCAACGGCCTCCTGCTCGACGTCGCGTTGAAGAAGGCGATCGACTTCGGCTGGGTCGACGGCCCGCGCGTCGTGCCGGCAGGGCACGCGATCTGCCCCACGGGCGGACACCTCGATCCGACGATGTTCCAGGCGTTCGCGCCGCACGTGTTACCGCTGACCGTCGAGGAGGGCATCGCCAACGGCATCGCCGAGATCCGCAAGGCGGTCCGCTATCAGATCAAGTACGGCGCGCGGGTCATCAAGGTGTGCGCGTCCGGCGGTGTGATGTCGCACACCGGACCGGCGGGGGCACAGCAGTACAGCAACGAGGAGCTCGCGGCCGTCGCCGACGAGGCGCACCGCGCCGGTCTGAAGGTGGCCGCGCACGCGCACGGCGACGACGGGATCCGGGCCGCGATCGACGCGGGCATCGACTGCATCGAGCATTGCTCGCTGGCCACGGACGAGACGCTCGACCTCATGGTGGAGCGGGGCACGTTCCTCGTGGCCACGACGTATCTCGCCGACGGCATGGACGTGTCGCACGCGGCGCCCGAGCTGCAGGCCAAGGCGGCGGAAGTGTTCCCGCGCGCCCGCAAGACGATCAGCAAGGCCATCGACAAGGGCGTGAAGGTCGCATGCGGCACCGACGCGCCGGCGATCCCGCACGGCCGCAATGCCAAGGAGCTGATCGCGCTCGTCGACCGCGGAATGACCCCGGTGCAAGCGATCCGCGCCGCGACGACCGTGTCGGCGGAGCTGATCGACGTCGACGACCGCGGCCGCATCGCGCCCGGACTGTTCGCCGACATCGTCGGCGTTCCCGGCGACCCCACGCGCGACATCACGGTCACCGAACGGGTGATGTTCGTGATGAAAGGCGGCGAGGTCTACCGCAACGACACCTGACGGGTGTAGACGGTCTGGCCCTCGGCGGCGAGCAATCCGGCGCCGCGCCGGTAACACCAGCCGCCGTGTCCCCCGCCGTGCACGAGGACGTACGTCGCCATCAGATCGCGGGTGCGGCGACCTCGTCGAAGCTCGACGCGCCTGCGTCGGGAACCCGCGGTTGCCGCCACACCTCGACCGGGAACGAGACCGTCACGAGCGCGCAGAAGAGCCACATGAGCTTCTGCGCGTCTTCGGGCAGCGCGTCGAGCGCGTACTGGTCGAGGTAGGCGACGGCTGCGTCGATGCGCGGGAACGCGGCGTCGTAGAACGCTTGCAGTTCCGCCATCGAGCACTCGATGCGATGGTCGTAGCGCTCGCGCTCGGTCGGCCGCGCGAACGCGGCGAACGGCTCGAGGTCGGCGAAGTCCGCCGGGAAGATCGGTGCCGATGTCATCGCGCCGCCTGCCGTTCGTAGTCGTCGACGTAGTTGTGCACGGTGTGGTGCAGGTGGCGGAGCAGGATCTCCTGGTCGTTCAAGGGGAACTGCTTCACGCCGGTGCGCGATTCGAGCATCGTTTGCGTGGCTTCCAGCGTGTTGCCGTCCTGCAGCGCGTATTCCTTGAACGTCACGACGGCGAGCTCCTGCGCGAGCCGTTCACGGGCCGACTTGGGCGGCGCGAAGTAACACGCGCCCTCGAAGATGTGCGTGTTGTACGACGTCGGCCAGTAGTGGTATGTCAGCACCCAGTTCGGCTTCCAGATCAGCACCATGAAGTTCGGGAAGAACACGAACGAGTCCGTGCCCCACGCCTTGTGCCGCGCCGGGTTGATTCCCGGCGGTAGCTCGTCGAGGCCGATGTCGGGCGCGTCCCACGGTCCGAACAGACCGCTGCGCAGGACGCGCTCGATCGGCTTCACCATGTTGAGGTCTTTCGGCGGCGACATGCCGCCCCACGACGACACCATCCCGTGCGGACCGTCGATCCCGTACGCGAGCGCTTCGTAACCGTAGCCCTGCAACTTCGCCGACTCGTCGGCGACCGCCTGCTTCGCGTGCAGAACCGGTGCGTGGTAGAACTCGGCGAACGCGTCGATGAAGAGCTTCCAGTTGCTTCCGACCTCGGCGCGGTAGCGGTGCACCTGCGTGAGCTCGTGGAACGGGTAGCCCTCGAGCCCCTTGCCCAACTCACCCAGGTACTCACGAACGGGCGTCGTGTTCGCGGGATCGAGGTTCACGAAGATGAACCCCTCCCAAACCTCACACTGCACCGGCGCGAGCCCGTAGTCGGCTTTGTCGAGGTCGAAGAACTCCTCCTCCTGCTGCACGAACGACAGGTCGCCCTCGAGTGTGTAGCGCCAGCCGTGGTACTTGCACGTGAAGTTGCGGCACACGCCGCTTGTCTCCTCGCGCGGGAAGTCGGTCCAGACGAGCTTGTTGCCCCGGTGCCGGCAGATGTTGTGGAAGGCGCGGACCTCGTCGTCCATGCCGCGCACGACGATGACGGACGTGCGCGCCGCGTCGAGCTCCTTCGTGAGGAAGCTGCCCCGCTTCGGGAGCTGCTCGACCCGGCCGACGTTCAGCCACGTGCGCCCGAAGATCGCGTCGCGCTCGCGCTCGTAGTACTCGGGCGAGATCGAGTCGGCGTAGGAGACGGGTTCGGTCCCGAGCTCGGGATAGTGCCCGGTCCAGGTGCCCTCGGCGGGCTTCGTGAAGTGCGGCATGTCGTCCTCCGAGCGGCGGCCTGGCCGGTACGGTAGCATCGATCTCCGGAAAAGAGAATACCGTTTCCGCGTGTGAGGTCCGGACGGCATCGTGAGCGCGTCCGAGACCGGCCTGTACTACGACCCGTTCGACTTCGAGATCGACTCCGACCCGTACCGGTCTGGAACAACGACGCGACGACAGACCCTCTCGTACAACGAGCGCGACGTCTACGCGCTGCACCGGTTCGACGACGTCGAACGGGCGTCGGTCGACCGGAAGACGTACGGCTGGGACAACAACGCGGTGCAGACACGCACGTCGACGATGCGCGGCTGGGAGCCCTCGCCGTCGTGACGTCCCGAGCGCTACTCGGGAAGGACCGGGATCTCGCGCAGGTCGATGCCCGCGTCCAGCTCGAGGCCGAAGCTGTTGAAGACCATCGCCAGGCAGCTGTAGGTGCCGGCGACGAAGACGAGCTCCACGAGCTGGCGTTCGTCGAGCCGGCTCGCGAGGCGGTTCCACGACTCGTCGCCGATGCGGTGGTCGTCGAGCAACTGGTCGGTTGCGGCGAGCACGTCGCGCTCGAGCGGCGACCAGCGGTCGGCGTCGGCACCGGCGGTGACGGCGACGACGTCGTCGGATGTCACGTCGTAACGCTCCCCGAGCTTCACGTGCTGGACCCATTCGTACGTCGAGCGCGTGCGCCACGCGATACGCAGCACGATCAACTCGCGCAGGCGGTGCGGAAGCGCCGGCGACCAGAGCAACACGTTGTTGTACGCGAGCCACGGACCGGCGAGTGCGGGATGGTGGAGCATCGTCGCGATTGCCGTCGGGACACCGGATCCTTCCGACGCGGCCATGAACCGCTCCACGACGGACTCCGGGAACGCGAGGCGGAGCGCGGCGATCATCTCGTCCGACCACTCGTCACGCGGGACCGGCTGCAGGCGGGGCGGGCCGGCGCCGTCGGTCACAGGTACCAGCCGCCGTTCACGTTGATCGCCTGGCCGGTGATGTAGCTCGCGTCGTCGGAACAGAGGAACGCGCAGGCGGCCGCGATGTCGTCGGCCGTTCCCGCGCGCCGGACGGGTGTACGGGCGATGATCGCGTCGAGGTTCGGCAGGTCGCCGCGCGACTCCGCGCCGCGGGTCATCGCGGTGTCGATGAAGCCCGGCGGAATCGTGTTGACGGTGATGCCGTGCGGTGCGAGCTCGAGCGCGAGCGCCTTTGTGAAACCGACGACGCCGCCCTTGGATGCGACGTAGTGCGCCATGCGCGCCGCGCCGGACTGCGCGCTCGACGACGAGATCGTGACGACCCGGCCCCACTTGGCGGCGAGCATGTCGGGCACGGCCGCCTGCACGCAGTGGAACGTGCCGGTGAGGTTGACCGCGAGCATCCGTTCCCACGACTCGACCGTGATGTCGGTGAAGCTCGCGAACTGGTCGATCCCCGCGCTGGTCACCATAATCGCCACCGGCCCGAGGTCGGCCCGCACGCGCGCGAGCGCGTCGTCGACCGCGGCCCGGTCGCTGACGTCGACCTTGCCCGCGAGCGCCGCGCCGCCACCCGAGCGGATCTCCTCGGCCGCGCGCTCGACTGCGTCGCCGGAGACGTCGAGCAACGCGACCGCGTGGCCCGAGGCCGCCAGTCGCCTGCCGATCGCGGCGCCCATGCCCGATCCCGCACCGGTCACCACGGCCACCCGGCTCACTGGGGTCCTCCTTCAGCAATGGCGCTCTCGAAATCGGAGAGTACCATTGCCGCGTCCGTAGGCGCCCCGGCGCCTGTGCCCGAACCGGAGGCAGTTGGTGCGGATCGGCCTGATGATCGGCCCGGACAAGGGCCACTACGACGTGAAGGTCGCGCGCATGCTCGAAGCGGTGACCGCGGCCGAGCGCGAGGGCTTCACGTCGATATGGGTGCCGCAGATCCCGAGCGACTTCGACGCGTTGACGGCGATCACGCTCATGGCCGGCGTCACCGATCGCGTCGAGCTCGGCACCGCCGTGCTCCCGATCCAGACCCGGCACCCCGTCGCGATGGCCCAGCAGGTGCTCTCGACGCAAGCCGTGTGCGAAGGTCGCCTGACCCTGGGCCTCGGGCCGTCGCACCACTGGATCGTCGAGGACATGCTCGGCTTGTCGTACGACAAGCCCGCACAACAGATGCGCGACTACGTCGAGGTGCTCGCGGTGGCGTTCCGCGGCCCGGGCCCGGTCGACGTCGAGAACGGAGGCTTCCGCATCCACAACCCGCTCGACATCACCGACGTCCGGCCGACGCCGATCCTGCTGGCCGCGCTCGCGCCGGTGATGCTGCGCATCGCGGGCGAGCTCGCCGACGGCACGATTCTCTGGATGGCCGACGAGCGCGCGATCGGCGACCACGTCGTGCCGCGCATCACCAAGGCGGCCGCCGGCGCGGGCCGGGCCGCGCCGCGCGTCGTCGCCGGTGTGCCCGTCTGCCTGTGCCTCCCGTCCGAGGTCGACGGCGCGCGCGCACGCGCGAACCGGGTGCTGGGCCACGCCGAGTACTCGCCGAACTACCAGCGGCTCCTCGAGCACGGCGACGCGACCGACGTCGGCGACCTGCTCGCGGGCGGCGACGAGGCCGCGATCGTCGAACGCTTGCGGCGGTTCTGCGATGCGGGGGTCACCGACCTCTCGATCCGCATCCTGCCGCTCGGCGCGGACCGCACCGAGCGGCTCGCGTCGTGGCGCCGGACGGAGACTTTCCTGGCGTCACTGTGCCCCGAGCTGTGACGATGAAGACATGACCGACGAAGGCGCGCTCGATCCGTGGGTGGCCGAGTGGTTCGAGCAGAACCCGATCCCGCCGTTCGACGACCTGGATCCCGAGATGCTCGCGCTGGCGCGCGGCGACTTCGGCATCCCGCCGGCACGCGAGATCGCGAAGGTGACCGACCGCGAGATCCGAGGAATCCCGGTGCGGGTCTACGAACCCGAGCGCGCCCCGACCGGTCTCGTCGTGTACTTCCACGGCGGCGCGTTCTGCATCGGCAGCATCGGGCTCATGGACAACGTCGCGCGCGAACTGGCGCACGCGACCGGCGCCGCCGTGATCTCGGTCGAGTACCGCCTCGCGCCCGAGCACCCGTACCCGGCGGGTCTCGACGACTGCGAAACCGTGACGCGCTGGGCCGTCGCCCACGCGTCGGAGCTCGGCACGACCGGCGACCGGGTCGTCGTCGCCGGCGAGAGCGCGGGCGGGAATCTCTCTGCCACCGTCGCGCTGCGACTGCGCGGCGATGCGAGCGTGGCCCTGGCCGGACAGGTCCTGATCTATCCCGTCGTCGCGGGCTGGGGCGAGCGCTTCCCGTCGCGCGACGAGTTCGACGGGCTCGTCATCAACACGAAGTCCCCGGCGGTGGGCGACGCGTACACGGGCGGGCGCGACCTCAACGACGATCCGTGTGTCGCGCCGCTCCACGCGCCATCGCTCGCCGGGCTCCCGCCCGCGATCGTCGTGCTCGGCGGCTGCGATCCCTTACGCGACGAGGGCCGGCTCTACGCGCAGCGGCTCGCGGCCGACGGCGTCCCCGTCGAGGAGATGTGCTGCGCCGGTCAGCCGCACGGCTTCGTCAACTTCGGCTTCCCGGCCGCGGCCGGGGCGTTCGAACGGATCGGCGCGTTCGTGCGCGGCGTGTTCGCGGGTCAGGCGTCGTAATTCACGACGACACGCGCGCTCGTCGGCAGGGATTGGCACGTGAGGATCCAGCCCTCGCCGACCTCGTCCGCGGTCAGGGCGTTGTTCACGCGCATGCGCACGCTGCCTTCGTCGAGATGAGCCATGCACGTGGCGCAGCTGCCGGACTCGCATTGGTAGGGCGGCTGCAACCCGGCGCGGCGGGCCGCTTCCAAGACGGTGTCGCCCGCCTGGTACGCGAGGTCGTGCGCGCGCCGGTCGAGGCGCACGACCAGCGATTCGGTCGCGACCACTTCCGGTGCGAGCTCATCGAACCGTTCGTCGGGTACGACGAACCGTTCGATGAACACTCGGTCGGCGGGAACGGCGAGCGCGGCCAGCGCCTCTTCGACGACGTCCATGTACGGCCCGGGTCCGCACACGTAGAAGTCGGCGTGGGCGCGGTCGCCGGCGAGCGCTTCGCACTGCGCGGCGTCGAGGAATCCGGATTCCGTGTCGAGGTGCCGGTGTACGACAAGCCGTCCGTCCGACGCGCGCTGCAGCCGGTCGATCTCGGCCGCGAAGATCACTGCGTCGGCGCTGCGGTTCGCGTAGACGAGCAGGATCGGGCGGCTGGTGGTCGCCAGTGCGGTCTTCACGATGGAGATGACGGGCGTGATCCCGCTGCCCCCGGCGAAGGCCACGATCGGCACGTCGCTGTCGCGCAGGACGAACAGCCCCGCCGGCCGCATCACCTCGACCGTGTCCCCGAGTCCGAGCGAATCGTTCATCCAGTTCGACATGCGCCCGTCGGGGACGCGCTTGACCGTGGTCGTGAACGGGTCACCGGCGTCGGGCGAGCTCGACATCGAATAGCACCGCACGACCGGCTCGCCGTCGACGACGGCCCGGAACGTGCAGAACTGCCCGGCCGCGTAGCGAAACGTGTCGCTCAGCGCGTCGGGGATCGCCAGCACGAACGAGCGGGTGTCGTCCGTCTCGTCGACCACCGCGACCACCGAGAGCGGGTGGTACTCGTGGTCGTGCTCCATGTCATGGTTCCTGCTCGGCGGCGGAGCCTATGATAATGCCATATCCGCTACGTGTAAGTCCCGTTCTCGCAGAGCGAGCCGCCGGTCAGGCACCGTCGCGCCGCAGCAACAGGACGCCCGACGGTGTGCCTCCGCCGGACGTGACGACGGCGGTGCGCGCGTCGTTCACCTGCCGCCCCTCGGCCTCGTGCCGCAGTTGCGTGATCGCCTCGTAGAGGAACCCGAACCCGTGGGTGCGTCCCTCCGACAACTGGCCGCCGTGCGGGTTCACCGGAAGGTCGCCGTCGAGCGCGATGCGCCGGCCGCCGTCCAGCCAGTCCTTCGCCTCCCCGATCCCGCAGAAGCCGAGCGCTTCGAGCCACGTGATCGCGTTGAAGGTGAAGCCGTCGTAGACGAGGGCGAGGTCGACGTCGGCCGGGCGCAGATCGGTGCGCGACCACAGGTGCGCGGACTGCCCCAGCACCTGCGGCTCGTGCGTGATCGTGTCCTGCTCCCACGAGATGCGTTCGGTGATCTGCGTGCCGACCGCGTCGATGCGGATCGCCGGCTTCGGAAGGTCACCTGCCGTGCTCGCGTCGGACACGACGACCGCGACCGACGCGTCGCACGGCACGTCGCAGTCGTACAAGCCGAACGGCGACGTGATCGGGCGGGCCGACAAGTAGTCGTCCATGGTCATGGGCTCGCGGTAGATCGCGATCGGGTTGCGCCCGGCATTGGCCCGGCCGTTCAACGCGATCCATCCGAGCATCTCGCGGGTCGCGCCGTAGCGGTGGAAGTACTGATTCGCGTTCATGCCGATCCAGTGCGCGGCCGACATCGCCCCGAACGGCGCCCGCCATTCCATGAGCGGCCCCGAGACGCGGCCGGGCAGGGTGCCGAGTCCGAGCGTCGCGTAGGTCGACTCCCACACGGTGCGGAAGCAGAGGACGTGACGGCAGAGTCCGCTCGCGACGGCCATCATGGCCGCGATCACCGCGCCGCCGGGGCCCGGGAGCTCGATGCCGCCGTTGTGCCACGTCGGCTTCAGCCGCAGCGCCTCCTCCACCGCGGTCACGCCGCCTTCGCTCATGCCCATGGCGCCGTAACCGGGATACGTCGAGAGCCCGTCGATGTCCGACAGCTCGAGACCGGCGTCGGCGACGGCGGCGAGGCACGCGTCGACCGCGAGCGACAACGGGTCGATCATCAAGCGGCGGCCGATCGCCGAACGTCCGGTACCGGAGAGCACCGCCCGGTGCTCGAACCGGTCGCGGCCGTGCGGCGCGCGCACCGCCGGGCGCTGCGGTTCGGGTACCCGATCGGCCGGATCGTCGCGGCCGGTCGGCTCGAACAGCGGAATCCACACGTCGTCGTGCTGCTCGAAGCAGACCGCGACCTCCTGGCCGATGTGGACGGCGTCGGGATCGCAGCCGACGATGTTCGTCGTGAGCCGCACGCTCGGGTCCTCGGCCAACGCGACGTTGGCGATCACGTACGGCGGCTCGAAGTCGGGCAGCCATTGGCGCGCGTTGACGGTGAAGCCCACGACGGTCGCGCGCCCGGAGACGACGGACGGTTCCCCGGATCGGCTGTGGCACGCGGGGCAGATCGGAACCGGTGGATGCACGTACACCGAGCAGTCGGCGCAACGTTGGATGCGCAGCTTTCCGTCGGAGCCCGACGTCCAGAACCATTCGTTGAACGGTGTGAGCTGCGGGAGCGGGCGCATCAGATCTCCTCGTCGGATCGGAGTTGTGGTCAATGCAGGAACGGACGGGCGCGATGAACGACGCTGAGTACCGAACCATTCGCGTCTCGCGGGTCGCGGGCGCGCTCGGCGCGGAGATCGCCGGCGTCGACCTCGCCGCGGATCCGAGCGACGAGACGATCGCCGAGATCCGCCGCGCCTGGCTCGAGCATCTCGTCGTGTTCTTCCACGACCAGCCGTTGTCGCCGGACGCGTTCCTCGCGTTCGCGCGCCGGATCGGCGAACCGGTCGAGTACCCGTTCGTGAAGGGCATCGACGGCTATCCGGAGATCATCACCGTCAGCAAGCTGCCCGGCGAGACCGTCAACTTCGGGGGCATCTGGCACAGCGACACCGTGTACCTCGACCGGCCGCCGATGGCGACGATGCTCGTTGCCCGCGAGATCCCTCCGTTCGGCGGTGACACGCTGTACGCGAGCATGTACGCCGCGTACGACGCGCTCTCGCCGGGCATGAAGCGGATGCTCGACGGCATGCGCGCGGTCAACACGTCCGCGCTCGCCGACGTCTCGAAGACGCGCGAGGACCGGATGCGCGACGCGGGCACGCAGGACGACCGAGAATTCGTCTCGGAACACCCGGTGGTGCGCAGGCATCCCGAGACGGGCCGGAAGGCGCTGTACGTGAACGTCGCTCACACCGCGCGCTTCGTCGACATGACCGAGGACGAGAGCCGGCCGCTGTTGCGTTACTTGTTCGAGCATGCCGTGCGGCCGGAGTTCACGTGTCGCTTCCGTTGGCGAGTGGGGTCGCTCGCGCTCTGGGACAACCGGTGCGCGATGCACAACCCGATCAACGACTACCACGGCTTCACGCGCACGATGCACCGCATCACCCTCGCCGGCGACCTGCCCCGCTGAGGGAGCGATAACCAGATATCCGTTAATTGGAAATGTACTTTCCGGCGGTGTTACCCTGCGAGCCCGCGGCGGCAGGGCGCAAGGGGGTTGTCGGTGCGCAGCGAAGTCACGTGGCCGTCGATTCCCGCAATGGTGCGCGACGCCGCGCGGCGCGACGCCGAGGGTGCGGCCATCGTGTCGGGCACCGAGCGGGTCACGTATGCCGAGCTCGTGGCGCGCGTGGGCACGGCCGCCCGCGCGCTGATGGCGTCGGGCGTCGAGCCGGGCGACCGCGTCGCGGTCTGGGCACCGAACTCGCCGGAGTGGATCGTCGCCGCGCTCGGCGTCACGACGGCCGGTGGCGTGCTCGTCCCGGTGAACACGCGCTTCAAGGGCGCCGAGGCCGCGTACGTCCTCGCCCGGAGCGGTGCGCGCGTGCTGTTCACGGTGCGGGGATTCCTCGACACCGACTACCCGGCGCTCCTGCGCGGTACCGGCGTGGCGCTCCCCGCGCTCGAGCACACCGTCGTGCTCAGCGGCGACACCCACGACGCGCGCTCGTGGGCCGAGTTCCTCGCGTGCGCCGAATCGGTGTCCGAAGCCGCGCTCGACGCGCGTGTCGCGGTGATTCGTCCCGAGGATCCCAGTGACGTCGTGTTCACGTCGGGAACCACTGGAAGTCCGAAGGGCGTCGTGATGACGCACGGCCAGACGCTGCGCGCGTACCTCGACTGGTGCGACTGGGCCGACCTGCGCCCGCGCGACCGGTACCTGATCGTCAATCCGTTCTTCCACATCTTCGGTTACAAGGCGGGCTGTCTCGCGTCACTCATGCGGGGCGCGACGATCTTCCCGGTGCCGGTGTTCGATCCCGGAGTCGTGCTCGAGCTCGTCGAGCGCGAGAAGATCACGGTGCTGCCGGGGCCGCCGACGTTGTACCAATCGTTGCTCGAGCATCCCGACCGGGCCGAGCGCGATATCACGAGCCTGCGGCTCGCGGTGACCGGCGCCGCCGACATCCCGGTCGAGCTGATACAGCGCCTACGCGAGGAGCTGCCGTTCGAGCGGATCCTCACCGGTTACGGACTCACCGAGGCCGGGACGGTGACCGGCAGCCGGCCCGACGACGACTTCGAGCACATCGCGTCGACCGTGGGCGTGCCGTGGCCGGGATTCGAGGTCCGCACGGTCGACGAGAAGGGCGACGACGTCGCGACCGGCGAGCCGGGCGAGGTGGTGGTGCGGGGCGAGACCGTCATGCGCGGTTACCTCGACGACCCGGACGCGACCGTGGCGGCGATCGACGCCGACGGATTCCTGCACACGGGCGACCTGGGCACCATCGACGCCGATGGCTACGTGCGCATCGTCGGCCGCATCAAGGACATGTTCATCGTCGGCGGCTTCAACGCGTACCCCGCCGAGATCGAGAACCTGCTGCTGCGCCACCCGCGCGTCGCGCAGGCCGCGGTCATCGGGGTCCCCGACGAACGGCTCGGCGAGGTCGGCATGGCGTTCGTCGTCGTCGACGCCGGGCCCCCGATCGAGCCGGCCGCGATCGTCGAGTGGGCGCGCGCCGAGATGGCCAACTACAAGGTGCCGCGCTTCGTCGAGTTCGTCGACGCGCTGCCGGTGAACGCGACCGGCAAGGTCGTGAAGGACGAGCTGCGGGCGCGCGCCGCCCGGAAGTGACGCGGGCGCCGAGAACGGAGAGCACATGACCCAGGTCCCGGTCGCCGAAAACCTGTTCACCTGGCCGGCGGACGAGCCGCAACTGATCGGCAGCCGTTGCACGACGTGCGGGATCGTCACGTTCCCCGCGCAGGCGTCGTGCCCGCGCTGTGCGTCGACCGAGATGGCCGAGCACCTGCTCGCGCGGCGCGGCCGACTGTGGGCGTGGACGACGCAGGACTTCCCGCCGCCGTCGCCGCCGTACGCGGGAGCATCGGGCAAGGCGTTCACGCCGTTCGGCGTGGGGTACGTCGACCTCGGCGACGTGAAGGTCGAAACCCGGCTCACCGAGTCCGATCCGGACCGGCTCGAGATCGGCATGGAGATGGAGCTCGTCGTCGTGCCGTTTCGCACCGACGACACCGCTCGGGTCGTGACGTTCGCGTTCGCGCCGGTCCATTGAGGCACCGAGAGGGGAGATCATGAGCAACGACGTCGCGATCATCGGCGTGGGGCTGCACCCCTTCGGCCGCTTCGAGGGCGTGACCGGCATCGACATGGGTGCCGTTGCGATCCGGCGCGCGCTCGCCGACGCCGGCATCGAATGGAAGCAGGTGCAGTTCGCCTTCGGCGGCAGCTACGAGGTCGACAACCCGGACGCGGTCGTCGCGCTGATGGGCCTCACCGGGATCCCGTTCACCGACGTCTACAACGGCTGCGCGACCGCGGCCAGCGCGCTGTCGCTCGCGGCACAGACGATCCGGCTCGGCGAGTACGACATCGGGATCGCGGTCGGCATGGACAAGCACCTGCCCGGTGCGTTCAGCGCCGACCCGCGGCTGTACGCGTGCCCGTCGTGGTACGGCGAGCTGGGCCACTTCGTCACGACCAAGTTCTTCGGTATGAAGATCAACAAGTACATGCACGACCACGGCATCTCGCGCGAGACACTCGCCAAGGTCGCGGCGAAGGCGTACCGCAACGGCGCGAGCAACGAGAACGCGTTCCGGCGCAAGCCGCTCTCGGAGGAGGAGATCCTCGCCGCGCCAATGCTCAACTACCCGCTCACGCAGTACATGTTCTGCAGCCCCGACGAGGGCGCCGCCGCAGTCGTGCTCTGCAAGGCCGAGCACGCGCACAAGTACACGAACGCGCCGATCTACCTGCGCGCCGCGACCGTTCGGACACGCCGGCTCGGTGCGTTCGAGGTGCACAGTCCCTGGCTCCCTGCCGAACAGACGACCGGCCCCACCGTCGATGCATCTCGCGCCGCGTACGAGGCCGCGGGTCTCGGCCCGGCCGACGTCGACGTGATCCAGCTGCAGGACACCGATGCGGGCGCGGAGGTGATCCACCTCGCCGAGAACGGCTTCTGCGCCGACGGCGAGCAGGAACGCCTCGTCGCCGACGGTGCGCTCGAGATCGACGGCGCGCTGCCGACGAACACCGACGGCGGGCTGATCGCGAACGGCGAGCCGATCGGCGCGTCGGGACTCCGCCAGGTGCACGAGATCGTGCGCCAGCTGCGCGGCGAGGCCGGTGAGCGCCAGGTCCCGGGCAGCCCGAAGGTCGGCTACACGCAGCTGTACGGCGCGCCCGGAACCGCGGGCGTCTCCATCCTCACGAAGTAATGGACACCCGCGACACCGCCGAGCAGGCGGAGCTGCGCCGGTCCGCGCGGCAGCTCGCGCGCGAGCTCGGCCCCGCGACCGTCGCCGATCTCGACGACGCAACCCGCTCGAAGCGGCTTTCGGCCGCGGTGGGCAACGCGGGGTGGCTCGAGCTGCGCGACGACGGTGGGAACGGCGCGCCCGTCTCGAGCGGCGTCGAGGCCGCGATCGTCGCCGACGCGCTCGGCGGCGCGGTCGCCGACGTCGCTTGTTCCGGTCCGTTGCTCGCGGGCGACCTCGCCCGCCGGGCCGGCGTCGAGCACGACAACGCGGTCGTCGCGTTCGGCCCCGGGCTCGTCGACGTCTTGCGCGCGGACGAAACGCGAACGCGCGACGAGGGGTACGCCGTCGACTGCGGCGCCGACATCGACGTCGCGTACGTCGTCACGCCCGACGGCCCCGACTTCCGGCTTGCGGGGGCGCGCATCGACGGGGCGACCGGCGGCGCCGATCTCACCCGCGCCCTGCGGCGCGTTGTTCCCGGAGCCGCCGTCACGCCCGTCGCCGGCCGGCCGCGCCCTCTCACCGCCGACGATCTGACGCAGTGGCGCGCGCTCGGGCTGGCGCTCACCAGTGCCGATCTCGTCGGCGTGATGCGCGGGGTACTCGGCGTCACCGTCGCGTATGCAGCCGAACGCCGGCAGTACGGCGTCCCGATCGGGTCGTTCCAAGCGGTGCAGCACCTCCTCGCCGAGGCGCACACGCTGATGGAAGGAGCGTCGAGCGTTGCGCTGCACGCGGCGTGGGCCGTCGACAGCCTCGAGCCGCAAGCCGCGCTCGCCGCGGGGAGGGTCGCCAAGGCGTATGCCGCGCGGGCCGCGCGCACGGTCTGCGAAACCGCGATCCAGGTACACGGCGGAATCGGGAACACGTGGGAGTGCGTCGCGCACGTGTACCTGCGGCGCGCGCTGCTCTCGACGCAGTGGTTCGGTGACGACGGCGAACAGCTCCTGCAGCTGGGCCGCGACCGGCTGGGAGGACCCGATGGACTTTCGTGACTCGCCGGCGGAAGCCGAGTTCCGCGCCCGGCTGCGCGCGTGGATCGCGCAGAACAATCCGGGACTGCCGACGTCGTCCACCGACGACGAGTATTGGGCGCGCCAGGCCGAGTGGCACACCGCGCTGTACGACGCCGGCTTCTTCGGATTGAGCTGGCCGAAGCGCTACGGCGGCCACGAGCTGCCGACCGTGTTCGACGTCATCCTCGACGACGAGCTCGCCGCGGCCGGCGCGCCGCCGCGGCCCAGCCTGGGATACCTGGTTCAGGGGATCTCGACGCACGGCAGCGACGCGATCAAGGACCGCTTCCTGCCCGGTCTCATCAGCGGTCGCGATCGCTGGTGCCAGGGATTCAGCGAACCCGACGCCGGCTCCGACCTCGCGTCGCTGCGCACGACCGCGAGGCGCGACGGCGACGAGTTCGTCATCGACGGCCATAAGATCTGGACGAGCTATTCGGACGTCGCCGACTGGTGTTTCCTGCTCGCCCGCACGGACCCGGACGTCGCCAAGCACAAGGGCATCTCCGCGTTCGCGGTGCCGATGCACCAACCGGGCATCCAGCAGCGACCGCTGCGCATGATCAACGGGATCACCAAGGAATTCGGCCAGGTGATGTTCGACGGTGCGCGCGTGCCGGCCGACAACATGATCGGCGCGCCGGGTGAGGGCTGGCGGGTCGCGATGACGATCGTCAGCCACGAGCGCGAGCCCGGCGAGCTCGGCTACGTCGGCCGCTACGCCAAGACCGTCAAGGAGCTCGAACGCACGGTGCGCACCGATCCCGCGGCGTACCGCGCCGACCAGCACGAGGCCGTCGCGTGGGCGCACGTCCAGACCGAGATGCTGCGGCTCCATGTCTGCCGCCGGCTGTCCGAGCGTCTCGACGGTATCGACCACGGCCCCGGCGGTTCGGTCGACAAGCTGTTGATGACGTGGGTCGAGCAGAGCGTCGGTGCGGCCGACCTCGCCGTCTCCGGCGCGAAGGCGGCCGTCGACCCCGACGATGTGGCGCTGAAGGTGTACCTGTACAGCCGCGCCCAGAGCGTCATGGGCGGCACGTCGCAGATCCAAAAGAACATCGTCGCCACGCGCATCCTCGGCCTGCCCACCACCTGAGTCGCCGAAGTCCTGAAGGGGAATCGAATGAAGTACGACCTGCCCGACGTGATCCGCGTCGACGCCGACGGACCGCTGCGCATCGTGCGCCTCAACCGTCCGGAGCAGCTGAACGCGATCAACGACGAGTTGCACCTCGGCCTCACCCGGCTGTTTCCGCAGCTGACCGCCGACGCCGACGCGCGCGTCGCCGTGATCACCGGTGAGGGACGCGCGTTCTCGGCGGGCGGCGACTTCGACCTCCTCGACCGGATGGCGAACGACCGGGCACTGCGGCACGCCGTCATCGCCGAGGGTCGCGAGCTCGTGCTCAACATGCTGCGGTGCCGCGTTCCCGTCGTTGCGGCGGTGAACGGGCCGGCCGTCGGCCTCGGCTGCAGCGTCATCGCGCTCTCGGACGTGGTCTACATGGCAGCGTCGGCGTACCTCTCCGACCCGCACGTCACCGTCGGGCTCGTCGCCGCCGACGGCGGACCGCTGACCTGGCCGCTGCACACGAGCCTGCTGCTCGCCAAGGAGTACGCGTTCACCGGCGATCGCATCACGGCGGCGCGCGCCGCCGAGATCGGCCTCGCGAACCACGTGTCTCCCGACGCCGACGTCGTCGCCGACGCGACGGCTGCCGCCCGCAAGATCGCGAAGTTGCCGCGTCAGGCGGTCGAGGCGACCAAGCGCGTCCTCAACCTGCACGTGGAACGGTCCGTCCTGGCGACCATCGACTTCGCGATGGCCGCCGAGACGGAATCGTTCGACATGCCGGAGCTGCGCGCCAACGTCGACCGGTTCCTCGGCCGCGCCGGCGACTGAGCGTTACTTGACGAAGGTCATCTGCTGCGGGTTGTCGACCGTCGGGTCGCTGCGGTTGAAGCAGACGAACTGCGAGCCCTGCGTGTTGAGGTAGGGCACGAACTTGCCGTTCTTCACGATCACCGCACTGGAGCAGTCGAGCTTGCTCAGTGCCTCGGGGTGCTTCTCGGGGTCGATGTGACCGGTCCGCCAGTCGATCGGCGGGATGAATCCGTTGGCCGTGAAGTCGGTCATGCGGTTCAGCGCGTTCACAACTGCGGCCTGCGAGAAGTTCGGACCCGCGGCGACCAGACCTTGGTAGAACTGGTCGGCATTGATCCAGCCGTACGCGGTGAGCTCCGACACACCGACACCGATCTCGGAGGTGTACTTGTAGAGCTCTTCGACCGCGGGGATCCGGGGCGTGTTCTCGAGGGCGACGAACTGCAGCGTCACGACGTCGCCTTCCATGATCGACGCATTCTTGGCGATGAAGTTCGCGTCGTAGCCGTTCGGCAGCTGCTGAACCGCCTTCATGCCCTGCTTCGCCATCTCCTTGCCGAGCGTGAACGACTCGTTCAGGTCGAAGCACGTGAGCACGAGCTGCACGCCCTTGCCCTTCATGGCCGTGACCTGAGCCCCGAGCGCCTGCGCGTACTGCAGTGAGTCGTCGAAGAACTCGACCTTCGCGGTCGGGTACTTCGTGAACGAATTTTGGATCCCTACGGCGCAGTCCTTCGACTGCTGGGCGATGCCGTAGGCGAGAATGCCGACCTTCGTCGCTCCCATCTCCTTGGCGATGTAGGGCCACGTGTGACTCGCACACGTGAAGCAGATCGCCCCGGTGTTCGCGAACATCGTCGGGTTGCCGGCGAACTCGGGGTTGATGTTCCAGATGAACGTCAGCTGCTTCGCCTGATTGATCACCGGCGTGCTGGTGAGGAGCGAGTTGGCGACGAAGAGCGCGAACGGCTTGTCCTGCGCGATGGTCTGCTGCACCGTCTGACGGTTCAGCGCGAACTGGTCGTCGTGGTCGCCCTTCACGACGAGCTTGCGGCCGTAGATGCCACCCTGATCGTTGATCATCTGGAAGTACGCCTTGATGCCGTCGACGTACGGGTGGTAGGAGGCGCCCGTGGGGTTACCCGTCTGGGCGGTGACGGCGGAGACGTCGATCTCGGTGCTGGTGACCCCGTTTTCGTGCAGCGGGATGTTCTTTTTCAGATCCGCCGCGCTCACCGTCGTCGTCGGCCCGCTCGGAACCGTCGTGTCCGATCCCGAAGACCCGTTCGAGCCGGCGTTCGAACACGCCCCCACGACGAGCACCATGACGAGACCAACGAGCAACCGTCGCGCAGATATCACGTTTCCCCCTTGAACGAGCCGGCGATAAGCTCGTTTCCGTTCTACTGCAGAGTCATTATCATGGAACGACCGGTCCAATCAAGAGAACGGCATTTCCGTCCGGATCCTGCGGGCGGGTCCACCGGCTTCGAACGAGGCGGCCGCGATCCGCGACGACATTACGAGTTTCTCGCCGGGCGGCACCGTCATCGGGCGTTTCGCCGAGACCTCGGTTTCGCTCGGACTCGTTCCGCGGTCGGGCGGGGGCAGCCGTGACGAGCGACGCGATCGAGCGCTTCGAGATCCGGGTCGACGACCGCGTTCTCGACGACCTGCGGGCGCGGCTCGAGCGCACTCGTTTCGTCGACCAGATCGCCGGCACCGGGTGGGAGTACGGCATGCCCGTTGCGTACCTGCGCGAGCTTGCCGACTACTGGCGCGCCACGTACGACTGGCGCGCGCACGAGGCGAAGCTGAACCAGCTCGACCACTACCGCACGCGCATCGACGGTCAGCTCGTGCACTTCGTGCATGCTCGCTCACCGCACGCCGACGCCCCGACGTTGCTGCTCACGCACGGCTGGCCCGGCTCGATCGTCGAGTTCCTCGACGTGATCCCGATGCTCACGCGTCCCGAGGATCACGGCGGTGAGCCGGCCGACGCGTTCCATGTGGTCGCCCCGTCGCTTCCCGGTTACGGCTTTTCGGAGCCGACCCTCACCAGGGGTTGGGACGTCGCGCGCGTCGCCCGCGCGTTCGCGACGCTGATGGGGCGCCTCGGGTACGGCCGGTACGGCGCGCAGGGTGGCGACTGGGGAGCGCAGGTCGCGACGCGGATCGGCGCACTCGATGCCGAACACTGCACCGCGATCCACGTGAACATGCCGATCGCCGACCGGCCCGAGGAAGCCGTGCCGCTCTCGGACGACGACAAGGCGGGCCTGGCCGCACTCGCCCAGTTCCAGCGCGAAGAGTCGGGCTACGCGCTCGAGCAGTCGACGAAGCCGCAGACGCTCGGCGCCGCGTTGAACGACTCGCCCGCGGGGCTGCTCGCGTGGATCGTCGAGAAGTTCCGGGCGTGGAGCGACTGCGACGGCGACCCGGAATCGGTCTTCAGCCGCGACCAGCTGCTGACGAACGTCACCGTGTACTGGGTGACGCAGACGATCACCTCGTCGGCACGCCTCTACTGGGAGCACATGCACAGCACGGAATCGCCGGCACCGGTGACGCTGCCGACGGGCGTGGCCCGGTTCCCGAAGGAGGTGCTGCGATTCCCACGGGGTTGGGTCGAGCGGCGCTACAACGTCGTGCACTGGACCGACATGCCGCGCGGCGGCCACTTCGCCGCGATGGAACAGCCCGAACTGTTCGTCGGCGATCTCCGGACCTTCTTCCGCACCGTCGACCGCTGAGGTTGCGCAATCGCGGAATTGGTGTCATTGTCCTGGCACCAATTCGCGGCGCCGGCGCGCCGCCCGGGACGGAGGTCTCCGTATGGGGCTGTTGGACGGCAAGGTCGCGGTGATCACCGGTGCGGGCTCGGGCATGGCGAAGGCGTCGGTGAAGACGTTCGTCCGCGAGGGTGCCCGGGTCGTCGCCGCCGATGTGAGCGGCGCGGAGAAGGACACCGCCTCCGAGGTCGGCGCCGGCGTGCTGCCGGTGCAATGCGACGTCACGAACGAGGCCGACGTCGAGGCGATGATGCGCGCCGCGGTCGAGGAGTTCGGTCGACTCGACGCGGTGCTGAACGTCGCCGGCATCGCCGACGGCATCATGCTCGCCGACGTCACGATGGAGCAGTACGACCGCATGATGGACGTCGACCTGCGCGGCGTGTTCCTCGGTATGAAGCACGGCATCAAGACGATGGTCGCTTGCGGGAATGGCGGCGCGATCGTCAACTGGTCGTCGATCGGCGGCCTGAACGCGTCTCCCGCCACGAGCGTGTACTCCGCGGCCAAGGCGGGCGTGATCTCGCTGACCAAGTCGGGAGCCGTCGAGTACGCGCGCAAGGGCATCCGGGTGAACTGCATCTGCCCCGGCTACATCAAGACCGAGATCATGGGCGCCGCCCTCGACCAGTACCCGGGCGCGGCCGACGCCACACCGCTCCGCCGCCTCGGACGGCCGGAGGAGGTCGCGGAGGTCGCTACGTTCCTCGCGTCCGAGCGCGCGTCGTTCGTCACCGGCGCGGTCGTCCCGGTCGACGGCGGCCGCTCGGTGCTGATCGTCTGAACGAGTGAACGCGTCCCGCTACGTCGGCGCGCGCGTCCAGCGCGTCGAGGACCTCCGGATCCTGACCGGCAACAGCCGCTACGTCGACGACGTCGAGCTGCCCGGGACGCTGCACGCGTGGTTCGTGCGCAGCCCGTTCGCGCGCGCCGCGATCCGCGGCATCGACGCGTCCGCCGCGCTCGCACAGCCGGGCGTGCGCTTCGTCTTCACCGCCGCCGACCTGAACCCCGACGTGAAGGAGCAGTGGCATACGTCGATGGGTCCCGGCCCGGAGACGCCCCGGCCACCGCTCGCCGAGGGCGAAGCGCGCTTCGTCGGCGACCCGGTCGCGCTCGTCGTCGCGCGGACGCGGGCGATCGCGGAGGACGCGGCCGAGCTGGTCGACGTCGACTACGACGCCCTCCCGCCGGTCGTCGACTACCGGACGGCGGAGGACACCGACGCGCTCGTGCACGAGGCGCACGGCTCCAACATCGCCGGCGGGATCACGACGGTTCCGATCGCGAAGTTCGAAAAGGTGTTCACCGGCGCCGACCACCTCGTCGTCGAGACGATCACGCAGCACGCGCACACGGCGGCGCCGATGGAGGGCCGCGGCCTGCTCGCGCATTACTCGAACGGCGAGCTCGTCATGTACGCGGCGACGCAGGCGCCGCACGAGGTGCGGCTGTTCTGTTCACGGCTGCTCGGCCTGCCCGAGCACCGCATCCGCGTCGTCGTGCGCGACACCGGCGGCGGCTTCGGCCAGAAGGTGCTGGTGCAGCGGGACGAGATGTGCATCATGCTCGCCGCGCCGAAGGTCGGCGCCCCGCTCAAGTGGGTCGAGGAGCGCCGCGAGAACCTCCTCGCCGCGGGCAAGTCGCGCCAGGAGCACGCGACCGCGACCATGGCGTTCGACGCCGACGGCGCGATCCAGGCGGTGTACCTCGACTTCGTCTCCGACTGCGGGGCCTATCCCTCGCCGTGGCCGGTGATGACCGCGGCGGCCGTCGGCGCGCTCTTCCCCGGCCCGTACCGCGTGCCGAAGGCGGGATTCGCGTCGAAGTCGATCTACACGAACACCGTCGGGCGGACCGCGTACCGGGGACCGTGGCAATTCGAGTCGCTGGCCCGCGAAGTCATGCTCGACATCGCGGCGCGGCGGATGGGCCTCGACCCGGCCGAGCTGCGGCGCCGCAACCTGCTGCACCGCGACGAGCTGCCGTTCGCGAACCCGAATGGCATGGCGTACGACAACATCTCACCGCTCGAGACGTTCGAGCAGGCACTCGAGATCCTCGACTACGAAGCGTTTCGCGCCGAACAGGCGGCGGCGCGCGCGGCCGGGCGTTACCTCGGTGTCGGGATGTCGAACTACGTGGAACCGTCCACCCCCGGATTCGGCAGCTACGGCACCGAAGCAGCGACGATCCGGGTGGAGCCGTCCGGCGTCGTCAACGTCTACATCGCCGGCGGCAGCACCGGGAACAGCATCGAGACCACCGTCGTGCAACTCGCCGCCGACGCGCTCGGCGTGCGGATCGAGGACGTCAACACGATCCAGGGCGACACCGCAGTGACGGGGTTCGGCGCCGGCACCGCGGGGAGCCGCAGCGCGTCGATGACGGCGGGCGCGATTCGCGAGACGGCGGCCATCCTGCGCGAGAAGATCCGCGCGATCGCCGCGCACCGCCTGGAAGCCGCAGTCGACGACATCGAGTTGGGCGACAGTCGCGCGACTGTGCGCGGCACGCCTTCGGTCGGCGTGTCGTTCTCGGAGATCGCCGCGCTCGCATACTTCAACCCGCAAGGTCTTCCACCGGGTCTGACCGCCGGCCTCGAGGCGAGCGCGCGTTACACCGCCGCCAACGCGTCGATCTGGGTCAACGCCTCGCACGTGTGCACGTGCGAGGTCGATCCCGACACCGGCGGTGTCGAGATCCTGCGTTACATCGTCAGCGAGGACTGCGGCCCGATGATCAACCCCGACGTCGTCGAAGGCCAGATCGCCGGCGGCGTGGTGCAGGGCATCGGCGGCGTGCTGTTCGAGCACCTCGCGTACGACGACGACGGCACCCCGCTCGCCACGACGTTCATGGACTACCTCGTCCCCAGCGCGGCCGAGGTGCCGGCGATCGAGTTCGGCCACATCGAGACGCCGAGCCCCGGACCCGGCGGCTTCAAAGGCGTCGGCGAAGGCGGCGCGATCGGCGCGCCTCCGGCCGTCGTCAACGCCGTCGCCGACGCGCTCTCGCCCTTCGGCGTCGACGTCACCACTCTCCCGCTGTCGCCCGCGCGCATCGTCGCGCTCGTGAAAGGAATCTCCGCGTGAAAGAGCTCTACTACGACCCTTACGACGTCGAGATCGACACCGATCCGTACCCGGTGTGGAAGCGAATGCGTGACGAGGCGCCGCTCTACTACAACGAGAAGTTCGACTTCTACGCGGTCAGCCGGTTCGACGACGTCGAGAAGGGCCTCGTCGACGCCCGCCGCTACATCTCGGGCCGGGGCGGAATCCTCGAGATCATCAAGGCGAACGTCGAGATGCCGCCAGGCACGCTCATCTTCGAGGACCCGCCGATCCACACCATTCATCGAAGCCTGCTCTCGCGCGTGTTCACGCCGCGCCGGGTCGCGGCGCTCGAACCGAAGATGCGCGAGTTCTGCGCGCAGTGCCTCGACCCGCTCGTCGGTGGCGACCGCTTCGACTTCATCACCGACCTCGGCCACCACATGCCCATGCGGGTGATCGGCATGCTGTTCGGCATTCCCGACGAGGACCTCGACCGGGTGCGCCGGGGCGCCGACGCGAACCTTCGCACCGCTGCCGGCGAACCGATGGAGATCTCCGAGACACCGGACTTCGGCAGCGAGGTGTACGAGGAGTACATCGACTGGCGCGTCGACCATCCGTCGGACGACCTCATGACCGAGCTGCTCCACACCGAGTTCGAGGACGAGAACGGCGTGACGCGCTGTCTCACGCGCGACGAGGCGCTCCTGTACACGACCGTGGTCGCCGGCGCGGGCAGCGAGACCACGACCCGGCTGATCGGCTGGGCGGGAAAGGTGCTCGGCGACCTCCCCGACGAGCGGCGGAAGGTCGTCGCCGACCGCTCGCTCGTTCCGAACACGATCGAGGAGCTGCTCCGCTACGAGCCGCCCGGTCCGCAGATCGCTCGGTACGTCCCCGAGGATGCGGAGTGGTACGACACGAAGATCCCGGCCGGGAGCACGATGATGTTCCTCGTCGGAGCCGCCAACCGCGACGAGCGTCACTACGAAGATCCCGACCGCTTCTTCGTCGACCGCGTCATCGACCGCCACCTCACGTTCGGCTATGGCATCCATTTCTGCCTCGGTGCCGCGCTGGCGCGCCTCGAAGGGCGCGTCGCGCTCGACGAGGTGCTCCGGCGTTTCCCCGATTGGGAGGTCGACGTCGACAACGCCCGCATCGCGCGTACCTCGACAGTCCGGGGGTACGAGACGCTCCCGGCGGTCATCGGGTGACCAAGACGGAGGCGGGCCGCGCCCGCCGTGCGTACGACAGCACGCTCCGGCGCGAGCGCGCCGCGCAGACGCGAGAGCGCATCGTGCTCGCCGGCGCCGAGCTCATTCGCGGCGCGTCGATCCGAGACTGGCGGGACCTCACCATCCGGGCGGTGGCCGAGCGAGCGGGCGTGAACGAGCGGACCGTCTACCGTCACTTCGCCAACGAGCGCGTGCTACGCGACGAGGTGATGCACCACCTCGAGCAGAAGGTCGGTGTCGACCTCGCCCGCATGCAGCTCGAGGACGTCGCCGGCGCGGCGGCGCGTATCTTCGAGCACCTCTCGGCGTACCCGCTCGACCGGCGCCGACCGCTCGACCCCACGCTCATCGAGGCGAACCGGCGGCAGCACGACGCGCTGCTCGCGGCGGTGGAACACGCCGCCGAAGGCTGGTCCGACCCGGACCGCATCCTCGCCGCGGCGACGCTCGACGTCCTCTGGAGCGTCGCCTCGTACGAACGGATCGTCGTCGACTGGCAGCTCGACCACGACGACGCGATACGCGCGATCACGTGGGCGATCGGACTCGTCGAGGACGCGATCCGCGAGGGCCGGCGGCCGGCGCGCGCCAAGCCGGTCAAGTAGTCGCGCGGCGGCTCGTCTTCTCCGACACCCGCCCGAGCGCGCGCACGAACACGGTGTAGATCAGGTTGCCGTAGGGCCACTGGGTGACGATCTTGCCGGTCGAGCTGCGGAAGTAGTTGTTGGTCATCGTCCACGACGTGCCGTTCATCTTCGACTGCAGCCAGACGTGCCAGCGCGCTTCGAACACGGGCCGGACCTCGACGGCCGTGACGCGCTGGCGCGTCAGGCGCTTCACGGCCCGTACCGCGTACGCGGCCTGGGCTTCGAGCATGGTCACGATCTCGCCGCCGTTCGTCCCCGGGCCGTAGAGCATGAAGAAATTCGGAAAGCCCGGAACGGTGATGCCGAGGAAGGCACGCGGCTCTCCCCGCCATCTCGCGTGAAGCGTCTCGCCACCGCGTCCGGTCAGGGGCAAGCGAGCGAGATAGTTCGCGGGCTGGAAACCCGTCGCCATCACGATCACGTCGACCGCGCGCTCGACGCCGTCGGCGTCGACGATGCCCGTCTCGGTCACCGAGGCGACCGCCTTCGGGACGAGCTCGACGTTCTCGCTCTTCAATGCGGGGTAGAAGGTCGTCGCGAAGACGGGCCGCTTGCCGGGATACGGATACCCGGGCGTGACCGCGGCGCGCAGGTCGGGGCGATCGGCGAACGCGCGGTCGATGTATCTGCGGCACACAGCTTCGCGGATCGTGTTCACTTTGGTGCCGGGCCGGTACAGCGCGCCGCGCCAGAGGCTCTTCTCCAGGAGATAACGCAACCGCAGCCGCTCGCGCCGGCGGCGCAACGGTCCGGCGAACTCGGCGCGTTCTGCATCGGTGAGATCACGCTCGGCCTTCGGCAACACCCAACCCGGTTCGCGCTGGAACACGTACAGCCGCTCCACGAGCGGCTGGATCGCGGGCACGATCTGTGTGGCCGACGAGCCCGTCCCGACCACCGCAACGACCTTGCCCGAGAGGTCGTGCTCGTGCTCCCACCGCGCAGTGTGGAACTTCGGCCCGGTGAACACGTCGAGGCCCGGCCAGTCGGGATAGCGGGGGACGTTGAGGAATCCGACGCCGCTGATCAGCACGTGGCACTCGTCAACGGTGCCGTCGTCGAGCGCGACGCTCCATACATGGCGCACGTCGTCCCACGTCGCCGACGCCACCGTGACGCCCAACCGTAAGTGCGGTCGCAGCCCGAACTCGTCGACGGTCTGCTCGAGGTACTTCTGCAGCTCCGGTTGCCGAGCGTGCGTACGGGTCCAGTCGTTCGGCTTGAACGAGAAGCAGTACAGGTGCGAGCCGACGTCGACCTCGGCGCCCGGATACGTGTTGTCCCACCACGTACCGCCGACGCCGAGCGACGACTCGTAGATCGTGAACGTCTCGATGCCCGCCTGCCGCAACTTCACGCCTGCGGCGATGCCGCCGAAGCCCGCGCCGACGATCGCGACGCGCGGCGTTCCGCCGGGCCCGAACAGTTCGGTCGCGACGGGTCTCACGGCCGGATGAGCGCGGTCGTCACACTGTCGCCGGGCGCGTACCCGGACGATTCGCGGACATGTCGAGCTGCTCGCCATCGAGCCGGATGGGAGTGCCGTTCACGAGCACGTGTCGCATCCCCGTCGGTTCCTCGGCCGTGAGCCGCTCCGCGTCGGCGGGGAAGTCGCGCACGCGCCGGATCGGGCCGGTGCCGACCGTTCCCGGGTCGAACACGCAGACGTCCGCCCAGTTGCCCTCGGCCACACCGCCGCGCCGTTCGAAGCCGAACATCGCCGCCGGCTCGCCGGTCAGCTTCCGGACCGCGCGCTCGAGCGGCATCAGCTCCCGCTCGCGCACCCACCGGCCGAGCAGGTCGGTCGGCAGCGGTGCGTCACACAGCTGGTCGATGTGCGCGCCCGCATCGGAAAGTCCGAGCGCGACGTGCTCGGACGTGAGGAGCCGGCCGACCTCGTCGGCGTCGTCGTTGGCGATGTACGCGCGAAAACGCGTCGCCAGGTCCTCTTGCACCGCGATGTCGCACATCACGTCGAACGCACTGACGCCGCGTTCGCGCGCGATGTCGCTGACCCGCCGGCCCTGCAACTCGGGGAACCGCTCCGACTCCGACACCTCGAACGTGTCCCAGCGGGGCTTCATCTGCGAGCGCTCGAGGTCGGCCGCCGCGAGCGCGCGCCATTCCGGATCGCGGTACGCGGCCATGCGCACCGGCCGGCCGACCTTCATCAGTTCGGCGAACACGGTTCCGGTGTTGAGGTTGTAGGCGTCGGCCATCGTGAACTGCATCGTGAGCGGGCGAGGCGTCACCTGAGGCCACACCTGCGCGCCGTGGGCGAGCCCTTCCTCGTGGTGGCCGACCGGTTCGAGGTGGCGCCCGTTCGGGGCGGCAAACAACGGATACGTGAACGGCCGGCCGATGCGCGGCGCCCACGTGTAGGCGTCGGCGTAGGTGCACTGCTCACCGGGCGTGAAGAGCACGACACCCTTGCCCGCGCGGCCCGCGGCCTCGTACAGCGCCGCGACCTCGGCCTTGTCCGCGAACCGGCTCGGAACCGGCTTGCCGTCGACGCCCCGGTGCGCAAACGAGAAACTGGTCGAGAACCCGGCCGCGCCCGCGCCGATCGCCTCCTCGACGATCGCGCCCATCCGCGCGATCTCCTCGGGGGTCGCGGCCCGCTCGTAGGCCGCGTCGCCGAGCACGTACAGCCGCAGCGCGGAGTGCCCGACGTAGGCGGTGAAGTTGAGGTCGGTGCCCCGGCGCCGAACCGCTTCGAGGTACTCGGGAAACGTCTCGAATTCCCACACCACGCCCGCCATCAACGTGACCGGATCCATGTCCTCGACGTTCTCGAGCGTGTGCACGATGGTCTCGTGGTGCTCCGCACGCGTCGGCGCGATGGTGAAGCCGCAGTTGCCCGCGACCACCGTGGTGACCCCGTGGTACGACGATGGCCGCAGTGCCGGATCCCAGAACACCTGCGCGTCGTAGTGGGTGTGGATATCGATGAATCCCGGCGCGACCGCGCAGCCCGACGCATCGAGCTCGCGCGTGCCCGTCAAGCGCGGGCCGATCGCTTGGATCACCCCGTCGGCTATCGCGACGTCGGCGACGACGCCGGGCGCGCCGGTACCGTCGTAGACAGTTCCCCCGCGGATGACGATGTCAGCGCTCATTCCGCCTCTCCGTACATCATGAATTCCAAGAGATCTCCGTCGGGGTCGCGCACGTAGACGCTGGTCGCGTCTGCGCGGCGGGCGCCGACGCGCCTGGCCGGGTTTTCCTCGATCGCGGCGCCGGCCGACGCCAACTGCGCGTGCAGCGCCGCCGCGTCGCCGTCCCACACGAAACAGAGGTCACCGCACGGAGGGACAGCCGCGGGCGCGCGCAACGTGAACACCGGACGCGGCCACAAATCGGGCCGGTGGAAGTTGATCATGTTGACGCCGGCCCGGACCGCGACCACCGCCTTCTGCTCTTCGACGTCGAAGCCGAGCGCCCGGTAGAACGCGAGCATCGCGTCGGTCTCGCGCATCGGCAGCGACACGTGATCGAAGCCGCTGATGCTCACGACGGGGGCGGCGGGGAGAGGAGATCCTTCATCGACCGCGGCGGCGGGCCGGCCGTGGTGCCACCGTCGACCGGCATCACGATGCCGGTGATCTGGGCCGAGCGGTCGCTCGCGAGGAACAAGGCCGCTTCCGCGACGTCGCGCGGCGAACCCTGGCGCTGCAGCGGCTGCATGGCGCGGATGATCGCGCTCTGGTCGTACGTGGTGTTCATCGCGGTCGGGATGTGCGCGGGTGCGATGCAGTTGACGCGCACGCGCTTGGCGGCAAGCTCGATCGCCACCGAACGCGTGAGGTGGATCACCGCGGCCTTCGACGCCCGGTACGACATCACACCGCCACCCGCGTTGATGCCGCCGATCGACGTCGTGTTGACGATCGAGCCGCCACCCTGCTCGACCATCCGGCGCGCCGCGCGCTGCATGCCGACCATGACCCCGTAGATGTTCACGGCCATCACGCGGTCGAAGTCGGAGAAGTCGTCGTCGAGGAAGCGCTTGTGCGTGCCGCCCACGCCCGCGTTGTTGCACATCACGTCCAGGCGGCCGAAGCGCGAGACCGCGAGGTCGACCGCCGCTTGCACCTGCTCCGCGTCCGACACATCGACCGGCTGGAACACCGTCGCATCTCCGAGTTCCTTCGCGAGCGCGTTCCCGGCGTCGACGTCGACGTCGGCGATCACCACGCGGGCGCCCTCCGCGACGAACAGCTCGACCATCCCGCGGCCGAGCCCATTCGAGCCGCCGGTGACGATCGCGACCTTGCCCGAGAGCTCATTCATGACTCCTCAATCCAGAAGTCGAGCGCGCACTCCATGATTCCCTTTCGCCGGGTACTCGTTACACCGTGCCGTAGCGCAGCGGTAGTCGTTTGATGCTGCCGTTGGTGATCGAGCTCATCCGCTCGATCGGGCCGGCCAGCTCGAACCAGTCGAGACGGGCGAGCAGGTGGCGCAGGATCATCTCGATCTCGACGCGCGCCAGGTGCGCACCCACGCAGAAGTGCTCACCGAACCCGAACGCGAGATGCGGGTTCGGTGAGCGGTCGACGCGGAACGTGAACGGATCGGCGAAGACGTCCTCGTCGCGGTTCGCCGACGCGAAGTACAGGGCGAGCTGGTCCCCGGCCCGGATGCGGGCGCCGTGCAGCTCGCAGTCCTCGGTGGCGACCCGGGTGAAGTGGCTGATCGGGCTCGCCCACCGCAGGATCTCCTCGACCGCGTCGCAAACGAGCTCGGGGCGTTCCTGCAGCAGCTGCCACTGTTCACGGTGTTCGCAGAACGCGAGCAGTCCTCCGCTGATCGCGTTGCGCGTCGTCTCGTTGCCGGCTTCGACGAAGAGCTCGCAGTACGCGAGGAGCTGCTCCTGCGTCAGCGGCTCGCCGTTGATCTCCCCCGCGACGAGTTCGCTCACGAGGTCGTCGGACGGGTGGTCGCGGCGCTGCTCGATCAGGTCTGCCAGGTAGCCGTGCAGCTCGCCGCGCGCCCGCTTGATCGTCTGACCGGGAGTCTCACCTTCGCGCCGGTACTCCGGGTCGTCCTTGCCGATGATCTCGTTCGTCCAGCGGAACAGCAGTTCCCAGTCGGAGTTCGGCACTCCGAGGATCCACGCGATGACGGCCAGTGGGAACGGCGCCGCGATGCGCTCGACGAAGTCGCCGCTCCCGCCGGCGATGTCGGCGGCCGCGTCGTCGAGGACGTCGACCGCGATGCGTTCGACGTCGTCACGGCGCTCGCGCACCGCCTTGGGCGTGAAACGCGCGCTCACGAGCCGTCGCACGGGACCGTGCTTGGGCGGGTCGAGCAGCACCAGGATCTCCGACGGCGGCATCGGTGGCCGGCCCGAACGCGCGAGCGTGATCCCCTGCGCGCTGGAGTAGCGGAGAGGTTGCTTCGCGACCTCCATGATGTCGGCGTGCTTCGTGACCGCCCAGAACGGTTCGAAGCCGGGGGCCTGCACGTACGCAACCGGCTCCTCGGCGCGCAAGCGCGCCCAGACTTCGTGCGGATACCCGCGTCGCGCGTAGCGCTCGGTGTCGACCAGGTCGAGGGGATCGACGTCGGCCGTCATCGCGGTTCCCGAGGGAGTCCGAGCAGTCGTTCGCCGATCACATTGCGTTGGATCTCGCTCGTGCCGCCCATGATCGAGTTGGCGCGCGTCGAGAGCAGCCGGCTCGCCCACCTTCCCGGTGTGAGCAGCGCTTCCGGACCGAGCACGGCCACCGCCGTCTCCGCGAGCCGCTGGCTGACGTTCGCCCAGAACAGCTTGACGAGGCTCGACTCGGCGCCGACGTCGTCGCCGCGCGCCAGGCGCTCGAGCGTGCGCGCGTTGTGCAGGCGGAAGAGCTCGACGTCGATCCACGACTGCGCGAGCCGCTGGCGCACCCGCGGGTCGCCCGTGCGCCGGCGGGCGGCCGACTCCTTCGCGAGGAGGTCGATGGCGACCTCGTGCAGCACCTGCTCCCGCCAGATGAACGACGCGCCGCGTTCGTTGGCGAGCGTGGTGTTCGCGACGGCCCAGCCCTCGTTCTCGGGGCCGATGCGGTTCTCCTGCGGCACGATCACGTCGTCGAAGAACACCTCGTTGAACTCGCAGTCGCCCGTCATCTGGCGCAGCGGGCGCACGTCGACGCCCGGCGCGTCCATCGAGACCGCGAGCATTGAGATGCCCTGGTGGGGGCGAGCTCGCGGATCCGTCCGGACGAGCGCGATGCCCATGTCGGCGAAGGTGGCGTACGACGACCACACCTTGGTGCCGTTCACGACGTACGCGCCGTCTCGAAGCTCGGCGCGCGTCGACAGCGCGGCGAGATCACTGCCGGCGTCGGGCTCGCTGAAGAGCTGGCACCACACGTCTTCGCCGGAGAGGATCCTCGGCATCCACCGCGCCCTTTGTTCCTCGGTGCCGTGCGCCATCAGCGTCGGCCCCACGAGCGTGATGCCCGCCCGGCCGAGTAGCGGCGGCGCGCCGGCGCGCGCGAGCTCTTCGTTGTAGATCGCGACCTGGGTGAGCGAGGCGCCGCGGCCGCCGGACTCGACCGGCCAGTGGATGCCGACCCAGCCGTCGTCGTGCAGTGTCCGTTGCCACGACCGCAGCGTGCGCGCGTCGGTGCTCGTCGCCGCGACCTCGATCGGAGGTGGCGGATGCGCCGCCAGCCACGACCGCAACTCGGCCCGAAGCTCCTCGTCCGCCGTCGCCATGGCGCGGGCCACGGTATTGGAGAACGCATCTCTCCGCAAGTGAGCCGCCGATCCGAGAACGATGTTTACACAACAGGTGGTGAAAGCGGCCGTCTAACATGAGAGCGACGTTTTCCTCGTCGCGGCCCGGGGCCGCGTGAAAGGTCCCACATGCCAGGGGTGGATGCCGGCGGTGAGACGCCCGAACCCGATTGGCGCGAGCGGGCGGTCGCGCGCAGCCTCGACGCCGCCCGGTCCCGAGCCGAGGAGCGTGTGCAACGGTTCCTCGACGCCGCGTTCGAGCTCATCGACGAAAAGGGCTCGACCGAATTCACGATTCAGGAAGTGGTCGAGCGGTCGAAGCAGTCGCTGCGCGGGTTCTACGAGTACTTCGACGGCAAGGACGAGCTCGTGCTCGCGCTGTTCGAGGAGACCGTGCGGGAGGCACTGGTCGACATTCGCGCCGCCGTGGACGCCGAGACCGACCCGCTCGAACGGCTCCACGCGTTCGCGATCACACTCCACGAGTGGTGCGACCCGGCGGAGTCGCCGCGGGCGCGCGGGCTGCACACGCGCCGCCCGATCTCCGAGTTCTCGATGCACCTCGCGTCCAACTATGCCGACCGCGTGCGAACCGCGTTGCGGCCGCAGACGCGCATGCTGCGCGAGCTCGTGGCGGCCGCGGCCGACGCCGGTGCGGTTCAGGTCACAGATGTCCGAGGTGCGACCGCGCTCGTGCATCAGACCGTGATGTACAGCTGGTTCGGGAACCGCCTCGCGGAGAAGCCCGAACGGCGCGTCGACGCCGAGGCAACGTGGCAGTTCTGCCTGCGCGGACTCGGCGCGTGACGCCGGTCAGCGGCTGATCTCGACTGTCACGCGGCGCGGGCCGGTCTCGAAGAACGCGGGGACGTTCTCGTAGACGAAGCCGTCGGTCAGGTGAACCGTTCCCACCGGGAAACGCTCGAGGAACGCGGTGATGCCGATCCGGGCGACCGCGCGCGCGAGCGGCGCGCCCGGACAGAAGTGCGGTCCGTAGCCGAACGTGAGGTGGTCGGACAGATTGGTGCGGTCGAGGTCGAACGCGTCGCCGTTCGCGAACACCGACTCGTCACGGTTCGCACAGCCGGTGCCGAGAACGACCCGCTGGCCGTCGTGCAGCGCGAACCCGTCGACCTCGGTCTCGCGCCGGCAGCCTCGCGGGATGAACATGATCGGCGGCGCGATGCGCAGGCTCTCCTCGATTGCGCGCGGAATCGCTTCGGCATCGGCGCGCAGCTGCGCCTCGAGGCCGTCGACCGTGAGGAGCTCGAACAGGAGATTGCCGAGGAGCTGGCTCGTCGTCGTGAGCCCGCCGGTGATCAGGTTGCGGACCATCGCGCGCAGCTGGCGGGGCGTAAGCCTTTCGCCGTCCACCTCGAGCTCGAGCAACTTCGTCGTCACGTCGTCGCGCGGCGCGGAGCGACGCTCGTCGATGCGGGCGTCGATGTAGTCGGCGAAGTCCGGGAACCCTTCCTTGAAACCCTCGACGCCCTCCCGGTTGCGATGCGTTCCCGGGAAACCACTCTCGATGAGGTCCTTCGCCCAGTGCATGAGCTGCGGCGCGTCGGATTCCGGGAAGCCGAGGATGTGCACGGTCGAGGCGTTGGGGAGCGGGGCGGTGAACACCGGAACCAGATCGGCCTCGCCACGGACGGGCAACGCGTCGAGCAAACGCTTCGCGGTCGCCGCGATGTACGCCTCGGCCGCCTTGACCGACTTCGGTGTCAGCGCGGTCACCATGACCCGGCGCACGAGTGTGTGGGTCGGTGGGTCGAGCTCACCCAACGTGCGGTCCTCGATCGGGACGACGACGCCCGGCGCCTTGAAACCCTGCGCACTCGAGAAGCCGTCGGTGTCGCGCAGCAGTTGCCGGCATTCCGCGTGGCGCGTGACGTAGGCCATGCCGTCGCCGATGTCGACGACCGCCGACGCTTCCCGCAACTCGGCGAGAAGAGGCCACGAGTCGTGCGCCTGCTGCGGATCGAAGGGATTGAACGACCTCGCCAACGTCAGCCTCCCCAGGCCTGCGAGTGGTTGGAGCCGATCACGGCGTCCACGATGCGGTGCGCGACATCGTGATCTATCGGCTCACCCGACACCAGCGCGCGGTGATACAGCGGTGCGACGAGCATGTCCGCGAGAATGTCGCGATCCGTGTCGCGCGCGAGCTCGCCCCGTTCGACGCCGCGTTCGATCATCTGCACCAACGCCAGACGGCGAGGAGTCAGCAACCGCGAACGCAGTGCATCGGCGAGTTCGCGATCCCGCGCGCCTGATGCGATCAGTTGCCCGATCACCTGGATCGTCTCGGCGTCGCTGAGCGCGTCCGAAACCTCGAGGAGATACCTCTCGGCGTCAACGCGGAAAGAGCCGCTGTCGGGAATTGGATAAGCCGCCGTCTGGGTGCGCACCGCGTCGACGACCATGTCGATGCGCGAGCCCCACGAACGTTCGAGCGTCGCGGTACTGACCCCGGATCTGGTCGCGACACCGTTGAACGTAAGGCTCGAGAACCCGGCCTCGGCGAGGAGTTGCAGGACCACGTCCGAGACCTGTCGGCGCCGTTCCGACGGGAGGCGGCGGGCGGCGGTGACCATCGCGTCGCCGATGTCCTCGAAGCCCTCGTCGGCGACGACCGGGCGCGCGGGCAGGAAGATGAGTGCGACGAGCGCGCCCGCGAGTGCGATGACCGCGCCGACGATGACCGTGTGGTTGAGCGCGTGCACGAACGCCTCGTTCGCCGTGGTCGTGACCGCGGCCGCGGCATTGGCGGGGAGCCGTGCCGCCACCGCCGCCGCGCTCCCGACGGAGTCCTTGATCGCTGCCGCGGCCGCAGGCGACTGCGCTTCGGCCGTCTTGTAGACCGCCGAAGCGGAGACCGACGCGCGATACGACGACGCGGTGATGCTGCCGAGTACCGCGACGCCGAGCGCGCCGCCGATCTCGCGGGTCGTGTCGTTGACCGCCGAACCGACGCCCGCCTTGTCCGCGGGCAACGAGCCCATGATCGAGTCGGTCGCCGGTGCCATGGCGAGACCCATGCCCACGCCGATCACCAGGAGTACCAGAGCGACGAGGCCGTAGCCGGACGCCGTCGTCGCGTGCGAAAAGATCACCATCGACGCCGCCACGCACGCGAGCCCGAGCGTGACGATGTACTTCGTGCCGAACCGAGCGACGAGCGACGAGCTCAGCGGCGCGGCGACGACGAGCGCGAACGCGACGGGAAGCAGACGGACACCCGATTGGAGCGCGTCGTAGCCGAGCACGAACTGCAGGTACTGCGACATGAAAAAGAGTGCGCCGAACATCGAGAAGAACACGAGCGTCACTGCCGCGGACGCGGCCGAAAAGCGCGGGTTCTTGAAGAACGACACGTCGAGCATCGGGTGGTCGGAGCGCGCCTCCCAGACGATGAACGCCGCAAGCAGCACCGCACCGGTAACGAACGCAGCGACGATGACGCCGTCGGTCCAACCGCGGTTCGGACCCTCGATGATCGCGTAGAGCAGCGTCACGAGCATCGCGACGGAGAGCGCGGTGCCGACGAGGTCGAGCTTCGGCGCGTTGTGGTCGCGGGAGTTCGGGACGATGAACACGGTTCCGATCACCGCCACGATGATGATCGGGACGTTGATCAGGAAGATCGAACCCCACCAGAAGTTCTCGAGCAGGTAACCGCCGGTGATCGGTCCGATCGCGACGCCGAGACCGGATATGCCCGCCCAGATGCCGATCGCGCGCCCGCGCTCGTCGGCCGGGAACACATTCGTGAGGATCGACAGCGTCGACGGCATGATGAACGCCGCACCGAAGCCCTGGATCGCACGCGTGGCGATGAGCGCACCGGCTGATCCCGCGAGCGCCGACGCGAGCGACCCGCCGCCGAAGATGACGAGCCCGGCAAGAAGCGTCGGCTTGCGTCCGTGCCGGTCACCCGTGTTCCCTGCGAGCAACAGGAAGCTCGCGAACACGAGCGTGTACGCGTCGACGATCCACTGCAGTTCGCTCGACGACGCGCCGAGCTCGCGCACGAAGCTCGGCAACGCGACGTTGACGATCGTGCCGTCGATGCCGACGATCAGAAGGCTCAGGCACAGGATCGCGAGGATCCACCAGCGCCGCACGTAGACGCCGTCGTCGATTCCCGTGTCGGCGAGCTCGTCCCGGGCGATTGTCGGAACGGTCACTGCGCTGACGTCGGCATCGGGTCCTCCCGGCGAGCAACCTCGACGGCGAACCTAGCGCGCGAGGAGTGAACGACGAGCTGTTTGCCGGGGCGATCGTGGCTCAGTCCGGCAGATCGAGGAAGCGGCGCGCGAGGTGCAACAGCTGCGCCCGCAGCGTCTCGTCGTCGAGATCGGCGACGAGCGGGTGCATCACCGCGCCGCCGATCGCGGCAGTGAGCATGGCGGCCGGAACGCGCGCATCGGAGCCGGCGTCGTCGCCCATCAACAATCGGTACAGACGACTCATCACCTGCCGGAACGGCTCGTGGTGTGCGAAGAAGCGCACGAGCACCGGGTCGCCGAGCAGCGTGCTCTCCATCTGCCGGCGCTCGACCGCAAGATCGACGATGCGCGCGACGAGCACGGCGCGCGCCCGAGCCGGGTCGGGCTCGGACTCGGCCGCGTCGAGCGCGCTCTCCAACCGCGCCAGCTCGGCTTCGGCCACCGCCACGACGATCTCGTCCTTCGTATGGAACTGGTGGTACACCGCCGCCTTCGTCACGCCGAGGGCATCGGCGATCATCTGCAACGAGGTGCCACCGACGCCGTGCTCGCCGAACAACTCGACCGCGGCCTTGACGATCCGCGTCTGCGCGGCGGTGTGTGCAGTGACGGGCGCCACAGAGCTCATGGTGCGACGGTAGCGGTCCGTTGGCAGGCGGTAGCCGATCGGCTACCCTCACGTAGTCGATCGGCTATCCCGCGCCGCGACGCGCACGAGAGACATGCGAGAGAGGGGCCTCGGTGGCAGAACCGACGAACGATTCGCAGCTCGACGACTTCCTCGAGCTCCGCAAGCCCGGCAACCACCTTCAAGAGGGCGTCATCGCCGACGACTTCGTTCTCATGCTCGGCGTCGACCTCGTCAACTTCCCGAAGTTCCCGAAGCTGGACGACACGGTCACGTACCCGAAGGCCAACCTCGACATCCGCTACCAGCTCGACCACGACTCCGGCGCCGAGCTCGACGACTACAGCGGCCCGTACCGTCCCGACCTGCGCTACACCGACTTCACGAAGACCGCGCTCGCGGACAAGGTGATCCCGTGGAGTGAGGCCTATCTCCAGCTCTGCGTCGACGGCTGGGCCGAGGAGATCACGAACCGCTTCGGTCAGGAGACGATGGCCGAGATCGAGTGGGCGGCGTGGAACGACCAGATCGCGCCCGAGCTCGAGCGGATGAAAGGCGAGTTCCTTCCCGACGGCACGGTCTACGTCGACCCGAACCACAGCGTGCCGGCTTCGGAGCGGCCGCACACGCGCGTCACGTACACCGGCCTGTTCAGTCCGCGGGCGGGAATGTCCGAGCTCTCGAAAGAACAACTCGTCACGTGGCTGCTCGGCGCGCACGAGTATCTGTTGCAGTGCATCGAGGGCTGGGCCGCACAGATCGTCGTGCGCTACGGCCTCGACTCGATGTTCGACATCCAGTACACGCTGTGGGGCAACACGGTGCTGCCCGGCGTGAAGAAGCTGAAAGAGCAGTACCTCGGCATCACGGGCAACACCGTGGCCGACTGGATGAAGGACCTCCAGATGGACGCCACGTCGATGCCCGGAAAGGCGTTCGACATGTCGTTCGAGATGCCCGAACCCGACGTCGGCATCATGACGTTCAACCGCTGTGTCGCGGCCGACCAGTGGGAGCAGATGGGCCGGCCCGACATCCTCGAGAAGAACTGCCACTCGACGTGTCCGAAGTCGATGATCGTGACGACGAAGATGTACCACCCCAACATGAAAGTCGACATCCTCGCGATCCCGCCCCGGGTCGACCCCGACGACGTCTGCTGCAAGTGGAAGTTCAGCATGCGAACCCCCGACGACCCCGAGTACGTGCCCGTCGACCTCACGAAGAAGCCCGGCTCGTAACTGGTCGCAACGCCGGGCCGAATCGGTAAGTCTGGAGACGTGCGCCAGAACAAGAAGTGGTCCGACCTCTCACTGCAGGCGAAGGCTGCGATCGTCGCCGGCGGCGTCGCCGAGGCGATCATGACCGGGCTGGCCCTGCGCGACCTCAGGCGCCGACCCGCCGCCGGCGTGCGCGGACCCAAGGTGCTCTGGCTGCCGGTGTTCTTCGTGCAGCCCGTCGGGCCGCTGTTCTACTTCTTCCTCGGACGGCGCCCTTCGAGATGAGCCGGGCCGCGGCCGGGCGTCGACCGGACGGTCGTCGCGACGAAACCGCGCCGACGGCAGCAATGTCCAGCGCGTCGACACCGCCAGGCCCCCGGTCCACGTCGAGGCGGAAGGCGACGAGGACGCCGTCGCCGATCACACGTGGGAATCCCCGATCTGACCGAGTCGATCGCCGGCGACAAGACGGACCGCCGCCTCGTCGTCGAACGATGTGAGGAATTCCTCGAGCGCGTCGTACACGTGTGTGGTCGAACGGCCGGAGAAGAGCACCGGCTGGTATCTGGTGATGTCGTAATCGACGTGCGCCATCGCGACGAAGTCGAGCGGCCGCACAGTCGCGCACCGGAACGCGTCGAGCTCGCCGTACGACGACATCCCGACCCAGAGCTCGATGCAGTCCCACCCCCGAACGAGGCCGGCAGGGAGGCGCGCGTCGGTCGTGGAAACCATTCGCCTAACGAATTCCCGTGCGGGCGTCCGATCAAACGAATCGGCGCGCGCCGGTTCTCTCAGCCGCGCGGCGGCAACAGGACGTGGTGATGCGCCGTCGGCGGCGACCAGTGGAAGAACGAGACCATCCAGCTGAACGATCCGGCGAGGCACCTCCCCCACAAGTGGAACTCGTGGCCTCCGGGATACGTCGCGTAGGTGGTGTCGAGGTGGTCGCGCCGCGCGGTCTCGTACAGCCGCTCGATCTTGGGCGACAGGCGATCGGATCGGCCGACGGCGAACGCGATCGCCGGTCCGTGCGTCGAGTGCCAGTTCGCGAGCAGCACCCGGGGGTCGTACGCGCGCTCGGCGGCCACCAACTGCGCGTGGGTCGATCCGAAGAACAGCGACCCGAGACCACCGGTAGACCACGGATGGTCGTCGCCGCTGAAGTCGCCGACGACACGGAAGTCACCGGGATGGCGCAAGCCCATCTGCAGCGCGCACGAACCGCCTTCGGAGAGTCCGGCAACGCCCCAGTCGGCGCCCTCGCTGCTCGCGTCGAACTCCCGCGCGACGGCGTTGCGCACGTCGACACGCAAATACGTCTCGGCGTTGCCCTTCGGGCCGTCGACACACTCGCTGTCCTTCCACCACGACACGCCGTTGACATCGGGCATGACGAGGATCGGTGCGTACCCGTCGTGCGCTTGCGCGTACGCGTCGGCGGTCAGATCCGCTCCGCTCCCGCGCGTCCAGTCCGCCGGCGAGCCGGGCGAGCCGTGCAGCAGCTCGATGACCGGTAGCCGCGGGTGCGGAAGCCGGAACCAGATCGGCGGCAGGTAGACCTCGCCGACGCGGGGGTCGAAGTGCGAGACGGTTCCCGGCATCCGGAACGCGACGACGATCCCGTGGTCGGGCATCGATACGGGATGGCTCGTCCGCGCCCGGCCCCGCGCGCCGAGCAGCGGCGTGAGCTGCGACTGCATCTGTTGAAATCCAGCCGCTGAGACCTGGTCGGCGGCGTTCCGACCGAGCAGCGCCCCGAGCGTCGGAAAGTAGTAGTAGTGCGCGTTCACCGTCGCCGCGACGAACAAGACGGCGAGAGGCAGGCAGAAGACCCGCGCGCTCCACCGCACGACCGGACGGTGCAGCCACAGCCGGCTCGCCGCGAGCAGCAGCACGATCAGTCCGACGATCGCCGCACGCAACTCCCAGGAAACGATGGAGAGCTCTCGGAGCGAATAGGCCGTCATGGGTGCGACTCCCACTCCACCCCCGGACACCGTCCGGTTCAAGTCACCCCGCGCTCGCTCCTCATCGGCTCGGCCGCGAGGGTCAACAGGCGTACGAGTGATCGAAGTGGGTGGACCACTGGGTCAGCCAGGTCGTCCCGCCGCCGAAGCCGTAGCGCGGCGCGCAGTAGGCCTTCGCCTCGTCGAGGGTCTGCGGGCCCGCAACCCAGATCGGGGTGTGCGGGTTGTAGTTGCCCCCCGTGATCTCGCCCCACTGGTAGTTCGTCGAATAGATGCCGGCCGTGTCGCCGTGCAGACGCAGCCCGTCCAACACGCCTTGGACGACGTTCGAGTTCGACCGCGGGTCGTTGCGCCAGATCGGCTCGACCTCGACGTCGAGCCACCACATCTTCGAGTCGATGTGCAACCGCCGCGTGTACGAGAGGTCGTACTCGACGCCGTTGCGTCCGTAGTTGTACGACCGGCAGACGATGTCGGTCACCGCGCACTTCCCGCGTGGGCCGGTGATGCCGCTCGTCGTGTCGTTCGGTAAGCCGTCGACGTTCACGTACAACGTGAGTGACGATCCGGCCCAGGTGGCCTCGCTCGCGAGACACGGGTTCTGCGAGTACATGTGCCCGTTGTTGATGCCGACGACGGTCACTTCGTGCGGCGGGTCCGGATACGGCGCGCCGCACTGCGGCCACGAGATGTCGTATCCCGTCGCGCCGCGACGGTAGACGCCCCGCGTACCTTGCGCCGCTACGCGTGCAGTTTGGAGGAGCACCGATCCCTGGAATTGTGCGTCACCGAACGCGAACACGCCGCCGTCCGCGCCGACGAGCCAGTAACCGCCGCCCGACGGCGTGGAGGCGATGCCCGCGACCGGACCGTTCATGCGGCTGTGCGCGCCCGACCCGACGAAGCGCGCGTCGCCGTACGCGAACACTCCCCCGTCCGCGCCGGCCAACCAGTAGCCGTGGCCCGACGGCGTCGCGGCGATACCGGTGATCGGCGCCCGCAACCGGCCGCCGGCCGCGGAACCGTAGAAGCGCGCGTCGCCGTACGCGAAGACGCCTCCGTCCGCCCCGACCAGCCAGTACCCCCGACCTGTGTGCGTCGCCGCGATACCCGCGACGGGTGCCCGCTTGCGACTGTGCGTTGCCGACCCCTCGTACCGGGCATCGCCGAACGAGAACACACCCCCGTCGGAACCGACCAACCAGTAGCCGTGGCCCGACGGCGTCGACTCGATCCCGGTGACCGGCGCATGCTTCGGACCGCGCGTCAGCGATCCGAAGTAACGCGCGTCGCCGTACGCGAACACTCCGCCGTCGGCGCCTGCGAGCCAATACCCGCGGCCCGACGGCGTCGAAGCGATGCCGACCACGTCTTCGTTCGGTTCCGCGAGGAAACTCGATCCGACGCTCTTCGAACCGAACGCGAGGACGGTTCCGCTCGCATCGGCGACGCGATATCCCGAGTCTGCTCGCGCGACCGCCGCGTTCGCAGCCGTCGGAGAGAGAACGATTGCACCGGTCGCGAACATCGCGAACGCGATGCGCGCGCGAACGCGCAACTTCCACCAGCCCATTTGCAGCACGTCGGTCACAGTCGCGCATTGCTTTGCGCGTCACGCGGCGATATGTCCGCACTCATCCCGAACGAGGAAGATCGCGAACGCGATTTTCTTCACCTTCGCGGACCAACTGTTCGACGAGCGCGCGCGAAGAAGCGGTGCGAACCGCGCTTCGCGCGTGCAGGGCAACGCGCGCGCAATGCAGGCACGCGCGCATACGCCGGACCGCGCGCGCGACGACGTGCGTCGTACCGCGGCGCGCTCGGGGCCCGGGGTGTCACGGATCCAACCGCGGTATTCCGGGCGGGGCCGGAAATAAAACGTTGACGTTTCGTTGTAGAACGATTACGTTTCACAGCGAGACGAGGTCGTCTCACTGATCCGACGGTACCCCGCCGAAGGAGTCCTCCCATGAACCCCGCCACCACTGCCTTTGACCGCGCGCGCCCGCTCCACGAGGACCCGCGCATCCACTCCCGCCGCTGGTTCCTCCTCGCGATGATGTGCCTCTCGCTCGTGCTCGTCGTGATGTCGGTGTCCGGCCTGGTCACCGCAATCCCGACGATGCAAGAGGCACTCAACGCGTCACCGTCCCAGATCCAGTGGATCCTCGACGCGTACGCGATCGTCTTCGCCGGTCTGCTGCTCTCCGCGGGCGCCATCGGTGATCGCTTCGGGCGCAAGCGGGCGCTGCTGTCCGGTCTGGTGGTGTTCGGGCTCGGGTCGCTCTACGCGGGACTCGCGTCGAGCGCCGGCCAGGTCATCGCCGGGCGCGCGGTCATGGGCGTCGGCGCGGCGTTCGTCATGCCGGCGACGCTCTCGATCATCGCGACGATCTTTCCGCCCGAGGAGCGGGGACGCGCGATCGCGGTATGGGCCGGCTTCGCCGGCGCGGGCGGAGCGATCGGCCCGATCGTCTCGGGCGCGCTACTCGAGCGCTTCTGGTGGGGCTCGGCGCTGCTCGTCAACCTGCCGTTGGTCGCGCTGACGTTCGTCGCGCTGTGGGTCTTCGCGCCGGAATCGCGCGACGAGGAACGGACACCGCTCGATCCTGTCGGCGCGACGCTGTCGCTCGTCGGCCTGAGCGCGCTCGTGTTCGCGATCATCCAGGGCGGTGAGGAAGGCTGGTTCGCGGCGCAGGTCGTCGTCGCCGGGATCCTCGCGGTCGTGACGCTCGCGTTCTTCGTGCAGTGGGAGCGGCGTAGTGCGCATCCGATGCTGCCGCTGGCCTTCTTCCGCGACCGGCGGTTCACGCAGGGAAGCGTCGTTGTCACCGTCGCGTTCTTCGTGATGTTCGGCTTCTTCTTCATCGCCACGCAGTACCTGCAATTCGCGCGCGGCGAGTCGCCGCTCGAAGCCGGCCTCGCGCTGCTTCCCCTGCCGATCGCGTTCGTCGCTCTCTCACCCCGCAGTGCCGTGCTCGCGGCTCGTTACGGTGCGGCGCGGGTCATGGCCGTCGGGCTCGTAATCGTCGCGGCCGGTTTCGTGATGCTCACGTTCCTCTCGGCGGACACCCCCTACCTGTTCGTCGCCGCGGCGCTGGCCGTGCTCGGCGCGGGCATGGGCGCCACGGCCGCACCCGCCACCGGCGAGATCATGAGCGCGGTACCGCTGTCGAAGGCCGGCGTCGGGTCGGCCGTGAACGACACGACGCGCGAGCTGGGCGGCGCGCTCGGCATCGCGATCCTCGGCAGCATCGCCAACTCCGCGTACCGGGCGGGGATCAGTCTTTCGGGCATCGGGCTGGGCGCCGTTGCGCGCCACCAAGGAGAGGACTCGATCGGCGCCGCGGCCCGGGTCGCGAGCACCGTGCCGGGCGGGGGCGTCGTCCACGAACGGGCGGCGGCCGCGTTCACCAACGCCTTCAACCTTGCGAGCGCGGTGTCGGTCGGGATCGTGATCGTGCTCGCGGCCGTTCTGCTGTGGTCGTCGGCGCGGTCGCGCGCCGACGAGACGGCGGCTGCGGGCGACGTGCCCGTCGGCGAGCTCGAGCCCCGGTTCGCGCTGGTTCCGTCGGGCGCGGGCGAGAGGCCAGAATGAGGGTGTGGTGGACACCGAGCAGGATCCCCGCGTCGAACGCTCCCGGCGAGTCATCCTCGGAGCCGCGCTCGAGGAACTGGGAGAGGTCGGCTACGGCGCGCTCACGATCGAGGCCGTCGCCGCCCGGGCCGGTGTCGGCAAGAGCACGATCTACCGGCACTGGTCCGGCAAGCTCGCTCTCGTCGAGGACGCATTCCGCACGATGAAGGCCCAGGCGCTCGTGCCCGAGACCGGCTCGGTGCGCGAGCGGGTCATCGCGTTCCTCGAACAGATCGCACAACTGATCGAGGAATCGACCTACTCGGCATGCATGCCGGCCCTCATCGAAGCGGCCGAACGCGACCCGCAGGTCCGCGAATTCCATTGCGACTTCAGCGCCGAGCGCCGGGCCGTGCTCGCCGACGTGCTTCGCGACGCCATCGCGAAGGGCGAGCTGCCGAAGCACGCCGACGCCGATCTCCTGACCGACGCGCTCCTCGGCCCGATCGTGATGCGGCGGCTCATGTTCTTCGAGCCGTTCGATCCGAAGCTCGTCCCGGCGCTCGTGGATCAGGTGCTGCCCGGCTGAGTCACGGCTCGTCGTTGTTCTCGACGAGCCGTCGCGTCGCCTCCCGCAGGATCGCGTGCGCGACCACCGGCATGCCCGCCATGATCTGGCCGAACTCGGTGCGGGAGAAGACAAGTGCCGACATCTCGCTGAGGGCGGTGACGGTCGCGGTTCGCCGCCCGCCGGGCGTCAGCAGAGCGATCTCCCCGACCAACGCGCCCCGGCCGACGGTGCGATGACGCCCGTGGACACTGACGTCCGCTTCGCCGCTCAGGATCACGAAGCACTCGCGGCCGACCTCGCCCTGGCGACACAGAACGTGACCCGCCTCGATCTTGACCTTCGTCGTCATCGACTGGAGCCGCCGAAGATCGCGAGCCGTGCAGTCGGCGAACAGCTCGATGTCGCGAAGACCGCGAAAGCGATCTGACAGCGACGCCGCGAACAACAAAAGCGCCTCCTCTCAGTTCTGCGTCTGATCCGACAGTGAAGGATCGGCTCGACTGAGGTTCGACCGCGCTTCGACGGGAAAGAGGGCAAATTCCGAAATGTGCCGTACGATCGATCCGTCAAGGGAGGGAGGCCACCCGATGACGGTGCAGTTCGGCCTGCTCGGACCGCTCGCCGTGTGGTCGGACGGAGAACCGGTCGTGATCAGCGGCGCGAAGCGGCGCGGCCTGTTGGCCTACCTCCTCGCGCACCCGGGTTCACCGCAACCCATCGATCGGATCGTCGACGCGCTGTGGGGCGGGGATGCGTCGGCGGCAGCGGAGCGCACCGTCCAGACCTACGTCTCGCAGCTCCGCAAGCTCTTCGCCGGCCAGGGCCCGATCCTCGCCCGGCGAGCGGGCGGGTACGTGCTCGACCTCGACCCCGACGCGCTCGACGCGAGCCGCTTCGAAGCGGCGATCGCGGCGGCCACGGGCCTGGTCGATCGCGACCAGCGGCTCTCCTTGCTGGAGGAAGCACTCTCGTTGTGGCGGGGCCGACCCCTCGACGAGTTCGCGGGCCAGGACTGGGCCGACGAGCGGGCGCGGCAGTGGACGCGGATGCACGTGCTGGCGCACCAGCTGCGTGCGCAGGCCTTGCTCGACGGCGGTCGTCACCGCGACGCTCTTCCCGCGCTGGAACAACTCGTTGCGGTGCACCCGCTGCACGAGCCGTTCTGGGCGCAACTGATCGTCGCCCGTTACCGGTGCGGTCAACCTGCGGACGCGCTCGGCGCGCTTACCGAGGTGCGCAAGGTGCTCGCGACCGAGCTCGGGATCGAGCCCGGACCGGAGCTCGTCGAGCTCGAACGCAAGATCCTCGACCACGACCCGTCGCTCGAGAGTCCGGAGACCGCCCGCGCCTCGCCGGAGCAGGAGCACGTCGGCATGGTCGTCGACCGGTTGCCCGAAGGCGTCGTGACGTTTCTGTTGACCGACATCGAGGATTCGACCGCATTGTGGGACCAGCATCCCGACGAGATGGCCGACGCACTCATTCGGCACGAAGACCTGATCGCCGATGCGGTACAGCGGCACCGAGGCCGGTTGCTCAAGTCGCGCGGTGAGGGCGACGCGACGTTGTCGGTGTTCCCGAAAGCGACCGACGGAGTCGCGGCGGCGGTCGAGCTGCAACTTCGCCTCCAGCGCGAGCCCTGGCCGGGCGGACTCGACCTGCGGACGCGTATCGCCGTGCACACCGGCGAGGCGCAGGTCCGCAACGGCGACTACTTCGGCGGAACGCTGAACCGGGCGGCGCGTATTCGCGGACTGGCGTCGGGCGGCGACGTGTTCGTCTCCCACGCCACGTTCGACCTCGTGGTCGACACCGTCGACCGAGAACTCGAGCTCGTGCCGATCGGCGAGCACGCGATGAAAGGGCTGCGGCGCAAGGAGAACGTCTATGCCGTGCGCGGCCCGGGCGTGCGCGCAGCCGCGGGTTCGGACACCGCGGCCACCGCCGGCGCCGTGGCCGACGAGGTTCCGACCCTGAGCTTCGAGGTTCTCGGGCCGTTGGCGGTGACGCGTGAAGGCGAACGCAGCGACGTGCGCGGCACGCGTCGGCGCGCGCTGCTGCTGCGCCTGCTCGTTTCGGCGAACCAGTTCGTCGACGGTGACCGGCTCGCGGACGACATCTGGGACGGCGAGCCGCCGTCGGGCGCGTTGTCGACGCTTTCGAGTCACGTCTCGCTGCTGCGCAAGATCGTCGGAAGTGACCGGCTCGAGAGCCGTGCCGGTGCGTACCGGCTGTCCGTCCGCGAAGGCGAGCTCGATGCCGCGTGCTTCCAGGACGAGGTCGACGAGGGTCAGCGGCGACTCGCGGGCGGCGACGCGGCCGCCGCACTCGAGGTGCTCGACGCCGCGCTCGCGCGCTGGCGGGGCCCCGCCCTCGTCGAGGCGCGCGGTGCAGTCTGGGCGGCGGGCGAGATCACGCGCTTGGAAACGGCACGCGCGACCGCGCTCGAGACGCGACTCGAATGCAGGCTCGAGCTCGGCGACCACGACGGCGTGATCGGCGAAGCGGAGGCATTGCTCGCGGCGCACCCGCTCCACGAACGGATCTGGGCGCAGCTGATGGTCGCGCTCTATCGCGCCGGACGGCAGGCCGACGCGCTCGCCGCGTACCAACGGGCGCGCCAACAGCTCGTCGAGGGGCTCGGCATCGAACCCGGTCCAGAGTTGCGCGCGCTGGAAGCGAAGGTCTTGCACCACGACAAGTCGCTCGACCGTGCGAACGTCGTCGAGCCACCGCCGACGCGGCTGAGCACGGAACCGGAGCCGCCGATGCACGGTGCGGCGTCCGCGACGGAGGCGGACGACGAGCTGCCCACGGAGCGGAGCGAGCTCATCGGACGCGACGGGTTGCTCGAGCTCGTCGCCGACGCGACCCGCCGGGCCAACCTCGTGACGCTCTGGGGACCCGGCGGCGTCGGGAAGACGCGCGTCGCGATCGGTGTCGCCCGCGCCTTGCGCGGCTCGTTCCGCGACGGAGCCCGGTTCATCGACCTCGCGCTGGTCGAGCCGGCGAGCACGGTCACCGACGTGATGCTCGAGACGCTCGGCGTGCATTCGTGGGCGGACGAAGAGCCGTCGGCGGCGCTCGTCCGCGCGCTGCGGTCGAGCAGCGTCCTGCTCGTCATCGACAACTGCGAACACGTGCTCGAGGCGGTGCGCGAGGTCGTGCAGCCGCTCCTCGCGCACTGCACCGACGTTCGCATGCTGCTCACGAGTCGCGAAGCGCTCGGTGTCGCCGAGGAGCACCGCATCGCGATCACGCCGCTCGACGTCCCGGACGAGCCGCTCCCATCGCTGTCGGATCTGCGCGCCACGCCGGCGGTCCAGCTGTTCTCGGCGCGCGCGGTGGAAACCGACGCCGCGTTCACGGTCGAGGAGGACAACGCCGGAGCGGTCGCGACGTTGCTGCGATCGCTCGGAGGGCTGCCGCTCGCAATCGAGCTCGCGGCCGGCCGGCTCGACGTCGAGTCGGTTCCCGAGCTCGCGACCGCGGTCGAGAGCGGCGTCTTCGGACGGCTCGAGGCGCGGGGCGCGACCGTCGCGCGGGTCAGCAGCGTGACGTCGTCGCTGTCGTGGTCGTACGACGCGCTGTCGCCGTCGCAGCAGGAACTGCTCACGAGCGTGAGCATCTTCGCGGGGCATTTCACGCGCGGCATGGCGCTCGCCGTCCACGGCGACGACACCATCGCGACGCACCGCGACTTCGACCAGCTCGTGCGCGCCGCGCTGGTCAGCCGCGACGCGGCCGCGACCGCGCGGTTCCGGCTGCTCGGACCGGTCAAGGCATTCGGTCGGGAGCGATTGAGCGACGCCAAGGCCGCGGTCGTCCGCGATCGCCATGTGCGGGAGATGCTGGCGCGTGCGGAACGGTTCGCACCCGAAGTCCGGACGCGCGAGCAGACGCACGCCTCCGCCGCGTTTCGCGCCGACCTCGCCGACCACCGGACCGCGATGCGTGTGCTTCTCGATCCACACGAAGGTGACACCGGCGCCGCCGCGCGGCTGCTCGTGGCTCTGTTCACCTTCTGCCATCTTCACGTCGTTCCCGAGGTGCACCGGTGGGCGCGTCGTCTCACCGATGTGCTTCCCGCCGATCACGAGCTGCTCGCCGACGTGAGCGGCGCCGCCGCGCTGGGTGCGTGGTTCGAAGGCCGGATGGAGGTCGCGGTCGAGCTCGGCGAGCGCTCCGTACGTGTCGCTGACGAGCAAGGCCGACGAGCGTCTTATTGGGCCCGCCTCGCGCTCGTCGACGCGTACGGCTTCCTCGGTTCCGACGCCATGATTCCGCATTACGTCGCGCTCGTCCGCGAGAGCCGCGACGACCCCGACCCGTTCTGGCGCATCAACGGGTTGGGCTACGAGGCGCTCGGCGCGCTCAACGCAGGACGGCGCGAACGCGCAATCGAAAACGCGGACCGGGCCCTGCGCGAAGCGCGCCAACTCGGCAACCCCGAGTGCCTCCAGTGGGCGCTCCACTGTCTCGGGCGCGCGATCGCCGAAACCGATCCGCTCGGCGCGGCCGCCGCGTTCGAACAGGCGATCGCAGTCTCGTCGGTCGAAGGTCGCCTCGGTCGCGCGCTCAACCTCTGCGAATGGGTCGCGGTGAAGCGACGCGTGCACGAGTGGGACGAGGCGAGGCGCGGCCTCGTCGACCTCTTCGTCGTGCTGCGGTCGACGGGCATCCGTTCGCTGCTGTCGGCGGCGTTCCGGGAGGCCGCCCACGTTCTGCACTATTTCGGCGACGACGAAACGGCGATCGCCGCGATCCTCGCCCGCTCGGAGCTCCCGGACATGCAGGTCGTGACCAACGAGTCGCCCGCGCTGCGCGAGGAGCTCGAGACCGCCGCCGCGAATCGCTGGCCGTCACTCGTGATGCAGGCGCGCGTCCGGTCGGCCGACGACGTGCTCGACGCGTGCGTCACGGAGCTACAGCGGGTCGGCCCTTCGGTTTGAGCTCGAGGGTCGGCCGAACCGCCGAACTCGTCGTGAGCTCGTGCAGATCGAGTCCGGGAACCACGAAGGGCGGTCCTTCGGCGCGTAGAAACGATTCCATGGCATGACGGGTGACGTCGTTGGCCATCATGCGCAGTGTCGCACCCCGTCCGAATGCCGCGCGCGACGAACGCTTCGCCATCCACCCGGCTGCGTAGCTCGTCAAACCATTGCCGTTCAGTCCGAGGCGCGCTCGCACGACCGAAGGCGCGAGCTCGCGGATCACGAGCGACGGCCAGGCGTGTTTGGACGCCGGCATCGCCTCGGTGAGCGCGGCCAAGAGCGCGTCGCCCAGCATCCGACCGGGTGCGAGACCGCTCCACGGGAACGGTGCGCCGCGCTTGATCGTGTCCTGAACCGGGAACCACTGGCGATCGTGCAACTGATCGAGAACTTCGGAGGCGACGTCGACCGTTCTCGGACGTAGCGGATCCGGAGCGTTCTTCCCGAGTGCGTCGCTCACGGGTTTCGTGCCGATGCCGAGCGCGGCGCCGACGAGATCCCAGTACAGGAGGTAGGTCTCACAGTCGTCGTCGGACCAGTTGACTCCGAACCGATCGAGGACTCGGAACGTCGTGACCGTGAACGACAACAGGGTGCCGAGGAGATCCTCCTGGTTGATCGGCGTGGCATTCTCCGGCCCGAGCGCGCGCTTCACCTCGTCATCCGCCCCGGCGATCTGTGACCGCACCATGTGATGGAACAGGCGCAGGCCGGCACAGGTGCGGATGAGATTCTGGATTCCGTCGGACGTCTGCGTCTGCGGATCGACGGGATCCTTGGCAAAGACGGACATCAGGAACATCGCGGTTTCCCGCACGCGCCGCGGGAGAGCCCAGAAGAGATCCCCGTGCGCGATCAGGACCCGGGCTCCCCATTCGCAGGCGTAGGCATCCGGCAGACCGGCCAGCAACAGCGATGCGGAGATCTCGTCGCCGAAGTAGCTGAACAGGTCGCGCGCGCGGCCGATCGCGATCCCGGGGTCGATGACGTACTCGCCAAGCTCCGTCAGCGCTGCGTTCGCGTCGTCCGTGACAACGTCCAGCACGGTTTGCGAGCCGTCCAGCTTGTCGAGTGCCGTCCCGAGGCCGTGCTGCGCGACGACGGCGAAGTACGACGCGTCCGGTTGTCGTCCGTCTTCGAGCGCGTCCTCGAGCGCGGGATCGCCGATGCCGCGCATCGCGTCGAGCGTCGCATCGCGGAACACCCTCCGGTTCATTGACCCTCCTGAGGGATCGGCAGGTCGCTGCGCCCGCACAGGTACGGGAAACTCTCGAGGGGTCCCAGTACGTCGAAGTCGGTCGGATTGCCGGAGTGGAGGGGGAGCTTGCCGCGATAGATACGTTCGACGTCCTCGTTGCGGAAGGGCGGCCAGAACAGCGACGCATCCTGAATGCGCGTGCGTATGAGCGTGGTCGCCCAGTTCAGTCGCTGCGAGATCCGGCGCCAGTCGCGAGCACCCGTGCCCCGACCGTCACCTTGCGATCGGTCGAACGCGGACACGGTGCGCAAGAGATCGAGATTGTCACGCTGTTGTTGCGGCCAGTCGTATGCGTAAGGAGCCCCTTCCTCGCCTCGCGCGTCCTCCCGTGCGGGCTTGTCTTCGGGCAGCAAACGCAGGTCGAAGAGCTCAGGCGGAAAGAACGGCTCACCCGCCGCGAGCGGAGGGATGTCGCGGCCGAGGCGCAACGTCTCCGCGGGTAACGCGAGTATGAGCAACTCCCGGGTCAACAAGCGGACCCACGTCTCCTGGAACGCATCCTGTGCCGGTTGCAGCTTGGCGGGGATACGAAGGCCGGCCAGTTGCCGGGGAACGCCGAATGTGTCCTGCGCGATCCGGGCGAGGTGGTTGCTCACGAAGTCCCCGGCCGCGATCGGCACGTTGTTCAGCACCCGCTCGACACCGGGATCGACGAGGTCCTGTTCGACCGAGGTGATGATCAGGTTCCCGAAGAACACGAGTCGCGCTCGCAGGCACTCGTAATACTCCTGGGTGGGATTGGCCGCAGTGCCCTTGCTGCGCTCGTTCTCGGGATCAAGCTCGTTCAGGCGGAGCGTGATCATCCGCGCGCGCCGGTAGTACTCCATCGCCATCGCGACCGGCTTCAGGTGACGATCGCGTTCGAGCGCAGGCACACCGTCACTCGGCAGCACGAGCTTCTGCGCGTCTCGCATCCACTTATGGCCGTCGGCCGACTCGTCGTCTCCATCAACGGCCCGCTCGAGGTCGTCGACCAACTCGTCGAGTGCACCAACGACCCGCTCGAGGTCCTCGACCAACTCGTCGTCTCCACTATCGGCCCGCTCGAGGTCCTCGACCAACTCGTCGACTCCGCCAACGACCCGCTCGAGGTCCTCGACCAACTCGTCGTCTCCGCGATCGTCCCCCTCGGAGTCGTCGACGACCACGATCTCATTGGTTGCTGCGTCGATCCACGCGAACGGCTCGTGGTTGTCGTTCGTCGCGTCGAACTTTCGCATCGCGTTGTACGCGAAGGTCGTGTTGATGAAGACCATGCGCTGGTACCACGTCAGCAGCTGGTTGTAGCGCTGACGGTTCGCGCTCTTGATCGCGAGCACCGTGGGAGTCAGCCGGCGGTAGAACCCCGGCGGAACCAACCGGTCGCTCCGGTACGGGGGGTCGTCGTTGCGGATGTCGGCATTGAGTGTCGCCGTCGCCCAGGTGGCGAAGCCGAACCAGTTCGCGTTGACTCGCGGGACTTGCGAAACGATGTCGTCCTGCCTGATGACCCCCTGAACGTCGTAGATGAACCGGTAGAGATCGACCGCCAGCGCGTGGTAGGTGAGCGCGATCCGGTGGCCGCGGAGATCGCGCTCGGGGGTCTGCGCCACCTCGGTGAGCCATTTGCGCTTCCGTGCCCACTTCGTCGCGTCGACGATGCGCTCGGTCTTCTTGTGCTCCCAGGGCAGCCGCTTGTCGCTTCGGTACACGGTCGGATCTCCTCGCGCCCGTCAGTACGTGAGGTCCACGCGTTCGCGGCGGCGTTGTTCTCGCGGTGGTTGGGGCGCTTCTGGTTCGTCGAGCAAACGGTCGCGCCGGAGCCGTACCAGATCCTCCGTCGCCTGGAGCAGCTTGCGCAGCGATGCGAGAACGTCCGCGGTCGCTTCGAGAATCGCAGCCTTGGAACCGGACAGGGCGGCATCGGGGGAACGCGTGCGCTCGCCCTCGTCCGGTTCCTCGGCCGCGCCCAGCACGTCGTGCAGGAACGCAAACGGCACATCACCGGCGTCACGCATGGGCCTTCTCCCCGAAGACGACCTCCAGATACGCGCCGTCCCGGCCCGCCCGCACCACGTCCTGGTACTGCAGCGTGTCGGGCAGCTGTACGGCGCGCCGGTGTTCGCCGAGCGTGACGATCAGTTCGGCACCGTCGCGTTCGAGCGCGATCTGGTCGCGCACGAATCCCGGCGCGAACAGCCGCACCCGCGATTCCGCGCCCTGTGTGTCGAGCTCGAACGCGGGCTGATCGGAGAGGCGCGCGACCGGATCGAGTCCGGCGTACAGCTCGTCGCCGACCTCTTCGAGCATGTCGAGACCGATCGGTTCCGCGTAGCGCCGCCGGACCCGGAGCCGAGGGAGCGGATCGAAGCTGCGGTCGATCGTGTCGAGCTGCGCCTGCTCCATCGCGCGCCACCGTTCGAGCTCGGGCAGCGCGAACTCGTCGCCCGCCACCCGGTTCACGAGCACCGCGTCGACCTGGTAGCCGTACAGCGCGAGATACGCCATCGTGCGCTGCGCCTCGGCGATGACAAGCCGCTCCGGAGTGACGACGACGCGCGCCGTCGTGGCCGCTTCGCCGAGCATCGCGCGCAAACCCGACAGCTCCCGCGTGATCTCCTGGATCGAGTCGAGGACCTGGTCGTCAGGCGTCGGGATCGAAAGCGTTCTCGCGACGCGCCGTCGCATCCACGCGCCGGTGATACCCGACTCACCGAACAACCGGTCGATGTACCACCGAAGGACGTCCGGCAGCATGAGCAGGCGCAGGCTGTCGGCGCTTGGTGCGCAGTCGACGATGAGCGTGTCCCAACTGCCGTCGAGCACGAGCGCGCGCAGTCGCGCGAGCGCGACGAGCTGATCGAGGCCGGGTACGACCATCAACTCGTCGACGTGCAGCCGATGGATCTCGGCCCACCCGAGCGCCCGGTGGAGGTAGTCGGCGATTGCCGCCCACGAGCGCTGCAGCTCGTAGCGCCCGTCGAGTTGGACCGCGTCGAGCCCGGGGGCGACCGCGACCGGTTCGGCACCGAGGGGCTGGTCGAGCACGTCGCATACCGAGTGCGCGGCGTCGGTCGAGATGAGCAGCGTGCGCGCGCCCTGCCGGGCCGCCGCGACGGCCGTGGCGGCAGCAAGCGTCGTCTTGCCCACGCCGCCCTTGCCGGTCAGCAGTACGACCCTCACTGACACCCCCGCGCCGGCCGCTCTCGCCCTGTGCTCATGATGTCCCGCCTGCGCGTCCTGCCGGTGGATCCCGGCGACTGAGGACATCGTGCGACAGGGCGTTCCAAGATCGATCCAACGCGGCACCAATCAGCCGCGACGGATCAACGGTCGCAGGGGATGAGGGGCGCGGGGCGTGCCCGCGGCCGCGCCCGACGGATCAGTACGAACTCGACCGGGAGCCGGCCGGCGCTTCGCGCAACGTTCGCGTCATGCCGGCCTGCGCGTCCTTGGCGGCATCGCCGATGTCGGATGCCGACGCCTTGATCGCGTCGCTCGCGTCGTCGGCCGCGGAGCCGACGCGCGTGGCGGCGGTCGCCGTGCGGTCGGAGAACTCGTCGAGGCTTCCGCGCATCGCGGGAATTCGATCCCCGTATTCCTCGTAGAGCTTCCACACTCCGTACGCGGAGAGTGCGAGAACGATGAGGCGAATGATGATCTTCACTCCTGCCTCCCTCTGTCCGTACCGGCAGCGGATACATGAATGCGTCGATGCTGGATACCCGGCCGAGCGCGGCGACAAACGAGGCCACCTCGTCGTCTCCTGTCGCGCCCGGCTGTTACCGCTGTGGTTGGTGCCGTCTCGTGCGCCGGTTGGGCCGACATGAGGTCCGGCAATCCGCCGCCGCGACGCGACTTCGCGCTCTCAATTCCCGCCGGGCGGCAATAGCCTTTCGGCGTGGCGATGGAGTCCTTCGACGACGCGCTGGACGCGGCGACCGTCCTGTGGGCAGTCCGGGGGATGAACGCGGATCGCGTCAGCGCGGACGACGTCGCGCGCTTCTTGGCCAAGGACAAGACGCTGTCGGTGGAGTACGCCCACGACGAGGTCGCGGTCCTTCTCGACTCGCTGGCCGCCGAGGGCGCGCTCGAGTTCGAGCCCTCGACCGGCGAGTGGTCGGTCGACGCGACGCTGGCCGCGCTCGCCGCCGACGCACAGCCGGCGGCCGGAGCACCAACTGCCGACGCGTTCCTGCGACTGCGGGTCGAGGAGCTCGAGCGCGAGCGCGACGCGTTGGGCGAGGAACTGGACGATTGGCGCCGGCGGGCCGAGACCGCCGAGGAGGACGCGTCGATCCGGGCCGCACTCACCGCCGAGCTCGAGGAGTGGCGTCGGCGCGCGGAGACCGCCGAGGAGCACGCATCGAGCCACCAGAAGGCGGGCGACGAGCTCCGCGCTCGCATTCGTGAGCTCGAAGACCTCCTCGAGCAGGAGCGTGTCGCCGGCGACGAACGCGCGGAGAGCGCGCGGCGGGTCGCGCTCGCCCTTTCGCTCGCCCAGCACGAGTTGGAGCGGCTCGAGCCGGAGCCGAACCCGGCACAAGCCCCGGTCTCCCGCTCGCGGCGCGCGTTCCGGGGCAACTGGCTCGAGTAGCGGCGACGGCGATCTCGGCCGCTGCCTGGAACGACACGACCCGGGCGCGCAACACTTTGGCCGTGCTCGAGATCCGACCCCTCACGACCGCGATCGGCGCCGAGATCCGCGGTGTCGACTGCAGCAGCCCCTTGGACGACGACACGGTCGCCGAGATCCGCAAGATCTGGCTCGACCGGCTCGTGGTGTTCTTCCCCGACCAGGATCTGGACGCCGACCAGCAAATCGCGTTCGCGAGCCGCTTCGGCGAGGTGACCGAGGGACACCCGGTCGAGCCGCTGATCGCGGAGCACCCGGAGCTTCAGCCGATCGACAGCGTCAAGGACCGCACGAACTTCTGGCATAGCGACGTGACGTTCATGTCGCACCCGCCGATGGCGTCGATGCTGTATTCGGTTGTCGTCCCCGATGTCGGCGGCGACACGATGTGGGTGAACACGGGCGCGGCGTACGACACCCTCGGCGCGCCGCTGCAACGGTTCTGCGACGACATGACCGCGTTCCACTTCAGTGAGTACTACTCGCACATCGTCGCCGAAGGCGGGGGCAACACCTGGCACGGCAAGAAGCTCGAGCGATTGCTCCCGGTCGAGCATCCGGTCGTGCGCATACACCCCGAGACCGGTGCGCGGCACTTGTTCGTCAATCCCGGATTCACCGTCGGCCTGCGTGATCTTCCCGGACCGCAGGGCAACTCGATCCTGCGCATGCTCTACGACCACATGACCGCGCCCGAGTTCCTCGTTCGGTATCGGTGGTCACCCGGGACGCTCGCGTTCTGGGACAACCGGTCGACGATGCACTACGGCATCTACGACTACGGCGACGCCCGCCGGATCATGCACCGCGTCATCCTGAAAGGCGACCGACCGTACGGACCCGGATGACGCAAGACACGAGTCGGAACCGCGCCACGGTCGTGCGGTTCCTGATTGCGTACGGGTTCTGGGCGTTGCTGGGGGCCACCCTCGGCGGGTTCATCGGACTCGCGCTCGGCGGGCCCGGACCACAGCCGCAGGGCGTCGACGGGATCGTGCCGGCGACGGAGTGGAGCGACTACGTCGCGCATAGTTGGGTCCTGATGCTCATCGGCGGCCTCGTCGGCGCATTGGTCTTCGTCGCGGTCGTGAAGTTCGTCAAGGACAGGCGTCGGGCTACCTGACTCGCAAGCACCGCGTCAGCTGCCGTCGTCGACCTCGGCCATCCGCGCCCAACCGCCCGGTACTTCGACGTTGACGATCTCGGGCACGGCGGAGAACAGCGTCGGGAGGACTTCCATCGCTTTCTTGAAATGCGCCGAATTGACGTGCACCTCGCCGGCAGCCGCGTCCTCGAACGCTTCGACGAGGATGTACATGTTCGGATCGTCGACGCTGCGGCACCAGTCGAACGAGATGTTGCCGGGCTCGGCTCGCGTCGCCGCGGTGAACTCGGCGATCAACTCGGGGAACCGGTCGGCGTACTTGGGGCGGATGGGGTTCTTCACCACGACGAGGATCACGGAAAGTCCTTTCGGTCGGCGTCGGTCGTAAAGATAGGCAGCGCGCCTTGCGCCCGCTTGAACGCGCCGATGCGACCGCTCGTCCGGAGTGAAATCGCGCATTCTTTGAACAACTCGATCAAACGTCACCGCGCGGTGGCATTCGCGAACGACCGGCGGTCCGATGTTTGACGCTTCTGAGTTGCATGCGCGCACGATGTCGTCGCTCCCCGGGGGGCGGGGTGACATGGAGGTTCACGCGTGCTGCGTACTCCGGTTCCCAGGGCGAGTCACTGGCGCAACTCGATGCTCGGAGTTGTCGCACTTCTGGTCGGCATCGTCATCGTTGCTCCGCAAACTGCCCAGGAACCTGAGATTGCGCGCCGGCGCGTCGGCGCGTCGATCAGCCCTTGTACTCCTTGAAGGGATCGATCGTCAGCGTCGGGAGCGCCTTGTTGTTGTCGCAGTCGAACGTGCCGGGCGACGGCGGATCGATGCGAACGAACTTGCCGTGCTGCACCTGCATACCCACGAGGCACGCCGTGCGTGTCCGCCCGCCGACGTCGGTCTTGGCCATCAGGCCGTTGGCGTCGAAGTCGTGGATACCGCGGATCGCCGTGAGTAGGTTCGCGCGCGTGATCGCGTTCGGATCGTTGCCGTGCGCCGCGATCGCGTCCTTGACCGCCCGGGCGAAGATCTCACCGGCCAGCCAGGCCTGTATTCCCCAGCCGTCGGGGCTCTTGTCGTACTTCAAGAACGCGTCGAGTTCCGGGTTCGATCCCTTGTCCTCGAACGGCAGGTAACTCAACCAGACGTACGTTCCTTCAACGGCCGAGCCACCGGTGGTGATCAGTCGCTGGTCGTAGCAGTTGAGCTGGCAGTCCCAGACCGTCACATCGTTCGAGCCCTGGACCGCGGCCTCCTTGCGCGCGAGCACGACGCCGGAATAGTCGAGCAGGCTGCTCGCGTAATTCGAGTGGTGCTGCTTGAGTGCTTGCGCGACCTGGGTGTAATCGGGCTGCGTCGCCAACCCACTCATGCCGAACTCGGCGTCACTCTTTATGCCCATCAGGTTCTGGCCGCGGAACACCGGCATCGCCGAACTGATGGTCGACGGCGTGTCCTTCGGGATGACGAACACGCCGTGCAGGGCAGTCCTGTACTTCGCCTTGTAGTAGTCGACCTGGGTCGGCAACACCTTGAAGGTCCGCAAACCGGTACCGCTGTATGGACACGACGAGTTCGTAGGCAGGGCCGCGAACGATACCGGTGAGCACTGCTGCGCCGGATCGGTCTGTACGAGCGCGATGTCAGGCAGCCCAGTCGCCACACCGGCCTTGTCCTTGCAACCGTTCATCCCGCTCACGTCGTTGAGGAACAATGCGGTCGTTCCCACGGTCGCCAACGAGTTGGTGCACGCCTGCGCGATCGCGGCTTTCGAATCGTCTGGGCTCAGGTGCGAGTCGACGGTCTTCACGACGACCTGCCGGCATGCGAGACCGCCGTTCGCGTTGATGTAGTTGCCCCATGCCTTCATGCCGTCCCACGAGCCCTTGAACAAGCCCGGCTTGAACGCGTTCTGCACGTCAGCGGCCACCGTCACGGTGATCGTCTTCACCGTGACACCGACCTCGGGACTCGTCAGCGTCGCGTTCTTGCACGCCGCGTCCTGGGCCAACGGTGCTGTCGTTGCGGACCCGAGCCCACCCGAGCTCGTCCCCCCCGAACTACCGCCCGAGCACGCCGCAGTCGCCAGTGCGACGACCGTCACCATGATGCCAATCCGAGTCCTCACCGTTCCCCCTGTGGTTCGGTCGGAGACGCGCTCGCTGCGAGCGCGCCGACGTTATCGGTCGCGCACCGGTCGCGGGTGCGCGACCCGCGTCGACGATCCACCCTGGGCGCGCGCGCTGACGGGGCCCGTCCCAGCCCTCGGCGCGGTGTCGACGTCGAGACGACAACCCCCCTGCCCTCGCCTTCGCCGGCCGCTTCTGGGCTGGCGGGATCGGTGACTCTTGGCGCAGCTCAGCGCGTCGATTCGGGGAAGCGGGACGATCGCGGTCGGTGCACCGGGAAGTCTGGTCGGCATGATGTCCGCTCGACCCCCGAAGATGCATCGGCTCCGCACGCTTCGCTCGATCGCCGAGTCTCGGCCATCGTGTCGGAGCATCGCCGCGAGGCGTTGCGCACGTCGTTGTGGTTCGTGCCGGGTTCGTGCACTCCTCGGCGCGGCGGCGCCCTTCGTGCTCACGTACGCCATCGACCGCGCTGCGTACCACGGAAACGTCATACTTCCGAGCTGGGTCAACAACGCTCGGTTCGGTCTCGCACGGCGCGCACGGCGCGCACGGCGACCGCGTGCCGCACCTATCGATCACCGTGTGTCTCGCGCTCACGCTCGTCGACCTGGGCTGCTCGAGTACTTCATCCATCATGTCGCGCGCTCGATCCAGCTCCGGAAGTGATCGCGGGCATCGCGCATGATCTCCCAAGTGCGATCGCCACCGAATTCTCCGCTGACAACGGTCGGCGTGCGTCGACGGCCGCGGCCGGCGACCTTCTCAGCCGGCTCGAGACTGAAGGCGCGACGCTTGCCGCGACATCGAGCGGCTACCTGCAGTTCGTCCGCTATTCGACACTGGTGGACATCGCGGTCGAGGCCGATGCAATCGTCGGGTCCTTTACCGCCCGGGACACTTCGTCGCGTGCGGACTTCCATAGGTTGGCCGCGGTATGCCGACGGTGATGATCCGTCAGCTCGAGTCCCTTACCCGCATCATGGAGCACACGACGACGACCGCCCAACGGGACGTCCTCTTGCGACAAGCAGCAATGATCCTGCGCGAGAGCGAGGAGTCCGTTCCGGAGCCGCTCGACCGTTTCGATGTACGTCGCCGCTACGACGGCTCGTTGCGGTCGCGCCCGAGCGCGCCGATTACAAGGACGCGCCGGTACCGGAAAGCGTCAAGCCCGGCGGCGAGAACCACAAGCCCGAGCCCGGCGCAGTCAGGAAGTAGCGGGGGTGCGCGTCGGCGCCTCTACAGTTCGCGCCATGGCATCGGGGGAGGGTCGTGACCTGGGCCTTGCCGAGTTGGTCGCGCTCCTGTCGCTTGGGACCGACCTCGGGCTCGGCCAGCCGATGGAGCACATGGTGCGGGCCTGTCTCGTCGCCCTTCGCTTGGGCGAACAGTTGGGCCTGGACGAGTCGCAGCGCACCGTCATCTACTACTCCGGACTCCTGGCGTGGGTGGGTTGTCACACCGATGCGTACGAGCAAGCCAAATGGCTCGGCGACGACTTGTCCGCCAAGAGTGACGCGCACTACGGCTATGACTTCGGTCGCGTTGGGCCGGCGACAGCCTTCATGTTGAAACACATCGGCGGTGCCGGTCGACCGCTGCTCCAACGCGCCCGGGTTGCCGTGGGCTTCCTCGGCGACGGTCACCGGTCGCTCGCGGCGCTCGCCGAGAATCACTACCGGGCAACCGACGAGCTCGCCCGCAGGCTCGGGCTGGGAGAGGACGTGCGCGAGGCGCTTCGGCAGAGCTACGAGCGCTGGGACGGCAAGGGGGCATTCCGACTCAAGGGCACCGAGGTGGTCATCGCCTCGCGACTGATCAACCTCGCCGATGTGGTCGAGGTGTTTCGTCGCACCGGAGGAGTCGACGCGGCGGTGGCCGTCGCGAGAGAACGCAGCGGCACGCAGTTCGATCCCGAGCTCGTCGACGTCTTCTGCGACCGGGCGCCGATGCTCTTCAGCGACCTCGAGGACGCGACCAGCTGGGACCTGGTCATCGACGCCGAGCCGTCGCTCAGCCGGCCGCTTCCGGGCGAAAAGCTCGACGACGCCCTCGAGGCGATCGGCGAGTTCGCCGAGTTGAAATCGGCGTGGCGGATGGGCCACGCGAGCGCGGTCGCCGCACTCGCGGCCGAGGCCGCGCGAACAGTCGGCCTGCCGACCACCGACGTGACGACGTTGCGGCGCAGCGCGCTGGTCGAGGATCTCGGCCACTTAGGGGTATCGAACGCGATCTGGGACAAGCAGTCGGCGCTCAGCCCCTCAGAGGTCGAGCGCGTCCGACTGCACCCCTACTTCACGGAGCGCATGTTGTCGTTCTCGCCGGCGCTCGCGCCGCTCGGCACGGTCGCCGCGCTGCACCACGAGCGGCTCGACGGCTCGGGCTACCCGCGTGGTTTGCGCGGAGATGCCATCGGGCCGGCCGGGAGGGTCCTCGCGGCCGCCGATGTCTACCAGGCGCTCACCGAGAGCAGACCTCACCGTCCGGCTCGCGAACCTGAGGCGGCGGCGAAGGAGGTGCGCAAAGAAGTCGCGGCCGGCCGCCTCGACGGCGACGCAGTCGACGCGGTCCTACGTGCTGCAGGCCATCGGGTCCGTCGGCGCAAGGAATGGCCGTCGGGGCTGACGGGTCGCGAGGTCGAGGTGTTGCGCCTCGCCGCGCGCGGCTTGTCGAACAAGGAGATCGCCCGCACCCTCGGCGTCTCGGCGAAGACGATCGGGACCCACGTCGAGCACGTCTACACGAAGATCGGCGCGTCGAACCGCGCCCAGGCCACCCTGTTCGCGATGCGACACGGCCTGATGACCGACGCCGGTCCCCAGACCGTCTCTCCCGAGGAGCCACCAAAGATCGGGTGAACGCCTGATGTGACGAGATGTGCGACTCCGTACGGTCGACGAAGACCGCGAAGGAGACGGACATGACGGCCACCGCAGACCTCCCCCAGACCGAAGCTCGCTCGCTACACGCCAACGGCATCGACATCCACTACCTCGAGGCAGGCGAGGGCGAGCCCCTCGTCCTCCTCCACGGAGGCGTGGTGTCGACCAACCCGATCTGGACCGGCGTTCCGATCGCGTACGCCTCACATATGGCGACACTGTCGACCCGTTTTCGCGTCATCGCGCCCGACACCCGCGGCGCCGGACGCACGGTCCACTCCGGCGGCACCGTGACCTTCGACCTTCTCGCCGACGACGTCGCCGCCCTCATCGACGCCCTCGGCCTCGACCGTCCGCTCATCGCCGGCTTCAGCGAAGGTGGGATCACCGCGACCGTCGTGGGCATCCGCCACTCGGGATCCGTGCGCGCGATCGCGAACCATGCCGGCTACGACGCCTTCGCGCCGTCGGTGATGCCGACGCTGGGCGCCATGATGAGGCAGATGCTCGGGGGCAGCCCCGATGCGACCGAAGCCGATCCCGATGCCGCTGCGCGCTTCTTCTCGCAGTCCGCGGAGATGCAGGGCGTGTTCGAGCTGATGAAAGCCGACGAGGACGGCGGCCAGGGCGACGGCCACTGGAAGGACTACTTGCGCCTGGCCTTCCCCCGCCTGACGAACCCGACCGGCTACACCACCGAGGACTTGGGCGCGATCAGCGCACCGACCCTGATCATCGTCGGCGACCGCGACGAGTTCTGCTCGGTCGAGGAGGGCGCGCGCGCCTACCGGGCGCTCACCGAAGGCGAACTTGCCGTCGTCCCCGCAACCGGCCACATCATCACACCACCACTCGTCGAGCTCATGGTCGAGTTCCTCGAGCGGTGGAGCTGACCTCGGAGCTCCTGATGCGCACACTCACCTTCACATTCGACTGCGCGCTCCCGCCCGCGCTCGTCCTCGAAGCCGCCCACGACTTCAGCGATCGGCGTAGCGCTGTGTTCCCCGCAGTCGAAGCCGAGCGCTTCGAGGTGCACGGCATCGGCGACAACCACGCCGACGTCACCGAAGGCACCGGAACCGGCATCGGCAGCAACTGGGAACGGTGCCGCTACGACTGGTCAGCCCCCGGGACCGTCACCGCCGCGGTCACCGACTCCAACGTCTACGGGCCCGGGAGCAGCTGGACCATCACGGCCATTGCCGCGCCACACGGGTCGCACGTAGAGATGACCTGGGCGCGCCAGTTCACACACACCATCCGAGGCCGTCTCTTCGGCACCGCGTTCCGCCTTGCCGGGCGGCCGATCTTCCGCAAATACGCCAAGCAGATCATCGACAACCTCGACGCACTCCGACGCGAACCCGGCGCCACGAGGCCGGCGGACGCACCCGAAGGAACGACCTAGTACGAAGCAGGTGCGAACGCGCTCGATCATTGGCAGGATGAAGATGTGACTGCTGAACAAACCCTTGCGCTCCTCGACCGATTCACTGCCGCTCTCAATGCGCACGACCTCGATGCAACGATGGCGCTCGTCACCGACGACATCGTCTTCGAAGCGACTTCGCCGGCTCCTGACGGCACGCGCTACGCCGGCCGCGCCGAAGTCGCCGGCGCGTGGGGCGAGCTGCTCAGGTCTACGCCCGACGCGAACTTCACGGTGGAAGAGCAGTTCTGCGCGGGCGCTGACCGGGCGATTGTGCGGTGGCGTTACGACTGGGGCGACGGGCACGTCCGCGGCGTCGACGTCATCAGGGTTCGAGGCGACAAGCTCTGCGAAAGTCTGGGCTACGTCAAGGGCTGACGTTCATCCAGGCATGCTGTCGGAGGTCAGACTGCCGATCGTGGAGTTCGCCGCAGCCATGATCCGGCCTATGCGCGCCGGATCGAAGAACTCGATCGGTGAGAGCGTCGCGGCAACCAGGCTGACGAAATCGTCCATCGCGTCCCGGTTCCCGTGCACCGCGCTGAGAACCTGTTGCATCTCGGGTGGCGGAGGATCGAGCGTCGCGAGATTCGTGGTGAATTCGTAGATCGGCGTTGCGTGCACGTCACGTGTGCGTTGCCACTCCGACATCGCATCCTCGAACGACGCACCCCGCTCGAACACTTCGACGAGCGCATTCGTGCAGCGCTCAACGTCGCCGAACGCATCGGTGATGCCCTGGGCGGTGATCGGGTCCTTGGTATAGCCCGCGTCACCGACGAGCGCCCAGCCGTGGCCGTACGGCTTGCGGAAGTAATTCGCGACAGCCCCGCCGGCGAACGGGCCTCGCGCTTCGCTTCGCGCACCCGCGCCGCGAACTCGGGCGCGAGCTCGAACGTCTTCAGGTAGTTGGCCTCGACGTCAGACTTGTACGCGGAAGCTTCGGCATAGGGCCAACCCATCACGATGAGCGTGAGGTCGTCGTTCGTTGGGAACGCGCCCCATCCCCTGTTCGGTCGAATGACCGTTTCCATGCCGTCGATCGGTAGCCCGCTCCAGTACGTGTAGTAGCTCCACTGCAGAATGGGCTTGGTGTTGTATTCCTCGGCCCGGACTGCGCGTGCCAGGTGCGAGTTGCGACCGTCGGCGCCGATCACAACACGGGCACGCTCGCATGCCGCCGCGCCGTGCGGGTCGCGACCGCGAATGCCGACGACGGCACCGTCTTCGATGAGGATCTCGTCGACTGTGAACCCTTCGCGGACCTCAGCGCCCGCTTCGGCAGCCGCGTCGACGAGGATCTTGTCGAGCACCGTGCGCCGGGGCGCGTACGCGGTGTTGATGCCGTCGACCGGCCGCGGCGTGCCAGAAATCGTGATCGGTCCGAAGTCGAACGAGTACGTGTTGATCGGCGGACATCCCGTCGCGACAACGCGGTGCAGCAGGCCCCACCGGTGCAGCGCTGCGATCGCGGGTGCGTGCAGCAGGTGGGTCGACACGGTGTCGCTCGGGAACGTCGCCCGGTCGACCAACAGGACTCGCCATCCGCGGCGCGCGAGCACCATGGCTGTCGGCGCCCCGGCGCATCGGGCGCCAACCACAATCGCGTCGTATTCGCTCATGTCTCCTCCTACCGTTGGATACGAAGACAATGAACGAACGCTCAGCGTCGGGCATCGGGGAGCTCCCCTATTCGCTCCCTCGTTTCTCGCGAGCTGCGTACGCGGCGGCCTCCGCCCGGCTCCGCAATCCGAGCTTGGTAAGAACCCGGCTCACATGGTGCTCGACCGTCTTGCGGCTGATGTACAAACGATCGGCGATTTCGGGATTCGACATTCCGTGACCCAGCAGTTCGAGGACCTCGGCCTCGCGCCGGGTGAGCAGACCGTTCGAGCGGCGTCCGACCGGCGGCCGCGCGCCCAACGACCGCAGCAGCGCCGCGGCCGCGTCCGCGTAGCGGGTTGCGTCGAGCCGCTCGAAAGCTTCGAGCGCGGAACGTGCTTCCATCACCGCGGCACTGCGGTGTTCGGCTGCGAGCGCCGTGGCGAGCTCGAGTCGGCAGCACGCGAGTTCCATCGGCATTCCCGCAGCCGCGAAGCCATCCAGTGCTTCGCGCAGGCACACGCTGACATCGTCATCGCGACGCGCGGCGCACACACGGCCACGCGCGAAGGCGGCTTCGGCGCGCACATAGCTGCTCGGTTGCTCCACCGCGATCGCTGCGAGTCGAGCCGCGGCTGCGCCCGCCGGATCGAGCGAGCCGGCCGCGATCTCTACATCGACCAACGTTGCGAGTAGTGGCACCGCTGCAGTGCTCGTCGGGTCGAGGTCATCAAGCGCGCGCGCCAGCGTTTCCCGAGCCAGACCCTGATCGCCGCGTTCGAGATAGAGGACCGCCAAGGGACGCGCGGTGTCGCCGTTCAGGCCGAGATCCGCAAGAATCTGCTCCGCCTCCTCGAATCGCCCCTGGCGCACGCGCAGCTCTGCAAGACGCGACAGCGCGCCGGGCCGGAGCGACCGCCACCCGAGTGCCCAGAGTCGGACTGCGTCGGTGAGCGCGGCATCAGCCTCGTCCCAACGTCCGGCCACGGTGAGAAGACCGCCGTAGTGCGTATGACAGAACGCGGCCACCGACGGCAGCCGGCGTTGCGTAGCAATCTGTTCACCGACACGAATCCATTGATCCGCGCGCGCGACATCGTGGGCGAACTCGCATGCCGAGAACAGCTGGCAGAACACTTCTTCGAGCGCCTGAAAGCTCTCGACCTCTGATCCGGCAACCGCCGCGAGCGCCTCGTCGAGGAGCCGCATTCCTTCCTCCATGCGATCGGCGTGAACCAGGCTCGCGCCGAGATATGCCAGAGCAACGACTTCGAGATCGGTGTCGCCGAAACGACGAGCGATCGAGAGCGCGGCGCGCAGGTGTTCGTTCTTGCGTTCTCGAAGGTTTTCGAACATGCCGATGTTCAACGCGACCCAACCGGCCTCGAGGGAGTCGGCATCGCCCAAAAGTGTCTGCGCACGCGCCAACCACCCGCTCATCACCGCACCGTCGCCGTAGACCATGCCGTACAGCGGTGCGAGCGAGCGCGCCGCGCGGACCGCTCCGAGTGAATCGTTCGCCGCACGGAACCCCGCGTACGCGCGTTGCCAGTGGTCGCTCGCAGCCGCAAAGTCGAGGTCGAGATACGCCGCCCGACCGAGAACTTCTTGAACGCGAGGGCCGTCGTCGGCATCGGCCAAGAGCTCACGAGCCCGCGCCGCGTCACCCGCGACCAAGGCCGTCCGAGCCTCAGCGAGGGTTCCGCCGTCCGTCATCTCCTCAGGCTGCCACGCCGAACCATTTCGGTCAGTTCCGGCCGATCAGTAAACCGACCAGCCGCCATCGACGAGGAGGTGTTGGCCGGTGATGTAACTCGATGCCTCACTGGCGAGGAAGATGATGGTGCCGTCGAGCTCGTCGATTCGCCCGGGTCGACCGAGGGCACTGTGGTGCTCGATCCATGCAACCTGTTCCGGATCCTCGAGAAATCCGGAGAGCCGCGTCGGGAAGAATGCCGGTCCGACCGCGTTCACCCGGACGCCGAACCGGCCCCACTCGGCAGCCAGGCTCCGGGTCATCGCAACGACGCCGGCTTTGGCGGCGTTGTACGCGACGAGCGGGTATCGATCGAGTGCGCGCTCGGCCCCGAGCGACGCGATGTTGATGACGGACCCTCGTCCGGCCGCGATCATCGCCGCTCCCACTGACTGAGTAAGCGCGAAAACGGAGACGAGGTCGGCTTCGATCATCTCGCGAAGCTCGGCAGGTGTCGTACGGACCGCGGGCGCGCTGGCCGCAATGCCGGCAGTGTTGACGAGTACGTCAACGCGGCCGTGGCGGTCGAGCGTCTCCGCGACGAGTCGTTCACGATGATCCTCAGACGTCAGATCACCGGGGATCGCGACCGCGCCGACGGTTTCGGCAACCGTCACGAGCTCCGGCGCGCGCCGAGCAGTCACGACAAGCTTCGCGCCGGCGCCGGCCAGTGCCGTCGCCCACTGCGCGCCGAGCCCCGACGACGCCCCGGTGAGCACTACCACCTTGTCATCCAGTCTGAAGTGACGCGTCGGATCCTCGGTCTCGGGCATCAAATCAGTGAAAAGAGTTCCCACTCGCCTTCGAGACCCTTGAGCGAGTGAAGACCGCGTGGCTCGAACTCGAATCCGCTTCCGCCGGCCAGGGCGCGTGTTGTCGCCGAGACGACGATCTCATTCGCGCCGGCAACTCCGAGGACACGCGCTGCCTCGTGTACCGCGATGCCGCGAACGTCACTTCCGACGAGTTCGACTTCACCGACGTGCACACTCGCCCGGACCGAAAGCCCTTCGCGCTCCGCATCCGCAACGATTGCCTGAGCACAGCGCAGCGCCGCGGCCGGACCTTCGAACGCCGCGAGAAATCCGTCTCCAGTCGTGTTGACTTCCCGGCCGCCGTGCAACTCCACCGCACGCCGCGTCGATTCGAAATGAGTCGACAGCAACTCGCGCCACTCGCGATCGCCGAGACGCGCCGCCGTCACCGTCGAATCGACGATGTCGGTGAACAGCAATGTCACGAGCGCGCGTGTCTGAGCACCCATGATCCTGTAACCGGCGAACTTGTGCATGCCGGTCCATTCGACGAGCTGGCACGGTTCCTCACCGAGGGTGTAGCCGTCGTGTTCGGGTGGGACCTCGAACACGTCGTCGGGACCGAACTCCGCTGTCGTGCCGTCGCGCATCGTCACACCGAACCGGCCGGAAACGACAACGCCGACGTGACGCGCGGCACACCATTCGCCACCGACGCGCGGCCGCACATGGTCGTACCAACGCCAGCCGGGCGCGAGCACCAGATGGCCGACCGTGAAGTCACCGAGCTCGACTTGCCGCACCTTGATGTTCGGAAACTCGATCGTGCCATCCGGCTGCGCAAAGCTCTTGTGTCGAATCTCCGCCACCGACAAATCCTCACGTAGTCGGCAACACGCCGTCAACGCACCACTGAATTGCCTTGGTTCCCGTGCGTCTTTCAGGTCCGGTATTCGGGGTTCGGGTAATCGAACCGTGCGCCCGCGTCCCAAGCCGTACGCTGATTGCCGTACGCCGGCCAGCCACCTGCATCTTTGATCATGCGTGCCAGGTGCAGGATGTTCCAGGTCATGAACGTGGTGTTGCGATTCGTGAAGTCGTTCTCGGGACCGCCGGAACCGGGATCGAGGTAGCTCGGTCCCGGACCGGCGTCGCCGATCCACCCTGAGTCCGCCTGCGGCGGTATCGCGTAGCCGAGGTGCTGGAGCGAATACAAGACGTTCATCGCGCAGTGCTTCACTCCGTCCTCGTTGCCCGTCACGATGCACCCGCCGACACGCCCGTAGTAGGCGTACTGACCGTGCTCGTTGAGCAGGTGGGAGTTGCCGTACAGCCGCTCGATCACCTGCGTGCACACCGACGACTTCTCGCCGAGCCAGATCGGCGTCAGGAGAACAAGAATGTCGGCGTCCATCACCTTGGCGAAGATGCTCGGCCAGTCGTCGCGTTGCCATCCATGCTCGGTCATGTCCGGCCACACGCCCGTCGCGATCTGATGGTCGACCGCGCGGATCTTCTCGACGTGCACACCGTTGGCTTCCATGATCGCGATCGATCGGTCCCCCAGGCCTTGCGTATTGGACGACTCCGGCGATCGCTTGAGCGTGCAGTTGATGTAGACGGCTCGCAGGTCGGAGAAGTCGAACGGGTTCTCGTCCGAAAGCCTGCGCTCCATGTCGGTCAACTTCATTGCCGCCCCGATCTCCCATGCTCGAACGTTCCGACGTCTTCGCGCGGGAGCCGGCTGCTTCTGCCGACTCCCGCGTACCCGTGATTCGCTACGAGGCGGCGAGGCCTTCGATGACGTGGGCCTGCAGCCCGGTGATCTGCCCGATAGGCGTGAGCGACCCGTTACCTTCGACGCGGAACTCGTCGATCGTACCCGCACCGCCGTTTTCGCTGTAAACGAAGCGGCCGTCGGGCGACACAACGAGATCAATCGGTCCACCCGCGGTCGTCGCGGTGCTCGGCAGGAGCGAGACCGTGCCATCAGCGGCAACGTGGTAGACGCTCAACGTCGCGCTCCCGGCGTTCGCGACGTAGAAGTTGCCATTCCCCTCAGCTGCAATCCAACACGCGGCAGCCTGGCCGTCGGAGACCGGGCCCGAAAGCACGTCGAGTGAGTTGTTCCAACGGATCCGGTATGTCGACACCGAGTTCGTGCCGGCCTCGACGACGACGAGATGGCCGTAGCTGTCGAAGCTGAATGCGAACGGCACCAAACCTGCGGGTGGGTTCGCGGTCGCGGCCGTGAGGCGGCCGCTCGGGAACACACCGAACACGTCGATCGTCCCCGTCGCCTTCGTCGTCACGACGAGGTGCGTGCCGAACGGCGAGAAACCGATCTGGCCGGGTGACGCGAGGAACTGCGGCGGATTCGCGTTTGCGATGCCGAGGGCGCGGCGCGAACCGCTGATCGGGAAGAGCCGGCCGGCGAGGAGCCGGTAGCCCTGCAGGTTCGCGCTGTTGCCGGTGTCGAGTACATACACGAGGTCGCCGTGCACGGCGATGCTCGTCGGGAAAGCGCCACCCGACGGCACGACCTGACGCAACTGCAGCGCGTCGCCGTCGACGCCGAACAGGGACACCGAGTCGCTGCCCGCATTCGTCACCAGCAAAACATGACTGGCCGCGTCGTACACGACCGAGCCTTGGGATGCGAGCGGGTCGACGACCGCGCCGGTCTGCGCACCGCCCTTCCCGCCCGTCGGATACGTCCCCGCGGGCGACAAGGTGCCGTCGGGCGCGCGATCGTAGACGAGCACGGCGTTGCCGGCCGGGTCGTTGGTCTGGACGAACACGGCCTGATCCGGCCCGTGATGGAAGCCGCCGGGATGCGCGGCAGCTGCCGTCGCCGGCGCGACGGCGGCGAGCGCGGCCGCGCCGGTCACGGCGAGGAACCTCGAGAACGACCTCATGGATGCTCCGATCGACGGTGAACGATTCGGAGCATGAGTACGCGTGAGCGTGTCGGCGTTACACGTCTCGTTCGCGGAAGGCGTCGAGCAGTCGATTCCGCAGGTCAGCCGGCATCTCCTCGACGTCGTGGTCCGACAACGAGCCCGCGTCGGCGACGATCCGACGCATTTCGCGCAGGTACTCACGGCAGTGCGGGCAGTCGGCGAGATGCTCGTCGATGAGCTTCACGACGTCGGCGGGAAGGGTGCCTTCGAGGTAACCCGTGACGTCCTCGACGAACTGCTTGCATACGTACGCCAGCTTGCTCATCGTCCGTCACTTCCTCCGTAGTGCCGCTCGACGGCGCCACGCACCTTCGAGCGTGCCCGATGGAGTAACACCCGCTGATTCCCTTCGCTCAGACCGAGGACTTCGCACACTTCGTCGGCACTGCAGCCCAACACATCGCGCAGGGTGATCACTTCCCGCTGCGCACCAGGCAGGTCCTCGATCGCGGCCCACACGACATCGAGCTCCTCGCGCACCAGCGCTTGCTGTTCCGGGTCGGGCCAAGGGTCGGGCGGTTGCTTCCACGTTCCCGCCTTGCGGAAGCGGCGGAAGCGGTGCGCATCGACCGCAGGCCCGCCGTCGTCCGCGCTCGTCGTCGCCGAGAGCGGGATGGTTCGCTGCTCCTTCACGCCCCAGGTGCGGGCGATGTTCAACAGGATGCTGAACACCCAGGTCTTGACGCTCGATCTTCCTTCGAAGCGGTCGATGCCCTGGATTACTGCGAGCCAGGTCTCTTGCACGACCTCTTCGGCGACCGCGCGGCTCGGTACGTACTGGCCTGCCAGGCGAACGAGCGGCGCGTGATAGCGATCGAGCAAGAACGCGAACGCATCGGCATCCCGCGCGGACAGCGCCTTCGCAAGCACGTTGTCATCGCTGAAGTCGAGCCCGGCCACCGGTCGAGCGTAGGACATCAACACGACGTGCAGTCCCGCGGACCGTCCGCGCGTTTCACATCTGGATGACGCCGAACGTTTCACCCGGTCCTGGCCGAATCGACGACCGCCCCATTCGCAACGTAACGAATCATCCATGCTGATTCGCCGTAGTCGGCTTGATCATGGCCGTGAGCCTGCTGACCCCGATCCGCGAAACGCTCTCCCTCCAGGGCGCCGGACCGGACGCGCCGGTACATCTCGGCTTGGGCTTCAGCAACGGCGGAACCCCCCAGACTCTTCGTGCGAGGTGAGGGCCCGCAGAACGCCTGGACCACGTCCAGCCGTCTCGTCGACAATGCCGGACACCACATCAGCTCCGCCCAAGCCCGCGGTCTTCCTCCGTCAGCACTGCCCCAACGTCAATCTTCAGCCGCCGTCACCAACGCGTCCGGGCATCGTCCGCGGCCCCGCCTCGGACGCCGGGCGAACCTGTCTCGCTCCATCAGCCTTGTACGCCGTGTTCGAGTCGCTCGACGGTCTCGATGTACTCCTCGACGAGTTGGTACATGACCTCGCGCACAGGACGCACCTCGTTCATGCGGCCCACGATCTGACCGACCGGCGCGAACGCAAGATCCTTCCGGCCCGAGCGGGCAATGCGGGCGTTTGCCTCGGAGGTGAGGATGTTCTGCAGCGGCATACCCAGGGGTCCCGGGCCCTGGTCGCCGGTCCATGCGTCGGTCCACGCGTTGCGCAACATGCGCGCGGGCTTGCCGGTGTAGCAGCGCGAGCGAACCGTGTCGGCCGAGGTTGCGTCGAGGTACGCCCCGAGCACCGCAGGACTGGAGTCGCTCTCGGTCGTCGTGAGCCACAACGACCCGAGCCACACGCCCTGCGCGCCGAGCGCGAGCGCGGCGGCGATTTGCCGCCCGCTACCGATACCGCCGGCGGCGAGCACGGGCGCCGGCGCGACCGCGTCGACGACCTCGGGAACGAGAACCATCGTGGCGATCTCACCGGTGTGCCCACCCGCTTCGTAACCCTGCGCGACGACGATGTCGACGCCGTTGTTGACGTGGCGCTGCGCGTGCACCGCCTTGCCCGCAAGTGCCGCGACCTTCACGCCGTGCTCGTGAGCCTGGTCGATGACGTCCTTCGGCGGAGATCCCAACGCGTTCGCGATCAACTTGATCGGATGCGCGAGCGCGATCTCGACGTGCCGGTGCGCCACGTCGTCGGTCCAACCGAGCACACCGTGCCCGTGTTCTCCTTCGGGCAACGGCGGCAGCTCGAAACGCTCCATGAGCTCGTCGACGTACCGCCAGTGATTCGCGTCGATCATCGAACGGATCTGGCCCAACATCTCCTCGGCGTCGGCGCCGTGCACGTCGACCGCCTTCTGCGGCATCACCGTGTCGACGCCGTACGGCATGCCGTTCACGTTCTCATCGATCCAGTCGAGCTCGATCTCGAGCTGCTCGGGACTGAAGCCGACCGCGCCGAGCACACCGAACCCTCCGGCCTTGCTCACTGCCGCGACGACGTCGCGGCAATGCGTGAAAGCGAAGATCGGGTACTCGATCCCGAACATGTCGCACAGCGGGGTCTGCATCTCACCCTCCGAATCGGCAGCTAGAACACGTTCCACCAACGATACGCCAGAGCCGGGGAAGGTCGCCGAAGCCCGAGCGCCCAGGCTCGGGCGTCCTGCGGCTGCCGGTCGTCCGCGTCGGGCGTACCGATGACGCATCGGGCTTCTGCTCCGGCCGGACCTCTACATGCACGGAGCCGCGCCCGGCGCGAGTCGGACGCCACGCGAACGGCATGCGGCCGAATCCTCGAGATGCCGCGCGCCTACGCCCGACGGACGGCGAACACTTGCACGGCGAGGCCGTGATGGGTGGATTCGCGCGCCGCGAGCGTGTAGCGCTCACGGCGCTCGACGCTGATCGCATTCGCGCTCGCAGAGCGTGGCTGACGAGGTCTCCTCACCTAGGCCGCTACGAGGTGTGCATCGGCCGCGTGAGGTGGACGCGACGATCGCTCGGTCCAACGACACAGAGGCGACCGGATCCTGACGCTCGGCGTTCGGGCTGTGGGACCGGATCGGACGCCATGCGGTAAGGCACTGACCATCGGTCCGACGACGGCGAGGCCCGGCAGAGCCGTATAGTGAAAGCGCGTCGTTGACGCCCGTTCGGGCCCGGCCGTAGGCATCTGGTTGGACACGGATTCCAACAACCCCAGGTCCTAACGCCATGGCCACACCTGAAGTCGTCGTTCCCTCCCGCGCATCGCTTGCGACATCCCGCGTCATTACCGCCCTGTTGGTGGTCGGGCCCGGTATCGCCCTCGGCATCGCCATCCCGTTGCTGTGGGGTCACGAGGTGACGCTGGTCGACATCGTCCTCGCCGTCGTCTTGTACGTCGTTACCGGGCACGGCATCACCATCGGCTACCACCGGCTGTTCACCCATTCGAGCTTCAGACCGAACCGGCCGCTGAAGATCGCGCTGGCCACGCTCGGCTCGTTGGCCATGGAAGGCTCGGTGATCGGGTGGGTCGCAGCACACCGCCGCCACCACCGCTACAGCGACGCGTCCGGCGACCCCCACTCGCCGCACCGCTACGGTCCGGGGCTGGTCGCGCAGGTGCGCGGTTTCGTCCACGCCCACGTCGCCTGGCTGTTCTCCGCGCAGCTGACATCGGCGCAGCGCTACGCGCCCGACCTGCTGAAGGACCGCGACCTCGTAGTCCTCAGCCGTCTGTTCCCGTTGTTCGCAGTGATGTCGCTGGCGATCCCGTTCGGGCTGGGTTGGCTGATCGCCGGAACGCTCGGCGGCGCGCTCAGCGCGCTGATCTGGGCCGGGCTCGTGCGGATGACGGTGCTGCACCACGTCACGTGGAGCATCAATTCGGTCTGTCACGTGTTCGGCCGCCAGCCCTACACAACGAAGGACCGCAGCACGAACTTCGCACCGCTCGCGATCCTGTCGTTCGGTGAGTCGTGGCACAACTTCCACCATTCGCAACCGTGTGCGGCGCGCCACGGTGCGGGCCCCCACCAAATCGACTCGTCCGCGCGGGTGATCCGGCTCTTCGAACAATTCGGCTGGGCGACCAACGTCCGTTGGCCGGAGAGGACGCGGCTCGCAGCATCGACTGCATCGTGATGGACGGCCGCGGGTCCGCGCCGCGGCTTCCCAAATCGTTCACGCTCAGCACACCCGACGGGGTCACGCTCAGCGCGCTGCGCTATGGCCGTGGCAACGCGCACGCCGCCGTCGTGTTCGGCCACGGTTTCACGGGCTCGCAACACAACAAGAAGATCGTCGCGCTGGCCGGCCGTCTCGCGGAACACGGTCTCGCCGTGTACACCGCCGACTTCCGTGGCCACGGCGCGAGCGGAGGACTCTCCACGCTCGGCGACAAGGAGATCCAGGACCTCGAAGCCGTGCTCGCCCTCGCCCGCAGCCGCCACCGGAAGGTCGTGAGCGCCGGGGCGTCGATGGGCGCGTTCATCGCGTTGCGGCACGCCGGACTCGGCGGCAAGGCCGACGCCGTCGTCGCGATCAGCAGTCCCGCGGCCGGCCGCGATCCCAAGCTCCTGCGCGCGCGGCTACTCCGCCGCGCCGCGCTGTCGGCCCGTGGCCGTCGCCTGCTCGACCTGTACGGCACCCGCGTCGGCGCCTTTTCTGAAACCATCACACCGCCGCTCGACCTCGTCGCACAGATCGCGCCCACACCCGTGGCGATCATCCACGGCGCACGCGACCGCTACGTCCCGCTCGCCGACGCCTACGCGCTCTACGACAGGCTCGGCGAGCCGCGGCGGCTCGTCGTACTCCGCGACTTCGGCCACGGTGAGGCGGCCTTCGATCTCCCCTTCGCCGACCGGCTCAACGATCTCATCGGCGACCTGTTGGACGGGCATTGACCGCCGACCCGTCGACGCGGGATCCCCAAGTCCTTGGCGAGCTGCTCCAACGACTTCGCGCGTTCACGCGCCAACTCGACCACGCAGGCCCGGAACTCGGCGGGTGTGCTGCCGGCATGCGGACTCCTCTCCGAGAGAGAGGAGCCTCTCACGACAGATGTCCGGAGAACCGGGCAACCTCATTCGAGTTCGGCGATTGCTTAGCGCAGGATTGCGTCACGGTCACGGCTCGCTTCGCTTTGTTCCGCGGAGGCGATGGCCCAATCGAGAGGACGTCCTTGACTTTCGTCGGAGGCGGTATATCTTGACGTCAAGATATTTGACTCCGAGGTAAAGAGAGCAAGAATGGCAAGAGCACTCAGCATCCTGCAACACCCCGTCAGGGACTACGCCGCATGGCGCACCGTGTACGAACAGGTCCAGCCCCTGCGCGACAAGCACGGCGTCAGCGCCGCCGACGTCCTCCAGGACCCGGCCGACCCCAACCAGGTGACCGTGTTGCACTGGTTCCCATCGGTCAGCCAGGCCCAGGCGTTCGCCGCCGATCCCGGGCTGAAGGACGCGATGGCCACCGCGGGTGTGACTGCCGCGCCCCGCATCGAAATCGTGGTCGAGGCGTAGACCTGTCCCCTCGTCGGCCTCCCGAGGCCATCGCATTCGAACGCGAGTTCCCGGGCGCTCGTTGGCTGACCAGCCGCTGCGCCCGGGAACTCGAAGTCGTCGGCAATCTTGTCGAGACAACGGTCGGTACGGTCTGTCGACGGTACGGCCTGTCCCACGCGGCGGTGAACGCACTCGCGGTCGTCGAAGGCGAAGGCAAACCGATGCTGACCGGGGAGGTCGCCGCCCGCATGCACATCACGAGCGGAACGGTCACCTCACTGCTCGACACCCTCGAACGCAAGGGCTACGTCGTGCGCAGCAGCGACCTCGATGACCGTCGCCGAGTCCTCGTGGACATCACCCCGGCGGCGCAAGCGCTCCTGGACGAAGCGCTTCCCGCGATCCAACAAGTCGCCCGCCTCCTCGTCGACCGCATCGGGATGCAACGACAACAAGTGCTGCTCGACATCCTCGCCGAGATCCGCAACGCGGCCGCCGACCTGCCCGACGAGCTCCCGCCACCGCAACCTCGACAACGACCGAATCACATCACCCGTTGAAGGAGTCATTTATGGAACTCGTCGTTGTTGGTGCCGGCGTCGGCCGGACCGGCACCCACTCCCTCAAGATCGCGCTCGAGAAACTGCTCGACGCGCCCTGTCATCACATGCTCGAGATCCTCGGTGACCCAACCCAGATCCCCGCATGGACCGACGCAATCGAAGGCCGGCCCGTCGACTGGGCCGCGATGCTCAGCGCCTATCGCGCGGTCGTCGACTGGCCAGGCGGAGCGTTCTGGCCCGAGCTGTCCGCCGCGAACCCTGACGCGCTCGTGCTGCTCTCCGTACGAGACCCCGAGAGTTGGTATCGCAGCGCGTCGAACACCATCTTCTTGACCTTCGAAAACATGCCGCCCGAAATCGCACCCTGGATGGACACGGTCCGCAAACTGCTCCGCGACCGATTCAGCGACCGATTCGACGACCCCACAGCGATGATGGACGCCTTCACGCGACACAACAACACCGTCCGCGCCCAAGTACCAGCCGACCGGCTCCTCGAATGGACACTCGGCGACGGATGGGAACCCATCTGCGAACGACTCGGGCTGGCCGTTCCCGGTGAGCCATTCCCCATCACCAACACCACCGACGAGTTCCGCGAAATGGTCGGCATACCACCGCTCACCTGAGAGACCACTCCCACTCCGCGGGTATCGCAACAGCTCTCGGGCGCCCCGAATAACGTCCCAGGTCCCGCGTCCCAGAATTGCGAGCCCAGGGTGCCTCGTACGCCGCGTCGGGTCGCGCTATCCCGCCCGCCGAGGGCTTCGCGCTTGCAATCGCGAACCCACACCGATTGCCCGGTCTGGAGCGTTTATGCGAGTACGGCCTATGTCGCGGGCGTGTGAGATTGGAGCGCTGTGAATGCCCGGTGCCCGGGTGACGCGGCCGCGATCCTTTGGTTCCGATGCGGTTCGATAGTGGTCCAGGTAGTCGCGAAAGTTGCCGAGTAAGAGGTCGTCGGTCATCACGCATGAGGAGCGGCTGATGCCTCCGTGGGATAACTACCGAGACCGGTTCAACCAGCGTCCCGAGACGCTGGATGCCTACGCTGATGTCTGGACCCGCGTGCCCGAAACGCAGGCGTCCTTCGGTGGATGGGTCGGATTCATGCAAGCCGCGAACGCTGAGCCCAGTTGGGTGGCGAACCGTCCGGAGCGAGTGCGGCTCGCGGAGGAGATCATGCGCTCCGGGGGATACGAGATCGGGCCGACAACCGAGCGCGGTGCGCGTCGCTGGGTGCGGGTCGAGCGTCCCAAGCGGTTCGTGACGTTGCGTCTGTTCGGCCGCACGATCTCGGTCTGAACGGGCATCGCAGACCTCCAGTCGGGACGTCACGGGCTCGCCATAACAGCGCCAGAGGAGCAGGCAGTCTGTGCGCCTCCGAGCGAGAGGCGGTGATCCGTGGTCAGCAGCGTGCTGCGTGATGATCTTCCCGCCACCATGCTGCTTGACGCGGCCGTGGTGGAGAACCCGTACGCCTTCTACCGCCGCCTGGTCGCGGACGCGCCCGTGTGGTTGGTTCCCGGCACGTCGGTCGTGGTCGTGAGTTCGTTCGCGGCCGTGACCGAGGCGACGAGCCGGGTCGAGGACTTCTCCTCGAATCTCAAAGGGTTGCTCTATCGGACAGACGATGGGTTACCTGGCGTGCTTCCCTTCGACGTTGGGGAAGACGCGAACGCGCTCGCGACCGCAGATCCGCCCATGCATACGGTGCACCGCAACGCGGTGTTCCCGGAGCTAGTCGCGCGGCGAATGGCGGCGCTTCGTCCTGAGATTGAAGGGCTGGCCGACGCGCACATCGCCGTGGCGTTGATGGACGCGCCGGTCGAGTTCATGGACGGCATCGCGAACGCGGTCCCGATCCGCGTTGTCAGCAAGCTCATCGGATTCCAAGACGAAGATCCCGACGAGCTTCTCGCGACCGCGTTCGGGTCGACGGCGATGCTCGCCGCGACCGAGTCCGTGGACGAAATCAACGCCCTCATGGAACGTTCCCTCGCCGTGTACGGCTGGATGAACGAACAACTCGTCGAGCGAGCCGGTGACAGCGCAGACGACGGCATCCTCGGAGCGGTTAGCAGCGCCGTAGCCGCGGGTGACCTCGACGTTGCCGCGGGCCTCACGATCATCCACACGCTACTCAGCGCCGGTGGCGAATCGACCACCAGCCTGCTCGGCAACGCCGTGTACATGCTCGCAACGATGCCCGAGTTACAGCAGCGCTTGCGTGACGATCCGGCGCTCATCGGACCGTTCATCGAAGAAGTCCTGCGGTTGGAGTCGCCCTTCCGGTACCACCTACGTCATGTTCCTCGGGTCACGGAACTTCGTGGCGTGACGATCCCGGCCGGTTCGACCATGTTGTTGTTCTGGGGCGCAGCGAACCGCGACCCCGCCGAGTACGAACGGCCCGATGAGGTCGCGCTCGACCGACCGACACCGCGGCACCACCTCGCGTTCGGACGAGGCATTCACTTGTGCGTGGGTGCCCCACTCGCGCGACTCGAAGCCCAAGTCATTCTCACGCAGTTCTTGGAGCGGACGGCCAGCTTCACGCTCGACGGGACGCACCCGCCCGCGCGATTGCGCAGCCTCATGGTGCGCCGGTTCAACAGCCTGCCCCTCATCGCGACGCGGAGCGCGTGACTCGCGGGTCCGACTCGACGCGGCGGCGCGGATCGGTCGATCAGCGCTGACTAGCCGATCGACTAGTTTGCTGGACTTCGGCGTCGCGGGTCTAGCGACGGTGCGGTCGGGGGCGAAATGCAATCGGACGGTCAGCGTCACGGCCGAGTTTGGGTGTTCGTCGGGGCGCTCACGTTGCTGGTAGCCGGGTGCGCGAACGCGTCGTCGAACAAGCCGTCGGCAGAGGCGACGGTGCCGTCGCGCGGACCTGCGACGACCGTGGATGCCGCGCAGTTGAAGACGAACGTGCCGGTGCACGCGCCGGGAGTTACGAGTTCGGAGATCAAGGTCGCTGCGATCACGTCGAAGACGAACAATCCCGTGGGTTCGTTCGGGCCGTTTGTCGACGGAGTGAACGCGTACTTCCGCATGGTCAACGACAACGGCGGGATCTATGGCCGCAAACTGGTCGTCTCCGCCGACCGCGACGACCAGTTCGGGCTGAACCGGCAGACGGTGCAGCAGAGCCTCGCGCAGGACAACGCGTTTGCGACGTTTGTCGCGACGGCACTGTTCACCGGCGCGGACCTCCTCGCGCAGACACAACAGCCAGTGTTCATGTGGAACCAGAACCCGAACTTCGCCGGACACCCAACGTTCTACGCGAACTTCCCGGCGATCTGCTTCACCTGCGGTTCGCAATACCTTCCGTACGCGGCGAAGCAACTCCATGCGACCAAGGTCGGGATCCTCGCCTACGGGATCGCGCAGCAGTCGAAGGACTGCGCGCAGGGCTACAAGAAATCGTTCGAGAAGTACCCGACCGCACAAGTCGCCTTCTTCGACGATTCGCTCGGCTATGAACAGCCGGTCGGACCGCAGGTCACGCAGATGAAGCAGAAGGGCGTCACTCTCATCCTGACCTGCGTCGACCTCCAAGAGTCGTACACGATTGGCAAGGAGATGCAGAAGCAGGGCATGAACGCCGTGCAACAGCTGCCGTACGGCTACAACGCCGACTTCATGGCGAAGAACGCGTCCGTGATGGAAGGCGACCTCGTCTCCGTCCAGTTCACCGCGCTCGAAAACAAACCGCGCATCCCCGAAATCCAGAAGCTCTACAAATACGCGTCCGAGATCGGAGTGCCCGTCGGAGAGCTCACCGCGTACGGCTGGCAAGTTGCCGACGAGCTCTACACCGGCCTCGCCGCGGCAGGTCCCAACTTCTCGCAGGCGAAGGTCGTCGCCGCGCTCAACTCCATGACCGCGTACGACGACCACGGCTTCATCGAACCCATCAACTGGCGAACCGGGCACATCGACCCGCAGACCCACCCCGAAGCACTCGACCCGAAGGTGTGCAACACGTGGGTGCAGGTCCGCAATGGCAAGTTCGTTCCCGTATACGGCCGACCTGGCAAGCCGTGGGTCTGCTTCAACCGCAGCGACCCAACCGCCGACCACCCGCAGTTCCTCAGCTTCGCCAGACCGTAGGCGGCGCGAACCATCTGACGCGGCCGCGCCATAACTGGTTCTCCTGCTGTAACCGTGGGTGTTTGCAGTGTCGGTCCGCGAGTGCACCCCGCCTGATTCCTAGGTTCGGAGTTGTCTGACGACTTCGACCGGGGAGGCAGAGCGGGGTGCGGAATCGCAGCGTATGGGAACACGCGTGTGGGCTGACGCGGACGGTCGTAGAAGGCGTCCGTTTCGACGATGTTGCGGCGGCGATTGTCGTGTCGGCGCGTCCGGTTGCGCGGGCTCGGGATCGGTGCGGGCGATGCGGTCGCCGTTCGTCTCGTTATGACCATGGTGAAGGCCGCCGCTGGCGCGCGCTCGATGTCGGCACGACCAAGGTCTTCATCGAGGCGGCTGCGCCCAGGGTTCGTTGCCGTGATCATGGCGTGACGGTGGCGGCGGTGCCGTGGGCGCGGCACGGCGCGGGTCACACCCGAGACTTCGACGACCTCGCGGCGTGGTTGACGGTGCGGACGTCGAAGAGCGCGGTGATGGAGCTGTTACGGGTCGGGTGGCGGACGGTCGGTGCGATCGTCACTCGCGTCAACGCTGACGTTGACGCCAAGGTGGATCGGCTCGAGGGGCTGCGCCGGATCGGCATCGACGAGATTTCCTACAAGCGCGGGCACCGCTACCTGATCGTGGTCGTCGATCACGACAGCGGCCGGCTCGTGTGGGCCGGACCGGGTCGCAACGAAGTCGCGTTGCAGGTGTTCTTCGACGAGCTCGGACCCGAACGCGCCGCCCTGCTCACGCATGTCTCGGCTGATATGGCTGACTGGATGGCCCGTGTCGTCGCCGACCGGGCACCGAACGCGAGCCGCAGCGCCGATCCGTTCCACGTGGTCGCGTGGGCGATCGACGCGCTCGATATCGAACGCCGACGAGCGTGGAACGCGGCCAAAGGCCGTCGCGCAACCCGCGAAGTCGGTCGGCCGCATCCCCGCTCGATCGGCGACGCGAAGCGCATCTCCCACGCCCGTTACGCGCTCTGGAAGAACCGCGGCGATCTCACCGGCCGACAACGCCACCAACTCGACTGGATCGCCAAGACCGACGCCCGGCTCTGGCGCGCCTACCTACTCAAAGAGGGACTGCGTTACGTGTTCGCGGTCAAAGGCGACGAAGGCAAAGCTGCGCTCGATCGCTGGACCGCCTGGGCGCGCCGCTCACGAATCCCCGCGTTCGTGCACCTCCAACGGAAGATCGCGACACACCGCCAGGCCATCGACGTCGCGCTCGACACCGGCCTCTCCCAAGGACTGATCGAGTCAACCAACACGAAGATCCGCTTACTCACCCGCGTCGCGTTCGGCTTCCACGGACACGAACCACTCATCGCGCTTGCAATGCTCGCCCTCGGATCACACCCACCCCGCCTCCCTGGCCGAACATGACCCACGGAAACGACAGGAGAACCCCATAACTGTTCTGCCCATCCTCGTTGTTGACGGTCCGCGTTGATGGGGGGCCTCCGCGAGAAGGTGTGACTGCCAAAGCACACACCGGACTCGGGAGGCCCCTGATGGAGTATCACGCAAACGCGAAGCTGACGTTGCGCGCTCGGCGCGATCTGGTGGAACGGATGCTTGCGGGCTGGTCGGTGAGCGAGATCTCCGAGATGATGAACGTGTCGCGGTCGACGGTCTACAAGTGGTGGGCCCGGTGGCGGGTCGAGGGCGACGCGGGCCTGGTTGATCGTTCGAGCCGACCGCATCGCTGCCCGCACCAGACGCCGGTGGTGCTCGAGCGGCGAATCGAGCGGCTGCGCCGGAGCCGCAAGCTGGGTCCGGCCCGCATCGCCGGCATCGTGGAGATGCACGCCTCGACCGTGCACCGCGTGTTGGTCCGTCAGCAGCTGAACCGGCTGCGCTGGATCGACCGGCCGACTGGTCGCGTGATCCGACGGATCGAAACGAGTCGGCCGGGCGAGCTGGTGCACGTCGATACGAAGAAGCTCAGTCGGATTCCTCGTGGTGGGGGCTGGCGCGCCTACGGCTTCGAGACCCGCAACCGCAAGCGCCAGGGTGTCGGTTACGACAACGTGCACAGCATGATCGACGCGTACAGCCGCGTCGCCTATAGCGAGATCTTGCCGGTCGAAGACGCCGAGCACTGCACCGGCTTCTTGGAACGAGCCGTTGGATGGTTCGCCGCCCACGGCGTGACCATCGAACGCGTCCTGACCGACAACGGCGGCGGATACATCAGCCGCGCGTGGCGGGAGCGCTGCGACGAGCTCGGCATCACCCATACACGCACTCGGCCCTACACGCCCCGCACCAACGGGAAAGCAGAGCGCTTCAACCGCACCCTGCTCGACGAATGGGCCTACGTGCGGACCTATCGGTCAGACCTTCAACGCGCCGACGCTCTTGACCGCTGGCTACACACCTACAACCATCACCGCTGCCACACCGCCCTCGACGGCGAACCACCCATGAGCCGCCTCAACAACGAACCAGGGCACAACACATAACTGCCCGATTTGCTCGTCTCAGCCCGGTCCGGCTCGCCCGTCGTCTTGGTGCATCACTCGCGAGAAGAAGCGGCGCTCGCGCATTTTCGCAATCGCCCACGCGATCGTTCCGATCAGTGCAACCGCTCCCATCACGCCGACGACTACCGATCCAAGCCAGATCGCGAACGCGAGGTAGCCGATACCAACAACGCATGCACCGACGGCGACATAGGTATTGCCGTAGCGGTGGTACGCCCGCGCCGCTTCCATGGCGCGGAAGCCCGCGCGATCGAAGGTCTCAGGCATCGCGGGCTCGTCGCCACGGGGAATCGCGAGGTCATGGCGTGGGAACCCGTTTTCCCATTCTTGCTGTCGCAGCGCTGCGGACGAATCAGCGCCGTCCTGCTCGGCATGAGTCGACCGGCGGTCCGTCCCCGAAGCTTTACGAACCTGATCCGTCCAGTGAGCGCCGTCCCAATAACGCTCAGACCCAGGATCGCCGATGTCGTCGAACCATCCGGCTTCGCCCACGTGCCGAAATCCTAACGGCGGTGTTGGTCGAGCGGATCCGGGCAACGGTGGCGCGGCAGAACTGAACCGCCCCGGCTTTGATGGAGACTCTGGGGTGCCCCGCCGCGTGATCGGGCATTCTGTGCGGGTGTCCGGCGTCCGATCGCGAAGGTGAGATCGGATGTGATCAGAGTCGCCGAAGCTAGTGATATCGAGGTCGTCGAGGCCTTGCGCTACGCCGCGTTGTCCGCCAGCGCACCGAGCGTGTACTCACCTCGCGAAGTCATCGAGCTTCTCGACGGTCTTGATGTCGCCGAACTCCGCGCCATGGTCACGGATCGGCAGCTATTCGTTGTGGCCGAGACCGATGGACTCATCGTTGGATCCGCCGGTTGGCGAGGCACACACCTTCGACACGTCTACATAGCCCCGGACTCGCAACGAGCAGGCCTCGGGACCCGCTTGGTCACTCGTGCCGAGTCCGACTTCCGAAACCGAACGTCCGCAGCAGAGATCCATGTCGCCTCGGTTATCTACGCCCGAGGCTTCTACGAAAAGCTCGGTTACGAGCTAGCCACCACGAGGGAACGCACCGGAAGCGAACCCTTCTGGATGAAGAAGCGCTTCGACGTCGCGCGCTAGCGGAACAGAACTGCCGCTATGCGCTCGCCGCGCCGGCGCGAGATCGGGCAATCGGGCGCGGTGTCGTGCATATTGCACGGAGAGCGTCTAGGGTCCGCGTCAAAGCAGGTGTCGTCGTGACGGGGGGCGAGATGCTTCGGTCTCGGTTGTTCACGGTTTTGACCTTCGCCGGGGTGTTGGCGTTCGGCGCGGCGGCGATGTCGAACTGTTACGGCGGCGGAACGATGGGCAATCCTGCGCCGACAACTACGACTGCTGCGACGAGCTCGACGGTTAGAACCACGACAACGACCGCAGTGTCGTCGTCGGATGGGCCGTCGACCATCGTCACGCCTTCCGATGCCACTGCGGGAGCGATCGTGAACGTGCAAGGCTCTGGTTGCTCGAGCATTGCAGGACATATCGAGGTGTTCCTGGCGACGATCGAGGACCCAATCACGCGCTTGGCTGAAAGCGATTCGGGCGCGCAGAACAACTTGCCGGGCGACTGGAGTGTCGGGTTGACGATTCCTCAGAGCGTCGCGCCTGCGAGTGATTACCTCGTTGAGGCGGAATGTTGGGGTGACGGGTACTGGCAGGGTTATCCCGGGCAGCAGGTTGAGTATTTTGCCTACGCCGCGCACCCCTTCACCGTCGACGCCAGCCCCTGAGCGTGATATCGCTCGACGACGACCAGCGCGCGCCATAACTACCGATCGGAACTTGCCGCTACACGCTTGACGCAGCCCGCCCGTTTACCGCGAGGCAGTTCTGCTGTAGCGGGATGGTGGTGCGTGAAGAGCGTGGAGCGGCTTGTCCCATTCCTCGCTAATCGTTGACGCGCCCGCGTCGTTGAGCGGCAGCGCGAACGAATGTATGCGGTCCTCGAGAAAGTCAACGACGATGAAACCGGCCTCGGTTTCAAGTGTGCCTGCGTTGACCACTCGCAGGCCGTCGAAGTTGAACGCCCATCGACGGTGGGTGTGTCCGCGCACGACCAGGGCAATACCGGATGCACGTAGTCGCGGCAGCGTCGGATTCTGGCTGATCCCGTAGTGGTCCTCGGGATCAAGTCGGTCCATGTCATCGGAACCGAGTCCGTGGCATACGAGGACAGGTCCGATGGCCGAGTGGAGGATAGCTGTCTCGGGAAGTGCTCGGACGAAGCCGAGAGTTTCGTCGTCGAGGTCGTCAAGGCGCTGCGCATGAGGAAGGTCTCGAAGAGCGTTTTCCAGGAGCCAACGATCGTGGTTGCCTCGAACCACGGTCGCCTTCGCTTCCCCGAGAAGAGAGCAACATCGGGCGAGATTGCCTCGACCATCGGCGATGTCTCCGACTGCCGCGATGTGATCAACTCCGAGCCGCGAGAAGGCGTCGATCGTGGCAGCGAGCCGTACATCTTGCGCGTGAATGTCGCCGATGACCCCCAACCGTTGCACCCGCAGTTTCTCGTCCATCCGATCCACGACATCTCATCGGCCCGGCACCCGGCTCACCGAAGGCCTGAACGTGATTGTGACAGCCACACGGCGGGTCGCACATAACTTGCCGATCGGCGCACTGGGGTTGCGTAGGCTCCGCTCGTGGAGCGCGGCGGGTGGCGAAGGCGAACCGGTACGTTCTACCGGCCGACGATCGCGCCGTTCGCGCCGTGGCGTATCAACGACGGCGGCAACGACGCGCCCCTGACTTCGCGAGGGCGAGTTATCTTCCGTATCTGCATAGCTCTCGTACTCGCAGCCGGTGTCGGGCTCATTGTGTTGACGCGCCTCACCTGAGTGCCCGCGCCAGAACTGCTGCCGATCGGCGCACTGCTTCGGGCAAGCTTTTCGTCGTGACCTACGACGAGTTAGCTCGCAAGTTGGAGGCGATCCGTCATGCTCTTGCTGAGCCCGAGAGCCCGAAGTTGATGAGCCTCTACCCGAGCTACCTCGAAGCGAACGAGCCTGGTCCCGGGTACGAGTGTCTCGTCGATGCGGCCGATGCGCAAGTAGTGGATGCCGAGATTTGGCGCGCCCTGCTCGAGGTCGGGGAGGCTATGGGGCTCGGCCGGCACGACTTCCCGCATGGCCCGGCATTCCAACGAGTGCTCGATCACCTTCCGGATTAGCCGGCCAGAACTGCCGATCGGCACTCGTCGCACTGGCGCGAGATCGGGCATTCTGTGTGCCTGCGCGGGTCCCGAAAGCGAGAATCCTCGAAGTGATGTAACGATTTCGCGCGCCCCGTGCGTGTATGAGGTGTGGCCGTGACGGATCCGGGTGAGACCTCGTCGGGTCTGCCGATCGTGGCGTCGTTCGAGTCGTTTTACGAGCGCCAGTACGCCTCGTCGGTCCGGCTGGCTCGCGCTCTGGTGGGCCGGTGGGACCTTGCCGAAGAACTCGCCCAGGACGCGTTCGTCGAACTTCACCGGAGATGGGACAGGGTCTCGGAGTACGAGTCTCCCGAAGGCTGGATCCGCCGCGTGGTCACGCATCGGGCGGTGTCTTCACTTCGACGGCGAAGTATCGAGGCTCGGCTTGTCCTGCGTCTTGCGAACGAGCGTCAAGCGCGGTCGTGGCCCGCGGACTCAGACGACGAGGTTTGGGCCGCGGTAGCGAAGTTGCCGAAGCGACAAGCCCAGGTCACCGCGCTGACCTATGCCGACGGATTGAGCCCGGCCGAGATAGCGGACGTGCTCGCGTGCGACGAAGCAACGGTTCGGACACATCTTCGGCGAGCACGCATCGCGCTTTCGCAACGATTGCAGCGCCCTTGGGAGGAGTCATGACGCTCGAAGACGACCTTCGCCGTGCGGGCGAAACGTTGCGAGCAACACGAATCGACGCGCCCCAGCTCGCCAGTGTCGAGCACGGACGCCGCGTACGTCACGGAGTAGGGGTTGCCGTAACTGTCCTCGTGGTGCTCGTAACGAGTGTCGGGATCGCGCTTGCTGCGCCGAACGACCATCACCACGTCAATGTCAGTCCCGCCGGGCCAGTACCCGAAACGACCGACACCACATCCACTACGACGTCCAACGACACATCGACGACGCTGCTGTACCCGCCGACGTCCACCGGGACTGAGACACCGACGACAGCCACTCCCGCTGTCTTGACCCCAGGTGAAGCCGAATCACTGCACCTATGGAACGGAGCAGTCACCTTCGACGCGACATCAACCCTCCCCATCGGCGACACGACCGTTGTGCGCGCGACTCTCCGCAACCTCTCCGATCAGCCACTGCAAGTTTTTGGCGGCACCGAACGTTTCATGCTCGACTGCAACGACGGCTACCTCATCAAGGAAACGCCCCACGACGGCGTGTTCTTCGTCGTACACGGCGCTGCAGATCCGAACATCCTTGGCCCACGCCAGTCAGTCACGATCAGCGACACCATCACCCCGATCAGCCCCAACGGGTACATGCGATGCGGCATCGCAATCGACACCAGCAGCGTCCTCCCAGGCGGATGGGGCCCAAGCATGTTCTGGTCGGCGAGCGACTTTTCGCCGTCAGCCACGCCCGCGATGGTCCGTATCCCAGCACCCACGACAACCACCAGCCCGCCGACCGCATCAACCGCCTCGACCGCGAGAACTACCAGCACGACGATCCGATAGAACGTGATCGCCACGCCATAACTGAGGCGCCTTTTGGAGTCAAGCCGCGTTTTCGAGGGCTGATTGGTTGATGTTGGCGCGGGTGATTGCTTGGATGTCGGTGTAGAGCTCGCGTGCGAGGAACCGTTTCAGGCAGCGGATGGCGTCGCGTTTGGAGTGGCCGTCGGAGACGCGTCGCTCGAGGTAGGCGAGGGTCGGTGCGTGTCGGCTTCGGAGTCGGACCATCACGATCGTCCAGAGCGCGGAGTTGGCGCGCCGGTCACCGGCGCGGTTGAGTCGTCGTCGTTGGGAGTTGCCGGTCGAGATCGGCACCGGCGCGGTTCCGCACAGCGCCGCGAAGCTCGACTCAGTGGTGAGTCGATCCGGGTTGTCGCCCGCGGTGCACAACAGCGCGCCCGCGGTTTCGTAGCCGACCCCGTGGTGTTCGAGCAGCGGTGCTGCGATCGCATCGAGGATCTGCTTGATGGCGTGGTTGAGGTCGGTGATCTCGGCGTCGAGGGTGAGCCAACGGCGAGCGATGGTGACCAGCGCGCGTTTTGCGCCACCGATTGGGGTGAGCGGGTCCCCGGGACGGAACCGCGCCGCGAGCTTGACTTTGCGGCGAGTGGTCAGCCCACGCAGTTGGGAGCGAACCGGTTCGGGAGCTGTGTCACACACGCTGTGCAGTTGGTTCGCGGCCGCAGTCCGGGCCTTCATCGCACCCGCCCGGGCAAGACGCAACTGGCGGAGCGCCTCGACCGGACCGTCACCCGCTTTCGGTTGTGCGGTGGCGTCACCGGCGAGCACCGCCCGGGCTGCCATCTCCGCGTCGATCCGGTCGGACTTCCCGCGCCGGCGTCGGCGATGACGGTCGGGCTGGTTCACCTCGATGACGTTCAGGCCACGAGCGCGCAGATGGCGGCACAAGCCCGCACCCCACGACCCGGTGCCTTCGACACCGAGCGCGAGCACTTCACCGAAGCTCGTCACCCAAGCCGTCAGGTCCCGATAACCACGAGTGGTCGTCGCAAACGACGCGGTATCGAGCTTGCGGCCGAGTTCGTCGAGAACGACCACAACATGAAAATCCTTGTGGGTATCGACTCCGGCGATGACGCGCACGTCGTCGTCTGCGATCGTTGACATTGCCGCCCTTTCTGTAGCTGAGTCGGGTGGCACGCACGGCCGGGAGGGTGGACAAGACAGGGAGCAGGCCTGGTCGCTCAGGCGCCTCTTCGGTCACGTTCACCCGACCGGTTGTGCCACAACACACGCCAGCCCTGCCCGGCCGACAGGTCAGTCAAAGGACACCCGAAGGGTCGAGCCGATCAGCGAGTCACACCGAGCAGAGCAAGCGCCCAACATCATCCCTGCCGATCGGCGTGGCGCTTCGGTCAGTCGCGGGTGTATCCGAGTGCTTCGAGGCGCGGACCAAGCCGAGACGTCAGCGTGTTCGCGATGTTGGCCGGGAGATCGCGACGCCAGCGGCCGATCGATTCCTCGACGGAGGCGGCGGTGACGTGATTCTCGGGTGGGGTTCGTCCGACGGCGTCCGGGTCGAGATCGAGGCCGAGGCTGGACCCGAGCCGCTCGGCGGTCGTCGCGAGATCGGTTGCGAAGTCCTCGTAGCGCACCATGATCGCGGGGACAACGGCGGGCGAGAGTATGAGGTCGATTCGATCGGCGAAGGTGTCGATCAACGTGGCGATCCAGTGGTCTTCGGACTCGCCGGGCGTCCGGCCGAAGCCCCAGGGTCCGCTGCGCTCACCGAAGGCGATCATCGAAGCAACGACATCGCGAGGATCACGGACGACATCGACGACCTGCAGCGGAACCCCGGCTTCGCGGACAGGTTCGACCGGACACGCCAGCTTCTCGGCGTACCAGCGCGCTTGCGGCGCACGTTCGCGAAACCCGACCGAACACGCAGCCCACAGCGCACGAAGTGCACGCGGTCCCAACGCGTCAACCGACAAGGAGGTCGCATCCCACGGCAACGGCCCACCTCGATCGGGCGGACCGAACAACATCTCGGTCACGCCTATGTCGCGTTCCGGATCGAACGGCGTCCCCATCCACGTTGCGAGCCGAACGCAGTACGACAGATACCGATACTCACCAATGGGATACCGCCGGTCGCAGACCACCTCGGACGACGATGCGAGCAGCTCCATCAACAGCGTGCTCCCGACCCGCCCTTCCAAGAGCCGTAACCCGATCACCGGCATCAGATCGCTCCGAGACACGCCGCTATCTTCGCGTCCCAAGCCGCGCCAGAACTGCCGATCTACGTACGCGGATCAGGTCAAAGTCTGCTCATCTCTCGCACGCTTCTCGTCAGGACGAATACGCCGATGCAAGGAGCGCGGAACGACGCCTCGGAACGTGCGCAAGCCCGGACGCCTACACCAGCAATCGGGCGGGCAACCGCAACGGCGGAACATACCGTAAGCGTAGGGCGCCCCTGGGCAGTCGAGACCGCGCCCGAACTGCCGATCGGGTCGCCTGAGTTTGCCGCTATATCGCGCGGAGGAGCATCACCGCGTAGCCAACGACGAGCACGGTCAAAGGCAGGCAGAAGATGATGGTGAAGCCGATTGCGCCGACGCGTCGTCCACGACTCGGGCTTCTCATCGCCCGGAAGATGTTGCCGTACCCCTGCACGATCCCAGCGGGGGTGATCGGAGACGGATATTCCGCTCCGTCTGCGGACATGCCAGGCACCGACGGCGTGGGTCGTGTGTACGTACGCCGTTTTGTTCCGCGTTTCGGCACGGTCTGAAGCGTAGCGACAGCCCCTGAACCGGCAGCCGATCGGGCGCGCGCCGCGGACGTTTCCTACGATTGGCGGTTCGCGGCGTGCCGGGCTGCTGCCGTGACGGGATTGTCGTCCGGCGTGTACGCGACCTCCCAGTAATTGCCTTCGGGGTCTGCGAAGTAGGCGTCGCGGCCTGTGAAGAACTCAGGTTCGGTCGGCGGCTTTGTCACCGTTCCGCCCGCTCGTTCGGCGCGACCCGCAAGTTCGTCCACGACCTCCGGCGCATTCACCGTCACGATGATCGAGGAGCGGATGCCGCCGTGTCGATGCTCGGGTCGGGCGCGACTATCGGCCGCGAGCTTGTCCAGCGGGAAGAGCGCGAAGAGCGCACTCCCAAGCTCGAACACGACGAAGTCGTCGTCCTCGAAGACGATCGGCCATCCAAGGGCTTCGTAGAAGGCACGCTCGAGCTCGAGGTCTTCAACGCCGAACGTGGTGACGTTTGCCAGCACAGCATCGTGTTCCATGACCGCGTGATACCCAAGGCGCACGAACATCAGGCGCGAACCACGCCAGAACTGGCGATCGGTGCGAAGAGGGGCGTGTTGCTCAACCTGTCGACCAGTTCGGCCGATGACGGCAGTCGGGCGGAAGGCGGTGTTTTGAATATGGTCAGCGCTCCTGCTGCATCTCCAGTAATTCAGACGAGTTGGACCAGGGCGGAGGCCGCATGTGCCGCGCTCCATCGAGGCGACGCGTACTACACGTTTCTCCATTCAGGGCGAAGCGACCTTCAAACGGACTCGTCAGTCCGACCTGCACCCGATTTCGTCCGCATCGACGGCTCCCGAACCGGTACCACCATCGACGTCCGCGCCTGACCCGCCGCCGCCGTCCATAAGAGCCGATCGGCGTGGCCGCGTTGACGCGGGATCGGGCATTATGCGTGCGCGGTCGGAGCGGCGATGCGTCCGTCCAGACTGATGTTCGGAGCGGCGGGAGGTGGAGTCATTTCCGTGAACGTGATTGAGGTGTTTGCGGATGTGCGCTGTCCGTTCACCCATGTCGGCCTCCGACGATTAGTCGAGGAACGGGACCGCGTCGGCCGACGCGATCTGCAGTTGCGCGTACGAGCCTGGCCGCTTGAGCTAGTCAATGCCGAACCCCTTTCCGCCGCCCTCATCGCCGCCGAGGTGACCGAACTACGCGCCCAGGTGACTCCTGACCTCTTCGCGGGCTTCGATGTGGCTCGGTTTCCTGCATCGTCGTTGCCCGCAATGGGTCTCGCCGCCATCGGCTACGAGCACGATCCGTCGGTGGGTGAATCCGTCAGTCTCTTGTTGCGCGACGCGTTCTTCGAGCATGGACGAGACATCTCGAGCGCGAGCGTGCTCGACGATCTCGCGTCGCGAGCTGGGATCGAACGGTCACTATCAGGGGGCGAACGTCAGGTACGCGCTGACTGGGAGGAAGGTGTCAGCCGCGGCGTCATCGGCTCGCCTCACTTCTTCGTTGGAGACGCCGATTTCTTTTGCCCCTCCCTCGAAATCACTCACGTCGGAGAAGAACTGCGCATTCGCTTCGACGAGCACGGATTCGCGACGTTTCTTCGGCACTGCCTTACGTGACCCACTCGGCGCCATATCTGGTGGTTGGCACTCGCCGCGCGGGCGCGAGATCGGGCAATCTGCTCGGTTCGCGATGGAACGCGATCCGAGGGATCGATCGTCGTCGGTGCGGCTTGACAGGATTCTGAACGGTCGTCAGGATGCGGGCACGCGGGCCCGAATGTCGGGCAAGGATCGCTCCGCCGACATAGCCATTCAGGGATGATCTCGGCGGGGGAGAATTAAGTGCGCAACCGTGTCTGCGGATTGTTTGCAGCGGTCGCACTTGCGACCGGAGTGTTTGCGGCGGCCACGACGGCCGCCTATGCCGACAACGTGGCGCCCTCGATCGTGAGCGCGAGTTCGACCGCCTTCACTGTCGGCTCGCTCACTGACACGTTCACCGTGCAAGCAAACGGAGATCCAACTCCCACCATCTCCGAGTCGGGGGCCTTGCCGAGCAGCCTGGAATTCATCGACAACGGGGACGGCACCGCCACGCTCGATGGCACCGCGGATCCGGGTACGGCAGGTAGCTACCCGCTGACGATCACTGCTACCAATGGCGTCGCGCCCGATGCAACACAAGACTTCTTGCTGACGGTGAACCCTCAACAGAACTCCATCACCAGTGGGAGTGTCGCGACCTTCGTCGAAGGTCTGTACAACGTGTTTATTGTGCAAGCAACCGGAGATCCAACGCCGAATGGCATCTCGGAGTCGGGAGCGTTGCCGAGTGGCGTGAGCTTCACTGACAACGGGAACGGCACCGCCACGCTGCAAGGCCCCGCGGATCCGGGTACGGCGGGGACTTACCCGTTGACGATTACTGCCACCAATGGCGTCGTAGCCGACGCCACACAGAACTTTGTGCTGACCGTGATCCCGCTCCCGCCCGCGGTGAACGGTGAGTGCTCGGGGATCCAGTTCCTCGGGACCTTCACCCCGCCGCTCCTGGGTAGTGGTACCGCGGTGTCGACCGTCGCGCGGCTGAAGACGGCGAAAGCCGGCCTCGTCGTGTGGGGTCCCGGGTTCGGTGGTTCGATCACGACGACCGGACAGGGTTCGTGCACCATCGGTGGCAGCACGTTCAACGACGTGTCGGTCGGCGCGCAGCTCTCGGGTGTCGCGAGCTGCGACACGACATCGACCGACCCGACGCTCTACCCGCTGAACGGCAAGTTGAAGCTGTCGTACGCGGCCAAGACGTTCTCGACGCAGACGTACATCCGTGTTGCGGGCTTCGACCCCGTTCCCGGCCCTGACGTCATCGCACTGACCGGAATCGTCACCAAGGGTATCGGAGTCGGCGCAACGATCGGCGGAGAGGTCTTCTTCGACCCGGTCTTCAAGGCTCTCGTCAACGGCGAGGCCGGCGGCCCAGAGTTGGAGGGCCAGTACTACTTCGACAACAGCCAGATCGTCGCTCCGTGCGGCACCCCCGGCGGTGGCTCCATCGGCCTCATCTACGGTGGCGACGGAACGTCTCTACTCGGCAGCAGCGCCCCGGGACTCACGCTCACCTTTACGCCATAACTGCCGATCGTCGCGCGCTCTACGCTTCCAAGAATGAGCTACGTCGAGACCGGAGCGACGAGGCATCGGGCGGAGACCGACGAACAGCGCGCCCGTCTCGCCGAATTGCGAGCGCGCCTGGGCGAAGCGAAGAGCACTCGGGAAAAGACCGACCGATTGAACGATCTGGTGGAGTACGGCCGCACACTGCCGTTGGCTCCTCCCGAGTAGCCGCGCCGCGCCAGAACTGCCGATCGGCGGTCGCTCGCGGGCGCGGAATCAGGCATTCTGTCGCGCGTGTCCGTCGAGGAAGGTTCCGACGCCGGCGCCTTCGACGCGCAGGAGCGTATGAAGCTGTGCGGCGTGTTCGACGAGCTCGGGCCTTCTGCGCCCACGCTGCTCGATGGATGGACCACTCAGGATCTCGCCGCACACCTCGTGCTTCGCGAACGCGATCTCGTTGCCGCACCCTGCCTGGTCCTTCCCGGCCCGTTCCAGAACTTCGCCGAGCGACGACGCATACAACTGGCGGACCGCCGCGACTTCTCGTGGCTTGTCTCGCGGATCCGATCGGGGCCGCCGCCAGGGTTCTTCCGCATCGCCTGGGTCCGTTCGTTCCCGAACTTGAACGAGTTCTTCGTCCATCACGAAGACGTACGCAGGGCCAACGGAAGAGATCCTCGCACGCTCGGTTATCGGTTCGACGCAGCGTTGTGGCGGAACGTCCGTCGAAGCAGCCGCTACCTGGGGCGTCGCCTGCGCGACGCGGGGCTAGAGATCGAGTGGGCCGGAACGACCGAGCGAACAATGGTGCGGCACGGCGAGCCGGTGGCGCGCCTGAGCGGGCCACCCGGCGAACTTCTCTTGTATGTCTTCGGAAGGCGGAGCGTGGCGAACGTTGACGTGACTGGACCCGCCGAAGCAATCGCGGCGATTCAACGCACGCGATTCGGCATGTGAACAACGCCAGAACTGCCGCTCGGCGTTCCCGCGTCTCGACGCGAGCTGAGAACTGCCTTTATGCGGTCCGTGCGGGCGGAGGTTGTCACATCGTCTCGCTACCGTCCGTAACGTGTTCGAGTACGAGGCGACCTGAATCGTGCAAGCATTCCTGGCGATTCATCGCCGACGACGAGCCTGACTTCGTCGAATGCCTCGCGCGCGGCGCGGACCCGTTCGCGATCAGCCTGATCGGCGCCCGATTCGGGCCCTAACAAAGCGCGCCGGACTCCCGACGGACTCGCCATAAACGCCCTAGGGCGGGCACCGTGCTCCCGGGCGCACATCGCCCTCACCGAGGCGTACGATGGGATCACTCCGATTCGGAGAGCGACGTTCTGATTCGCACCGGGCAGACCTACTGCCGCCTACGGGTTTCCTCGCCCCTTTCCGCCGAGCGAGAAAGAACCGTGCCCATGCGATTGAAAGACGGTCGCTACGAATGCGCGCTTTGTGGCGCGGTCCTCGACGTACCGCTCGTCCAGGATCCAGCCGTGGTCATCCATGCCGCAAGCGGAAAACCGAACGTGCGGGTTCTGACCTACGAAGGACGCGAGATTCACCGCTGCGAAATCTCGACCCGGCAGGTACCGGAACATTGAGATCAGCCGAAGACCACGGATGGAGTGGCTTCGATGCGACGACATGTGAATGACCGTTACGTCTGCGACTACTGCGGCGCACTGATTGACATCGGCCGAGATGAGGTCCCGCGGGAAGTGCTTCACGGCTCGTCCGGCCAAAAGACGATGCGCGTGCTCGCGTGGGTGGAACCGAGGTGCATCGGTGCGACGTCGTCGAACCCCGCTTCGGCCGCGCTCCACGCTGATCCTTGCAACGCCATAACTTGCCGATCGGTACGCGCTGTGTCACGTCCGCCTCTACTCGGCAGCGAACGTTGCGACGGTATCGATGCGGCCGTCGAGATGGTGACTGAACACCGTCGACGGCCGGTAGTCCTCGGCCATCGTGACCGCTCGCGTACGGGCATCGTCAAGCGTCGTGTGCCGACTCTGCAAGCTCAGACCGCGGTAGAAGTGCCAGCTTCCGTCGTCCTGTTCGATGAGTCGAAAGAACCAGCCGCCATGAGCCATGACACGAGCATCGTCATTCGTGGAGTGCTGACAGCAGGGCCGAAAGCCTCCTGTTGCGAGCCGCGTCGACGGGACGCTGGAAGGACCCCGATCGGGGCCCCGGAGTTGGCCCGTTTGACGGCGTTCCATGTCTCCGAGGGGTGATGGAGCGACCGACTCAGACCCCCCGCGCTGGGTCGGTCGTTTCGCATGTGCCCAGGACGCCAGAACTGCCGATGGGGCGTCAGCCAGCCGCCCAAGCGATCGCGTCGTCGCGTTGGGTCATGGCGAAGTGTTTGACCTCGCCCGGGGTCATCCAACCGAACCACTGCGTTCCGTGGATCATCCACTCGACATCGGTCACCAGCGCGATGCGTTTCCAGGCGCCCCAGTTTTCGACGCCAATCTTCAGGTCTTGCCAGAGCGCGCTGCCCGAGATGCCCTCGAACTTGGGCATGACGATGACAACACGCACCTCACCCGCTGCGGCCGCCGCTTGGAGCGCGGGAAGGAGGACGTCGCGGTAGTCCTCGGCTTCAACCTTGCCGGACACCTCGAACCCGATAACTCTCGACGGCAGATTCGGAATCTCCTTGAACACGGTCCTCCGATCGACGAACGGATGAACCTCACGAGACTGTCCCGTCGTGGGGAAGAACACAAGCGAAGCGACGCCATAACTCCGATCGGCACGCCTGCGGCCTGTCTCGCGCATCATGCGCCAAGGGTCACGTCCGATGATGGTGGCGTCAGCGTGATGTCCGCGGGGCCGTTCGATGGTCGAGCTATGAGAGTCGGACGCGCAGTTCTTTCGTTGCGAGCAGGATGGGGTTGCCGACGGTGAGGAACTGCCAGACGAGCGGCGAGAGGATCTCGATCGCTTCGGTGCGGCGGAGTAGTTCGTCGACGAGGATGTTGATTTCCAGTTTTGCGAGGCTCGCGCCGAGGCAGTAGTGCGGACCGCCTCCGCCGAACGACACGTGCGGGTTCGGCGTTCGCGTGATGTCGAAGGTGAAGGGGTCGGCGAAGACTTCGTCATCGCGATTCGCGGACGGATACCAGAGCGTGACCCGATCGCCAGCCTTGATGGGAACGCCTCGAATCTCCACGTCGACCGTGGCGCGTCGCGCGAAGTACGAGACGGGCGATGCCCAGCGGAGAATCTCGTCGACCGAGCTCTTCAACAACGACCGGTCCGACCGGAGCCGATCGAGCTGGTCGGGATGCTTCGCCAGTGTCGCGAGCCCGACCGCGAGCGCATTCCGCGTCGTCTCACTCCCGGCCGCGGTCAGAAGCATGAAGAAAAAGTTCAGCTCGGCCTCTCCGAGCCCATCGCCGTCGAGTTCGACAGTCGACAGGGTTGTCCAGACGTCATCGGACGGCTGCTCGCGCCTCGATCGCCCCAACTGTTCGGCGTACTCGAACAGCTCGACCTGGAGATCGAGCGCGTCTTCCTTCGACATACCGCTAGCCGGCGCAACCGAAAGGAGAAGGCTATTGACGATCGAGAACAACCAGTCGCGATCGCTCTCGGGAATGCCAACGATGTCGGCGATCATGTGCATCGGGAGCTTGTAGGCAATCTCGCTGACAAAGTCGATGTCGCCGAACGCGAGAGCGTCGTCGATGAGGCGCGCCGCCCACTTACGGCACTGCTCATCGAATTTTCCGATCATCCGAGGCGTGAAACCGGCGCTGATCAGTCGTCGCAGGCGCGTGTGCTGCTCCCCGTCCATGCTGACCAGCATCAAGCCACGCATCTCTGGCACGTACGCGAGCACGGGCCCGTCAATCGCGCTGAACCGCGTGTCGTCGCGATTCACCGCCTGGACATCCGAATGCTTCGACAGCACCCACGCTCCAGGTTCCATCGAGTCGGGAACCCGACCATCGAACTCCTGCCAAAAGACAGGCGCCTCGACGCGAAGACGTGCGAACACCTCGTGAGGGAACCCGTCCTCGTACAGGCCAGTGTCTGTGAGGTCAATCACGCTCGTCGAGGCTATCCACCCGACCCCCCGCATGCGCGCCAGACCTTCCGCTATGCGCGCGGCGACGCGAGATCGCGCATTTTGTGCGGGCGTCGGCGGCCTGACGTTCCACGACCTGCGGCGCGCAAACGCAACGGCGCTTTGTCACTGACGGCGTCGACATCAAGACCGCGCAAGCGCGGCTTGGCCACTCGGACGTGCGGCTCACAATCGGGCTGTATGCGCAGACGACCTCGGATGGCGATCGCGCCGCGTCGGAAGCGCTCGACCGACGATTCTTCGCGCCATCGGCGGATGTGCGCGCCATGGACGCACCATGAGTCTTCCACGGTGCCTCCGGACCGCGGCGCCGCGTGCGCCTCTACCTGGAGTTTCGAGCGTGGAGGTGATGGGACGTTATTCCAACCCCGACATCGTGGCGCGTCTGGACCGCATTCTCGCTGGTCAGGGGCGTGACCGACCGTCCCATCGACCCGTCCCATCGCTCGCCCAAAAACAGACCCGTTTGACCCACGAACAAGTGTCCGAGCTCATCTTGATGCATGCACGAGGCGTACCGATCGACAAACTCGCCTCAATCTTCGATGTCCATCGAACCACCGTGATGACCCACTTGGACCGTGCCGGCGTCGAACGTCGCACCGGTGTCATCGCGCGTCACCTCAACGAAGCCCGCGATCTCTACGAAGCGGGCTCATCACTTGCTCGAGTTGCCGAGCACTTTGGCGTCGATGGCGAGACCGTGCGTCAAGCCTTCAAGAACGCTGGGATCTCACTTCGTCCTCGACGTGGCTGGCAGTACTGACCCGCATGGCCACCGGCAAGATGACCTCAGCGATCCGCTTCGGATCGGCGAAGCGTTGAGGTAGACCACGCCCTCGCACGCAACACACCGATCATCCCGTTCGGCCTCACCGCTCTCGACTCCACCGGAACGGGCCGGCTGGCGTGTAACCGGAGAGAGGGGGATGGGGCTGGGAACGGGCCAGGGGAAAGCCGACGGCGTGTCTTTGGTATGACGCCCGCGTTTAGCTGATCGTTCTCCCTGGAATTCAGGCTGTGTCAACGTCGCAGTCGCCTTGTTCCGTGGTCGTATCCGGTTCGGAGGCGAACAGGAAGTTCCAGGTACGCGTGAAGAAGGTGTCGAATATCGGCAGATGCCACGACGGCTGGGGCATGCGAATCGGATGTTCAGCGTCGGGTCCGACTCGAGCCCAGAGCGCGGCGTTGAGTACGGCAGCGAGGGTAATGATGCGCCCGAGGAAGTAGGCCCAAAGCAACAGGACGGTGGCGGTTCCGATCGTGCCGTAGACCGCGCTCTTGCTCGCGATGTGGTGCGGAAACCAGATGGCCGTCACGATCTGGAGTATCTCGGCTCCTACCGCGAATAGGGCGGCGCCCGGAGCCAGTGCGATGCGCGGGACGTCTCCATGAGGCAGCCGCCACGACGCGTACCACCATAGAAAGAACGGTCCGAGCGTGTAGAGCACGAGGGCGATGACACCGCCCAGAGCATGGCGTTGTCGCAGCGCGCTGATCGCAAGCGACATGGCGAGTAGGACGGTAATGAGACCGATCAGCACGGCGGCGGCGCGGCTTGCATGTGCCAGGCGGCTCCGCGGGACATCCCAGACGAGCGCGTGCACGATATTCACAACCTTCAGAAACGCGCGCGCTGCCAGGAACAGCGCGTACAGCGCGAGAACGAGCGCGCTGAAGCGCGCCCAACCCGACAGCCCCGCCGCAGTCGAGACGCTATTCGCCGTGAGCTTCGTGATCCCGCGGCCATGGAAGAACGACGTCGGGTCGCGGCCTGTCGCATCCGCGAGATAGGCCGCGACGATCACGAATACGCACGCGTATGGGACTTGGAGCAAGAACACCCGGAAACCGAGCGCTGCGGCCAGCACTGGCGCGCCCGTGTCGGTGTCGTAGCTGAACGCGTCAAACGCGAACCCGACCGTCGGCGACGTCGTCCGCGCGGCCTCTATTTGCTCACGGCGTCCACGCGCCCATCCCTGCAGCCGCATGAAGCGCGACTGCGCTACGACCTCAGCAGGTTCGCCGACACCCTCGCTGCTCTCCACTACGGCAGTGTGCGCGAAACGCCGACGCTCTGCCAGAACCCCCGCGTCGGGGTGCAGGTCAGCTCGAGAGGATCTGCGCCTTCTGCGCGTCGAACTCCTCCTGGGTCAGGATCCCGTTGTCGAGCAGTTCCTTCAACTGCTTCAAGTCAGCGGTCTTCGACTCCATCGACGGCGATTCAGGTTGTGCCGCGGCGGCCGCCTGTTCTTGAGCGGCTTGCTGAGCGGCCTGTTGTTGTGCCGCGGCTGCGCCTTTCTGCGCTCCTCGGTTGCTCGCCGCGGCGGCAACACCGCCGACCACTGCTGCTCTTCTCAACCTTCTGGGTGACATCGTGCACCTTCCCGTCTGACACGGGCACCGATCGGGGTGTCCATCTGGTGGTTTTTGCTTCGCAACATCATGTACACGCGGCGGGTCCGAGCGGAAATGGTCGATCGGCCCGTGTAGGCCACAGGTATTCGGACGAAGGTGCCGCTACTGGTCGGTGCTCGTGCTGTCGCCGCACAATTGCGCGGTTACGGATCGATTGCGTCGCGGATGATTGGGCAGGTCATGCAGTGGCCGCCGCCGCGCCCGCGTCCGAGTTCGGCGCCGACGATGGTGATGACTTCGATGCCGGCTTTGCGGAGGAGGGAGTTGGTGTGCGTGTTGCGGTCGTAGGCGACAACGACACCGGGTTCGATGGCGACGAGGTTGTTGCCGCTGTCCCACTGTTGGCGTTCTTCGTCGTAGATGGATCCACCGGTCTCGACGACTCGTAGTTCTTCGAGCCCGAGTGCGGCGGCGACGACGTCGACGAAGGACCGGGTCTCGTCGGTGACGTCGATGCCGCCCTTGTCGCCGGGTCGCAGGGTGAACGCGTGGATGCCGTCGACGATGCCGGGGTAGGCGGTTGCGGTGTGGCGGTCGGCGAAGGTGAACACGGTGTCGAGGTGCATGGCTGCACGGAGTTTGGGCATGCCTGCGACGATGACTTGGTGTGCCGCGCCGGCGTCGAAGAGTGCGGCGGCGGTTTGGGTGATGGCTTGGCGGGAGCTGCGTTCGCTCATGCCGATGATGACGACGCCGTTCCGGGGACGAGCACGTCGCCGCCTTCGAGTGTTGCTTGTGCCCATTCCTTTTCGGGGTCGCCCCACCAGATCGTGGACCCGACGAAGTCGGGATGGAATCGGTACAGCGCTTTCATGAGCAGGGTCTCGTCGTGGCGTGCGGGCCAGTAGAGGGGGTTGAGGGTGAGGCCGCCATAGATCCAGCACGTCGTGTCGCGGGTGTACAGCGTGTTGGGGAGGGGCGGCATGAGGTACTCGTTGACTCCAGTTGACTCGCGCGCGAGCGCGACGTACGCGGGCCGGAAGTCATCCGGGAGGTCGCGGGTCGACAGTCCACCGATGAGATAGCGAGCGAGGGTCGGGCTGTCGAGGCCGTCGAGGAACCCGCGCAGATCGCTCGGCGACCGTTGGCGAAGGCCGATCGCTCGAGCGAACGCGCGTTTAAGGAGCCTTCGCGCGTGGGCGTGGATGAAGGCGATGTCGTCCGATTCCTCGAGAACGACGCGCCGAGTAGCGAGACTGTCGAGCCCGTCGACGTCGGCGTCGATGACCAGCGAGGCACGACCGACCTTCTGGATACGGTGAGAGTCAACGACGACCGCGTCGAGAGGCCGTGCAGGTGACCACCGCAGAACCGCAACGGCTCCCGGGCACCGACCGACGACGCCCCGACCGCGATCGCGAACGCCGACTCCCTGAATCGCCGTTGGCGTCGTCGCTTGGAATCCGCAGAACGATGCGTGCCGCGACCTCCGGCAGCCAATGTCGCCCCAGACGGAGCCGCATTCTTAGCGCGGTTCGCTGCCGCCGGTGTCTCGGTTGGTCTCGACCCAGGCTTGCGCGTCGGTGTGGGCGCGTTTGAGGGTTGCGCCAATGCGTTCGTCACCGGTGTAGATGTTCTCGGCGCCGATCAATTCCGTGATGCCGGTTGCGCGCAGTTGTTCTTGGATCCGTTCGCCGGCGGAGACGATGACGAGCTTGGATCCGACCGCGGCGAGACTTTGGGCGTACCGGTCGAGGACGTCCATGAAGGTGCTGCCGAGATCGCTGCGACCGCGTAGACGGAGAAGTACGACGGAGTTGCGCGAGGTGTCGGTGACTTCCGGGAGCGCGCCTTCGAAGACCGGAGCCGCGGCGAAGAACAGGCTCCCGTAGGGCTGGAGGACGATCACCTCGTTCGCCTCGAGTTGAGCGGGAGGTTCGGTCTCGATGAGATCGCCCTCCGGGTCGATGAGCCATTGTTTGATGGTCACCTGATTCGACTGTCGTACGACGTGCAGGATCATCGAGATGCCGACGCCGATGATCACGGAGTATTGCAACGGGATGACCATGGTGAGCGCGAACGTCGTGGACAGCACCGTTTTCTGCACGTTGCCGGTTTTCCAAACGGATTGCAGATCGGTGGGTTTGATCGTGCGGAAGCCGATCAGCATCAACAACCCGGCGAGGGCCGGCATGGCGATTTCGCCGACGAGGCGGGCGAAGGCGAGGATCGTGACCGCCATCACGAAGCTCGCGATCACGAGGGACTGACGCGACTTTGCACCGGCGGCCTTGTTCAAAGCCGACGCCGACACGGACCCGCCGACCGGCATTCCCTGGAATGCACCGGAGGCGATGTTCGCGACTCCCTGGCCGACAAAGTCGCGCGACGCGTCGGGAGTGCTGCCATCGGGGTTCAAGAAGTTGGCCGAGATGCTGGCCCCTTGCACCAGGCCCACGAAGGCAAGTGACAACGCCGGGAGCAACAGGACGGGAATGAGTGTGAGCTTGGGCGCCTGCGGCAGGGGTAACGAGCGAGGGATCGCGCCGAGGTCGTTCAAGGTGGCGACATGCGCCCAACCGAGGAGCGCGGCGCCGGCGGAGGTGACGAGCACCGCGACCACGAGTCCGAGCGGGCCGAGCTTGGTTCGTTCGAGCAGGAGTATCAGCACGATCGTTGCGCTGCCGACCGCGATCGTTTGGAGGTCGAGCTTGCCGGGATTGAGGAAGGTGTTGAAGGTGCGTGTGATGCGGTTCGCACCCGGTGCGGCATAGCCGGTGAAGTTCGCCAACTGGCCGAGGATGATGTTGACGCCGACCGCACTGATGAAGCCCACCATCACCGCGTTCGAGACGAATCGCAGCGCCGAACCGAGCCGAAACAAGCCGGCGGCGAGCATGACGATTCCCGTGACGATCGAGAGCGTGAACAGCGCGCGCGCCGGGTCACTCCCGTGGTGCACCGACGGGACGTCCGCCACGATGATGGCCATCGCACCGGTCGCCTGAATCGCCATGAACGACGAGCCCGTGAAAAACGCGCCGCTCCCCGTTCCTACCATGTACGCGTAGAGGCCGGAGAGAGGGTTCACCGCGGCCAAGAGGCCGGTCGCAAGACCGTCCGGCACGCTTTGCACGCCGAGCACCAACCCCGCGACGGCATCCTCCCGCAGGGTGCCCCGTCGGATCGGGAAGCGAAACTTCATCTCTCGATCCTCAGCAGGCGGACGCGAACCGACCTATCCAAGCACGGCGACGCCGCAGAGCGTCAGATGCAGTGGGCGATAGCGTCGGACCTCACTGACGTTCTTCCGAGGAGACGTGATGACCGCTTTGCCGTTCGAGGACACGACGGACTTCGAGGACGCAGACAAGGGATTCGTCGCCAAGATGGACCCGTGCGTGGTTCGCAACGACGCCGGGCGGGTCGTCTGGAACAACGATGCGTACGCGTTCCTCCAAGGGTCGTGTCCGGAGACCGCACACCCGAGTTTGTGGCGGCAATCGCAGCTGTGCGCGAAGCAGGGCTTGTTCGAGGTGACCGACCGCATCTATCAGGTGCGGGGGCTCGATCTTTCCAACATGACTTTGGTCGAGGGCGATGAGGGTGTCATCGTCATCGACCCACTGATCTCGAAAGAGACCGCGGCCGCGGCATTGGCGCTGTACCGCGAACATCGCGGTGACCGGCCGGTCACGGCCGTGATCTACACACATGCGCACGTCGACCATTTCGGTGGGGTGCACGGCGTGTATCGGGACGGAGTTCCGATCGTCGCCGGTCATGGGTTCATGGAAGCGGCGATCGCGGAGAACGTGTACGCGGGTGCGGCCATGACGCGGCGCGCTCAGTACATGTACGGGTCGATGCTCGAAAAAGGTCCCCGCGGTCAGATCGGTACCGGTCTGGGGCAGACCAACTCGCTGGGGAGCATCGGGATCATTCCGCCGACGATCGAGATCACGCACACCGGTCAGGAAGAAACTCTGGACGGGGTCTTGATCCGCTTTCAGATGACGCCCGGCACGGAGTGCCCGGTCGAGATGAACTTCTTGTTCCCCGAGTATCGGGCGTTGTGCATGGCCGAGAACGCCACGCGCAACTTGCACAACATCCTGACGCTGCGAGGTGCGGTCGTTCGTGATGCCCGGATTTGGTCGTACTACCTCAACGAGGCGATCGACCTGTTCGCGGACGACATGGACGTTGCGTTCGCGTCGCATCATTGGCCGACATGGGGTCGCGACCGAGCGGTGACGTACCTCTCTCAACAGCGTGATCTGTACGCGTACTTGCATGACCAGACCCTGCGGTTGATGAACCAGGGCTATACCGGGATCGAGATCGCGGAGATGATCGAGATGCCACCCGTGCTCGAGTCGTCGTGGCACACGCACGGGTACTACGGGTCGGTCAGCCACAACGTGAAGGCGATCTATCAGCGGTATCTCGGCTGGTTCGACGGCAATCCCGCGAACATCTGGCGACACCCCCCGGAAGCCGCCGCCACCCGGTATGTCGACGCGTTCGGCGGCACCGACACGATGATCGACAAAGCGCGCGCGTTCATTGCCGACGGCGACCCGCGATTCGCGGCCGAGCTCCTCAACCATGTCGTGTTCGCCGACGAGAAGAACACCGAGGCCCGTGAGTTGTTGGCGAGTGTGTACGACACGCTCGGATACGGCGCCGAAAACGGCACCTGGCGCAACTTCTACCTCCAAGGGGCATCCGAGTTACGCAACGGCGTGCAAGCGATGCCCGTGGACATTGCCGGCGCGACGGACATGATCGGCGCACTCTCGATCCGTCAACTCTTCGACTCCGTCGCGATCCGCATCAACGGACCCAAAGCCTGGGACACTCACATCACCATCGACTGGGTGTTCACCGACCTCGGACACACGACCCGCACCGAGCTCACCAACGGTGTACTCATCCAAGTCGACAACCCGAAAACCTCCCCAGTCGATCTCACCGTCACGCTCACCAAGCCGCAACTTCTCGGGCTCCTCGGCGGCGCCATCACCCTCGACGACCTCGCAACTGACGGCAATAAGGCGGTCATCCAACGACTCCTGTCGTTCCTCGACCCGATCAGCAGCGACTTTCCGATCGTCACACCCTGACCAGCGGCCGACGAGCGTGAACCCCAATGTCTCGATGACCGGTGCACTGCGCGCTTCGACGTCAGCGGCGAGGCAAGCAAGCACTCACTGCGGTCGCCATCTGACGATGAGCGCGACACCTGACGGGACGCAACTAGGACCCACGCGCTGACCTGGGCAAACGTTGTCGAAACGACAACGGCAGTGGAGGTAACGGGGCGCTACTCGAACCGGCAAATCACCCAGATCGCTGCGAAGCTGATCGATTTCGCGCTCGAGAACCGATCCTGAACAACGGCCACCGTCGTCCCTGATCGGCACTTCTGGGACGCGCGCAAACGCGGACCGGCGTCGAATCCTTGGCCGCCCACTCGGCCGTTGGCCCGGTAGTTCCCTGGACGCCTGGCCGGAGGAGGTCGGGACACTTGCGCGGACAGTTCCGAGCGTGTCTCACCCCTGGCGCGTGGGCGATCGGGGCTCCCGCGACCAATTCGAGATCTTGCTTTCGTTCGGCCTGTCTCGTGCAACCACCCAGCAAAGACACCTGGCGGCGCACTCGTCGCAAGACATGGAGGTGGCGATGAGCCACGCGCGAGACTTCGTCAACATCGTCCGCGACCAGGTCGCGGAAGACCCTGTCCGGTTGGCCGACGTGCGCGCCCGCCGGGACATCGTCCTCGCGATTGCGGGGCCGGGGTGGCATAACCGCTCCAGAACTGCCGAGAGACACTGCGCAGGCCAACGGCTGAGTTGGTCGATGATGACGCAGAGCTCTGAGTGATCGTGTTGCCGGGCGGGGTCTCGTTGCCGTCGCTCCTCGGCCGCCGACGGCCTAGGGTGTGCGCGGGCTGCTTCGAGTCGTCGGGCGAGGCGACACCACGGACGTAGGAGACGGCGAGCCCCTCCTGCGTGTCGTGGTCGTAGTCGTGGTGCTGGTCGTCGCTGCGGGAACGACCTTGACGCTCGATGATGCGAAGGCAAGAACGACCAGCAAAGCGGCGAGTCCCCAGTAGAAGAACTGCAACTTGTGGCGCGAATGGAACAGGATCTGCTTGCGCTTTCCGGCTATCCGATTCCTCTTACGGGTCGGTCGTGTTATTGGGTACGGGCTAGCAGCGGAGATCGCTTTCGTAAGCCCGATTCCAGGGAGAACCGCCTCAAGTTGGTTCTCCTGCACTTCGCCCTGCTTCACCGCGCCATAGAGCAATCGGTGGTACCACATTTGATCGACCATGTAGAACATCAACCACGCGATGATGCCGACGACAATCAGCACGGTCGCGAGGCTCACATTGCGCCCAAGAATGTGTATCTGATCGCCGTCCTTTAGGACGACGCCCGCGGCGGCCAACACCGCCGTGACGACCGTAATCGCGAGACCGCGAATACGCATCTCGAGATCGTTGAAGTGTTGCTGTGTTTCGATTGTCGTCTTCCACGCCTCTACTTGCAGTTTCAGGCGTTCAAGCTCTTCGTCCGTCATGGCTGACCAAAGTCGAACACGTCAAGCAGGTCTGCGAATGAGCGCTGGAGAACAAAGGTCGGAGTGACATGGGGTCGTGACCGGATTTCCTCTTCGCGCTCGACGTCGTTAGTCGTCCAGTGGGAAACACGTTGAAGCACCTCGTACTTCTCGCGATCCCGAACCTCGCCATACTGGGCTAGAACATCGGCAACGCCAACGGTCTGAGCCATCGCGATGTCCTTCATGAGGCTGTCTCCGACGTACGCGGTCGTCGCTCGGTCGCCGAAGTCGTCTACGATCGATGTCAGCACGGTCGCGTCCGGCTTCAGGACTCCTCGCGGTGTACTTCGATGCTCTGTCTGCTTGAGTTCGTACGCTTCGGGAAGTCGGGTTCGAAGGTCGTCAGGCGACACTCCCGCGGGGAAGTCGTGATCTGGCGGCGAGTAGACGAAGTTGATGAGGCCGTCCAGCTCGAGCGATCGGATTCGATAGCTCGTGTAGTACGCGGGGGATTCGGTGTACGCGGCGACGACGACGTCGCGCTCTCGCAGATACTCGAGCGTCGTCTTCACACCTGGGTAGAGCTGCATTGCGGTCTTGCGGGCCTCGCGAGATGCGGCAATCGCCGCGGCGTAGACAGCGGTCAAATCCTCTCCAGCGTGTCCCTCGCGGAGAGAAGGGAGCTCTTGTATCAAATACGAGTACTCGGACGTGCCTCTGGCCTGATGGACCTTGTGGATCTCGGCTTCGAGCACCTCGCGCGGCACACCACTCGACGCGACGAGGCCGCTGACAAGCGCCACGAATGACCGGTACCAGATCTCAAACCAATCCCACAGCGTGTTGTCGAGGTCGGTTACGAGGAGTGCGATCTTTGGGCGCGAAGTCATGATTCCTTCGGGGACGGCACGGTCCAAGCGGCCGGCCGCACGACGTTAACCGGATAGCGCTCCTGCGTGAGGAAGCCAGACTTGAGGCGTCGTTCTCGGCTCCGATCGTCAGACCTCGCCGGCGTGTGGTCTCACGCGAGTCTGAACACAGCGCCGTAGGGTTGCGCCCTATCCGGCCGAGGATTTGGAGCCTTCGCGCTCATATCCGGCTGGTACGTCATCTCGGTCGACGCTCGTGGACGCATAGCGTCTCGCTCTCGCGTGACCAAACAGCAGCAGTCGGAGAGCGAGGATGGAACGCGGACGCAACGCCCTCGTCTTCAACGTCGAGTATCAGCTCAACGTTAGCGACGCGTAGTCCGACTCGAACAATTTGGGATTGTCGGTGTCCAGAGCGAGACGCTGCTCGCAGTACAGCCGCCAGTACGCCTGCCAGAGTTCAGTATTCGGGGCGAGGTATTCGACCTGGAGTCCGAGATCCTTCGCGTCGTCGCTGTCGATGACGGCGCCGTGCTGCGAGAGCCAGCGCTTGTTATCGGTCAGGTCGAAGGCGACCTTCGTCCAACTGCCATCACGCAGCATGCCGCGCTTCAATAGATCCTCTGCAAGCTTGCGCGATCGCTCCAGCGCCTGTCGACAGAGATCGAGCATCGCGGGATCGCACTTGGAGAGCAGCAACTTTTCCGCGTCGGTGCCGTTGCCGTTCTCGTATGACTTCGCGTCGTCAATTGTCCTCACGAGCGCGTCGTACCCGTCGACGTACGCGTGCGCCGGTCTCTGCAAAGTGTTGCCCGCTACATCTCGCGTCACAATCTGCGGATCGATGGGTCCCAGTTCGGACGAGTCGCTCATCACGATGAGGTCTGTGCCAATCGCGATGAGTGTGCCTGCGCTCTTCGCCATGTCCGGCACGATCACGCGCAACTTGCCAGATGGCGCGACGTTGTCCTTTGTCGGCGCGACGTGCTTCTTCAGGATGCGGACCATCTTGTCCGCCGCATCGATGTCGCCGCCGGTCGTGTGGAGCAGGAAGTCGATGTCTGAACCGATATCGATCCGGTGCAGCAAATCCATCAGAGGGACGACGTCGTCTCGGGTAATCGCCGCGGCCTCGGACACGTAACAGATCAACTTGCGTCCGGTGTATTGCTGGATCCCGTTGATGAGGTCCTGCCGCTGGTACCGCCCGCGGTTGGCCGCGCGGTAGAAGGGCGTCTGCTTTGGGATCGGCAGGCCGTGTGACGCGGAGCCGTCACTCTCGCCGGCGCCCTCGTCGTCCCCATCCGGGATGGCGCCATCCTCATCGCTCATATCACGACCTCCTTCATTATCGGGGTCGGCCGACCCATTGAATCCTGCCGTCCTTCAGCCAGAAGTGACACCGCTGCCCGCCATCGTGCGAGTCGACGCTCGGATGCAGGGTCGGACGCCGGTCACCGCGAAGCACCCAGTGCGGGGTCCGGCTGGTGGCGAGCGGAAGCAGAAGTGTGTGATGGCGCTCGCACGGGCACACGAAGCCGACCCACGTTGGCCGCTTATCCGTGCCGACGATCACGAGCGCCTTGCGTGGAAGCGGGTCCGGCAGCAGGTCGGCCGCGTCAACCGCACCGACGACGGCGTGCCGTCGCCGCGGCCGATGTCGCGCCCACCACGAGAGTACGAGCGGCTCGCCCTCCGGTGCGCGCTTCACCGCGTGCTCCACGCTTGACCGATAAACGGCTCCCGGTCGCCCGACCCGAGAACCCCCGCGCCGGGATGGCAGTAGTGGCGCTCCTTCGGTGCGCGCGCGTTCGTGCTGATCTCACGATCATGGCAACGCAGCAATAGCTCGCTCGGCGCTGCGTCCGGGCCGTATCCGATGAAGCGTTCGAGTAGTTCTGCAACGGCGAAGCTCGCGACGGCCGACGTGTACGCGACGACTGCTGGCTCGACGCCCGCCAACTCGGGTGCGTATCCCTCGGCGACGCGGACGGCGCGTTCGGCCTCGCCGAGTTGCTCGGCCTGGGCACGGGCGAGGTCGATACGGTTGCGGCATACGAGGCACGCTGCCCCCGGGGTGAGCACTGTGACGCGGCCGTCGATGCCCTGCAGTTCCCCGTTCTCGGAACTGAGTAGCACGCCGAGGTCGATTACCGGAGTGAGGTAGTACGACGCGAAGCGCGACAAGACGAGCCGACCGGCGTTGTCGTCGGTACAGCCGAAAACGACGTCACAGCCGGTCAAGGCGCGGGCCGTCTCAAGGTCGTTGATCGTCCCTTTGATCGTGGCGACGCTCGCTGTCGGAGCGATGCGCCGAAGGTGATCACCGAGAACATCGACTTTCGGGCGCCCCACATCGCCGGGAGACGATCCGTACACGCGGGTCACGTTCGATGTGCTGAGGCAGTCGTCGTCGATCAGCAGCAGGTTGCCGACACCGAGCCTTGCGAGTTGTTCGGCTGTCGCCGACCCGGTGCCCCCACATCCGACGATGCCGACACGGAGTTGGCCAAGAACGCGTTGAACGTCGCCCCCGAACGCACGGATCTGCCGGTCGAAGTGCTCGGGTAGCCGGGCTCCACCGGTGGCGTCGAACGCGGTCTGTAAGGCGAAGTGCTCACCGACGACCAGCATCCGCTCGACGGCGAAGGGTTCGTCGCTACCGTCCCAAACTGTCGCTGTGAAGCCGAAGTGCCGCTCGGCAGGCGACGCGACGATACAGGCGTAGATGTCGGCGCCAGAGCGGATGCGGAAGGTCTCACGCAGCTGCTCGTCGACGATCTCGTCGTACTCGCTGCGCGTGGGTTCGCTGATGCGCCCGGGGTGAGTGTGTAACCAAATCGGAACGTCACCGCGCGCTTCCGCCTGGGCTAGAGCGTGGACGTAGCCGGTGGATCGGATCGAGAGCGAGCGCGGCGTTCGCCGCTCGTACGCATCGTCAGGAACCCACATCAGGTCGCGGCCGATCAGGCGGAGGCCGCATTGGGTCCGCGCCACACCGGCGAGAAGCACAGCGGCAGCCTCGTTGCGCCCGCGGACGGCGACGCCGATCTCGTCGGCGATCCACGCGGGCAGCACGAGTGTGGCGCGCGCGGTCACGCGGCACGCGCTCCGGCAGCGATGAGAAACTCCGAACGGATCAAGGCGATGAAGCTCTCCAACCCGTCGACGCCGGACTGCCACTGACCCGTCTGGAAGTGACGCGACCATCGTTGCCACGCTCGGCCGAGCGCCTGCTCTGTGACCTCTGTGGCGGGAATGACAGTGCCGTCTGCGCGGCGAATGTCGGGGCTGACCCACCACATGTCGGGCGCGATGTCGGGATAGCCCGCGGAGAGGCGCAACAGCAGGTCGGTCTGAGTGATATTCAGCCCGGGCGGAAGCTGCCAGTTCGGCAGCACGACGCAGACCATCCCGTTCTCGACCTCGATACGGTGGTCGATGCCACGATCATCAAGGAACTGCTGATCCAGCGCGGGCAGTGTCATGACCGATCAAGCTCCGCAGCCGGGGTTGATGTGGCGGGGCGAGGTGAAGAAGCGCAGCCCGTCCCGGATCTTCACGATGTCGGTGTCGGCGATGAGCCTGTCGTCCTCTCCAGGGCGAACCTCCCAGAGGTCGCGGTCCTCCGGGATGCTGGACGGCGGAACGCGACGGAGCTCAGCCCCGGTCATCTCCTCCTGGTGGACCGTGTAGTGGACACGGTCGATTTGGATCTGGAACTTCAGCTCGCGGTGGTCGTGATCATCGGCTGCCTCGGCTGCCGTGTCATCGCTCATGGGGCCTCCTTGTATCCGGCCATTTGCAACCACGGTATCACCGTACCACGGTAGTTGACAACCAGGCAACCACGATGCATACTGGCGCGGTGAAGACGCCTAAGGCCATGACAATCCGCCTGTCGGCAGAGCAGGCCGAGGCCCTCGAGACGGTCGCCACTGTTGATGACCTAGCGGTGGTGGAGGTGATCCGCGCTGCGATCGACGAGCACGTCCAGTCGCGCAAGCAGGACGCCGAGTTCCAGCGGAACCTTCGCGAGCGCATCGAGCGTGCGCAGGCGCTATTGAATCCGTAACCGGCAGCGCTGTTAGACCGGGCACAACCAGACGCTCGTGCGCCGGCGACGCATGACATGACCACTCCGGCATGGTCAATGCCATGGCTCGCGAGTCCGTCGAGGCGTGCCAGCAGCAGGGTGCGAGAGATACGCCACGCTGATCCGCGGTTAGCACTGTCGACGTGGCCCTCGAGAACCGTGGCTGCCCGCCGAGGTCCAGCAGTTTCACCGGGACTCGCCTGCAATGCGGCGCGCGATCAAGGCCGGAGTCGCCGACAACAGCATCGGCAGACGGTGCTCGCATTCGCGGTGCCGTCACGCATCGCGAACTGAGCCGCGGCCCCTTCTCGGCGTCATTGTGTTCCTGCTACCAGCGCAGGCGCCTCGGACTCGAGTTGGCACCGCGCCGCTTCGAGGTCCTGCGACGCGTCGGCTCCCAACGTCGGGTACTGCGGGTCGACGTCGATGAGCGTGTTTGCGATGATCGCCGCCGCACCGATGCGGGCAAACCATTTACGGTCAGCGGGAATCACGTGCCAGGGCGCCCAGTGTGTGCTCGTATGGCTCAGCATCTCGGAGAGCGCCACCTGGTAGTCGTCCCAGTACGTTCGCTCATTCAAGTCGTTCGACGAGAACTTCCAGTTGTGCGTGGGGAGATCGATGCGTCGCAGGAGCCGCAGACGCTGCTCTTCCTTCGAGAGGTTGAGAAACAGCTTCACGATCCGGAACCCGTTTTCCGAGAGGTAACGCTCCCAGTCGTTGATGGCCTCGTATCTGCGTTTCCAAATGTGGCCTTCTCGAGCGTCCTCCGGGAGCTTCTCTCGGGCGAGATTCTCCGGATGCACGCGTACAACTACGACCTCCTCGTAGTGCGACCGGTTGAAGATCGCGATCTCTCCTCGAGATGGCAGTCGCTGTTGGTAGCGGCGCAGGAAGTCCTGGTTGAGCTCGCGCGACGACGGGACTTTGAACGTCTCGACCCGAACTCCCTGCGGGTTGACTCCGCTCATCACGTGGCGGATCGTTCCGTCCTTGCCTGCCGCATCGAGCGCTTGGAGGACCACCAAGACACCAACCGTTCCCTGCGCCGCGAGCCGCGCTTGGAACTGCGAAAGGATTTCGACGCCGACATCGAGGAGTCCGATCCCATCCTGCTTCGTCGCGATACCGCCCTTGAAGGCGGGGTCGAAGTCTTGTGTTAGCGAGACCTTCGAGCCGGGAGTCACGCGAAACGGCTCGATGAACCTCTCGATTCGCTTCGATGGCACGTCGCTGGTCACGTGATCTCCTGTTCACCAAGGCGGGACGAGGCGCTCGCCCGATGCTGATCTACGCGACCTGCGACGTCATCACGCGCTCATAGGTAGGCCAGTTCAGCGACTAGCCGATCGGCTGGTGTGCTCGTCCGCGCCCAAGGTTCTTGGAGGCGGAGTCAGTGCACAACGAACAGCCGGTCGCGAGGCGGCGCCGCCGGCGAAATCCATCCGGGGCGGAGAGGGCGCACCGAGAGCGCAGAGGACAGCGTGCTCGGACGCGCGCGTCCGGGGGAACGCCGATCGCGCGCAGCGCCTCGGCGACGGGCTCGCGCCCACGCCGCGCGGCTGATGCGACGGCGCCAAAGTCGATCCCGCCGGCGTCATCCAGATTCCCTTGCAGCGTCCAGCGCACGTGATCGGCGGCAGCTGCGACGAACAACATCCACACAAGGGCGCGCTGCAGCGCAACTCCCTCTGACTCATACGCACCTGTGCTCATCGCCTGCTCGAGGCTTACGGGGTGATTTCCACCCGATCAACGACCTCATGGACGCCGGGCGCGGCCCACGCCGCGTCCTCGGCGGCTCGGCGCGCAGCCCACGAACCGGCGGTCCCGTCCAGATAGATGGTGTGACCGGAGTTCGTGACGTCGATGAGCGAGTCATCGACGATCGCCGCACGTTGGAGAGCCAAACGGATTCGGTCCACGACGTCGCTCGGGATCGGCTCGCTCGTGATCGCGATCTTGTCGGTGACGCCGGCCACACCGTCCACGTGTCGCACCGCGTGCTTCGCAGCCTGCCGCTGATAGTGGTGACGAACTTTACCGGTCAAGGTCACCCAGCCGTCGGTAACAGCAACACTGACTGCGCCCTTGGGAACGAACTGATCCCTTGCGAGCGCGGCTTCGCACGACGCGGCAACGTCGACATCGGCAAACGCCTCGGCGGCGCGACCGACGAGAAGTTCGTTCTCGACGGCGGTGACACCGCCGACCCTTCGGGCGTCCTCAGTCGCGAGCATCAAGTCGTCGTAGGTCGGCACCGCGCCGCTCAATGTGACGCGTCCATCTGCCGCCTTGACGATGATCCGGCTGTCGTCGATCCGGAGATCCCAGCCGAGCTCGTCCTTGACGTCGCTCTCGAGGATGTTGTTGGGCTTGTGCATCTCGGGTCCTTTCGATGGAGGCCCCCGTGCCCAGCATGCGACAACACGTGAGCCGGAACACCCCGCGAACGCGTGAGGTGGGTGCGGCGGAATTCGTGGACGATCAGTAGCGACCAGCAGGCAGGAGCAGCTCATGACGGATTCGATGACCTACGAACCGACGACGACTGGCATCGGTCGTGCCGACGACACGCAAACCCTGTTCGGGCAGACGATGGGATACGTGGCGTTGACCGCGGGCCTCTTCGCGCTCGGCGCCTACTTGGGCCGCAATCTCTCCGAAGGTTGGGGATGGGTGTGGTTCATCGCCGCGTTCGCGGTGTTGATCGCGATGCGATTCGCGGCTCGGCAATCGGGCTCGGCGGCGGGCGTCTTGCTGCTGATCTTCGGATTCTTGATCGGTTTGGGCACTGCGCCGACCATCGCGTACTACGCAAGCACGGATCCGCAGGCGGTTTGGCAGGCGGGCGCGGCGACAGCCCTCTTCATGGCCGGTCTGGGCGCCGCCGGATACGGCAGCCGCCGGGATCTGTCACAGCTCTCTCGGCTGTCGTTCTGGGCGCTCGTCGCGCTCATCGGGTTCGGCGTCGTCATGATCTTCGTGCAGATCCCGAACAGCGCCCTGATCTACTCGATCGTCGGACTCGTGGTCTTCGCGGGCCTCACGGTGGTCGACTTCCAACGGTTGCGGATGTCGAGCGACGCGGACTCGGCACCGACGCTCGCGGCATCGATCTTCCTCGACGGCCTGAACGTCTTCCTGTTCTTCTTGAACATCTTCGACCGGCGCAATTGACCGCGGCTGCCCAGTGTCCGAACGCAGTGGTGCGGTTCGAGCTCAACCGCCCGTCGTTATGTCGAGGTCACAATTTCGAGGTCACCGAGGGGCAGTGTGATGGTCAGGGTGGTGCCCGCGCCGTGCGCGCTACGGATGGAGAGCTTGCCCCCGACCGTCTCGATCCGGTCCTTCAGCCCGACGAGGCCGGTGCCGCGCGAAAACGAGGCTCCTCCCCGCCCGTCGTCGCGAACCTCGACGAGGAGCATGCCTTCGTCGACCGCTGCGTCGACATGGATTTCGGAAGCGGACGCGTGCTTGGCCGCGTTGGCCATTGCCTCGCAGACCGCGTAGTACGCGGCGAGTTCGACCTGATCAGGCAGACGACCGTCGACGCGGATGTCGAGGTCAACCGGAATGGCGGAACGACGCGCGAGCTCGACCAGAGCCGGGCGCAGGCCGCCGCGGGTCAGGGCCGCCGAATGTATGCCGTGGGCGATCTCGCGGATCTCATCGAGCACGCCGTCAACTGCCAGGGCGGCGCGGGTCAGCTGCGTGCCGAGTTCCTCGGCGCCTTCGGGCACCAATGTCTGAGCGGTTTGCAGCTGCAGTGCGAGAGAGACGAGCCGTTGCTGGGCACCGTCGTGGAGGTCGTGCTCTATGCGACGGCGAGCAGAGTCGGCCGCGGCCACGATCCGCGCACGCGAGGCGGTGAGCTCCGCGTGCGCTTCGGCGTTGGCAATCGCGCTGGCGACCAGTTCGGTGAAGCGGGTCAACCGCGCCTCGGTGTTCTCCGGCAACTGCTGGTCGCGGGTGGAAAACACGCTCATGACGCCCCAGAGCCGCCCGTCGACGCTGATCGGGACCCCGACCGTCTCGCGGCTTCCGAAGGACCGCGCCAGGTCGGCGGGCGCTCCTGACGCGTCGCCGGTGTGATCGATACGCGCCGGCGCGCCCGTGTCGAACACCGCGGTCGTTGCGTTGCGACCGCCGAGCTGGACCCGCGTGCCCAATGGCGGTGCGACGGTCGTGGCCGCGCTGTCCCATGCGCCCATCACCGTCATCACACCCGCGGTGTCATAGCGACCCATCAGCGTGTAGTCCGCGCCCAGGACCCGCCCGACCTCCTCGGTCACCGACGCGAACACCGCCTCGGGCGGCGCACCGCGCGCGACGAGCGTGGCTACGCGGCGCAGCGCGGCCTGCTCAACCGCCATCATCCGGCGCTCACTCACATCGCGGATCACGACGACCGTCACGAGGCCGTGGTCGGTCTCGGCCGGACTGAGGCTGACCTCGACCGGGAATTCGGACCCGTCGGCGTGACGCCCGAAGAGCTCCCGGCCGGTGCCCATCGGCCGCAAGATCGGTGCGGTCGAGTAGTGCACCCGATGTAGTTCGTGCGTGCTTCGGAGGCGGACAGGGAGCAGGGTTTCTACCGGCGCGTCGATGAGCGTCTCGCGGCGGAACCCGAACAGCTCCTCGACTTGGCGATTGACCATGAGTATTCGACCGCGGTCGTCGCTGACGAGGATGCCGTCGGGGGCGAGGTCGACGATCACCCACGCGAATCCGGACCCCAACGCCTTCGCGGCAAGCGATGGGTCGGAGACCGGCGTATTCGGGCCCTCTGGAGACTCGGCGGAATCCACGCATTCCTCCGTGCGGACCTGCGCAAACAACCGCACGTTAGCGGCGAGCTCTGGTCGACTCCAGTGCAGACTTAGGGGGCCGCGCGGTCGAGCCTCAACACTGTTCCCGCGTACGACACCACGTAGAGCTCCCCGTTGGGATCTTGGCCGAAGGATGACGTGTGGCGCACCTGTCCGAGCGTACGCTCGCTCTGGACTTTGCCGTTTTCGACAACGGTCGCGACGATTTGCGGTTGGCACGCGTCGCCGCGGATGTAGGCGCCCTGCAGCGCCGGGATGGCGCGACCCCGATACACGTACCCACCGATCACCGAACAGCTGCCGTCGGTGTGAGACAACTCGATCAGCGGATCCCGCGCTCCGTCGGGAGCCTTTCCCTTGAACTCGTGGAATCCTTCGCGCAGGTTCCAACCCCAGTTCGCCCCGGCGGCATCTCGGGGACTCGCCACGTCGATTTCGTCGTACTTGTCTTGGCCGACGTCCCCGATCCAGATCGTGCCGTCGCGGTCGAACGAGAACCTCCACGGATTGCGCAGCCCGTACATCCAGACTTCGCGCCGTGCCCCAGCGCGCCCGACGAATGGGTTGTCGGCCGGGATTCCGTAGGGTGAGCCGCCCGTCGGTGTCGGGTCGATCCGGAGGATCTTTCCCTTCAGTGAGCTGAGTTCCTGCGCGTTGCCGAGCGGGTCACCGCTTCCGCCTCCGTCGCCGAGGCCGATGTAGAGCATCCCGTCGGGACCAAAGGTGAGGCCGCCGCCGTTGTGGTTCGGGTACGGCTCGCGCTCCGAAAGCAGGTTTCGCCTCCCCACCGCGACGTCGCCGCGCATCGTGTACTCGTCCACGTCCAGGCTGTCGCTCGGGTCGACGTACTGCGCGTAGAGCTTCTTGCCATTCGCGGAGAACACGGCCGACAAAAGACCTTGCTCGGGGCCGGACGCGATGGGGACTGTCAGCACCGGTTTCGGCAGCGGCCGACCGTTCTTGCCGATGACAAGGATTTGGCCCTTCTGCTCGACGACGTACATGCGCGAGTCCCCCTTCCGCCACGCAACATCAATCGGCGCGGTGAGGCCCGACGCCACGGTGGTCAACTTCACGTGCACATTCGCGAGGCTCGTGGCATCCGAGGCCACCGACGCCGGCATGCTCGTCGTGGGCGCGGGGACGGTCGGCGGCACAGATGCTCCGGGCGGCGAAGCATTGTTCTTGTTGGCACTCCCGCACGCAGACGCGAGCAGCAACACCAACGTGAACAGCCCGATGCAATGGCCGCGCATGGTTCTCATTTCGCTAACTCCCACAGTTATCGAAGACTCTTTCGTCCACATGCGACGCGCACACCACGCGCGCGCGTGGTTCTTGCGCGGGTCTCAGCCGGAACCCGCCCGCGGAATTGGGATCGTGACCTGCACCGTGGTTCCCTCGCCCGGAGGGCTCGTCACGTCGACGTGGCCCCCTAACGCCTCGACCCGGTCCTGGAGGCCGACGAGACCCGACCCCCGCTGGATGTCCGCGCCTCCCACGCCGTCGTCGCGGATTGAGACATCGACGAACCCATCCGAACCGACCACCCGTACCTCCATGAAGGCTGCACGCGCGTGCTTGGCGGCGTTGGTCAACGCCTCGGAAACGACGTAGTACACCGCGACCGCCACGGGTTCCGGCAGCTCGCGTTCGATGTGAAGGTCGAGCTCGACGGGCACCACCGATCGGCGCGCAAGCGACCGCAGGGCCGGCGAGACGCCGCCGCGTGACAGGATCGCAGGGTGCAACCCGCGTGAAACCTCTTGGAGCTCTTCCACGGTGGCTGTGAGCCCGTCTGCCATTCGCTCTAGCCGAGCTTCGAGTTCCGGACTGCCGGGAGGCAACATCTCTCGCAACGTGCGCGATTCCAGCCCCAGTGCCACGAGGCGCTGCTGCGTCCCGTCATGCAAATCTCTCTCGATCCGCCGACGCGTCTCGTCGGCCGCGGCCACGATCCGCGCCCGCGACGCTTCGAGGTCGGCGCGGCTCTGTGCGTTCGCCAGCGCGGTCGCGACGAGCTCGGTGAATCCGGCAACGTGTGTTTCTACTTCGCTCGTTTCGGACTGCCGCTCGCGCCAGGCAACGACGACCGCTCCCCACACCCGGTTCTCGACGATGACCGGTACCGCGGTCATGCAGTGCAGCCCGAAGTCGGCCAGCTTGGCCGCAAGTCCGTCGGTGGTCCCGTCCGCGTCGACGGTGACGACGCGTCCGGAGTCTCGGACCATGGTTGCAAAGTCGTCGTGACGGAGCGGTCGCGTCGCGCCCAGCTGCATTCCGACATCCAGGGACGAGACGGCGGCAACCATCGTGACCTGCCCGTCGCGTTCGTAGCGCACCAGCACCGCTACGTCGGTTTCGAGGAGATGCCCGATTTCCTCGGCCACCGCTTGGAACACGCGCTCGGGCGGCTCGTCCTCGGCGACGAGCGTGGCAACGCGCCGCAGTGCCGCTTGTTCGTCCGCGAGGTGACGCAGGGCCGTATTCGACCGCTCGAGCGAGGCAGTCATCGTGTTGAGCGAATGCTCCAGTTGACCGATCTCGGCGGCGCCGGACTCGGATATCCGAGCAGACAGGTCGCCTGCAGCGACGCGACCGGCGAGTACCGCCGCGCGGCGGACCGGACGGACGATGGAAAGGCCGAGGTAGACGCCGAATGCGGCGAGGAGAGCGACGGACCCGATGATTCCCACCAGACCGGCGATCACCGCACGCTTCGACGCCGCGTTCGAATTCGAGACGTCGTTCGCGAGGATCACACTCTCGGTTGTCTCGTAGGCGTCGAACTGTCGTCGGATCTCGTCAACCCTCGCCTTGCCGAGGTTTGTCTCGGCGACGCTCGACGCGGTCGGGTCTCCTTTTTCGGCGCGGTCAACCAGTGGGACCGAGAACTGGTTGACGTACGAATACACATTGTTCGTGACGGCGACGGCGCGCGCCCTCTGGATCGGATCGTCAACGAGGGCCAACCATTCCTGCGCGCGCTCGCCGTACGACGCAGTTGCAGCGTCCCACGGCTCGAGGAGCGAAGGATCCTTGGTGATGATGTAACCACGGGCGCCGGTCTCGAGGTCGAGAACGGTTTGTTCGAGCTTGTTCGCCGCTGCAAGTTCGGCGAACGACCTGTTCGCGACATGTTGCGTGGTGCGCTCGCGCGTTACCGCGAGGATTAGAAGCGCGAAGGCAACGCCGATCAGGAGCGCGACCAGCGTCGCCGCCATCGCGATCCGCCAGGCGAGGCCGAGCTTCATCGCGAACGAATCCGGTCCGGCGTGACCAGCTGACACGAGATGAGTTCTCTTCGCCCAATCGCGGCCGAGCGGACACGGCACTCAGCTCCGGGCCCGCCGATATCCGTCGAGCACCTCCTCAATCTTCCGGAGGTTGGAGCATCGCAGACCTGTCCGGCTTGCGCATTCCAGCTAGCCGGAATGCGCCCGGCGCCCTGCGGCTGCCATGCTCTGGGATCTCGATACCGGCTGGAGATCATGACCACGCGTCTTGTGATCGTTGACGACAACGCGCAGTTCCTCACGGCCGCACGGGACCTGCTGGAGCGCCAGGGCCTCGAGGTCCTCGCCGTCGCCTCGACCGGCGACGACGCCACGCGCCTGACTGGCGAGTTGCGGCCCGATGGCGTGCTGGTCGATGTCGACCTCGGGCCGGAAAGCGGCTTCGACGTCGCGCGCCGACTCCACGGCGAGCACGGCGCCCATGTGGTACTGATCTCCGCCTACAACGAATCGGAGTTCGCCGACCTCATCGCGGGGAGCCCTGCTCTCGGATTCATCCCGAAGGCGAAGCTTTCCGCTCGGCGCGTCACCGCGCTGCTCGACGGAGCGCAGCACGGATAACCGTGAACGCGGGATGAAGGAGCATCAGCTCTTGGACATTCTTCCTCGGGAGAAGTTCTGGAGAGATGCATGTCTCGATTGCGACCGGCCACAACCTCGATTCTGATCGGATCCCTCGCGCTCGGATCGTGCAGCATCTCAGGCCCAGGCGGGGCTACCGCCGCGCCGAAAGGCAGCTGCCCGACCGCGGCCATCCCGATCGTGGTCAGCGTCGACCAATGGGGCGACATCGTGGACGATCTCACAGGCGACTGCGGCGACGTCTCGACCATTTTCAAGAGTTCGTCAGCCGACCCGCACGACTACGAACCTACCCCGGCCGACGCTGCAAAGTTCACCGACGCGAAGCTCGTGGTCGTTAACGGGCTCGGCTACGACTCGTGGGCCGACAGAGTCGTCGCGACCCTCGGCACGAAGCCGGCGATGGTGAACGCCGGCCGCGTCGTCGGCCTCACAACCGGCGTCAATCCGCACATCTGGTACGGCCCTGAGTTCGTGTACAAGGTCGCCGACGCAGTCACGGCCGAGCTCGAACAGCTCCAGCCATCGGACGCGACCTACTTCGAGGGACGCCGCGCCGCATGGCGCTCCGCGATGCGTGCCTACGACGCGGAAATCGCCAAAATCACGGCCGCCTCCAAGGCGAAGACGTTCGGCGCGACCGAGGACCTCTTCGACTACATGGCCGGCCGTCTGGGCCTCACCAACGAGACTCCAGCCGGATATGAACGCTCGACTGCGAACGAGAGCGACCCGGCGCCGGGCGATGTGAACGAGTTCGAGCACGCGCTCGCTACTCACGAGATCACAGTGCTGATCTACAACACCCAAACCGAGGGCGCGATACCCGACGAGATCCGAGGCGCGGCCGAAGCTGCCGGAGTCCCGGTCGTAAACGTCACCGAGACCGTGCCCGCGCACTACAGCACGTTCGAGTCATGGCAGGTGAGCCAGCTCAGCAACTTGGCGACGGCACTCGGAGCGGACCGATGACCGACGCGATCGCGCTCGACGACGTCACCGCTGCGCGAGGCGGGACCGTCATCTGGTCCGAGGGAACATTCACGATTTCTACCGGGACGATCGTCGGAGTAATCGGCCCCAACGGCTCCGGGAAGACCACGCTCCTCGAGATGATCCTTGGGCTTCTCCTCCCGGCGTCAGGTCGCTTCGCGGTGCTCGGCGACGCCCCACACCGTGGCAATGCACGCGTGGGGTACGTCCCGCAGAACTACGCCAGCGAGACCGGCACCGGGGTTCGGAGTCGCGATCTGGTCACCCTCGGACGGACCGGAACCCGATGGGGTGTCGGCGGCCGCTCGGGCGAGGACCGGGCCGCGGTCGACGCCGCGCTCGCCGAAGTATCGGCAACTGACCTTGCCCCGCGTCGGGTCTCGCAGCTGTCCGGCGGACAACAGCAGCGAGTCGCGATCGCTCAAGCGCTCGTCGGCGATCCCGATCTGCTTCTGCTCGACGAGCCGTTCGCGAATCTTGATGTGCACAACCAGCATGAGATCGTTGAGCTGCTGCGCTCCCTACGCGAGTCGCGGGGGGTCACCATCCTCGTGGTAGCGCACGACCTCAACTCACTGCTCTCCGTCCTCGACGGGGCTGTATATCTCCTCGACGGTCACGCGCATTACGGCGCAATCGGCGACGTCGTCGACAGCGCACTGCTGAGTCACCTGTACGACACGCCGATCAAGGTCGTACGAACCGCGCAGGGCGACCTGTTCACGAGGAGCTGACGTGCTGCACATGCTCGCCGATGTCGGATACCAGCCGGACTGGCCCGCGGTCCTGCGCGTCGGCTTCATGCGAGATGCGTTCATCGGAGGCACGCTGGTCGCGCTCGCTTCCGGGTTGATCGGCTACTTCGTCGTGATCCGCCGCGACGCGTTCGCAGCGCACGCGCTCGGGCACATCGGTTTCCCCGGCGCGACCCTTGCGGTGCTCACCGGGATCCCGGTCACTTTGGGCCTCGCCCTGTTCTGTGTCGGAGGCGCGCTCGCTATCGGCGCGCTGGGTAAGCAGGCCGCGAGCCGCGAAGTATCCACGGGCACAATCCTGTCCGCGGCAACTGGTCTCGGCATTTTGTTCGCCTCGCTCGCGTCCGAGAACACCGGCGCCGTGACAAGTGTCCTCTTTGGGAACCTCCTCGCAATCTCACACAGTCAGATCTTCACCTTCACTGTGTTCACGGCCGCGCTCGCGATTGTTCTCGTCATCATCGGCCGGCCACTTCTCTTCGCGTCGGTAGCTCCGGATGTCGCCGAGGCCAAGGGCGTCCGAGTGCAACCTCTCGGGATCGCGTTCCTTGTGCTCCTCGCACTCGCGGTGACGATGGCCGTCCAGGTCGTCGGCACGCTCCTCCTGTTTGCGTTGGTGGTCACTCCTGCCGCCGCGGCCCTCGCGATCACGGCCCGGCCCGCGTTCGTGATTGCGCTCGGGACCGGCATCGGCCTGGTCTGTGTGTGGCTCGGCCTCATCATGGCGGTGATGTTCAACCTCCCACCCAGCTTCTGCATCGTCACGCTCGCATTCCTCATCTGGATCGTGACTCTTGCGACGACGGGTGCGCAGCGGCGGCGCGTTCGACCCGGTGGCACGCCTCGAGCCGCAGCCGTAGTGAATCCTCCGTCGGCTGGGACTCTTCCCGCGTCGCATCTCGAACCCGCGTCCTCGGTCGGAGGCATTGGTCAGCGCGGGCGATAGCGCAAGAACAAGTAGGTGTCCTCTTCGCAGACCGAGCAGATCGTCAGACGCTGGAGGGAGGCGAGGGCTGACCCGGCGAGGATCCGCTTCGCGTCACCGCCTGCGAGCAACGGAGATACCGTGACGCACAGCTCGTCCGGGAGCCCGGCACCGCGAGCTCACGTTTGAGCGTCGGCCACCCTCGGCCAGAACGCTGTCGGCCGCCAGGCAAACCGAGTTCACCGATTGCAGGCACAAGATCGACATCCGTCTCCCCTACGATCACACACGCGACCTTTGCCGCTCTGGCCCGATCGCCCTCCGCGACCGACGACACCGTGAACACGATCGGACCGTTGCCGCTGCGAAGAACCTCGAGTCCCAGTCGAACTGGCACGTACGCGACACGACTGCAATCCTCGGCACTCGAGGTTGACCTCGTCTCCGCCGCGCGCGCTGCATATCCGAAGCGAGCAGCGCCGGCCCGTAGTGCTCGGTCTGCATCGTGGCTGACGCAACCAGTACGACGTCCGCAAACGAACGGATGACTGCGAACAGCGACCTGTCGGCCGGTCCGCCCAGCGCGCCGACACACCATCCCACGAGGTGCCACCGTCGACGCTCACGATCATGTTCAGCCGCACCACGGGCCGAGCTCTGTTACGCGCCACGTCGTCGTACACCTTCGCCGGATCGATCCTCTCCTCGGATTCGGGAAGGAGCATGCGCCTATGCGTGCGACGGGCGTCAGCCGACCAGGTCCAGCTGCTGCACGTGGTCCTCTCGGATCCGAAGGATCGCCTCAGGTCCGCGGAACAGCACGATCCAACCGTCCTCGTGCTGCAGGTCGACGTCCTCGTAGGTCTCGCGCACAACCTGTTCGGCATCTCCGTAGACCATCCGATACGTGGGCATCACTACCTCCTGCGATTCGTCGATGCGCTTGGGTGTCGTACTGGCTCGACGTCCTCCGATCATCGGGCCGGTCGCACTCGATGACACCCCGCGACCGCGTGACTCTTCACACTGCTGCACCGCAGGTGCACGGGCGCTACCGTTTCGGCGCCACCGCAGCTGGAGGCGGAGCAGACGCCTAAATGGCAATCCGATCGAGTGGCGAGATCGCCCAGGAGCAAGCCGCGCTGCGGCGGGTCGCGACGCTGGTGGCTCGCGGCGCGGCACCGGAAGAGGGGTTCGCGGCTGTCGCCGGAGGGGATCGGGTGACCTGTTGGACGTCGACCTTGCAGCCCTGGCCTGATACGGCGACGATGACGCCGTCTGGGTGGGTCTGTGGGCGCCGACGGGCGACAACCCTTCCGGGTCGGCCTCCGTGAACGCCTCGGCGGCCGAAGTTTCACCACCGCTGTGCACGCTACCGCGCGCCGGCGCGGATCGGCGACTATGCCGACGCCGCAGGCGTTGTCGAAGGTAGGCGGTGCGACGTCATGACCCTGACGTCTCGGAGATCCCCGTTGCCGGCCGACACGGGCGCGTGGAGCTGCGCGCGCCACGATACCGGTGCGCCTCGATATCCGCGCGGGCGCGCGGCTGCCCGAGCAGATCGAGCTGCCCGCGCGCTACGTCGTCTCGGAGGAGTTGACCAACGCGGCCAAGCACGCCGGCGCTTCCGAAGTTCACATCGACCTCGCGGTCGACGAGGAGTCGTCCGTGTCGCGGTTGGCGAGGACGAGGACCGGGTGAAAGCGGTCGGCGGTCGTCTTTCGCTCCTCAGCCCGCCCGGCGCAGGGATGACAGTGTCGATCGCGCTGCCCCTCGGCGATGACTATTCGCTGACGTGAACGACGGGAAGCGAGCCGGAGATTCGGCCGCTTTCAACGGTCGAAGAGATAGCTCGTTCGCACGAAACCGGCGAGGGTCCCGGCGAAAACTCCCGCGATGACCCCGACCGCGGCCGCCATCGCAAGCCACGCACTCCAGTCAGGCTGTTGATCACGGAGTGCAAGCGCGACAATGCCTATGAACGACGCGACCACGAGCGGAACCGCGACGGCGACCGATCTGACGATGGTCCGCTGCGCTTGGTGCTCGGGCGATCGCTTTGGGACGAGATCTCCGATGGCGCGGCGTTCGCGCCGAACCGCGTCGTCCGCCGTCGTGTGTCCCATGTTCCCGATTGATTCCGGCTCAGACATGCGAAGACCTTCCGCGCCCGTCCGCGAAGCTCAGAGAGAAAGACTCTGAGCTTCGCGGACCGTACTGCCGGTGCCTAGACGATCACGAGCCGATCGACGACGTCGGTCACGCCGGGCGCGGCCCACGCCGTGTCTACAGCTTCGGAGCGGGCGGCGTAGGAACCAACCGTTCCATCGAGGTAGATCGTATGCCCGACGTTCGAGACTTCGATCAGCGAATCGTCGATGATCGCGCTCCGCTGGAACGCCTTCTTGATCCTGTCCGCGACATCACTCGGAATCGGCTCGCTCGAGATCACGACGTCGTTGGTGATACCGAGGACGCCGTCGAGGCGGCGCACAGCGTATTCGGCTGCTTGCCGCTGGTAGTGGTGGCGGACCTGACCGGTGAGGGTGACCCAGCCATTGTCCACGATCGCGGAAACCGAGCCATTGGGCACGAACTTGTCGGCGTCGAGTGCGTTTGCACAAGCGACGCTGACGTCGACATCTGCAATCGCCCCGCCGACCAGGCCGACGAGCAGTTCGTTGTCGACGTCACGAACGCCACCCACGGTCCAGGCGTCGTCGACCGCGCGTGTCTCGTCGTAGTACGTGGGAACGGTTCCGGTCAGGGTGACGCGTCCGTCGTCGGCCTTGACGACGATGCGGGTGTCGTCGAGCATCGGATCCCACTCGAACTCGTCTTTTACGTCGAGCTCGAGGAGATTGTTGGGCTTGTGCATGAGCGGTCCTTTCTTGCCGGGGTGTTTGTGTCCGCAGTTTGCAATGCAGATCCCCCGCACGCACCACGCGACTACGTGTTCGCGCGGAACCGCACGACGGTCGCACTACGAGATCAGGCGACTGACGAGCACCCCGGCCCCGGCCGCGCCCGCGGCGATCGCGATCGTCTCGAGCGTGGTGCTGACCACCGGCTTCTTTCCCAGCCGAGCCCGGCCAATACCGAGCACGACGAGCAGCGCCGCGGTGACGATGAGCGACACCACGCGGGCCGTTGCGAGGGTGAAGAGCGCGAACGGCACCACCGGAGTGAACGCGGCGAACAGGTCGGAAACGAACATCCACGCCGCTTGCACAACAGGTGATCGCGGTTTGGTCGGAGTGATGCCGAGCTCGAACGCGCTGTCGAGCGTCGTGACAGTGTCCGGGTGGCGACGCAGGATGGAGGTAACGGTATTGACCTCGTCGGCGGAGAATCCGGCGGCCGCGAGCCGCGTCGCCTCGTCGCGCAGGCGAGTCTGCGGATCCCTCGCGACCTCCTGCTGACGCACACCGACCGCGGCCTTCCGTCGGTCGTTCTCGGACTCGACGTCGAGGTATGTCCCGGCCATCATCGACACCGCGGCGGCGACGGCTCCGGTCGCGCCGGCGAGCAGCACTGCGTGTGCATTCGGCGCACTGACCGCGACACCGAACACGAGGCCGAAGATCGAGACCGTTCCGTCTTCCATGCCGAACACGATCTGCCCGGCGGAGTCGCGAAACGAATGGGCGATGCGCGCCGGCAGCGACGGCGCTTCAGGGTCGGATGCGCGATCGAGAGAAGCGGTAGTCATGGCTGTTCCTGCAACACAAAGGCTGGCGCCGAAACGGTGAGAAGCAACCTACGCGGCCTCATCCACCTTCGGCCTCACATCCGCGGGCAAGCGCTCCGTCGCGTCGCGCACATGGTCGTACGGCTGCGCGAACTCGGCAGCGCTGAGAGCGACGCCGACGACTCGGAGGTCGGCATTCGCCTCACGCCCGAGTGCGGCTGCGATGGGCAGGGCACGGGCCCAGAATTCCGACCCGTCGAGCGGCGCGACGAACGTGTTCATCGGGCGAATACCTCGACCGTGTCCTAGCGGGCCGCCGCACCGAACGGATGCGAAGAGTGAGCCGACCCCGTTTCGGGCCTCGCGTCGTCGGCGCGGCGCGACATGTGCTTGACCTCAAACGCGAGCACGATCTCCACGACCCCATAGATGGCGCACCAAAGGCCGATCGCCCAGACGGCCGCGACGAGGGTGAGCCCGGGCTGCGCGAGCAGCCAGAACGACAAGATCACTTCGGTGATGCCGATCGCCAGCATGAGCCCCCAGTACGGGAGCACGCCACGGCCACTGATCGAGCCAGCGATCGTCATGATGCCGGCAAACAGCACATACCAACCGATGAAGAAGGCCACGACGAGCAAGGTCGGTCCGGGCCAGACCCAAACAGCGATGCCGATGCCGATCTCGAGCAACCCAAGAGCAATCGACCAGCCGCGCGCCGAGCCGTCGAGCGGAACGCTCAGCATTGTGAACACGCCACGGAACAAGAAGAGGGCACCGACGAACACGGCGAGGTCACCGACGGTCCAGTCGGCGAACAAGATGATGCCGCCCGCGACGACGCTGATGATTCCTGCGATGAGCAGAGCCCACCAGCCACTGCTGACGTCGTTGATCTCGTCGCGGGTCCACGACCCCATGCTGAATGGATTGGTGACGATCACGGTTCCTCCTCGTCCGAACGTCATACGAGGATGCGCATGCGAAGCGCAGAGCGCACCACGCGGACACGTGTTCCAAGCCGTACACGTGCTCGCGTGGTGCCGAGCGGCTAGCGACTCGTCAGAGTTTGGGGGGTCGGTGCAGTCGCACCGCGCAAACCAAGGAGCACACCGTGAGCCACGATCACGACACCGACTACGTCACCTTTGCGGCCGCGTACCCATCGATCGCCGACGCCGAAGCCGACTACGACGCGGTCAAGTCCTTGTACAACAGCGAAGGCATGATGGACACCTTCGACGCCGCGGTGATCACCCGCACCCTCGGCGGCAAGGTCAAGATCGTCAAGAAACACGAAGAGCCGACACGACACGGCGGTTGGGCCGGCGCGGGCATCGGTCTCGCCATCGGCGCCGTAGTCGCGCTGTTCCCCGGAGCCGCGCTCGGCGCCGCTCTCGTCGCCGGGACAGGCGGAGGCGCGGTCATCGGGGCCGTCGCCGGGCACGTGAGCGAAGGCTTGGACCGCAAGGACCTGAAGGACCTCGGCGAGCTGCTCGACAAGGGTGACAGCGGCCTTGTAGTCGTCGCCGCGACGGATGAGGCCGCGCGCGTCGAAGGCAACTTCTCCAAGGCGGCGAAGGTCATGCGCAAGAACCTGAAGGCCGACAAGGAGCAACTCCGAGCCGACGTCAAAGAGGCCGAGCTCGAGGGCGCGACCGCAGGCTGACGGGCGTCATCAGTGCGGGCGTGGGAGGCGCGGCGCACCTCCCACGCCTTCTCGACCGAGGAGGCTTCAATGCCGAACAGGCCGCCGTGGAAGCTGGCCACTATCGGCGCCGTCGCGGTCGTCGCGGGTGTCGCACTGCTTCTCGCCGATTGGACACTGCCCCAACTCGCCGCTTTCGTCGCCATGTTCTTCGTAGCGCGCGGCGCGCTGCACATCGTCACGACGTCGTTCGAAGGCGTCACCGGTGCGCTGGCAGCGTTGCAGGGAATCGGCGAGTTGTGTGTCGGACTGACGTTATTGGTGTGGCCCTCGCCGACCCTCCTGGTTCTCACTGCCGTGGTCGGGGTCTGGGTCATCCTCCATGGAATCGTCGACACTGCGATCACCATGGCCACACGCAACGAACGGCCGCGCTGGCCGGTGCATTTCGTCGCGTCGCTCATCGAGATCGTGCTCGGTATCACGCTCATCATCCGCGTCGGCGGGAGCGTGGAGGCCACTGCGGTAACGCTAGGGATACTGGCGGTGGCGGTCGGCATGCTCGAGCTCTCGGATGCCGTCGGCGCTTGGCGCGACAAACGGCACGGGCTGACGGCCGAGGATCGGCAGTTGATCGTGGCAGCATCTTAAGTCAGTGAGCGAATTCTTGCGCGCCGCGCCGACGAACTCAATCGTAGAGGGATCGCCGGAACCGCTTGGCCCGGATGCGATCCTGTTCCTGAAGCTCGCCTGCACTCGGTAGCAGTCCCAAGGCGTTCGCCGTCAAAGACCCGATCACCAAAGCGCCGAAGAACAGTGCGAACACGACGATCGGCATCATTTCCAGCCAGTCCCTTCGGCCAAGACGACCCTTCGGGCCAGAGCATGAAGTGGCGTCGATGTTGATACATCCCGCGACCACGTTGTTCGATTCCGTCGAAGGTCCACGCGCTCGCGTGAGACGTGGAAGGCGAGACTCTGTCAGCGTTGGGCGATGCGACATCAGTGGCCTTCCCGTCAATCTTCTGATCCGGTGGCCCGATCGGATCGGGCCGACTTTGTCGAATTTCGTCGTACTCGAGACAGACGAAAGCGCGATCGGCTCGTCGAGGAGAACGTCAAGCTCGCGCGCACTCTCGCTTGGCGTTACGCGGGCCGAGGTGCAGAAATCGACGATCTCATCCAGGTCGCACTGTACGCGTTAGTGCAGGCCGTCGACCGGTTCGATCCGGCGCGCGGTGTGGCCTTCTCGACGTATGCGACACCGACGATCGTCGGCGCACTGAAGCGGCACTTCCGCGACCGCGCTTGGGCCATTAGACCACCGCGCTCAATCCAAGAGAGGTATCTCGCGGTGAACGCCGCTCGAGAGCAGCTTGTCGGCCTCCTCCGGCGCAGTCCCACGATGACGGAGATTGCCGAATACGGAGGCTGGTCCGAAGAACAGGTGCAAGACGCGCTGACGGCACACGACTACCGCTACACCTCAGACTTGAATGTTACATGGGACAACGCGAGCAACGATCGCGTATCGCATGATGAAGGTCTCGACTGGGTCGAGGATCGGATGCTCATCGACGACTTGATGCAGCAGCTCGGCGCTCGCGAACGGGAGATTGTGCGGATGCGTTTCTTCGGCGAGATGTCGCAGGAAGCGATCGGTACTCGTGTCGGCGTCAGCCAGATGCACGTTTCCCGGTTGCTACGAAGGAGCCTTGACACCCTTCGCGCCTCGGCACAGACACTGGATCTCGTCGAGAACTCGACCCTGAGGGGCATCGCATGATCTACCTTGCCGTCGGCATCACGGTGTTGGTCGTGGCGATGGGTGCATTCGCCGTGCGGTTACGAGTCCGGCGGGACATCGCCCCGCTTCCACCCCGTGGGCCCTTCGTGTTCGCGAACGTTCGTGTCCTGCACGATGACCACGAGGTTCGCGACGTCGCGGACCGGGCTTACGCACGCGAACAGGCGATCCTGCGCGCTGCGCAACGACGCGCAGCCCGTTTCGACGAACTCACGCGCCTACAACGCGTTTCGGTGACGTATCCGCAGGCGGTACGTCCGCTGATGCGTGAAGAACACGGCTGATGCATACCGTCGTCCTTGCCGTCGCCGCGTTCTTCGCCTGCGCGGTCGAAATGGTCGAGGCGCTGACCATTGTTCTCGCAGTTGGCGTCACGCGCGGTTGGCGCTCGGTCCGCCTCGGAGTCTTGGCCGCGTTGGCGACTCTCGCCGTCGTCGTGGCGGTCCTTGGACCGGCGCTCGCTGCGCTCCCGTTGGACATCCTCCGGGCGGTCGTCGGCTTCTTGCTCTTGGCACTCGGTCTCCAGTGGATGAGGAAGGCCATCCTGCGCACCGCCGGCTACCTCCCACTTCACGATGAACAGAAGATCTTCGACCGCGAAGTCGCCGACGCAAGCGCCGCCACGTCCATTGGGCATGGCCATTTCGATTGGTACGCCTTCACGCTTTCCTTCAAGGGCGTGTTCCTCGAAGGGCTCGAAGTCGCGTTCATCGTCGTCACATTCGGCGCCGCGCACGACGACTTTCCAATGATGATCGGCGCTGCAACCGCCGCGCTGGTCACCGTGCTGGCGATCGGAGCGGTTGTGCATCGCCCGCTCAGCCGCGTTCCCGAGAACAGCATGAAGTTCGGTGTTGGGATCATGCTCACGACGTTCGGCACATTCTGGGGGTCCGAAGGTGTCGGCGTAAGCTGGCCCGGGGCTGATGGCGCAATCCTCGGCCTGCTCGGGGCGTACACCTCCGTGGCGTTCGCGCTCATCCGGTGGCTTCAGCGCCGGGATGCCGACCGGCTGGACACCGTCGGTCAAGGCGCATGAGTCACGTTCGCGGTTTCGGTCGGTTCTGGTGGGACTTCGTGGTCGGCGACGACTGGCGCCTCGCGGCCGGCGGACTCGTCGCGCTGGTGACGGCGGGCCTGGTGGCGAACACCCGGGTCGCCGCGTGGTGGGTCGCGCCGGCAATCGTAATTGTCACCCTCGTCGCGAGCCTCGGCCGCGCCGGGCGCGTCGATCGTAGGGACCCCCATGGATGAGTTGACTGCAACGTTCACTAAACACCACAAGCGTCTGAACCAGATCCTCTCCGTGCTCGGTCGATACGGACTGGCCGACTGGGCGGACCGCGGCGAGGGCGTCACCGCCGTGAGGCTGGCGCAACGGTTCGCGGATCCCAAACTCTCCAGCCTGTCGACGGGCGCGCGCATGCGCGACGCCGCGGCCGAGCTGGGAACAACGTTCGTCAAGCTCGGCCAGATGCTCAGCCTGCGTCCCGACATCGTCGGCCCGGATATCGCGTCCGAGCTCGCGCAGCTCCAAGTCTCGGTCCCCCCCGACCCAATCGACGTCGTGCACGCGACGGTGTCCAAGGAGTTGGGAGCGCCGATCGAAGAGGTATTCGCAACATTCGAGCCCGACGCGATTGGTTCAGGTTCGGTCGCTCAAGTCCACGGCGCGACCTTGACCGACGGAGCTCAGGTCGCCGTGAAGATTCTGCACGCGGGCATCGAGCACATCGTTGCCGACGATCTCGACCTGATGCGAGCCCTTGCCCAGTACGTAGAGGAACAAGACGCAGAGCTCGCGCAGTATCGGCCGACAGTCATCGTCGCCGAGTTCGACACCATGATGCGGGGCGCAATCGATTTGAGTCAGGAGCGAGCGAACCTGCAACGATTCGGCGCGAACTTCGCAGACGAACCCGACATTGCGATCCCTGTCCCACTGCCCCAGTTCTCCACCAGCCGGGTTCTGACGATGAGTCGTCTGGTAGGGCAGACATTGACCGACCGCGAGACTCTCGAGGCGGCCGGTTGGGACGTTGACCAGCTTGTTCGCCGGGCGACCGAGGTCTACCTCGAGATGATCTTCCGGGACGGAGTGTTCCACGCCGACCCGCATCCCGGGAACTTTCTGCTTCTCCCGGATCGTCGCATCGGCATTTTGGACTTTGGCGACGTCGGCTACATCACGGCCCCTCGTCGCGAGCAACTCGAGAGCCTCGTAATCGCAGTAGGCGCGCGCGACGTCGATAACCTCACCGACACGATGCTGGAGATGACGACTCCGCCTCCCTACGTCGACAAGATGAAGCTGCGCGACGACATCGACGTGTGGCTGCATAAGTACTTCCTCAGCGACGTCTCGCACCTTGATGTCACGGCCATCCTCACGAGCTGGTCGAAGATGATGCACGAACATGAGCTGGTGTTGCCGGCCGATCTGGCGTTGCTTTTCCGTGTCTTGTTGCAGCTCCAGGGTCTCGGTCGAAGTGTGGGCACCGAGGTACGCCTCACGGAGTTGCTCACTCCGTATATCGATCAGATGTTGGCCGAGCGATTCGATGTGCATCGGATTGCGAAACGCGCGCTTCGGACCGCCCGGTCATGGGACCATCTGATCCAGACGCTTCCGGATCAAATGCAAGGCGCGTTCGAGCGCATCAGAACCGGAGACGTCGGTGTCGACTTCCGCGTGCGCGATGTCGACGGAACCGTCGACCGGCTCGTCGACGGCGTGTTCGCGTCGGCGTCATTGCTCGCCGCCGCGCAACTCATCGCGCGCAAAGCGGGTCCGACGATCGGCGGCGTGTCTCTCGTCGGCCTGGCGGTCGTCGGCGGCGGGGCGACCGCGTGGCGGCGAGTCGCAGTGGGTCGCCCCGGTCACCGGTCGTTTGTCCAACGCATGCGTGCGATCTCAGATCTACGCGCCAATTGACGGACTCAGGCACAACGAATCCCGCGTTCCGGTCATACGCCGCTCGCCGATTCTCGCGACGCTGCCCCTTTGCCCTCGCACCTGGACCACCCTCATCTCGACACCCACATGGCCATCGCGCTGCCGCATTTCGCGTGGCTTGATGCTCGGCGGCTGCCTCGTGGTCAGCGTGTGTCTCACCACCTGTTCGGGAGGTGGATCCGTCAGCTCGGATAACCCCGGCAGCCTCAGAAGCATCGGTGCCATCCGGGGTTCCGTCCTCAGTGCAACCGGCGCCGACAACGGCCACCGGCCCGGGGAGAGGTCTTGCAACAGATGCAAGAACACTTCGTCGACGTCGTGAAGATCGTCCGACCCTTGGTCTTCGATATCGCGACGAAGAACCCCCTGGGCTCGGGCATCATCTACGACGCGCACGGCGACATCGTCACCAACAACACGCCGTCGGGAAGGTAACGACGTTCAGCGTCACCTTCTTCCCGGCGCGAACGGCGAACGCGACGCTCGTCGGAACCAACCCTTCCAAGGATCTAGCAGTCATCAAGGTCGACGTTCCTTCGAGCGCGCCCGCGCCCGGGACGTTCGCCGACTCCGGCCGGCGTCCGGCGGCGCTCACGATGCCATCGCACACGCTGCTGTCGAGACCAACCCCGTCGAACACCGAGAAGAGTGTCGCCGATCGACTGATCTCGGCGACGGATCGATAGGCGGCTGCTTATCCACGCGGTGTGATCGATCGTGGTGGGAAGTGGATCATCCGAGGCCGAGAACGGTCTCGAGAAGCACGACGAATGAGAGCATGGCAACGGCGGCAACGCAGATGGTGGCGACAACGCGGAACCACCGGCCGTTTACAGCGTTCCCCAGAACGGTTCGGCGACCCGCCAGAATGAGAATGTACGTCAGCAGCATCGGCGTGATGAGCCCGTTGAGCACCTGAGCATTGATGATCAATGTCACCAGATTGCCGGGAACGAGGGCGATCCCGGCGCCAATCACGATCTGGAGCGTAAACAGTCCGTAGAACAGAGGTGCGTCCCGGAGGGGGGCTGTCACCGACCGCGGCGCACCAACTGCGTCCGCGACCGCATACGAGGTAGAGAGGGGGACGACCGACGCGGCGAGCAGGGATGCGCCGAGCAAGCCGAACGCGAAGAGTTCTGGCGCGAGCGAGCCGACGGCAGGGACGAGCGCCTCCGCCGCCTGACGAGCGGAGGTCAGCGGGCCGCTGCCACCGATCGCAGCTGCGGTTGCGATGATGATGAACATCGAGATGATGTCGCCCCAAATCGAACCGCTCACGCTGTCGACCCGTTCCTTGGGATACGTCGAGGGCGTAACCCCTTTGTCGACGACGGCGGAAGCCAGATAGAACTGCATGTACGGAGTAATCGTGGTTCCGACAAGCGCGACGGCGAGAACCAGGAATGCGTGCGACCGAACAAAGTGCGGCAACAGCAGGTTGCTCGCGACTTGTCCGGCGCCTGGGTGGGCAAGGATCGCGGCAATCGGATACGCCAGAAAGGCCAGCGACAGGATGAGGAAGACCCTCTCCGCCTTCGAATACGTTCCCGCTACCGTCAGGAGCCACACCAAAAGCGCGGCGAACGGAATCGACGCGTAGATCGAGACACCGAAGATCTCCATCGCCGCACCGATGCCCGCGAACTCGCTTACCGTCAGACCGGCATTGGCTATCAGCAGCAAGACGAGCGCCGCGGTGGTGCTTCGGGCCGAGAACTGCTCTCGGATCAAACCTCCGAGTCCTTCACCGGTGTACGCGCCGAGACGCGAGCACATCTCTTGCACTACGACGAGCGCAACCGTGATGAGCACCATGAGGAAAAGCGTCCGATAGCCGAACTGCGACCCAGCACTGGCGTAGGTCATGATCCCGCCGGCGTCATTGCCCGCGTTTGCGGCGATGAGCCCTGGACCGAAGATTGCGAGGACTGCAAGCACCCCCGCCCAGGTCACCCGCCGCGATCCGCGATGCCGAGGCGCGGTGGTGGCGGCCTCATCGGTCGTCGTCATCGGTCGGCTCCTTCCTTGATCAAGGCTTCGAGACGAGCTTGGTCAGCTGGGTCGAGCTGGCGGAGCAGGGCTTCACGGGCGTCCGGGCGAAGGGAGGAAAGCGCGGCCGCCGCCGTTAGGGGCTCCGCCAGGCTCACGACTTGCGTGCTCGCGTCACGGTTCAGCTCGCGCAGTACCGAGGCGATCTCGACCGGACCGAGCGTTCGCACCTGGTTCGCCGACACTCCGAGGCGCATCGCGGCCCCCGCGACGCCCGCTCCGCCGGTACGGTCGGCGCCGTCATCGCCCGGATCTTGGGCACAAGGAACCGCGCGGGTGGCGAATGCCTGCAGCTCAGCCCAGTCGACGAGGCGGCCCGGGGGACGAAAGCCGCGGCGCACGCGAAACGCTCGCCGGAGGAAGGCTCGAAGACTCACGTCAACGCCGGCCACCCGCATGCCATCCGAGGTGATGACCAAGTAGACGTCCGCGGCGCGCACTACTTGCACGTTTTTCACGTCGACCAGTTGATGATCGAGAACGTCGCGACCGAGCGCGATGTGAGCCGGCCGGCGAGCTGCTTCGTCGACAAGTACTCGAGAAGTCCGCAGCCGCACAGCTGTCTGGGCGACATCGGCAGCGCCGATCTCGATCAATGCGACTGCGTCACCGACCTTCGACGTAATTCCGCTGACGGGCGGGTGAACATCGCCGTCCGACCAGCGGACCACGACGTCGTCGACCTGTCCGATCCGCTTTCCAGCAATGTCCCGGATCGGACTGCCCAGGAGGCCCACGAGCGAGATGAGCTCGCCGCGCAGCTCCCGGACCGCCTGACGCCGTCGCGATCGACCGCGGTCGGCCCGGCCTCGCCCATCCGCACTCGTTGACGAGGTCACGCGATCTCCTCTTCCAAGCAGCCGCGCTAATTCAGACACTCGAATCAGTGTCCGGACCGGCGCCGGTATGGCATGCCCCGTTCACGTATCGCAACCGCACCATTTGCGGATGGTGCCAACCGCCGCGGTCGTTCGCGATCTCAGTTCGCCGATACCTTCTCGAGCTCGGCCGCTTCCTCGATCTCCTCGCGGAGATGCTTCTTGTCGGCCCTCAACTCCTTGCGCATGACCTTCGGCGCGTGCGAGAACTTGCCCTCGACGAGCGCCGTATCGTCGGCTGCCGCGACGACGACGAGCCCGCTCTCACCGTTGTCGAGCAATTCGCCGAGCTCTTTCAGGTCCTTACGGTCGAGACCCTCAGTCACGTGTCCGGCAACCGCGCCGACGACTGCACCGCCACCGGTGCCTACGAGGAGCGCGGCGGCTACTGCGGCGCCGGGGAAGATGGCCACGATCGCCCCGACCGCAAGTCCGATACCGGCGCCAGCCCACGTACCGTGAATCGTCGGTTCCTCGCGCTCCTTCGCGATCTTGACCTTGCCTTTGGCGTCTCGGGTGATGACGGCGGCGTCAAACGTGCCCATCAAGCCGGCGTCCTTGTACAACGCCTTGACCGTCTCGTAGTCGGCCTTGGCGTCAGCAAGTGTGGGGTATGCGGCCGCGTATGCGACGTAATCGGTGTCGTGGCTCACAATCTCTCCTTCTCGAAAGCGGTGCGACTGCACCGACGCCCTCGACAATCGTCGAGTCCGTTGCGTCGGGCACCACGCGTTCACGTGATTTACGAAACAGCGCAAGGGCTCGCGACTCGGTGCACCCACTCCGGGCATCACCACGCGGGTTCGTACCAGTCCCCACCCGCGGTCTGGGTGAAGATCGACAACGCGGCATCTATCTCGGCGTCGCCGTCAGCGCTTCGCAACTCGTCCACCCGACCCGGACGATTCGACGCTCGGTTCGAGCTTGCCGGTGTACGGAATGTTCAGCGGCGGATCGTGGGACTCGACGCGACAATCTCGAACGATCGCGATAGCAGACCCTGCGGTAAACCAGCGCGCGTCATGGATCCCATACGGGTCAACGAACCGGCTGCTCTTCGTTCATCGCTTCTCGTCCTTCACATCTGCGTGCAGGTCTCATACATCTTTGCCCTTGTTCTCCAGCTCGGTCACAACCGTCGCGTATCCAGCGCCCGTCAGCATGCGCCGCGCGTCGAGGACCTGTTGGATGTCGATGTCCTTGTACTTGGGAGGAGTGAGAACCTCGGCCTCGCCTCCGAGCCGGACGAGATACTTGCCGTCGGGGCGGGGCTCGGCCTCGCCGACGGCTTCGAGCAATGAGAGCACGTCCGGCCATCGGGTGTTGTGGCTCGTTGGGTGCTGGAAGAGTTGCAGGAGCGTGTCCCGGTGATGGTTGCTGAGGTGTCGCGGAACGATCTCTCCGTCGGACATTGATGATCTCCCCTCACGGTTGTTTCGTCGTCGGCGCGGCGACCGATGTGGTTGTACCCCGCGCGAGCTGGTCGTGTGTCGCCCTGTTGCTCAGGGAGGTCACCGTCGACCCCGTTGTCGGGTTTGTCGTCGTCGTGGTTCGTGGCACGGCAGCGGTGCTGGTCGGCGCATCTGCTGCGACCGTGGTCGGCGGGGTCGTGGTCACCGTCGTCGAAGTGGCTGAACTCGTTGTGGTCGAGACGGGCACTCGAACGGCCGGAACCAGCTCGGTCGCCGGTGCAGGGGCCGGTCGCACCGCGAGATAGAGCGCGAACGCCGCGACCCACACAACCGAGAGGACGACTGTCGACGTGCGGGTTCGACCTTTCATGCGCGTGATGGCTCCACCGCGGCGCCGGCGTCCGGCGAACCCTGCGCGGTGGCTCCCGCGACCGGCGCGACTTGCGTAGGAACGTTGGAATCAGCGAACGCCACCGCAATTCGACGGCGGAGCTCGCGGGCGACCGTCCATTGTTTGCCGGGGAGCGTCCGCGCGACATAGCGCAACTGGAGGGTCCCGGCCGAGAAGTTCTCGATGCCCATGACCGTCGGAGACTCGAGCAGCATCGAACACCACTGCTTGTCCGTCGAGATCTCTTTGCCGATGCGGTTGAGGAGCTCGGTCGCCTTCGCGACGTCGGCATCGGACTTGAGCGGCACATCGATGATGACGCGCGCCCAATCCTTCGACAGGTTCGTGACCTGTCGAATCTGTCCGTTGGGAATGATGACAAGCTCCCCGTTGTCGTTGCGGATCTTCGTCGTGCGCAGGGTCTGCTCCTCGACCATGCCCGCGATCCCGTCGGTGGCTCCCGGTTGCGCGATGCGGATGACGTCGCCGTCGCCGTATTGGCGCTCGACGAAGATGAAAAAGCCGGAGAGGAGATCCTGAACGACGTTCTGCGCGCCGAAGCCGAGCGCGGCACCGGCGACAACGGCCGGAGCCACAAGGCTGGTGAGCGGTACGTTGAAACGTTCGAGGATCATCACCGACGCGACGACATAGACGAGCGCGATCGCGGTCCACTCGACGATCTGGATGAGCGCGCGCTCGTGCTTGCTCTTCTCCCAGGCGACGAGATCGTTCGCATTCTCGCGGTCCTCATCGCCTTGGGCGCGTTGAGTCAGACGATCCGCGCTCCAGCGGACGAAGCGCACCAGCAGGACCGAGCCGATGGCCAACAGGACCACTTCCAGGCCGCTGCCGCGCGCCCATCGACCGAGGTCGTCCAGGTTCATGCCGTCTTCGCCTGGGCCGGCTCCTCGAGCTCGCGGCCGAGCGTCACGTTCTCGGTGGTTTCGGGGTCGAAGAACAAGAGGTTGCCAGGATCGAACCACAGCTCGATCTCTTCACTCTCCTGGATCGGCGTGGTCGAGTCGAGCTCGACGATCAGCTGCGTTCGATCCGATTCCGAGTCCAGCTCCTTTTGCAGTTCTGCCAGCTGTTTGTGGAACCGCTCCGGAGCTTCGTACGGCAGGTACACGACCTGCTCATCCCCCAACCACTCGGTCACGTCCACCTTCGCCTTGAAGGTCACACCATGTGATCGGTGCTGGTCGTCCAGCTTCGTGGCGTCGAGGAGGTGCTCGGGCCGGAGACCGACGATGACAAGGTCCTTGCCGGACAACTTCGCGGGCGGATGCGCCGGATCGAGGGGCACGTCGCAAAAGGGGAGGCGCAGGTGGTCCGCGTTGACGTCGGCGGGTAAGAAGTTGATCTGGGGCGAACCGAGGAATCCGGCGACGAACATGTTGACCGGCTTCTCGTAGAGCTCTCGCGGAGTGCCAACCTGCTGCAACTTGCCCAGGCGGAGGAGAACGACCCGGTCGCCGAGCGTCATTGCTTCGGTCTGATCGTGGGTCACATAGATCGTGGTCATGCCGAGCTTCTTTTGCAGCCGGGATATCTCCGTACGCATCTGCACGCGCAGCTTGGCGTCGAGGTTCGACAACGGCTCGTCGAACAGGAATGCCTTCGCCTTCCGGATGAGAGCCCGACCCATGGCGACCCGTTGCTGTTGGCCCCCCGACAGGTTCGCCGGCTTCCGGTCGAGAAGCTCAGTGAGCTGGAGCATCGACGCGGTGCTGCGCACCTGCTTGTCGATGTCGTCGTTCGCGACTTTGTGCAAGCGCAACGGGAACGCGATGTTCTCGTAGACAGTGAGGTGTGGGTAGAGCGCGTAGTTCTGAAACACCATTGAGAGATCGCGATCGCGGGGCGGCTTCTCGTTCACGCGCTCGCCGCCGATACACAAATCGCCGCTGGTAATGTCTTCCAGGCCGACGATCATGCGCAACACGGTCGACTTCCCGGAACCGGACGGACCAACGAGGACGACGAACTCACCGTCGTTGATTTCGAGGTTGACGTCGTCGACGGCGAGAAATCCCTTGCCGTAGCGTTTGCAGAGGTGTCGTACCGAGATGGTGGTCACGATCGAACCGTCCTTTCCCTAGCCCTTGACGGCACCGGCAGTGAGGCCGGAGACAATGCGGCGTTGGAAGATCAGAACCAACACGACAACCGGAATCGTCACGACGACCGCCGCGGCCGAAATCGCAGCAGTCGGTTGCTGGAATTGTGAGGCGCCGCTGAAAAATGCAAGTGCCGCCGGCACCGGGCGCGCGCGATTGGTCGACGTCAGCGTGATGCCGAACACGAAGTCGTTCCACGCGATGAAGAAGGCGATGATTGCGGTCGTGAACATGCCGGGCGTCGCCAAGGGCGCGATCACGAGCCGGAACGCCTGCCACGGAGTCGCGCCGTCGACGGCGGCGGCCTGCTCGAGCTGGCGCGGGATCTGGCGGAAGAACGCGGCCAGCGTCCAGATGCAGATGGGCAATGTGAGCGAGAGATACGGGATGATGAGCCCGAGCCAAGTGTCGTAGAGGCCGATCGACCGCCAGAGATTGAACAGCGGCGTGGCGATCGAGATCGCCGGGAACATCGACACCACCAGAACGAGCGTGAGTACGAACTTCCCCGCGGGGAAGTCGAGTCGCGCGATGGCGTACGCGGCAAAGGTCGCCAAGACGACGGCGACGACGGTGGCGATCAGCGCGATGCCGATCGAGTTGCGCAGTGCCGATGTGAAGAGATCGGTGTGGAACACCGTCCGGTAGTTGTCCCAGGACCAGTGTGTGGGCCAGAAACGCTTGTTGTCGATGTCGTCGCCTGCTTTGAACGACAGCGACACGATCCAGACGACCGGCGCCAGGGAGAAGAAGATGACGACGAGAGACGCGAGTACGAACTCGACGCGAGTGCGCTTACTGGTCATCATCCACCTCTGACGCGCGCGGGATCGATACGGAAGAGTTTTATGAAGCCGAAGCAGATCAGCGCGACGCTCGCGAACAACAGCACCGACAACGCCGAGCCAAGCCCGATCTGAGCGCGGCTGATGGTCTGGCGGTACGCGAGGATCGAGACCGTCTCGGTGCCCTGCGCCCCGGCCGTCATGATGAAGACGTTGTCGAAAATGCGAAACCCGTCGATGGCACGGAACAGCAGGGCGACGACGATCGCGCCCTCCATGTTCGGCAAGGTGACGCGTCGCAGTCGTTGCCACAATGTCGCACCGTCGACCATCGCGGCCTGGTCGAGCTCGTCCGGCACCTGCGCGAGACCGGCAAGAAGGACGAGCGCCATGAACGGCGTCGTCTTCCAGATCTCCGACAGGCAGATGACGAACAGTGCCGAACCTCGTGCGCCGAACCAGTCCTGCGCGGTTCCGAACAGCGGGTTGATGAAACCGCTGTCACTCGCGAACGCGTACTTCCACGCGTACGCGGAAACGACCGTGATGACCGCGTAGGGAACGAGGATCGCGGTCCGGAGGAAGTTGCGCCCGACGATTGCCTTCTTCATCATCATCGCGAGGGCGAACCCGAGAACGAGCTCGGCCGTTACGGTCACAACGGTGATCAGCACCGTGGTACCGAAGTCACCCCACCACAAACGATCAGTCAGGATGACCTGGTAGTTCTTGAACCAGATAAACGATCGCTCGCCGGGTGAGGTGAGCCGATAGTTGAACAGCGAGAGGTATGCAGCGTTGATGATCGGATAGGCGGTGACCGCCAGGAGCGCAATCACGGCCGGCGCGGACAACAGCCAGCCGAGGCGGCGCTCGGATTTGATCCGGCTGCTCAACTGCGGTCGGGTTTGGGCGAGAGGTTGCGCGGGAGCGAGAGTGGCCATCAAAGCAACCGATCGCCGTGGAGGACAGCGGTGATGAAGTTGCTCGCCACGATCGGCGTGCTCGCGTTCACGGATGCCGGTGGATGAAATGTTCGCTGCAGGCCCGCCGACACGTCGCCGTAGAACTCCGTTCGGGGCCGTGGGGCTGATGCCTGGAGCGACTCGCGGATAAGTGGCGCCATGGGGAACGCCTTTCGTACGGCGGGCACGTCGAACACTGCGGCGCGCGCCGCGGGATTGCCGTCGTGCAAGAAGTACGCCGTCTCGTTCCGGACAGATGTGATGCACCGGATCGCGTCGACTGCGAAGTCAGGGTGGCGGGACCAGTGTCCGATGCCGATGTCGATGCCACCGAGCGGCGGCTTGCTCGGCATCCCTTGGACCGACTGCGGGTATCGCGCCCATCCAATGTCGGCAAGGACGTTGGCGCCGAGCGACCCGTCGCTGACGGCCGCGTTTTCCGCCCGCCAGACGTAGGGCCAGTTCACCATGAAACCGCCCGTGGATCCCTGGAACAGCGCGCGCGCCGCTTCCTCGTCCGCGGTCGAGAGTGCCGGTCCGGCCGCACCGCTGTGCGCGATCGCACGGATGATCGTGGCCGCGCGCTCGCCCGCGGACGAGTCGAGCCCGAGCCTTATCTGGTCGGCGCTCGCACCCGGGTTCTGGACAATGTGACCACCCGCCGACTCGACGAGAGCGTTGATGAGAACCGTGTATCCCTCGTACCGTTTGCCTTCGACCGCGACGGTGCTGCCCGTCTGCTGTGCGGCGCGGATGATCTGGTCCCAGGTGACCGGTCGCGTCGCGGGATCCAGGCCCGCCTTCTGCGCGACCGACTTTCGATACCAGAGCAGTTGCGTATTGGCCCACATCGGTGCCGCCACCAGCCGCCCCTTCCACGTCGCGCCCACGACGGCCGGTGTCACCACTCCCTCCGTGAGCGCGGCGACCGCCGCGTACGGAATCGGCGCGAGGAACTGCGCCTCAGAGAACTCAGGGACGAACACGGGGTCGAGGCTCATGAGATCGATCGACGAGTCCTTCGCCGAGAGACGCCGCAGCAGTTGTTCGCGCTGGTCGCTCGCGTCTCTCGGCAAGGGGCTCGTGACGATGCGATAGCGACCACCAGCCGCATCGGTGCAACGCTGCGCGATCTGGGCCTGCCCACCGTTGTCCGGGTTGACGTACCAGGACAGGGTGGTCGTCCCGCCACCCCGACTGCACGCGGTCCCCGCGAACACGAGCGTCGCGAGAAACGCTAGCTCCACTGCTTGACGCAACCGGTCCGCGTTCATTGTCTCAGACTGACCGTTTAGCTCTGCACTCTCACCACGCGGTCACGTGATCGAAGAATGCGCCGCGTCGGCCGAACCTCGGTGCAGCATTCGCCGCACCCCCGAGAACACGTGGGCAGTGAACGGTGCCACGCGACGTTGGAGCTGCCGATCTGAGCTCGGCGCTGTGATCGGCGGCGCGTCAGCAGCGCGTGCGGCGAGCGTGCGATAGAAGAGGAGCTTGGCCAGGTCGGCGAGCGCCATGTAGCCCACGATCATGACGGTCAGCACGACGATGAACCTGGCCGGCAGCGGCTTGAACCCCAGCGCATGGCTCCACGGCGAGTAGGTGAGGAACACGCCAACCGCGGCCGCGCCCAGCGGAGCAACGAACATGAGCGCGCTCGGCCGACTCTTCAAGAACGGGACACGCTGCGTACGGATCACATAGACGATGAGGGTCTGCGTCAAGATCGACTCGACGAACCAGCCGGTGCGGAACTCGGCGACGCCGGCGTCGAGCCAACCGAGCAACACCCAGAACGTAAGGAAGTCGAAGATCGAGCTCACCGGGCCGAACACGAACATGAACCGCCTGATAAAGGAAACGTCGAATGTCGCGGGGCGTGCGAGTTGCTCGGGATCGACGTTGTCGGTCGGAATCGCCAGTTGCCCGGTGTCGTACAGGAGGTTGTTCAGGAGGAGTTGCGACGGCAGCATCGGTAGGAACGTTAGAAACAAAGACGCGCCCGCCGCGCTGAACATGTTGCCGAAGTTCGACGAGCTCGCCATGAGCACGTACTTCATGGTGTTGGCAAAAACGCGTCGGCCTTCCGACACGCCTTTGGCGAGGACACCCAGGTCCTTGTCGAGCAACACGATGTCGGCCGCGTCCTTGGCCACATCGGCTCCCGAATCGACCGATATACCCACATCGGCGTCATGGAGCGCAACCGCGTCGTTCACGCCGTCGCCCATGTACGCGACGTCGCGGCCCGTGCCGTGGGCGATCTTGATGATGCGCGACTTCTGCTCGGGGCTGACGCGTGCGAACACCGTCGTGTTCGGAATTGCGGTTGCGAGCGCCTTGTCGTCGAGCTGGTCCAGAGCGACGCCGTCCACGACACCGGCAACGGTCAGCCCGATGTCTCGGCACACCTTGGCCGCCACGACGCCGTTGTCGCCGGTAACGATCTTCACGTCGACACCCAACGCGGCGAGTTGCTTGATCGCGGCACCGGCATCCGGCTTGGGCCGGTCGACGAACGTCAGGAAGCCGGCGAGGTGCAAGTCCTGCTCGTCTGCCGCGGTCGGAGCTGACGCTCCGGGAAGTTCACGAGTTGCGACGGCGACTACTCGATCGCCGTCCGCGAAGAGCTTGTCGAGAGTGCTCTGCGCGCTCGCCGGTAGCGCCGCACATCTGGCCAGGACGCGCTCGGGCGCGCCTTTGGTGACGATCAGCGGGTTGCCGTCCGACCTGGTGACGAGAACCGAGCTCATCTGGCGTTGGTAGTCGAACGGTAGCAACCCCAACCGCCGGTAGGCCAACGCCTCCTTCACGGCCGCGGCCTCCTTCGGATCGCGCGAGGCGACGAGCACCGCCTGGTCGAGCGCGTTGCCGCCGACCGGCACGTCCTTCGTCATCGACGCCTCGTTGCACAGAAGACCCCATCGAAAGGGGTCGGATGCTTCGTTGCCGGCGGGATCAACCGAAGCGCTGAAGGTGATCGTCCCTTCCGTGAGGGTTCCCGTCTTGTCGGTGAAGAGGATCTGGACATTGCCCAGGTTCTCGATGGCGTCGAGTTGCTTCACGAGCACGCGCTGCTGCGCCAGCGCGCGGGAACCGGCCGAGAGGCTGACGGTGACGATCGCCGGCATCATCTCTGGGGTCATGCCTACCGCTATCGCCAGCGAGAACATCAGCGCCTCGAGGAACGGTCGCCCGAGCACCACGTTGATGACGAACACCAACGCGGTCACGACGCCAGCGATCGTTGCCAGCAGCTTCGAGAAGTTGCTGAGGCCGTTCTCGAACGCGGATGAGGGCGGCTTGGCGTCGAGACCTTTCGCGATCTTGCCGAACTCGGTGGTACCACCGGTGCCGACGACGACACCTCGACCCGAGCCCCCTCGAACAATCGTCCCCATCGAAGCACACGACGAAAGCGCGGCTCCTGCTCCTCCAGCAACGGGCGTGACCGACTTTGCAACCGGCAAGGACTCACCGGTCAACGCGCTCTCGTCGCACTCGAGTTGGTCGGCTTCGAGCAGCCGAATGTCGGCCGGCACGATCTGACCGACTCCGAGCGTGACCACATCACCGGGGACGAGCTTGCCGACATCGACGTTTTGGGGGTTCCCGTCCCGCAAGACCTGAGCTTGGTGTGTGACCTTGTCGTGCAGCGCCGCCACCGCCGCCGCGGCGCGGTACTCGTTGATGAAGCCGAGCCCGACGCTCAGCGCGACGATCACCGTGATGATGCCGGCATCCGTGGCGTCGCCGGTGAAGCCCGATATCAGCGCCGCCCCGAGCAGCAGCAGCAGCAACGGGTTGCGGAGCTGTTCCCACAACATGCCGAGCGCCGTCACGCGATGGGTGCGAACAACGTTGGGCCCGAATCGACATAACCGGTCGGCCGCTTCCGCGCTCGAAAGTCCCGAGACACTGCTGCCGAGACGGCGCAACACCTCTTCGCCCGGAACCGACGCCGCGGCGGCGAGATCGAGCGTGGTGTCGGCGGTGGAGGGCGCTGTGGCGGTACTCACGGTTCGACGAGCGTGCCCTTGGTTCCGGCGAGCAGCTCTTCGGCGTCGTCGAGTTGCCCGATCATCGCTTGCTTGCCAGTCGCCTCGACGAAACGACACGCGGCATCGACCTTCGGTCCCATCGAACCGGCCGCGAAGTTCTGCGCCCGCAGCGCGGCGACCGTCGTGTGTCCGATGGCTTGCGAGGTCGGAGTGCCGTAACCCAGCTCGACCGCGGGGACGTCGGTGAGGATGAGGAGAGCATCGGCGCAGATGTCCTTGGCGACCAACGCGCTCGTCAGATCCTTGTCGACGACCGCCTCGATACCGCGCAGCTGACCGTTCGCGTTGCGGCAGACCGGGATGCCACCCCCTCCCGCGCAGACGACGACGGCGTGATCGGCGAGCAAGGACTCGACGATCTCCAGCTCGACAAGTGCGCATGGCTCCGGCGACGCGACGACTCGGCGCCAAGCCGTGCCGTCCGGGCGGACCTGCCAGCCGCGCTCACGTGCCAGCCGTCGAGCGGTGCCTTCGTCGTAGACGGCACCGACGAACTTAGTCGGACTCGCGAACGCCGGGTCATCGCCGCGCACGAGTGTTTGGCAGATGAGTCCCGCCACTTGGCGGCCGGGCAGTGCATTTTCCAGCGCCTGCACCAGGAAGTAACCAATCATCCCCTGTGTCTGCGCGCCGAGAACATCGAACGGATACGGGTGTGGGAGCGCGGGGTCGCGTGCACTCTCGAGTGCCAACAGGCCGACCTGTGGACCGTTCCCGTGGGTGACGACGAGCTCGTGCCGCCGCGCCAACTGCGCGAGATCTGCGACCGCCGACACCACGTGCGCTTCCTGGATCTCCGCTTCTGGTATCTCTCCGCGTTGCAGCAGCGCATTGCCGCCCAACGCCGCCACGACGCGCATCAGTCGCCGATCGTTGCGACCATGACCGCCTTGATCGTGTGGAGGCGGTTCTCGGCCTGATCGAAAACGATCGACGCATCCGACTCGAAGACATCGTCGGACACCTCGAGCGCCCTGAGGCCTCGCTTCTCAAAGACCTGACGTCCGGCGTCGGTGTCGGTGTTGTGCAACGCCGGGAGACAATGCATGAACTTCACCGCCGGGTTTCCGGTCGACTTCATCACGGCCGAGTTGACCTGGTAAGGAACAAGCTCGTCGATGCGTTCGTCCCACTCCGAGGCAGGCTCGCCCATCGACAGCCACACGTCGGTGTAGAGGAAGTCGACCGCGGCGACGCCAGTGGAAACATCGGCGGTGATCTTGATGCGCGCGCCCGAGCGCGCGCCGAACTCCTGCGCGAGCGACCGGACCTCGGGTGACGGCCAAAGGGACGCGGGGGCCGCGATACGCACGTCGAGCCCGAGCATCGCGCCGGTGACGAGGAGCGAGTTCGCCGTGTTGTTGCGCGCGTCGCCGAGATAACAGTAGGCGACATCCCCGAAAGGCTTCTGCGCGTGGTCGCGCATGGTGAGCATGTCTGCGAGCATCTGCGTCGGGTGCCATTGATCGGTCAGCCCGTTCCACACGGGAACGCCCGCGTACTGGCCGAGAGCCTCAACGATCTCCTGGGAGAAGCCTCGGTACTCGATGCCATCGAACATGCGGCCCAGCACGCGAGCCGTGTCCTTCGTGGACTCGGAGCTCCCCATGTGCGAGTCCGCGGCGCCGATGTACGTGACGTGCGCGCCTTGGTCGTGCGCCGCGACCTCGAACGCAGAGCGAGTGCGGGTCGACGCCTTCTCGAAGATCAGCGCGATGTTGCGCTGCTTCATCCGCTGCTGTTCTGCGTGCGCCCTCTTCTCGTCACGCAAGGTCTGGGCCAGTTCGATCAGCGACAAGAACTCCTCTTGAGAGAAGTCGGATTCCTTCAAGAAGTTGCGACCGTGAAGGTTCATTGCCTATGCCTCGTCGCGCTCGATCGGACAGGTCATACAGCGGGGTCCACCCCGACCGCGGCCCAGCTCGCTGCCTTCGACTTCGACCACCTCGATGCCGTGTTTGCGCAGCATCGTGTTGGTCGCAACGTTGCGGTCATAACCGAAGATCACGCCCGGCGCGACCGCGAGATAATTCGTCCCGTCGTCCCACTGTTCGCGCTCCGCGGCGCGGATGTCCTCGTCCGTGGTGAGGACGGTGACCTCGTCGACCTCGAGGACTTCGGCGAGCGTCTCCCAGAGATTGTGGTTGCGGACGACCGAGAGTTGCTCGGAACCGTCGCCTGCGGTGATCGTCCAGCTACGCAGATGCCGATCGAAGTAGGGGTACAGCACGAAAGTGCTTCGGTCGATCATCGTCATCACCGTGTCGAGGTGCATGAAGGCATGGGAGTGCGGCAACTCGATTGCCAGCACTCTGGTCGCCTGCCCGGCGTCGAACAGGGCCCGGGCCACGATCTCCACCCCCATCGGTGTGGTTCGCTCGCCCATGCCGATGAGCACCGTGCCGTTCCCGACGACGTGCACGTCACCCCCTTCGAGGGTCGCAGGTTGGTGATGAAGATCGTCGTCGCCGTAGTAGATCGTAAAGTCCTTGCCGGCGAAGAGCGGATGGAACCGGTAGATGGCGCGGCTGTGGAGCGACTCGCGCTGGCGAGCGGGCTTCGCCATCGGGTTCACCGTCACACCGCCGTAGATCCACGCGGAGTTATCGCGTTGGAAGAGGTGGTTCGGCAGCGGCGGCAACACGAAGTCGTCCGCCCGCAGCATCTCCCACTTCAGACTGTGAGCTCCGCGCGGATGGAGGTCGGCCTTCAGCACACCTCCGACGAGATACTCGGCCAACGTCTCGCCATCGGAGTCGTCCGCGAGCCGCCGCAGCGGTCCCACGAGTGAACGTCCGAGTATCTCCTCCGTGCATACGCGGTCGAGCACGAACGAGCGACCGTCGGGCAGTTCGAGCGTCTCGGCCAGGAGCTTGCCGTAGTGATGGACCACGACACCCTTATCGCGCAGTGCTTCCGCGAACGCGTCATGCTCCTCCTTGGCCTTCGATGCCCACATCACGTCGTCGAACAACAGGTCGCCGATGTTCTCCGGAGTCAACCGCGTGAGCTCGAGTCCGGGTCGGTGGACGATGGCCTGCCGCAGATGGCCCACCTCCGACTTCACTGCGAATGTCATCACATACCTCCGATGTTGACGTCCGTCGCCGCGTGGCTGCCGGCCAACGCTGCGTTTCCCTTCGTCGTTCCGGCCTGCCCATTCCCATTGCCATTCGTGCTCGCGGTGCCGTTCGAGCTGTCGAAGTTGAAGTCGATCGGGCGGACGGCGGTCTCGCCGTACTCCTTGCGCTGGATCTTCATCCAGACGTAGATGGGCACACCGATAAAGAACGTCACTCCGCCGAAGTACGCGGCCTGGTATCCGGAGCCGGCGAGCGCCCAGAAGCTGAACAGGAGCGCAAGAACGGTGACGGCCATATCGCGGGCGAGGTGCGGCCAGTTCGCGGCTCGTCCCTTCACGATCATCCAGTAGAGCTCCGCCGCGGCGGAGAAGATGTAGGGGATGACCGCGGTGAGCACGCTCAGGAGCACGATGTCGGTGAACACCGACTGGAACTTCCAGTAACTGAACGCAGTGATCAGCGAGGCCAACACGGTGGCAACGACGATCCCGAACACCGGGATCTCTTTGCTGTCCAACTTCGCGAACTGCTTCGGGAACAGGCCGTCGTTCGCGGCCGCCATCGGCATCTCGGCGCAAATCAACGTCCACCCGTTGAGGCAGCCGAGACCGGCGATGATGGCCGCGACGCCCATCGCCTTCCCGGCCCACGCGCCGCCGAAGATGGCGTCAGCGGCTGAGCTGAAGGGAGCGGAGTTACCGATGAGAGCGGCGTGCGGCACGGTTCCGAACACGGTGAGCGTGCCCAGGATGTAGACGAACGCGCAGGCGATAGTGCCCCAGACAGTGGCGCGCGCGACATTGCGTTCCGGTGATCGGACCCGACCCGCGACCACAGAAGCTGTCTCGAGGCCGATGTATACGAAGAGGGCGATCGCCGCCGCAGCTGAGATCGCACCCACGAGCGAGAGGCCGCTGGGGTTGAACTTTCCGAAGTTGGCCGTCTTGATGAAGAACAGGCCGACGGTCGCCATGAAGAGGAGCGGGATGAACTTCAGCACGGTCGTGATGTTCTGGAACCATCCGAGATTCTTCACGCCCGAAAGGTTGATGAAGGCCGGGACCCACAGCCCGACCATCGCGATCGCCACCGACCACCACGCGTTGTGGTCCTTGTTGACGAACACCTCGACGTATCCCACCCACGCCACGGCGATCGCGGCGTTGCCGATCCACGCGGTGAGCCAATAGCACCACGCCGTGAGGAATCCGCCGAAGTCACCGAACGCGTCCCGGGCGTAAAGGTAGGGGCCACCCGAGCCCGGCACGCGCTTGTTCAACCATCCGAACACGAGTGCCAGCGCGACCGCCCCGATCGTCACGAG